>VFQN01005313.1_pt1 | contig 15894 bp, 12 predicted proteins | sample 3512371 | NCBI WGS metagenome assembly VFQN01 (sample SAMN10412370, study PRJNA504923) | tailings metagenome | isolation source: Replicate 2 from Balatoc abandoned mine | place: Philippines: Itogon, Benguet | collected 2017-08-28 | reverse complement strand
GGTAGCCATTCTCGGTAGCAACTTTCTCGGAATTTCGGAGCACTCACTCTCGATTTACCAGTTGCCCGCCCTCACTCAAATGAGTGCACACGAAAATCCGAGAATTAATGCCCCTAGAATGGGTTTTTGAGTGTGGGCGAACAGCCGTGGGCTATACTGTCTAACCGAGAGCCCTTCCGATAGAGTAGATCGTACTTCTCGAAATAATAGGGTATGAACGATCGTATATCGTCGTACAGCACTGTGTTCATTATTACTGTATTAACTGCAACAACATGGCGAAAGATTTGCTGTTCCAACTTCTCGGAGATCAAAGTATACGTCTCCTTCTCTCCAAAGTCCTTGGATATTCCATGACTCTTGGCGCTTGTTTCTATAAGTTACCAATCATGCTGAACATCTGGAAAGCCGGCAACTGTGAAGGACTGTCTCCGCTGTCATTGTATCTTGAGACTAGCGCCTTCTTGGCATCTCTCGTCTATAACATCAATCGACAAAATCCCTTCTCGACTTACGGCGACATCGCCGCAATCTCCTTTCAGCTCTTCGTGCTCATCGCGATGGTCTGGACGATGGGAATCAACAAACAAGGAGAGCGCCTTCCTTCCAGCCACATCTTGCTTGTCTCTTCTTTCTTCGTAGCTTTCACTTATTCTATTGTCTTCGTCATCCCGACGGACTTTTCCTCTAACCTGATGATTTACTCGATCGTCGTCTCGCTGTGCTCCAAAGTGCCTCAGATCCTCAAGAATCTCCGAGAGAAAGACACAGGTGTGCAGTCAGTCATCACCGCCTTCAACGCGATCTTGGGACCTGTCGCGAAGATCTACATCACTCTCATCGAGACGAAGGACATGTTCATCTTGATTTACTCGTGTCTTTCTTTCGTGCTGAACCTGCTGATCCTCGCTCAAATTATTATTTACAACAAAGCCAAGAAGGATTAACTGGGAAAGAAGAGTCTGTACCAGCGAGGTCTGACGATGGACGTTGTATTAATTCATGGAACCGCTACAACGAGGAGCGCCGCAGTAGCATTTGAGCTTGTTGTCCTCGAGAGGAAACTTGTAGTCGTAAGTGATCTCCTCTCCCTCCTGCGACACAGACGAGTGACCGAGAATAAGAATAGACAAGATTAGGCATCGGTAAAATAAACAAAGAAGATTCCTTGTACCTGGATATTCTTCGCGGCCATGATCACGATGTGCTTCTCTATCGCCTTCGTCTCTGCGTCTTCATATTCGATGATGCGTGCGTAGGCATTAGGTTCACAGCAGTGGTTGATGAATCGCGACATTCCTCCGATCTTTGTCGCGTCGACGATGTCATCTTTGTCCAATCTATACACTATAGTGAGGCGAGGGAGAGAAAGGCAGAGAGATCGCACTCACCTAAACAGATAACACGAACCAACCCCTTCTAACTCGTAATTCAGCTCTCGGCGATCCGCGATGGGCTGGCGGATCTTCTCTCCGATGTACTCCACGATGACGTCGTCTTTCTCGTAGTTGATCTTCGAGAACAATCCCCAGCCATGAATTCTCGACTTCTTCACCTCTAGCTTCGCATACGGGTTCCTCAAGTACGATCGCGTCATATCAAGGAATCGAATCTTGCGGTTTTCAATCTCTGCCTTCGAGTTTTCTTTGTTGAGATCGACGAAGTATTCATCTGAATCTGCTGTATCTGCCCCTCCACTACTCGCTTCACCACAAAGAGGATCTGTTCCTGCTGTCTTCGCAGAGGAGATTCTCACTGCTACATTCTCATGAGATGAGCGACTGAGGTACGGATCTGCTCTAGTGCTTCCATTCAAGCTGTGACTCTGAGTGCTAGATTGGAGTGAGGACAGGTACTTCACGATGTTTTGAATTTCCTTGTGCGAAGGCAAGTGGTAGTACGGACAGTATCGATCGGCGGTTGAGAGATTAATCATGGATAAGATCGAGCTAGGGATAAGCTCTATCGCCTCTGTCACACATGGTAAGCCAAGTCCAAAGAACTGGTGAGGTGTCAGATTATACGAATGATAAGATTGTCGAACTTTCCGAGCGAGATGTGAACTTTGATTCACTTCAGCGACTCGATGGAGAACATGACGATGCAGTTGACCGACAGACTTTCCGAATATAGGAGAGTCCATGCAATCCAACGCAACGACGCGAAATATCGGCCCAGCAAGCAAATCGTCACACTCAAACCGCTCAGTGTCAAAGAGTTGTAATTTAAGCAAGGACCTCCGGAGGTAACTCATCTGGGAGGCATCCCATTGCTCGATATCCGATCGATCGAGAACTTCGAAGAAGTACACAGTTCGATGGTTCGCCGATATCATCGACCAGAAAATTCGAGTTGATGTAAAATGATGCGGATAAAGAACATGTTTGTTGGAGAAATAAGGTTTGTCGATTGCAGGAGATCCGATCTTCAAGATCGTCACCGCTCCTGACTTGACGGCGATGTCAGTTCTTTGCTGCGCAAGAACTTTCGCAATATTCTCCATTTCTAATCTCGTGTCACAGGTCTCAACTACAAGACAACGGTCAGGGTCTTCAGGGACCCAGACATCGTATTGATCTTCGACAACTAAAGTGCGCTTCTCGATCAGATGCTCGGGGCAAATCGCTACAAATTCTGCAGTCTTTGGGTTGATTGTCTCTTGGGCTTCGAGGGACGTCGGATCAGCGACTTGTAGTGAGCGGTGAGTGGGATTCATCCGGAGCAACAAACATTTTGAGCTAATTGCACATTGCAAATGGTAGGTCCGCTTACATCGTCGAAGCCCATTTCCTCTACAACAACCAATAGTCGCGCCTCGCTTGAGACAAAAATAGCATGTTTGCTGGCTGCATCGCAGTCGTGCATCCTCAGCGTTTACTACTTGGCCGCCAACAACCTCGACCTCCGAGCACCAGAGAAGACAATTTGCATGAGCCAATGCTCCGTCAGGAAAAGGAAGCAACCTTCCATGCAAATCGTCTTCGCTTTGCTTCATGCAGAACAAACAACAGCGATAATCCATCCATTTCTGCTGTTTAACGACAGACGCAATCGAAAGAGACTGCGGTTCCTCGGCTTTCCAACCCATCATTCGTTCTGCTCTGCTATTAGAGCTTTGAGTGAGAGGCCCTTCCGACGAATATTTGCCTGCACTTGGGAGATCAATCACATCCACGGTTTCCTCGCAACAAAGATATTGATCGCAATAATCTCGAAAGATAGAGTCCAAATTTAAAGTATCGATGATGGTGGTCGCATCAGGGACATCATAATCCCTAGTAAGTTGGTCTTTCACTTCAGCTAGAATTTTCAGTAGCCTTTGTCCAGAGGAAATGTCAGAGATGGAAGGCGATCCTGATATCAATACATCGCCTTCTTTCAAGTTCAAGGAAGATGTATGTCCGGAAAGATGCAGGAGTGATTGACCTTTCGATTTGTCTCTCAACATTTTACCCACTAATGGGCGAAACTCTTTGACATCTTGAGTTACAGATGGCGAAGGCGGTGCGACGTAAATGTTGGCGCTTTTGCATATTAAATTTTTTCTTGCTGCCTGAAACCGCTCCAGCATCTTGTGCATGGTCTTCCCATCTTCTTTCTCAGCAGTTGGCAAAGCCCAACGCCCAAACATTAAGTTGAAAAAGGATGACACGTCTAACTTCTCTTGTTGCGATAGTTCCTTGAAGTTCTCGACAACATAAGATTCTACCACATGCACATCTGCAGGATACAGCAACTGCAACGAGCGCATAGCTTGACGCAAGTTTCCTTCGACTGTTGCCATATCACGCTCCGATCGACCACTTTCATTCTGCGAAGGAACAAAGTGACCGAATTTGGAATAGGGTCGACCAGCACTCAATACAGATGTCTGAGGAATCCCAATTGAGGTATAAATCTTCAAAATGATGTTTTCTAACCGCAATACAACAGCGTTTTCTTCCACCGCCGTGTTATTACCCTCTCCCGTGGGTTCGGCATTCAAGGTCGACAGCACACTGAAATACTTTTTAAAAAGCAACAAACCAACTTCAAAGATGACAATCACAATCTCAGTCAAACCATGACGAAGATTAACTCCCTCTAAATCAGAAACGAATGTGAAATAAGACGATAAGTTTGCCAAAGTCAGCAACGCTTGCGGCGAGAGCGTTGTCTCTCTTGATGGGCTTGGTATGTGTCGATTCGCGTGAGATTTGTGCCGGCGCATGTAGTTTACATATCGTCTGGCTTTCGCTGGCATGAAGACAAGATTACTATCAGGAAGAATCATGGAGCGATGATTTACAACAGACTCTGTGCAACGTTTGTTTTCTTCAAACAAAAGCTTTCGAACTCCTCCCCAAATAGTCATAATCAGGCAAGTGTAAACATTTTCAGAAATCATTTGATCTAGCGATGACTGCAATATACTCTCCATCTGCGACTCTTGACTTTCAATTTTACGCTTTCGTTGAAATTGAATCTCTGAAATTTCTTCAGCTAGTTGTAGTTTCCTGTCAAACTGCGAGTTATGAGGTAATTTCAATGAATAGCATCCTTTGCAGAGAGGATATCGATAAAACTCGTTGAATTTCCAGTTCTTGGTCTCATCATTCGCGCACTCGAAATGAAAGATCTTGTCGCATTCAGAGCATTCGAAGACAGGCACAGACTCAGGGAAATCACAAAGGTAATGGCACTGACGCCTAGATCTTTGCTCTGTCGAGGATAATAGAGAGCAAGGATAGCACAGATTAGCTAAATAACCCCACGACATCGGAGAGTTTTGTGTTTGGTACGAAGGCTCTTCTCTCCCTCTTGGCTTTACTTTACGTAATGAGCAACATGCACAGACAACACATTGTGAGCAGTACCATGTGTTGTGTTGGCGCCCATTGTCAACAGTTGGTAAGGTAGGTTGCAGGCAAGAAATATGAAAGGCATCGTCACATGCCTCACATAAGAGCATATTCTCGCCATCACCCTCAGAGACGAGGCCGCAAATCACGCAAATTTTGCAGTTCGGACAACGCCATGAACGTCTAGCATCGTCAGACATACTTCGTGGCGCATTGCAGCAAAAGTCGTGGAATGCCTCCCCACAATCAAAACAGAAGAGGAAATGAGACGAGGCACCGGATGATCCACACACCAAACAAGCGTCCAAGGCAACGCTGTAAAAGGCATCTTCAGTAGATTGCATAGTAAAGAAAGGCTGGATGAAAGAAGAAGGCTCGTGTAATGGTTGCAGTTGTATGGAAACAACTGGTAGTTCCTCTGGTCGATCATCTGGTTCTCCAGGTTCAGATGATTCCAAATCTTCTTCGTTAACGCTTCTCAACTCAACGTCCTCCCCACACAATTCAGCGACATCAGTCATTTCTTCCGAGATCGTATTTTCTTCTCCGTTATGAGTTTTAACCTTTTTCACAGTTTTTTTGTCGATTTCTTTGATCGAATCTAATACCACAACTCCAGACTTCCTCTTCTTACCACTTCCGCGAGCCGACTGGACCTCAAACAGAGCAGGCATTGATGACTTCGCTTTATTGATGATTTCCAGTGCCTCCAATCCATAAGCAGTAAGCTGAGTTCTGTGCAAGTTAGAATTAAACATTTCCTCCACCGCGTTGAAATATCTGAATGTATATCTCCACACTTCATCACCTATGCGATTGAAGATCAGAGCATTGCAGCACATCAACTCCACATCATGACGAAAAGGCTGCAACGACTTGTATTGCCCTCTGTAAATCAATGGTGTTAGTAACGAGCCTTCTTACCATAAGTGAGTTACCTCTCATTCCTCCCTCGAATAGTCATAAGATCCATGGGGCTGCGAATTATATCAAAGTAATTCGATGCGACCGCTTCAGTCACCGGCTCCGCGAAAAGATAAAGATCGTCTAACTTCGACAAATCTTCGATGAACCGAAGACACAAATCGACGCGACACATTGGACATAGGTACTCGTCGCCCTGAACAAAAGAGAATAAGTCAAGAGGAGGAAAACTGAAGGCAACAGCTTACCCAGATAGGATGAGTTCCCTCAGTAATAGACTGATACTGTAGCGGGTCTATTCCTTCGCACGTCGCGTGAATCCAGCCCTCGCACTCGTTACATTGAATCTAAACACGATCACGACATCATCAGAACGAAACAAACTGCGGTAATATCGTACCATCGACTTCTCATCAAAAACCTCTGTTGCAACATTGTCTTCAGTTATCGCACTACCATTCAAAGGGGAAATTGCCTTTCCTTCAGAGGGCGGTTGATCATTTGATGATTTTGCACCATCGCATGAGAGCATCGGCGCACCGCATCCCACATTATTATTATACAATCGGAAGCAAATGGTACAATAATCTTGAGAATGCTTATAGCTATGCAAACAAATACCACAAAGTAGTAAAGATTTCTCTGTAGTTGAGCGGGGAAATTTTCTGCGGATATTCCAATTGATTAATGGTCGATCCCAAACGGTCGTACCACAATTCTGACAGGCTGGAGCAGACAAAGTGAGAAATGCGATGGAATCGAATTATCAAGCCCTACCTTTACAGTTCCAGCATTTCCATTTAAATGGCTGCTTTAGCCCTTTCCCATTGCTTTCAAGGTTGATCGGCTGCACAAGATCTTCAGAAGGGGCACATGTCTCATGACAAATCGCTTTGCATTGAGAACACTTCAAAACTAAGTCTAAGGCAACGGGTACTCGATGGCATAATAAACAACAAAACAATGAAGGCGTGCCTCGTGGAGCGATGGTCGAGACAGGATCATCTATTAACGCCTCTGCTCTATCTTCAGACGAAGTTACCGCGGTGGAAATACTTGTGATTTGATTCATTTCGATATTGTTATGACGTTCAGGAATAACTTCGACCACGGCTTTGTCGAGAACGATCCATTGTGGGTGTAACTCTCTTTGCTCGAAGATCACCAGATACTGATTGATACTCGGGCAATGCTGAACAATAAAGCCAATGCACTTCACGGTCTCTGGCTCTTCATATTCCGAGATGTCAGTTAGATTGCCCTTCTTTGAAATCTCTTTTCGAACAATGGCATGAGTCTCGACACGCACTTTCATTCCGATCCAATCGTTTCCGAATAAATATTTGAAGTAGCTGTCAATCAGAGCTTTCTTCAAGTCCTATTGATTCAGATCATGAAAACATGAAAAGAGAAATAGCAAGGAGAAGTACCTCAACAATTTGATTGACGAGGGCATGCTCGACTTTCGCCGATTCCAAAGCATTTAAAAACTTTCTCGCGGGTTTCTTGGGATAGTACTGCTCTTGGATGGGCAGCAGATGCTGTTCATGAACGAATCCATACTCATTCAAAAATTTGTCATCAAAATACTCGATATAGATTCCTAACAGCAACAATATCAAGAGAAAATGAAGAGAGTCGAAGAGGAGGCAGTTACCGTCAGAGAGATAACCAGGAGTTTTCTGCAGTTGAACCTTCGCCAAACCTGAAGTCCAATATCGAACACCAGGCCAAAGGGATGTGTTCTTTGACGCTCGTGCCATGAGCATATCTGTCGCGACTAAAACAGCCTCCTTCTCAAAGTCAATCCATTCTGCGGTCTGATCCTCCGAGTAGTAAATCTGAACAGAGAGAACATCAGACAACACCCTTTAAACACTACTCACTTACATAATGCATCTTCTGATTTGCATCATAGTTCAGTACTCGCGCATAGAACCAAGTATCTTCTCCATCCCAATAAACTTTGCACAAATGTCCGACCATCTTCACCGCCTCTAGATCCCAATCCAACACTACGTTGGTGTTCTGCACAACACTCTCGTGTAGAGCATCTCCCACGCTTTTCAGAGAAAAGTGTCCACTGGGTAAGTCTTTCGGACGAGCACGAAGCTTTTCTTCCTTTTCTGCCTGCAGATTCTTAGCCCTCGCAATACAGCCTTCCTCTGCCTCATTCCAAGCTTTCTCTTTAGCTTGGGTAAGGAATTCAGGATAAATAGATTTTGAACTCGGTATAATCTGCATCTTCTTTAATTTTGATGTCTTTGCAGAGGATGAGCTGTTACCCTTTCCTTTCTTCGCTGGAACTGTCGACTTTTCACCCTTAGTTCTTTTCCCTGCGACTGGTTTTACCTTCGCTTTGGATTCTGGTTTGACTCCTACTCTCTGACGAAATACTTTCGCTGCGAGGAGATTTGTCTCATAATCTGCAAAGGTTGTCGGTTTTCTGGCTCTGCTTCCAGCCAAAGGAGATTCTTCATCTCCTATTGGGGTGGATAGATCTGCTCTGAATTCCTCTTGGTTGGAATTGTCCACATCCATTTGCTCCATGCCAAGTCGAGTGTGTCTCTGCTATTGGTCTAATAATAATAATAAGAGACGATGGTCTAGTAGATTGGACTGTTCTATCACCGTCACTAATCTTGTTCGAAATCAAATTCAAATTATGGAAAAGCCTAATAAATTACCCATTTGAGTAATTCCGTCTCTACTGTCAGTTATATACTGTATATCGTAACGATAGGAAACAATCTCAGAGTAAGACTTCATCTGTTACCAGATAAACATATAAAGAACTAAAAGTGAGGTGAGGGCGAGTCAAGATTCATGCATCTGTTCTAATTTATCTATCAGATATTTCTCTTACACTATAAACATTCCTCAAAAGTTCCTATTTCCCGAAGCGTCGGCCTCGCTGAACATACTCATGAAGAATTCGGCGCAGATCACGCTGATTGAATTGAGGCCAAAACTTTTCAATGAAGAAGAGTTCACTGTAAGCCGTCTGCCACAAGAGGAAGTTCGACAATCGAAACTCCCCGGATGTTCGAATCAGAACTTCGGGCTCTAAATAGGGCCGATCAATTTAAACGTCACGTAAGGAGAAAGTATCATTACCAGGTATTCCTTGGGTAACAAGAGCACGATTAAAGACATCTTCGTCTATCTCTGTAACTGTCAGTCGATTCTGCAGCAGCTGCTCTGCGATGTTCCGACAGGCAAAAAGAATATCTCGTCTCCCTCCATAGCTTAAACAAATATTCAAGGTGAATGTAGCACACGCTTTCGTCTTCTCCTGCAGTTCTCTGACAGATGCTTGGACTTTGGGCGGCAGTTTCTCGAAGTCTGAGAACGACACAGCGACAGATTTAACCCTGATTCATCAGAGAGAAATACTACTTTACCTGTGGAAAATACATTGACTCTAACGTCATTGGACAGGGCCTCAGTAACAAAGGTTTCCGCGTATTTCGCGAAAATCGTCATCAAAGTCGTCACCTCGATGGGATCGCGATTCCAGTTCTCTGTAGAGAAAGCATACACAGTAGCCATTTGAACTCCATCTTGAATACACCATTGAATAAAATCAACGAGAGTCTGTCCACCTGCCCAATGGCCCTAATAAGTGACAGCGAGTCAACAGTGATGAGGTACAACGATACAATGCACATACCTGCAAAGGATCTGAGTGAGTTAATTTACCGAAACGACGATTTCCGTCCATTATCACAGCGATATGTTTTGGCACCTACGAAATACACGAGTGACAGTGTTAGTAGTATATTTGATTCGCTGACCTTATCTCGATCTATGGGAGGCAAGAGTCTCTCCTCCTCGGAATTAGCAGTGCTCTTGTTTGAAACAAGTAGTGTAGAGTTGGACGAAGGAAGTGTTTGCTGCCTTTTCAAGACAAATAGCTTCTTTAAGCTCTTCTCTATATACATGCCAAGCATGATCCCAAGACCTAACAGTAAGAAGGCTGCCACAACAAGGGCTGCCCAGTCTTCTATGTAATTGTTCTCTCTGAGTAGTGTGTCCATCGTGATTGTGGTTGATGAAATCGAGGTAATCAATGAATCTCTAACATTGAAACGTGGCCATTCGCCAGACTTTGCTCAAATTTACACTACAGTCCATTCTCTCTTGCTCAAAGAGCATCGTTCGATCTACTTATCTTAACTGTTTAGCATGAGCAACAAAGACATAGATTCCATTTACAACGCATTAGACCGTGGTGATTACGCGAAAGCTCAGCAGATCTGTGAGCGACCAGAGGTTTCGAAATTTGCTTTGACGCAAGCTCTCTTAGCTTACACATATGCAAGCCAACGAAAGATCGAAAAGGCGCTCGATCTCGGCAGAAAGTTACTTAACTCAGAGCCATCAGATGAAAGTACCGTGAACGCTCTCGGGTGTGCCTTTAAGCTCTGTCACTCTGATGTGGATTTCGCTGCCTGCTACGAGACAGCGATCAAGAAGAATCCTGCAGTGCCACCCCATTTCCATTCTGAACTATTCTATTGCTACTTGCGCATGAATGATGTAAAGAAGATGCAGCTCGTAGCCCAGCGTGCCTATAAAATGACTGATAATCCGCGATACGTTGCGTGGATGGCGACCTGCATCCTCCTCCAGCCAGACTTGCCTCCTCAAATGCTTGCCGTCGCGGATAAAATGATTTCCAAGGTGTTTCATGAAATTCGCCCTGACAATGCCCCTGGATTCGAGGAGTTGATGCTCTTCTTGACGATTGTGATCAGAGAGAAGAAACTGCCCTCCTCCACAGAGCTCATCCTGCAGCTGTTACAGCGGTCAAACGCATCTAATGCTGTTGTTCAAGATGAAGAGCATTTTCGTGAAAATCCTCAGTTTATTTCTTCATCAAAGCAGCAGAAACTCTTCTTACAGCTCGACCTGCACTGTGTCTCGAGCAATTTCGACCAAGCGGTGCAAACAGCCTACGCAATATTAGAAGAACTGCCAGACCAATGGAACGTTTATAAGTTATTACATCAACTTTCATTTTCTCGACCTCCTTTCGTTTTGATGCGAGGTAATGTGGTTGGAAAGTCGCTTAAGTTTGAATCGTTCTCTGGCCTCGCTTCTCTCAATGAGACAGATTGGAATCTAGACCTCGCTTCAAGCCAGTGCTTGTCGCCGGAAACATATCACCGTCATTTGCTTTCAATAATGCGAAAGCATCCAAAGATCAGAGGTCCTTGGCTTGCACACCTCTACTTCCTGCAGAATCTCCTGCTCGTCTGTTCGAAGGAGAAAGACACGGCGAGCACATTCGAAACCTCCGAAATAGTGCAGACAGCGCTTACCAAAGAATTCAACGAAGAAATATGTCAGTTCATCACCAATCGCAACAGTTTAATGAGTCTCGACGAATCAGAGAAGCAGCTCTGGTTTCTCTTGTCAGTGTGGCAATACCACGTTCTTGTCTACATCGACAAGTTTAAAGGAAAATATTGCCTGTTTGCTGATTTAAAAGACCTCTTTTATGGTATTCGCGAGGAAGTAAGAGAGCCTTTTGCTCAGAAGGCACTTGGCCTAATCGAGGAATGGGTTTCCACTCGCGCCACGACAATTCTGACTTCCGAAGCATTCCTGCAGATCCTTCCTCATCAATCAAATTCGGAAGAACAATTAAATATCGCGGAAGAAGCTGAAGGAGAGGGTGAGGAGTGCGATGATGAGAAAGCATCTGATGCAATTGAAGCCAAAAATCCCTCGGGTCAGGTCGATAAGAAGAAGAAAAAGAAGAGCGGTAAAAAGAAGAAACCTAAGCACGGCAAAGGAGTCCAAGCAGCTGCTATTATCAAAGAAGAAAAAAAACTGGACGTTGATTTCGAACACGTCAATCGCGTCGGCAAGAAAGATAACGCAGCGGTCGAAATCATTTGCGCGTATGGACAGCTTGATACAATCAGAACCTACTGCTCTTTCCTACGACATCAACGTAGAGAAGGTTCAACGGGTTCGGCTTTCCTTCAATCGACTTCAACTCTCCGACGACGAGGACTCTATCAGGTTCTGTGTCACCGATTTCAGGACGGAGTGAACGGAGAGCAGAGGACTGTACAGCCAGCAGATGATCTGGCGCTTCTAGTTTCCACTGCTTACTACGAGGATCTTCACACGTATATGGAGAGACAGGAGTATAATCGTGATTCCCTTCTATTAGCGATGAAGTGGTTGCATTACTTGCAATTCGCCTTAAAAGCCTCTCCATTTAACGCCAAACTGAAGTTGGAAATGTTGGAGGTTTGCAGATATTTAGGAAACACAACGATAGCGGCGCAGACATTTCAAAATCTCGGAGTGAAGCACATTCAGTATGATTCCCTCTCTTACGTGATCTTGCCGAATTATTTCGAAGGTGGTTTCTTCTCAGAAGCGATGAAGATCTATCGGAATATTCTTGCCTTTCACCGTCTCTGTCAAAAGGAATGTGTGGAGGTACTCAGTAAAGGCTTTGAATTCGCGAATTACAACAAGATTATCGAAGTCTTTGACTTTGCGAAGGATTGCAAGAAATCAGTTCAGTTATTTCTTGCCAAAGCGGAGCTTCCGTTGCTGGAGATAGCAGTGGAGTCTTCGCCAACATTTGAAAAGGTGCGAAATTATATTTTTACTTTAGTGGATGAGAAGAAATACCCTGAGTATCTGTCCTATCTTGAGGAAGATGAGCTCTCCTCTGCTATATCTAACCTTGATACTAAGATCATCGAGCGTTTCCAGTGCTCGCCTTGGGCAGCAGACCACAAAGAGGAAAATGAGAAAAGAGTTGAAGAGATTGTGAGCCGCATTAAAATTTCCCAAGATCTCATCTATGGTCTTTACCATCTTGTCAATAAAGACGTCACTGCCCTTCGCAAGTGCTACCATCGACTTTCCCTCACAACCAACGCCGACAACAGAGACTCTGTCCACAACTTCTCTCAATCAATTTATGGTCCTTCTAAAGTTCGCTATTTGTGTTGGAGGTTGATTATTCAATGGTTTGAAGTTGCACTCGTTCTTCTTGGCGAGGATAGCTCTGGGAAAGAAAAGCTCTCTTTTGAGGCAATATTGACAACAGAACAATCTTTGTTCTGTTATTTGCTATCTGAGGAGGAGCAGTTCATCCCAATTGAAAATCAAGAAGGACTAAAGAATTATATTTCGCCTATGTTTACAAAAGCTGTTTCTTTCTACGTATACACTGTCAGAGCATGGATCCCAGTACTCTTAGAAGCCATCCTCCCTCATGCAACGACCTTTGAAGAAGACGTGGTTCAAGCCAGATCTAGATGGCAAACTTTCCGAGGTAAAACTTTTCTTATATTTTGTGATTGTGACTAATGTTTGAACAGAAAATTTGAAGCAGCGCTTGCAATACTTAGTTCTCCATCAAATCCCCTCTCAAAGAGACGACGAGAAATTGTCTCTGAGCGGCTTAAAGCAGGAACTGTTGGAAGCAAATATGACAGATTCTTTTCCCTTCGCTCATCATCTTCAAGTCTTGACAGAGAAGTCGAGTGACTCTGAGGGCGACGTCGCTGGCGGATTGCTGTCTTCACTAGAGCGAGTGATCGAGTTACTCTAAACTAGAGTTTTGGAAATATGGAAATGTTCTCCTTTACGTTTTTCGAAACTCGATTTTTCACGTCAGCCAATTTGTTGCAATTCTTAAAGATCAATAAATAGCAAACAACAATCAATCAATCAATCAATCAATCAGACCTCTTTGACAGGGGTTCTTCCTTACAATCACGGCTTTCTTCTTCAAATTTGTGACATCAACCTTCGCCCTCATTTACTCTTTTCTATTTCTGCGAAGACTTGCTCTATTTCGCAACTTGGAGCCTTTTTCACGACAAACCTTATATCTACTCTCTATCAGGCTTGGCGTCCTTGTGCTTGCTGGGACTTGGCTTTTCTACTGCTTTAACGGAGAGGAGTTAACAAGATTTTGGAAATCACCTCAACGAAACCTATCTGAAGAAAGGATGCTCCAATCGGCACCACCGAAGCTTCAAGAGAATCTTTCCATTTTGAGTGAAGAGGAACGACAATTGATTCAACAGCTCCTCTCAGAGAACCAACAGCATTTGTTTACATCTTGGGATCCACAGGGCGTCAACGATGATCAGAAACATAAAGTTTTACGACAGTTGAGTGAGTTAGACAGAAATTGTGCAGGTGGCATAACAGGATATTTGAAGAGAGCCAGGATTCTTCTTGCCGCCTCTCGAGCTGGGGAAAATCCATTTGAAGGATGGTATCCGAAGATTCCTGAGGGAGTGAAGCTCGAACCTTTTACCGAGCAGTATACTAACTATGAAAACAAGGGATTATCGCATCTGGGTAAAGTAGGATTCGTCCTCGTAGCTGGTGGTCTTGGAGAGAGATTGGGGTATAACGGCATTAAAGTAGAGCTCCCTGTAGAGACCGTAACCCATACGACTTATTTGGGGTATTATTGCCAGCAAATACTTGCAATGCAGGTGCGATACGGCCGAAACGCAATCAAGCTTCCGTTAGCAATCATGGTTTCTGATGATACAGAGGAGAAGACAATTGCTTTATTGGAATCTAACAATTATTTTGGCATGGAAAGAGACCAAGTGACGCTGATGAAACAAGGGAAAGTTCCAGCTCTCATGAGCAATAGTGCACAAATTGCTCTCAGTGAGCAGTATGAAATCGATTCTAAGCCACACGGGCATGGTGACGTCCATTATTTACTTCATAATACTTCGATTGCTAAGAAGTGGTTGAGAGATGGAATCGAGTGGGTGACGTTTTTTCAAGATACGAACGGTTTGGCCTTTTTCACTCTCCCCGCCATGCTGGGTGTAAGTGTGGAGCTAGGATTGGAGGTGAACTCGTTAGCCGTCCCTCGATTCGCGAAGCAATCGGTTGGCGCGATAGCGAAACTGGTTAGAGAAGATGGAAGGGAGATGACCATCAATGTCGAATACAACCAGTTAGATCCGTTACTACGCTCCACGATTTCCCCCGAAGGCGACTCAAACGACCCGAAAACTGGCCATAGCCCCTTTCCTGGAAACATTAACCAGCTATTGTTTCGTCTATCGCCTTACGTGGAAGTCCTGAACAAATCAAACGGACTCATGCCAGAATTCGTCAATCCGAAGTATAAAGATTCTTCGAAAACAGTCTTCAAGAAACCGACTCGACTCGAGTGCATGATGCAGGATTATCCAAGACTTCTCTCATCAGAAGCCAAAGTTGGATTTACGATGGCGCCAGCCTGGATCTGTTACAGTCCTTGTAAGAATAATGCCGCCGACGCAGCCGCTTCTATTGCCTCCGGAGTTCCCTCCGCTTCTGCATACACCGCGGAGTGCGAACAATATCGAGTGTTTGCGGAAATGTTGCGACGTCTTGGAGCATCTGTCGAGGTCGGTGAATCGCTGAACTTTCTTGGAATTTCAGGGACTCCATCCCCGCGAATAGTGTTTCACCCCTCGTTTGCTTTGTTTCCACACGAAGTTACAGAGAAAGTTAGAAATGCAAGAGCCGTTGCAATCAGTGGGAGATCAACTTTGGTTGTGAGAGGTGACGTCTACATTGACAGGCTTTCATTGGATGGATCTTTATTGATCGATGCAGTTCCAAACAGTTCAATTATAGTAAACGCTTCTAAGACTGTATTTAACAGAGGGCATGAGGTCGAAGCTATCGATCCAAATAACTTAAGCTTTATTGAGAAAGATCGAATGCGAGGCTACATTATAAAGGCGAATGAAGTAAAAACGGTCACAACACACGCTTTAACCTCTTCCGATTTCACCTTTGATGGAGTGAATTTGATTGATGCAGAAGCTTTGGAGATAAATCATAGGGCCAACAATAATAGCGATAGTTGCTGCTCTTTTTTTAATTGTTAGACCGTTAGACCAGCCAGGTCCACTCTCAATCTTTTTAAATTAACGAAAACTTCGCAAGAAATGTTCATTAAATATTCGTGCACCTGTAACACAATCCACACAAGTCTCTATGTTTGTTAAGGTAACTTTATGGTTTTCACCGAGTCTTTTTAGAAGGTTAGAGTTCGGATACAATTCTATGAAACTGTCACCTAAAGCTTGTGAACCTTGGCTGATGATGTCCT
>VFQN01005312.1_pt1 | contig 15895 bp, 12 predicted proteins | sample 3512371 | NCBI WGS metagenome assembly VFQN01 (sample SAMN10412370, study PRJNA504923) | tailings metagenome | isolation source: Replicate 2 from Balatoc abandoned mine | place: Philippines: Itogon, Benguet | collected 2017-08-28 | reverse complement strand
AAGTGGTCGTGAGGCGGGGACGCCGTCAGCTCAGCGCCTCGGGGCCGCCCTCGAGCAGCACCTTGAAGGCGTCCTCGTCGAGGATCGTGAGGCCGAGCTGCTCGGCCTTGTCGGCCTTGGAGCCGGCGTTGTCGCCCACGACGACATAGTCGGTCTTCTTCGAGACCGAGCCCGCCGCCTTGCCCCCGCGCGCGAGGATCGCCTCCTTGGCGGAGTCCCGGCTGAAGTCGACGAGCGATCCGGTGACGACGACGGTGAGTCCCTCGAGCGTGCGCGGCACCGACGCGTCACGCACGTCCTCCAGGGAGACCCCGGCACGCTCCCACTTCTCGACGATCTCGACGTGCCAGGGCTCCTTGAACCACTCGATCACCGCCTCGGCGATCGTCGGGCCGACGCCCTCCGCTGCGGCCAACTGCTCCTCGCTCGCCGCCCGGATCGCGCTCATGGAGCCGAACTCCTGGGCCAGCGCTCGCGCCGCGGTCGGGCCGACGTGGCGGATCGAGAGCGCCACGAGCACTCGCCACAGCGGCACCTGCTTGGCCTGGTCGAGGTTGTCGAGCAGTCGCCGGCCGTTGGCGCTCAGCTGCGGACCCTCCTCACCCTTCTTGGGCACGCGGGTGAACAGCGGGGCGGCGAGCACCTTGGCCTCGTCGAGGTCGAAGACGTCGCCCTCGTTGGCGATCGCCCCGGCCTCCAGCAGGGCCACTGCGGCCTCGTAGCCAAGCCCTTCGATGTCGAACGCGTTGCGGCTCGCCACGAAGAACACCCGCTCGCGGACCTGGCCCGGGCACTTCTCGTGGTTGGGGCAGCGCATGTCCTTATCGCCCTCCTTCTGCTGCGCCAACGGCGTGCCGCAGGAGGGACACGTGGTGGGCGGCCGCCACGGCTGCGCGTCGGCGGGACGCAGGTCGACGACCGGTCCGAGGATCTCGGGGATGACGTCGCCCGCCTTGCGGAGGATGACGGTGTCGCCGGGCCGGACGTCCTTGCGCTCGACCTCGTGGAAGTTGTGCAGGGTGGCGTTCTCGACCGTCGAACCGGCCACCCGGGTCGGCTCCATGACGCCGTACGGCGTGACGCGGCCGGTGCGGCCCACGTTGACGCGGATCTCGAGGAGCTTGGCGTTGACCTCCTCGGGCGGGTACTTGAACGCGATCGCCCAGCGCGGTGCCCGGCTGGTCGAGCCGAGCCGGCGCTGGAGAGCGACGTCGTCGACCTTGACGACGACGCCGTCGATCTCGTAGGGCACGATCGTGTGCCGCTGCGCGCCGGCGTTCTCGATGTAGGCCTCGACCTCGGCGAGCGTCCCGACGACCTTCACCTCGTCCGAGACCGGCAGGCCCCAGGCGCGCAGCGCCTCGTAGGCGTGGGACTGCGCCTCCGGCTCGAAGCCGCGGCGCTCGCCCAGACCGTGACAGACCATCCCGAGTGCCCGGCTCGCGGTGACTCGCGGGTCCTTCTGGCGAAGCGAGCCCGCGGCGGAGTTGCGCGGGTTGGCGAACGGCGCCTTGCCGGCCTCGAGGAGCGACTCGTTGAGCCGCTCGAACGCCTCGACCGGCAAGAAGACCTCGCCGCGCACCTCGACGAGCTCGGGCACCGGGAAGTCCGCCGTGCCGGTCAACCGGCCGGGCACCGCGTCGATGGTGCGCACGTTGGGCGTCACGTCCTCGCCGGTCGTGCCGTCGCCGCGGGTCAGCGCCCGGACCAATCGCCCCTGCTCGTAGAGCAGGTTGATCGCCAGCCCGTCGACCTTCAGCTCGCACAGCAGGGCCGGCTTGTCGATGCCATCGCGGCCCAGGCGCGCGTACCACGACTCCAACTCCTGATAGGTGAACGCGTTGTCGAGGCTCTCCATCCGGCGCAGGTGGTCGACGGCCGTGAACTCGGTCGAGACCGCCCCTCCGACCTTCTGGGTCGGCGAGTCCGGCGTCCGCAGCTCGGGGTACTGCTCCTCGAGCGCCTCCAGCCGCCGCAGCCGCCGGTCGAAGTCGGCGTCGTCGAGGGTCGGGTGGTCGAGGACGTAGTAGCGGTAGCGCGCGTCCTCGATCTCCTCCGAGAGCTGTCGGTGCTCCTCCCTAGCCTCGGCGGGAACGACGTCGACCTGGGGCTCGGAGGAGGTGCTCATGACGGCATTCTGCCGCGCCGTACCGACACCGCGACCGCGGGCCGGGGAGGCCGCCGGGGGAAGAAATCTGAGAAATAATCGTTTGGTGTGGAATGCACGGCCGTGTCTACGCTGTTGTCGATGAAACGAAACCGTTTCGTTTCATCCGTGTGAACGACCAGCGACCGGCAAGGAACCGCCCCATGAGCGCCAGCGAACGTCCCCGCATCGAGGGCGACCGCGAGCAGGAGATCCTCGACGCGACCCTCCGGGTGCTCGCGGAGTCCGGCTACGACCGGCTCACGATGGACGCCGTGGCCGCCGAGGCCAAGGCGTCCAAGGCCACGCTCTACCGGCGTTGGACCAACAAGGTCAGCCTGGTCATCGAGGCGCTCCAGCACAGCAAGGGTCCGCACGACGCCCCCGACACGGGGTCGCTGCGGGAGGATCTGCGGGCCACGTTCTGCGGCATCGGCGGACTGACCGACCAGGACACGGTCGCGACGTTCGCGAGCGTGCTGACCGCGATCGCCCGGGACGCCGAGTTCGCCCAGGCCTTCCGCCGCGACGTGGTCGGCCCCAAGGTCGCCCTCTCCCGCGAGCTCTGGGAGCGCGCCCGCGAGCGCGGCGAGCTCCGCGAGGACGTCGATCTCGACCTGCTCGAGCCCGCCCTGGCCGGGATCGTCATGCACCGCCTCTTCGTGCTGGGCGAGATCCCCGACCCCGACTCGATCACCGACGTGATCGACCAGATCATCCTGCCGGCCGCCACCCGACGCCCGGTATCCCCGACCGACTCACACCCCGAGTCTCAGTAGGAAGACGGAACTGCTCATGACCGACGTGACGACGTCCGAGGCGCAGCCCGCCTCGGGCAGGACGCTCCATCTGGGGTGGGCTCTCGTGCTCATCTCGGTGGCGCAGCTGATGGTGGTGCTCGACGCCTCCATCGCCAACATCGCCCTGCCCTACATCGGCGCCGACCTGCAGATCGACGACGCCAACCTGACCTGGATCGTCACCGGCTACGCGCTCGCCTTCGGCGGACTGCTGCTGCTCGGCGGTCGGCTCGGCGACCTCTACGGCCGTCGGCGGATCTTCATGACGGGCCTCGCGGTCTTCGCGATCGCCTCCCTCCTGGGCGGCTTCGCCCAGAACGAGGGTCTGCTGCTGGCCGCCCGCGGCCTCCAGGGCCTCGGTGCCGCGCTCGCCTCCCCCGCCGCCCTGGCGCTGATCACCACGACGTTCCCGGCCGGTCGGGCGCGCAACCGCGCCTTCGCGGTGTACGCCATGATGTCCGGCGCCGGCGCGGCCGTCGGCCTGATCCTCGGCGGCTGGCTGACCGGTCTCGACCCGATCCTCGGCCTCGAGGGCTGGCGCTGGACCTTCCTCATCAACGTCCCGATCGGCCTCGTCGCCGCGTTCCTCGCGCCGCGCTTCCTCAACGAGTCCGAGTCCCACCCCGGCGAGCTCGACGTGCCCGGCGCGATCACCGGCACCCTCGGCCTGCTCGGGTTGGTCTACGGCTTCACCCGGGCCGGCGAGGCGCAGTACGGCTGGGACGACCCCTGGACCATCGCGTCGCTCGCGGCCGGTGCCCTGCTGCTCGCGACGTTCGCGTTCATCGAGTCCCGCGTCGAGCACCCGCTCCTCCCCGTCCGGGTCTTCGCCAACCGCACCCGGGCCACCAGCTTCCTGGTGATGGCGCTGGTGCCGGCCGCGATGTTCTCGATGTTCTACTTCCTCAGCCTGTTCATCCAGCTGGTAGTGGGCTACAGCCCGCTGCACACCGGATTCGCGTTCCTGCCGTTCTCGGTCGGCATCGTGATCGGCGCGACGCTCTCCTCCAACCTCGCCAGCCGGATCGACCCGCGCTTCATCGCCGGTGTCGGCACGCTGATGGCGGCGGCCGCGCTGCTCGGGTTCTCGCGCCTCTCGGTGCCGGACTCGGCCGCGGACCTGCTGGCGGTGGGCGCCGACGGCAACATCGGGGGCGACGTGAACTACTGGACGTCGGTCTTCCCGTTCATCGTGCTGATGTCGATCGGTATGGGACTCACGTTCGTGCCGCTCACGCTGACGGCGGTGCACCACCTCCGCCCGGAGGACTCGGGCATCGGGTCGGGCGTGCTCAACACGATGCAGCAGGTCGGCGGCGCGCTCGGACTGGCGATCCTCAGCACGGTCGCGCTCAACGCGGCCGAGGGCACCAAGAACACGCTGGCCGGTGACCTGACCGCCCAGGGCCTCTCCCCGGACCAGGCGGGGGCGCTCGCCTTCGTCGGCTCGTTCACCGAGGGCGCCACGGCGGCGTTCCTCGTCGGTGCGGGCCTGATCGCGCTCGGCTCGCTCGCCATCTGGGTGTTCCTCAACGTCAAGCACGAGGAGCTGGCCACCGACGGCCCGGAGGGCACTCCGGTCCACGTCGGCTGATCCGCCTACGTCGGCCCGTCCGAGAGCTTCGGGCGGGCCGGCGTCAGATCAGGGCGTCCCGAGCGCCTTGACGAACGCCGGCGGGTCAGCGGTCGGTACCCGGACGGGTCAGCCCGACACGTTCGTCGCCGCGGCCCGCACCAGACCGAGGGCCCGGCGTCCCCAGGCGGGCGAGGCTCCGGCGAGCCCACAGGCAGGGGTCAGCACCAGCCGCTCCCCCACCTCGGCCGGGTCGAGCCCCAGCATGTCGAGCCAGCGCAGCACCGACTCGGTGACGGTCCGGTCGTCGGGTGCAGCGGCCGCGTCGAGCGCGGGCACCACGCCGAGCGCGACCGTCGTCCCGGACTCCAGTGCCTCGGCGAGCACGTCGTGGTCGGCGGCGGAGAGCATCGCCAGGTCGACGGAGAGCCCGCGGGCGCCGGCCTTCCACACCACCGACCAGGGGACGCCGGGTGCGCAGCTGTGGAGCCACGGCTCGGCGCCCGCACCGGTGATCGCGGCGAGCACCCACTCGAGCGCCTCGGAGGCCGCGGGCAGATCGACGCTGCGGTGCTTGTGGAAGCCGGAGGCCGTCGGCACCTGCGCGTCCAGGACTGCGGGGAGCGCCGGCTCGTCGACCTGGACCACGAGCCGCTCGACGCCCGGCAGGCGGCGGCGTACGTCGGCGATGTGGTCGCGCACACCCTCGGCCAGCGCCTGGGCGAGCTCGCGGCGCGCGCCGTGATCGCCGAGCGCCTTGTCGCCGCGCGGTCGCTCGACGGTCGCGGCGAGCGTCCACGGACCGGCCAGCTGGACCTTGAACGCCCCCGCGTAACCCTGCGTCTGCTCCTCCAGGGCGTCGAGGTCCTGCGCGAGCAGGCTGCGTGCGCGGCGGTGGTCGACGCCGCTGCGGTCCGCCCCGGTCAGCCGCCAGCCGGCGGGCTGGAGATCCACGCCGAGCTCGGCCACGACCGCCAGCGCCCGTCCCGTCATCGTCGCGGTCGCGCCGCGGCCGGGCACCTCGGGCAGGTGCGGGAGGTCGGGCAACTCACCCAGGACCACCCGCAGCGCCTCGTCGTACGACGCCTGGTCGTCGCCGGGGTAGGACCCGATGCCGGTCGCGACGCTCATGCGGTTGCCGCGATCGTCGCGGAGCCGACAACCCGGCTGCCGTCGTAGACCACCGCAGCCTGCCCCGGCGCCACGCCGTACGCCGGCTCGAGCAGCTCGATCTCGACGGTCTCGCCGACCTGCACGCGTGCCGGCAGCTCCGCGCCGTGCGCGCGCAGCTGGACGGTGCCGTCGAGCGATCGCGGCACGGTGCCGCACCAGCGCGGCTTGATGCCGCTGAGCCGGCGGACGGCCAGCCGCTCCCCCCCGCCGCCGGCGACGGTGCCGGAGCCCGGCTCGATGTCGAGCACGAACCGCGGCTTCCCATCGGGCGCCGGCCGCCCGAGCCGCAGCCCACGCCGTTGCCCGATCGTGAAGCCATAAGTCCCGGTGTGCTCCCCCACGACGGCACCGGCCTCGTCGACGATGGCACCTCCGTGGTTGGGTGCGCGGTCGCCGAGCTTCTCGCGCAGCCAGCCGGCGTTGTCGCCGTCGGCGACGAAGCAGATGTCGTGGCTGTCGGGCTTGTCGGCGACGAGCAGCCCGCGGGCCGCCGCCTCCTCACGCACGGCCGCCTTCGGCGTCTCGCCGAGCGGGAAGAGCGAGTGGCGGAGCTGCTCCTGGTCGAGCACCCCGAGCACGTAGGACTGGTCCTTGCCGTGGTCGACGGCGCGGTGCATCTCGACGAGCCCGTCGGCGCCGGTGCGCAACTGCGCGTAGTGGCCGGTCGCGACCGCGTCGAAGCCCAGCCCCAGCGCTCGGTCGAGCACCGCGGCGAACTTGATCTTCTCGTTGCAGCGCAGGCAGGGGTTCGGCGTCCGGCCGGCGGCGTACTCGTCCATGAAGTCCTCGACCACGTCCTCGTGGAAGCGTTCGGAGAGGTCCCAGACGTAGAACGGGATGCCGATGACGTCGGCGGCCCGGCGGGCGTCGTTGGCGTCCTCGATCGTGCAGCAGCCGCGCGCACCGGAGCGGTACGACGCGGGGTTGCGCGACAGGGCGAGGTGGATGCCGGTGACGTCGTGGCCGGCCTCGGCCGCACGTGCGGCCGCGACGGCGGAGTCGACGCCGCCGGACATGGCAGCGATGACTCTCATCAGGACCTCGCTGCCCTCGCGCGTTCGACGGACGGGACGATGGCTTCGACGACCGCGTCGACATCGGCCTGGGTGGACGTGTGCCCGAGCGAGAACCGCAGCGAGTGTCGCGCCTGGTCCTCGTCGCAGCCCATGGCGAGCAGCACGTGGGAGGGCTGGGGCACGCCGGCCGAGCACGCCGAGCCGGTCGAGCACTCGATGCCGTGGGCGTCGAGCAGCATCAGGAGCGAGTCGCCCTCGCAGCCCGGGAAGCCCAGATGCGCGTTGCCGGGCAGGCGATCCGTGGGATGACCGTGGAGGTGAGCGTCCGGCACCACCTCGACCACGCGGCGCACGAGGTCGTCGCGCAGCGCGGAGACCCGGGCCGCGAGCTCGGCCTGGTGCTTGACCGCGAGCTCGACGGCGGTGGCGAAACCGGCGATCGCCGGAGTGTCGATCGTGCCGCTCCGGATGTTGCGCTCCTGGCCGCCACCGTGCATGAGCGGGACCACGCCGAGCTCGCGACGTACGACGAGCGCGCCGACGCCGAAGGGGCCGCCGACCTTGTGGCCGGTGAGCGTGAGCGCGTCGACGCCGCTGTGGGCGAAGCCGGTCGGCACCGCGCCGACCGCCTGGACGGCGTCGGTGTGCACCGGGATGCCGTGCTCCGCGGCCAGCGCGACGACCTCGTCGACGGGCTGGAGGGTGCCGACCTCGTTGTTGGCCCACATGACGGTGATCAGCGCGACCGATGCCGGGTCGCGCTCGATGGCGGCGCGCAGCGCCGCTACGTTCAGCCGGGCGCGCTCGTCGACGGGAAGCAGCTCGACCTCGGCGCCTTCGGCCTCCGCGAGCCAGGCCAGCGGGTCGAGCACGGCGTGGTGCTCGATCGAGGTCGACAGGATGCGCGTGCGGCGCGGGTCGGCAGCGCGGCGCGCCCAGTAGACACCCTTGAGGGCGAGGTTGTCGGACTCGGTGCCACCAGAGGTGAAGACGACCTCCCCGGGACGGCAGTCGAGGGCCTGCGCGATCGTCTCGCGGGACTCCTCGACGACGCGCCGCGCGTGGCGCCCGGAGGCGTGCAGCGAGCTCGGGTTGCCGACCTCGAGCAGGTGGGCCGTCATGGCCGCCACCGCCGCCGGGACCATCGGGGTGGTCGCTGCGTGATCGAGGTAGACGGTCCGGCCGCGGACAGGGGCACTCATCGCATCCCCCAGCGTACGGCGCGGCGTGCCGGACCGGTCACGTCGGGGCCACCCCGGCGGGGAGCCTTCAGAGGAGCACGAGGTCGTCGCGGTGCACGACCTCGCGCTCGTAGACCTTCCCGAGCTCGCGCTCGAGGTCGCCCGTCGAGCGTCCGAGCAGCTGCGGGAGCTCCTCGGCGTCGAAGTTGACCAGGCCCCGCGCGACCGGGGTGCCGTCGGGGCCGGCCAGGTCGACCGGCTCCCCGGCGTGGAAGGTGCCCTCGACGCCCGTGATGCCGGCCGCCAGCAGCGACGCCCGGCGTTCGACGACCGCCCGGACGGCGCCGGCGTCGAGCACGAGCGTGCCCTTGGGCTCGGTCGCGTGAGCGAGCCAGAGCAGCCGGGTGGGCCGACGGCGGCCCGTGGAGTGGAAGAGGGTGCCCACCGGCTCGCCGGCGAGCGCCGCGCCGGCCTTGTCGGCCGAGGTCAGCACGACCGGGATCCCGGCACCGGTCGCGATCCGGGCGGCGTCGACCTTGGTCTGCATGCCGCCGGTGCCGAGCCCGGCCGCGCCGGTCTTGCCGATGCGGACCTCGGTGAGGTCGTCGACCGACACCACCTCCGGCAGCAAGGAGCTGCCGGGCCGGCTCGGGTTGGCGTCGTAGAGGCCGTCGACGTCGGAGAGCAGGACCAGCAGGTCGGCGTGCACGAGATGCGCCACGAGCGCGGCCAGCCGGTCGTTGTCGCCGAACCGGATCTCACTGGTCGCGACCGTGTCGTTCTCGTTGACGATCGGCAGCACCCCGAGCTCGATGAGCTTGGCGAAGGTCTGGTAGGCGTTGCGGTAGTGCGAGCGCCGGGTCACGTCGTCGGCGGTCAGCAGGATCTGCCCGGCGATCACCCCGTGCCGGGCAAGCTCTTCGGTGTAGCGGTGCACGAGCAGCCCCTGCCCCACCGAGGCGGCGGCCTGCTGGGCGGGCAGCGCCTTCGGCCGCTGCTTCAGGCCCAGCGGCGCCAGGCCGGCCGCGATCGCACCGGAGGACACCAGCACGACCTCGCGCCCCGAGGTTCGCAGCTTCGCCAGCACGTCGACCAGGTCACGGACCCGGGCCGGATCGATGCCGCCACCGGCCGTGGTGAGGCTCGACGAGCCGACCTTCACCACGATCCGTCGGGCAGCGGTGACCTCAGTCCTGGTCATCGAACTCGTTCCAGTCGGGGTCGTCGGCGCCGCCGATCTCGTACGACGAAGGCCCGTAGGCCTCGGGCTTGTCGAGCCGTCGGGCGACATCGGCGCGGGTCTCGCCCTCGGCGCGGTCGCCCATCGCCTCGTCGATCGCCCGCCGGCGGCGCGCCGCGGGCCGCGAGTCGTCGAAGCGCTGGTCCTCGCCCCGGCGTCCGAGCATCTCCGCCCCCGCGTCGATGCCGGGCTTGAAGTCGAAGACGACGGCGTTGTCGGGGTGGCCGATGAGGACGGCGTCGCCCTCCTCCGCGCCCAGCTGGAGCAGCCGCGTCTCGACGCCGAGCCGGTTGAGCCGGTCGGCGAGGAAGCCGACCGCCTCGTCGTTGCTGAAGTCGGTCTGCCGGACCCAGCGCTCCGGCTTGTCGCCGCGCACGCGCCAGCCGTCGCCGGTCCGCTTCACCGTGAAGGAATCGGCTCCGTCGGCGGACGGCGGCCGCAGCACGATCCGCTGCGCCTCCACCGACGGCTTGGCGGCGCGGGACGCCTCGACGATCTGGGCCATCGCGAAGGTCAGCTCGCGCAGGCCCTCGCCGGACGCGGCCGAGACCTGGAAGACCCGCAGGCCCCTCTCCTGGAGCTCGTCGACGACGAACGACGCGATGTCGCGCCCGTCGGGCACGTCGACCTTGTTGAGCGCGACCAACCGCGGCCGGTCCTCGAGGCCGCCGTACCGGGCGAGCTCGTTCTCGATGACGTCGAGGTCGTCGACGGGGTTGCGGCCGGGCTCGATGCTGGCGGTATCGACCACGTGCACCAGCGCCGCGCAGCGCTCGATGTGCCGCAGGAAGTCATGGCCGAGGCCACGTCCCTCGCTCGCGCCCTCGATGAGGCCCGGTACGTCGGCGACCGTGAAGGTCGTGTCGCCCGCGCTGACCACACCGAGGTTGGGCACCAGCGTGGTGAACGGGTAGTCGGCGATCTTGGGCCGGGCCCGGGAGATCGCGGCGATGAGGCTGGACTTCCCGGCGCTCGGGAAGCCGACCAGGCCGATGTCGGCGACCACCTTGAGCTCGAGCACGATCTCGAGCTCGTCACCGGGCTCGCCGAGCAGAGCGAAGCCGGGCGCCTTGCGCTTCGACGAGGCCAGCGCGGCGTTGCCGAGACCGCCTCGGCCGCCCTGGGCGACGACCAGTTCGGTGCCGGGGCCGACCAGGTCGGCGAGCACCGTGCCCTTCGGCGAGGTCACCAGGGTGCCGTCGGGCACCGGGAGCACCAGATCGCGCCCGTGGGCGCCGTTGCGGTGCGCGCCGGCACCGTGGCCGCCGTGCTCCGCCCGCCGCTTGGGGCTGTGGTGGTAGTCCAGCAGCGTGGTGACGTCCGGGTCCACGCGGAGGATGACCGAGCCACCGGGTCCGCCGTTGCCGCCGTCGGGGCCCCCGAGTGGCTTGAACTTCTCGCGGTGCACGGAGGCCACGCCGTTGCCGCCGCGGCCGGCACTGACGTGCAGCGCGACGCGGTCGACGAAGGTCGGCAGTGCCATGGCCCTACTCTCTCGGACTGATCGTGGTGGGTGGAAATGCCGAAGGGCGTCCCGGGAACGGGACGCCCTTCGAGCTGAAGCCTGTGCCGAGCGTCAGGTCACTCAGCCGGGACGACGTTGACGACGCGGCGACCGCGCCGCGTGCCGAACTGGACGGCACCGCCGACCAGCGCGAACAGGGTGTCGTCGCCGCCGCGACCGACGCCGCTGCCCGGGTGGAAGTGGGTGCCGCGCTGGCGCACGATGATCTCGCCCGCGTTGACGACCTGGCCGCCGAAGCGCTTGACGCCGAGGCGCTGGGAGTTCGAGTCGCGGCCGTTCTTGGTGGACGCCGCGCCCTTCTTGTGTGCCATCTCTTCAGTCCTTCGGCAGTGTTCGTGGAGTCGGGTGGTGCGTGGGGGCGATCAGGCGTTGATCGCGGTGACCTTGACCTGGGTGTACTTCTGACGGTGACCCTGGCGCTTCTTGTAGCCGGTCTTGTTCTTGTACTTCTGGATGATGATCTTCGGGCCCTTGGTGCCGCCCAGGACCTCGGCGGTGACGGTCGCCTTGCCGAGCTTCTTGGCGTCGGAGGTGACCGACTCGCCGTCGACGACGAGCATGACCGGGAGGGTCACGGAGTCGCCGACCTCGGTCGCGACCTTGTCGATCTCGATGACGTCGCCCACGGCAACCTTCTGCTGCTTGGCGCCAGCGCGCACGATCGCGTACACCGCGGTCTCCTTCGTCGATCTGCTTGGAACGTCTAGGTCTGGGGCGCAACGCTCGGGCGCCGCACAGAACGTGCGCGCTCCGCAGCGCGCACCGAGGATCAATACTACGGATCTCGGCCGCTGGCGGCAAAATCCGAGCCGGGCAGCGCCGGTCAGCGCTTGCGCGACCCCTTCTTCTTGATCGGCACGTGCTCCACGTGGGGCGCCTCCGTGTCGTCGACCACGGTCCCCCCCGGCTCGGCGGTCGCCGTGCCGGGCTCGACCACGCCGTCGTCCGGGGGCTCCCCCACGGAGCCGTGGGCGCCCGGGGGCGGCGTGGCGGCCGCATCCTCGCCCGCCGGGGGCCCGGCGGGGCGGGTGGCGCGGCGACCGCGGGTGCGGGTGATCACCTTCGGCGGCTCGGGAGCCGTCTCGGGCTGGACGTCGGGCTGGACGTCGGGCTGGACGTCGGGCCGGGGCTCCGCCGCGGCCTCGACCACCGGCTCCGGCTCGACGCCAGGCTGGGTCTCGGGTTCGGTCGCCGGCTCCGCCGGAGCGGCCGCCGGGCGGCTGGCCGAGCGACGGCCACGGCTGCGCGTCGTGACCTTGGGGGCCTCGGGCGCGGGCGCCTCGGCCGGCTCGGCCTCGACCGGAACCTCCGCCGGCGCCTCCACCGGCACAGCGGCGGCCGGCTCGGCCTCGACCGGGGGCTGCGGTTCGTCCGCTGACTCCGGCTCGGCCTGCTCGTGGCGGGCCATCGCGGCGACGTCCTTGGGCGACGGCGCGGCCTTGGCCGCGCCGTTGCCGGCGTTGTTGCTGCCGCTGTCGGAGTCCTGGCCCCGGCCGCGGCCACGGCCACGGCGTCCGCCGCGCCGCGACTCGTCGTCGCCACCCCCGCGCTTGGGCTCGACCGGGACCTCGTGGATGACCAGGCCGCGGCCCTGGCAGTGCTCGCAGGTCTCGCTGAAGGCCTCGAGCAGGCCGGTGCCGATCCGCTTGCGGGTCATCTGCACCAGGCCGAGCGAGGTGACCTCGGCGACCTGGTGGCGGGTGCGGTCGCGGCCCAGGCACTCGACCAAGCGGCGCAGCACCAGGTCGCGGTTGGACTCCAGCACCATGTCGATGAAGTCGACGACGATGATGCCGCCGATGTCGCGCAGCCGCAGCTGACGCACGATCTCCTCGGCCGCCTCCAGGTTGTTCTTGGTGACGGTCTCCTCGAGGTTGCCGCCGGAGCCGGTGAACTTGCCGGTGTTGACGTCGACGACCGTCATCGCCTCGGTGCGGTCGATGATGAGCGAGCCACCGGAGGGCAGCCACACCTTGCGGTCCAGGCCCTTGGAGATCTGCTCTTCGATCCGGTACTCGGCGAAGACGTCGGCCTTGCCGCCCTGCCCGTCCGGGCCGGGGTCGTACCGCACGAGACGCTCTTCGAGGTCAGGGGCCACGTGCACGACGTAGCTCTGCACCGTCTCCCAGGCGTCGTCGCCCTGGATGACCAGCTTGGAGAAGTCCTCGGTGAAGAGATCGCGGACCACCTTGAGGGTGAGGTCCGGCTCGCCATACAGCAGCGACGGGGCGTTGCCGCGGGCCTTCGCCTCGATGTCGTCCCAGCGGGCCTTGAGGCGCTCGACGTCGCGGGTCAGCTCCTCCTCGCTGGCGCCCTCCGCGGCCGTGCGCACGATCACGCCGGCGGTGTCGGGGACGATCTCCTTGAGCAGCGACTTGAGGCGGTTGCGCTCGGTGTCCGGGAGCTTGCGGGAGATGCCGCTCGTGGTGCCGTCGGGCACGTAGACGAGGAACCGGCCGGCCAGACTGATCTGGCTGGTCAGGCGGGCGCCCTTGTGACCGACGGGGTCCTTGGTGACCTGCACGAGCACCGTCTGCCCCGAGGAGAGCACGTTCTCGATCTTGCGCGGCTGGCCCTCCTTGTGGCCGAGCGCGGACCAGTTGACCTCACCGGCGTAGAGGACCGCGTTGCGGCCCTTGCCGATGTCGATGAATGCCGCCTCCATCGACGGGAGCACGTTCTGCACCCGACCGAGGTAGACGTTGCCGATCAGCGAGGTCTGGGACTCGCGGGCGACGTAGTGCTCCACGAGCACCCGGTCCTCGAGCACGGCGATCTGGGTGAGGTCGGGGCGCTGGCGGATCACCATGACCCGGTCGACGGCCTCGCGACGGGCCAGGAACTCGGCCTCGCTCACGATCGGGGCCCGGCGGCGGCCAGCCTCGCGACCCTCGCGGCGGCGCTGCTTCTTCGCTTCGAGGCGGGTCGAGCCGGTGACGGCGGTGATCTCGTCCTCGACGGATCGCTTGCTGCGGACGCGGGTGACGGTGTTCTCCGGGTCGTCCCCGCCCTCGCCGCCGTCCTCACCGGTGCGGCGGCGGCGACGGCGGCGACGGGAGGACGAGCTCTCGCCGGCGGCGTCGGCGGACTCGCCCGCGCGGTCGCCGGACTCCTCGCCCGCGTTGTCCTCGCTCTCACCCTCGGCGTCGTCGTCGGACCTCTCGCCGGCGTCGGCGGAGTCGCTGGACCGGCGACGGCGACGGCCACCGCGGCGGCGGCGGCGGCGCGCGGCGCCGCCGGACTCCTCGCCCTCGCCCGACTCGCCCTCGCCCGACTCGCCCTCGCCCGACTCGCCCTCGCCCGACTCGTCCTCGGACTCCGGTTCGGCTTCGGCCTCGGCACCACCGTCGAGCTCGGGCGTCGCGTCGTCGGGGGCGGCAGCGGCCTTCTTCTTGGCCGAGGTCTTCTTCTTGGCCGCGGCCTTCTTCGTCGGCGCCTCGGCGGCCGCCTCGTCGGCGGGCGGCTCCGTGCCCTCCGGCACGGTCTCGTCGGCGGCCGCGGCAGCCTTCTTGGTACGGCGGGACGGCGCCTTCCGGGGCTTCTCCGGCGCCTGGAAGAGCACCGACGTCGCCGACTGCTCGGCCTGCTGGATCGGCTCGGTCTGCTGCGGGTCGACGGGGTCGCCGTGCGGGCCCTCGGTCGCCTCTTCGGCAGGGACGGCGGCCGCCTTCTTGGCCGGCGCCTTCTTCGCGGCCACCTTCTTGGCGGTCGCCCTCTTGGCAGTCGCCTTCTTCGCCGGGGCCGCGGGTGGGGTGTCGGCCTCGGTGTCGACGCCGAGGTCGAGCTGCTCGTCGGCGGCGGGCGCGGCCTTCTTGGCGGTCGCCTTCTTGGCCGGCGCCTTCTTCGCCGTGGTCTTCTTCGCGGCCGTCTTCTTGGCGGTCGCCCTCTTGGCGGCGGTCTTCTTCGCCGGCCGGTCGGCGGCGTCGGTGGCCTCCGCCGGGGTTGCTGTGTCTGCTCCAGCCTGGAGTTCGTCGACCATGTGGTGCACTCCTAGCGCCCGGCGTCTCGCGCCCGGCGGTCCGACGTGGCCACCCGAGTGTGCAGGGCGGTCACGCAAAGCCTTCGTGTGGCGGCGACACCCTCCGCGATGCGTCACCTGGCAGCGCGCTCGTCACCTGCCGCGGTCGCAGGGCCGGGTCCGGTGGGACCACTCGGCGGGTCGCTGTCACCAACCTGCCGGCCGCGTCGCGGTCTGGCGGCGTTCGTGCCTCCTGGCGTGCCGACCCGGGGGCCGGCGAGAACGTCGTCGGGTCGTCCCGGACGGGGTGCCCGGTGCGACCACGGCGAGTATCGCACACGCTCGGCCAGGATCCCGCAACCTCAGCCTGGATCCGCGCTGTCTCAGCCCGCCAGCGGGTCGCCGACCGTCCCAGCCTCGGCATCCAGCGGGCCTTGCGCCAGTCGCGTGAGGAGCGGTGCTCCCGCGGAGCGCAGGCCGCCGACCGCGGCGAGCCCCGCCAGCACGTCATCGGGTCGGACCGCGGGCTCGGCGTGTCGCAGCACCAGATCGAGGCGGACGCCGGCGCCGGCCGGCGCGGCGCTGAGCGCGACGACGGCGGCGCGGCAGTCGAACTCGCGCCGGCCCTTCTTCGTCATCCGCTGCACGGTCACGGCCGGAGCCGCCAAGAAGGCGACCACCGCCGCGTTCGCGGCGTCGGTGTCGGTGTCGAGGTCGATCGCCCAGCGGCTGCCCTGCAGCCGCTCCGCGAGCGCACCGCCCGGCGACTCGACCACCTCGAGCACGTCCAGGCCGTCGGGCAGGGCCTCCTCGAGCAGGGCGCGCACGGCCACCGGGTCGACAGTCTCGGCGAGCGCGATCTCCAGATACTCCGCCTCGCTGGCGGCCCCGGTCGGCGCGGCGCCGGCGTACGAGATCCGGGGATGCGGGTTGAAGCCCGAGGAGTAGGCCATCGGCACGCGGGCGCGGAAGATCGCCCGCTCGAAGGCTCGGCTGAAGTCGCGGTGGCTGGTGAACCGGAGGCGGCCACGCTTCGCGTAGCGGATCCGAAGCCGCTGCACGGGCGGGGCTTGCTGCTCGGGCTGGTCACGCACCGGCCAAGCCTACGAGGTGAGGGCCTGCTTCATCGCCACCGAGGGGTAGACCGTGCTCACCCGGTGGCCGCCGAGCCACTCCGTGAGCCGCGCCGCCTCGGCCCTCAGCGCTGTCCGGCCCTCCGCCCCGACATCGGCGAGCAGGTTGAGCACGACGACGCCGTCGGGGTCATGCGCCCAGCAGCCGAC
>VFQN01005311.1_pt1 | contig 15901 bp, 17 predicted proteins | sample 3512371 | NCBI WGS metagenome assembly VFQN01 (sample SAMN10412370, study PRJNA504923) | tailings metagenome | isolation source: Replicate 2 from Balatoc abandoned mine | place: Philippines: Itogon, Benguet | collected 2017-08-28 | reverse complement strand
AACCTCCGGGGATCAGCCCAAATTAACCGGATTCAGGCTCCCGAAAACATGCAAGGGGGACATTCTGCAGCGCATCGCGGCGTGGCTGTTCGCCCTGGCCGATCTCGCCGAACGCGCCGCAAGCGCACCCTATGCCACGCGTTGCCGCATGCTCTGGGCTTTGCAGCGGGCGGACGAGGTGGTGCGAGAGTTCGTCGCCGGCTCGGAATGGAACCCGGCCGGTCGGCAGTGGTCGCCGGCAACGACGAGCGTCCGCTACGGCAATGAACCCGCGGACGCGATAAGCCTGGCTCTGGCGCTGCGCGCGCTGGCGCTCGTGGTGCAGAACATGGCCATGCAGATCCGGCACCGATCATACTGCCAGACCGCCGAAGGCTGCGTTGATGGCCGCCACGAAGGCCGGCTGCGAACCGACGCCGATGGAATCATCCAGACTCTCTCGGCAGTGTTTGCCGATGTCGAGCTCCGTGACACGTCGTAAGCGCCGCCCTCCTTCCGCAGAGAAGAAGGCCGGAGGTCATCCGACGGGGTGAGCGGCGCGAACGAAAACGGCGAGATCGGCGCAAGGGGAAAAGCTCACCCCGCGCCGGCGCCGGCGCGCGCCCTGCCGTCAGCTTCGGGCCTTCCGCGCTGCCTCGAAGAAATCACGGATCAACCCCACGTCCTTGACGCCCGCCGCAGATTCGACTCCGGACGAGACATCCAGACCCGGCGGGTTCGCGATCCGGATCGCGAACCCGACATTGCCCGGATTGAGCCCGCCCGACAGCATGTAGTCGAGGCCGGGATCGAGTGCGGCCAGCAGCCGCCAGTCGAACGACACGCCGTTGCCGCCGGGGAGCTCGGAGCCTTTCGGCGCCTTGGCGTCGAGCAGCAGCCGGTCCGCGACGCCGACGAAGCCCTGGATCGGCAGCAGGTCGGCCGGCTCGCTCACCGACAGCGCCTTCATCACCGGCAGGTTATAGCGCTCCCGCACCTGGGTCACGCGCTCCGGCGTTTCCTTGCCGTGAAGTTGCAGCATATCGGGCTTCATCTCCGACACGATCGCGTCGAGGAATTCATCGCTCGCGTCGACGGTGACGGCGACCGCCTTGGCGCGCCCAATTGCAGCCTGCCGCAACTCCGCCGCCTGCTGCGGCGTCACGTTGCGCGGGCTCTTGGGAAAGAAAATGAAACCGACATGACTCGCCCCGCCGTCGAGCGCCGCCGCGATCGTCTCGAGCGTGGACAGGCCGCATATCTTGATGTCGAAGGACATGATGCGGGCGAAATGCCACGAATGGCGGCGGGAGTCGAGCAGAACGCGTGGTTATCGGCATTGAGGCCGACACTGCACCGCCCTAAACTACCTCGAACAAATACACCGAGGGCGCCAGATGACCACGCAACCAATCACCGTCGAGCAACTCGAAGAGAAGATTGCACAGGCCTATCAGGTGATCGGCCACCTGCTCGATCTGTCGGGTTTCGACGGTGGCGAAGGCGAGCGAGCCCTGGACTACTTTTCGTCCGACGAGTTCGATCCCGACTTCCTGCCTTGGCCGCGCCAGACCGACGAAGGCCTGCGCCCGGACGAACTCAACGCCGAAAACGACGGCTGACCCGGCCGGTCAGAACTGGATCGCCTGAAGCGCCGCGCCGTTCTTCTTCAGCCAGGCGCGGGCCTCGTCAGTGCGTGGGCAGAGCTCGCGGCACAGCGCCCAGAATTTAGGGCCGTGGTTCATTTCCTTCAGATGCGCCACCTCGTGCGCGACGAGGTAGTCGATCACCGTCGGGCGCGCCATCATGATGCGCCACGAGAAGGACAGGCTGCCGTCGGAGGTGCAGGAGCCCCAGCGGCTGATCGTGTCCTTGAAGCGGATCGCCTTGGCCTTGCGGCCGACGACTGCTGTATGCTTCGCCACCAGCGCCTCGATGTCCTTCTTGGCCTCGCGCTTGAGGAAGTCTGCGACGCGGCGCGGTAGATGCGTGCGCTCGCCGTGCACGATCAGCGCCGGCGCGCCGTCGATCTCAGCCACCGTCACCGAGCCGCGCCTGTCGGGTTCATGCACAATGAGATGCGGCACGCCGCGCACCGGGATCTTCACGCCCGGCCGTATTTGAGGTTTGTCCGGCACCTTGGCGATGCGGGCTTCCAGCCATCCCTGATGGCGGTCGATGAAGCGGTCGACCTCGCGGGCGGGGATGCCCGGCGGGACCGTCACGCGCAGGCCCTGCCCGCCGGCGTCGATGCGCAGGGTCAGCCGCCGGGCGCGCGCATTCTCGACGATGCGCAGCGGCAGCGTGCGCCCGCCGACCTCGTGCATCCGTTCGAGCGGCTCGGCGGCGCGGCTCGGCTCTGGCTTTCTCAGGAGCGAGAAGATCATGCGCGCGATGATAAGCGATTCGCGCGTCCCGCGGACGGGGATCCTGAGCTCCGCGAATGGTCAGGTCGTCGCGTCCTGCGCGGGCTGTGTGACACCCGCGCGCAGGAAAGCGACGATAAAGGCGCCGCTCATTAGCAAGACGATGGTCGGCGCCGGTGCGGAATCGAGGAAGAAGGACAGGTAGACGCCGAGCAGCGAAGCGACGACTGCGACCGTAACCGAAACCACCAGCATGACGCCGAAGCGCCGGGCGACGAGGAAACCGATCGCGCCTGGCGCGATCAGCAGCGCGATGGCGAGAATGATGCCGACGGATTTCAGGGCGCCGACGATCGACAGCGAGAGCAGCACCAAAAGCCCGTAGTGAAGCAGGCGCACGCGCAGCCCGATAGCGCGGGCGTGCTGCGGATCGAAGGCGTGCAGCATCAGGTCGCGGCCGCGCAGCAGAAGGGCGACGGACACGACCGCGGCGATCGCGCCGGCTTCCGCGATGTCGCCCCAGCCGACGCCCAGCATGTCGCCGAAAAGGATGTGGTCGAGATGTAGTTCCGTCTCGATCATCGAATAGAGAACGAGGCCGAGCCCGAACATGCCCGAGAAGAGGACGCCCATGACGGTGTCCTCCTTGATGCGGCTGTTTTCCTTCAGGTAGCCGGTGCCGACGGCGCAGAACATGCCTGCCGCGAAGGCGCCGAGGCCGATCGGCAGGCCGGCCACATAGGCCAGCACCACGCCGGGCAGGACCGCATGAGAGACCGCGTCGCCCATCAGCGACCAGCCCTTCAGCACCAGGAACGGCGACAGCAGCCCCATCGGGATCGCCACCAGCAGCGAGACGATGAAGGCCTGCTGCATGAAGGGGAAGGAGAAGGGGAGGAGGAGCGTTTCGATCATGCCTGCGCCTCCAGCGCTTCCCGTGCCCGCCGCCGTGTGGCCAGAAGGCCGTGCTTGGGCGCGAAGACGAAGGCGGTGAGGAAGACCGCCATCTGCAGCACGACGATCACGCCACCGGTCGCGCCGTCGAGGAAATAGGAGATGTAGGCACCGATGAGGCTCGACAGCGCGCCGATTATCACTGCGATCGTGATCAGGCGCGGGAAGCGGTCGGTCAGCAGATAGGCGGTCGCGCCGGGAGTGACAACCATGGCGATCACCAGGAACGCACCGACGGTCTGCAGCGCCGCCACCGTGCAGGCGGCGAGCAGGGTGAAGAAGATGCCCTTGAGCAGGCCCGGCCGCAGGCCGATCGAGCGCGCATGGTTCTCGTCGAAGAAGGCGACCATCAGGTCCTTCCACTTGGCGATGAGGATCGCGAGCGACACGCCGGCGATGAGCACCAGCTGGAACGTGTCGGCCGGTGTGATCGCGAGGATGTTGCCGAGCACGATCGTCTGGATGTTCACCGAGGTCGGCGACAGCGACACCATGAACAGGCCGAGCCCGAAGAAGGAGGTGAAGATCATGCCGATGATGGCGTCTTCCCGCAGCTTGGTCCTCTGGTTGAGGAACAGCATCGCCCCGGCCGCGAGCCCGCCTGCAAGGAATGCGCCGAGCGCGAAGGGCAGGCCGAGCATGTAGGCGCCGGCGACGCCCGGCACGATCGAATGCGACAGCGCGTCGCCGATCAGCGACCAGCCCTTGAGCATCAGGAAAGCCGACAGGAAGGCGCAGACCGCGCCGACCAGCGCCGAGACCCACATGGCGTTGACCATGTAGCCATAGCCGAACGGTTCGAGCAGGGTCGCGATCATTCGGCCGGCTCGTCGGGCTTGCGCGAGGCCGGAGCAGCGCTTCCGGTCTGCGCTTTGTCGGAATAGACCACCAGCGGCCGCTCGTCGTCGGAGATGACGGTCACCTGCCGCGCATCCTCGTCGTCGTGCAGCTCGGCGCCGCCAAGTACGAAATGGCGCAGCACGCCGCCGAAGGCGCGTTCGAGATTGTCGCGCGTGAAGACGGTCTCGGTCGGCCCTTCCGCCAGCACGGTGCGGTTGATGAGGATGACGCGGTCGCAGAAATCCGGGACCGAACCCAGGTTGTGCGTCGAGACGAGCATGATCTTGCCCTCGTCGCGCAGGCCGCGCATCAGCGCGATGATCGCGTCCTCGGTATTGACGTCCACGCCGGTGAAGGGTTCGTCGAGCAGGATCACTTCGCCTTCCTGCGCTAGCGCCCGCGCCAGGAAGACGCGCTTCTTCTGGCCGCCGGACAGCTCGCCGATCTGCCGCTTGCGATAGGCGCTCATGCCGACGCGCTCGAGTGCCTGCGTCACCATCTCTTGGTCGTGGCGAGAGGGGATGCGCAGGAAATTCATGTGGCCGTAGCGGCCCATCATCACCACGTCCTCGACCAGCACCGGGAAGGTCCAGTCGACCTCCTCGGCCTGCGGGACATAGGCGACGACGTTCTTCTTCAGCGCCCGCCCGGCCGGTTCGCCGAACATGGTGACGGAGCCCGCGGCGAGCGGTACGAAGCCCATGATCGCCTTGAACAGAGTCGATTTGCCGGATCCGTTGACGCCGACCAGGGCGGTGATCGAACCGCGCGGAATGGAGAAGGAGGCGTTGTGGAGCGCCGTATTGCCGCTCCGGTAGGTGACGGTGAGATTCTTCGCGACCAGGCCGGCGGTTACCGCCGGCCTGTTTCGTTGCCCGTCAGGCGATGTCGGTTTCTGCGCCACCACGTTCATTCCGCGAGGCCTTTTGCAATCGTTTCGGTCGTCACCCGCATCAGGTCGAGATAGGTCGGCACCGGGCCGTCCGCTTCGCTGAGCGAGTCGACATAGAGAACGCCACCGTAGCGGGCTCCGGTCTCCCGCGCTACCTGCTGCGCCGGGTCGGGAGAGACGGTGCTTTCGCTGAAGACGACGGGGATCTTGTCGGCCTTCACCGCGTCGACGACCTTGCGCACCTGCTGCGGCGTGCCCTGGCCGTCGGCATTGATCGGCCAGAGATAGAGTTCCTTCAGGCCGAAATCGCGCGCGAGATAGGAGAATGCGCCTTCGCTGGTCACGAGCCAGCGGCGCTCCTGCGGAATCGCGTCGAGCGCGGCGCGCACAGGGGCGACGGTGGCGTCGATCTTCGCCTTGTAGGCGTCGGCGTTTGCCTTGTAGGCCTCGGCATTCTCCGGGTCATATTTGGCGAAGGCGGCCGCGATGTTGTCGACATAGATCTTCACGTCCGTCGGTGACATCCAGGCATGGGGATTAGGCTTGCCTGTATACGGCCCCTCGGCAATGCCGACCGGCTCGACGCCGTCCGAGACCACCACACTCGGAATGTCGCGCAGGTTCTGGAAGAAGCGCTGGAACCAGGTCTCGAGGTTGAGCCCGTTCCACAGGATCAGGTCGGCGTCCTGCGCCTTGACGATGTCGCGCGGTGTCGGCTGGTAGTTATGGATCTCCGCGCCGGCGCGCGTGATGGATTCCACCTCCGCCGCATCGCCGGCGACGTTCTTCGCAATGTCCGCGATGACCGTAAAGGTCGTGACAGCCTTGAACTTGTCCGCAGCGTTTGCGGGAACGATTGCCGCGGCCGAGAGGGCCAGGCCGATCAATGCGCTGCGTAGGATGGAAGGCATACTGCGTCTTTCTCCACATTGCCGCGTCATCGCGGCTCCAAGACCGACATAAGGTGCGAGCGCTTGTTTGTCAATGCAAATGCAAATCGTTTGCAACTAGGAAAACTTGGCAATGCGTTCGCCCTGTCGCATATAGCGGCGATGACGGAGGAAGCGAAAAAGCTGCGCGGCTACGAGGCTCGTCTACGGGAGGCTGGCGTGCGTATCACGCGGCCGCGCCGGGCGATCCTGCAGATCCTCTCGGAGACGGCGGATCATCCCGACGCTATGGAGATCTTCCAGCGGGCATTGTCGATCGATCCGACGATTTCGCTTTCGACCGTCTATCGCACCATGAAACTGCTCGAGGACAAGGGTGAGATTCAGCGCCACGCTTTCGCCGGCGGGCCCTCCCGCTTCGAGCAGGCGGCGGGCGAGCACCACGACCATCTGATCGACCTCGACACCGGTGACGTGATCGAGTTCCATTCCGAGCGGATCGAGCAGTTGCAGGACGAGATCGCGCGCAGGCTTGGCTACGACATCGTCCATCACCGACTGGAGCTTTACGGCCGCAAGCGCAAGGGTCGTTAGCCTACGCTGCGCGGATGAAGTCCGCGGCCTTCTCGGCGATCATGATCGTCGGCGCGTTGGTGTTGCCGCCGATCAGCGTCGGCATGACCGAGGCGTCGACGACCCGCAGCCGTTCCAGGCCCCGCACGCGAAGCCTCGTATCGACCACGGCGTTCTCGTCCGTCCCCATCCTGCATGTTCCGACCGGATGGTAGATGGTGTCCGACCGCGCCCGGATGTGGCGGATCAGCTCGGTATCGTCGGGATCTGTCCCGCCGAGATAGAGCTCCGTCTTGCGATAGGGTGCGAGTGCCGGTGCTGCCAGGATGCGCCGCATGATCCGGACGCCCTTGAGCAGGGTCTCCGTATCGCGCTCGTCGGCGAGGAAATTCGGGTCGATCCGGGGCGGTGCGAGCGGGTTGGTGCTGTCGAGGCCGACAGTGCCGCGTGAATGCGGCCTGAGCACGCAGACATGGCATGAATAGCCGTGGCCGAGATGCAGCTTGCGCGCATGGTCGTCGATGATGCCGACGACGAAGTGAAGCTGGAGATCCGGCTTCTCCAGCGCCGGATCCGACCGGATGAAGGCCGCGCCTTCAGCGCCCGGCGAGGCGATCAGGCCCTTGCCGTTCCGCTTCCATCGCCTTGCCTCGCGGATGATGTCGACAAGGCCACCGAAACTTACGCCGAGCAGGTTGCGGTCGCCCGACTTCCACGATGCGACGAAGTCGAGATGGTCCTGCAGGTTCTGCCCGACGCCGGGAAGTTCGTGCTTCACCAGGATACCGTGCCGCGCGAGTTCCGCGCCCGGCCCGATGCCCGAAAGCAGGAGAAGCTGCGGCGAGTTGAAGGCACCGCCGCACAGGATCACTTCGCGCCGCGCCGCGACGGTCTCTTCCCTGCCGCCGCGCCGGAACCGGACCCCTGTCGCCCGCTTGCCCTCGAGCACGATCCCGGTTGCATGCGCGTCGGTCAGCACTGACAGGTTTCTCCGGTCCATCACCGGATGCAGATAGGCCGCCGCAGCCGAGCAGCGCTCGCCCACCTTTGGCCCGGACCAGAACTGCGTGACCTGGTAGTAGCCCGCGCCGTCTTGCTCCGGTCCGTTGAAATCGTCGTTGAAGCGGATCTGGTTTTCGCCGCAGGCGTCGACGAAGGCCTGTACGATGGGCCGCGGCGTGCGCTGCTCGCCCACCTGCAACGGTCCAGACGCGCCATGGAAGGCGTCCTCGCCGCGTTGGTTGCCCTCGGCCTTGCGGAAATAGGGCAGCACGTCCTGCCATCCCCAGCCGTCGCAGCCGGCGGCGGCCCAGCCGTCATAGTCAGAGCGATGACCGCGGATGTAGAGCATGGCGTTGATGGCGCTCGACCCGCCCAGCGCCTTGCCGCGCGGCTGGTAGCCGCGGCGTCCGCCAAGGCCGGGCTGGGGAACAGTCTGGTAGGCCCAGTTCGAGATCTTCGGCCGCCCGGGCATCATCAGGGCCGTACCGGTCGGCGCGCGGATCAGGATGTGCTTTCCGTCGCCGCCCGCCTCGAGCAGGCACACAGTCGCGCTAGGATCCTCGCTCAGCCTCGCTGCGAGCGTCGAGCCGGCGGATCCTCCGCCGACGATCACATAGTCGAACTCCATGAATCCCTCCCCGATGCCGGCGGATGTTTCCGTCCGGAGATGCGAGGAAAGCGCTGATCGGTAGGATTTGTAAAGTCCGCCTGATCAGTCCGCTGTTCGACGCCAGGAATACTTGCCCGGCGTGTCCGACGAGGTGGCAGTGGGTTGGTACTGGAAGGGAATCCCGCCGACCTCGCCCTTTTCCAGACGCCCCAGCAGCACCGGATGCGAGACCTCGAACTGGTCGAAGCCGACCCGCAGCATATGCGGCAACTGGTCGACCAGAACCTGTCCTGTCGCGCGGATCGGGCCGGAGAATCCGTAGCGGCTGCGCAGCAGTTCGGCCTTCGAGAACGAGCGTCCATCGTTGAAGGCGGGAAAGGAGAGGGCCACGAGGGAGAGCTGGTCGAGCACGTCGGCGATCGCCTCGACCGGATCGGCCGGCGCCAAAAGGACGCCGAGCCGGTCCTTGTCACGCAGCCTTTCGTCGGCCGGGATTTCGAGGAATGCGCTGAGCGGCAGGATCAGCTTGCCATTGGAGCCGGGGGCGTCGAACTCCTCGGAATGGCTCCATTCGTCGTCGCGAAAGCCGGACGGCGTCCAGAGCCGCGTCTCGGGCGCGGGGGCGGGTTCGGTCATGAACAGTTCCTAGAGCGACGATGCGGTCAGCGAGTGGTCGAGGTCCGACAGGTGAATGCCGCATTCCGTCTTGGCTTGTCCAGCCCAACGTCCGGATCGCGCATCCTCGCCCTCCTTGACCGGCTGGGTGCAGGGGAAGCAGCCGATGGACAGATAGCCGTAGGCGACGAGCGGGTTTTCCCTGAGCTGGTGCTCGCGCATATAGGCGGCGAGATCGGCGGTCGTCCACTTCGCCAGCGGATTGATGCGGATGCGCGGGCCCACCGCCTCGAACACCGGCAAACCGTTGCGCGTCGCGGCCTGGAAGCGCTTGCGGCCGGTGAACCAGGCCGCGAGCGGCTCGACCGCGCGCGCCATTGGCTCGACCTTGCGGATGTTGCAGCACGCGTCGGTGCTGGATTTGTGCAGGGCTCCGTCCGGGTCCCGCTGCGCGAGTGCTGCCGGCAGCGGTTCGAACACCGTGATGTTGCGCAGTCCGAAATCGGCTGCGAGCGCGTCCCTGTACTGCAGCGTCTCGCCGAAATGCTTGCCGGTGTCGAGGAAGATCACCTGCAGCGCCGGGTCTATCCGCGCGATCATGTGCAGCAGTACAGCCGAATCCGCGCCGAAGGACGACACGGCGCCCAGCCCCTGCAACCCGAAGCGGCCGATCGAGAAGGTGATGATGTCCTGCGGCTCGAGCTGCCCGTAACGGGCCTCCAGCGCCGCGGCCTCGATCGCAGCCTCCTCGTCGGCGCTAAGCTGCTTTAGCTTCGCTAGCATAGAGCGCCTCCTTGAAGGGCGCGGGGCCGAGCCGGCGATAGGCGTCGAGGAACTTTTCCGAGGCGTCGCGCCGATGCGCGAGATAGGTGTCGACGATCTTCTCAATCGCATCGGTGATCTCGTCGGGTCCGAATCCGCGTCCGATGATCTCGCCGATCGAGGCGTTCTCGTCGCCCGAGCCGCCCAGCGTCACCTGGTAGAGCTCGGCGCCCTTCTTCTCCACGCCGAGGATGCCGATGTGGCCGACATGGTGATGGCCGCAGGCATTGATGCAGCCGGAGATCTTCAGCTTCAGCTCGCCGATCTCCTTCTGCCGCGCCAGCGAGGCGAAGCGCTGCGAGATGTCCTGTGCGACCGAGATCGAGCGCGCATTGGCGAGTGCGCAGTAATCCAGGCCCGGGCAGGCGATGATGTCGGTGATCAGGTTCGAATTCGCGGTGGCAAGCCCGATCTCGACCAGCCGGTCGTAGATCGCCTTGAGGTCGGCCCGCGCCACATGCGGCAGGATCAGGTTCTGCTCGTGGCTGACGCGGATCTCGTCGAACGCATAGCGCTCGGCGATGTCGGCGACCGCGTCCATCTGGCCGTCGCTGGCGTCGCCGGGCGCCTCGCCGGTGCCCTTGAGCGAGATGGTCACCGCGGCGTAGTCGGGGTGCTTGTGCGTGACGACGTTCTGGTCGAGCCATTCGCCGAACGAGCGCGAGTCGAGCCGCGAGAGCTTCACCACCTCGTCGCCCTCGGGACGCGGTGCCAGCGCCGGCGGCGCGAAATAGGCGGCGATCGCGGCGATGTCCTGCTCGGGCAGCGTCAGCACGCCGTCCTTGAGCGCGTTCCACTCGGCCTCGACCTGGCGCGAGAACTCCTCCGTGCCGGTCTCGTGCACCAGGATCTTGATGCGCGCCTTGTATTTGTTGTCGCGGCGGCCGTGCAGGTTGTACACGCGCATGACCGCGGTGATGTAGGAGAGCAGGTGCTCCTCCGGCAGGAAATCCTTGATCTTCTTGGCGATGATCGGCGTACGGCCCTGTCCGCCGCCGACCCAGACGGCGAAGCCCAGCTCACCCTTGTCATCCTTCTTCAGGTGCAGGCCGATGTCGTGCACCTGGATCGCGGCGCGGTCGCGTTCCGCGCCTGTCACCGCGATCTTGAACTTGCGCGGCAGGTAGGAGAATTCGGGATGCACCGACGACCACTGGCGCAGGATCTCGGCATAGGGCCGCGGATCGGCCACCTCGTCGGCGGCGGCACCTGCGAAATGATCGGCGGTCACGTTGCGGATGCAGTTGCCGCTGGTCTGCAGCGCGTGCATCTCGACCGAGGCGAGATCGGCAAGGATCGCCGGGATGTCCGACAGGGCTGGCCAGTTGTACTGGATGTTCTGCCGCGTCGTGAAATGGCCGTAGCCCTTGTCGTAGGTGCGGGCGATGTGGGCGAGCATGCGCATCTGCTTCGACGACAGCGTGCCGTAGGGGATCGCGACGCGCAGCATGTAGGCGTGGAGTTGGAGATAGACGCCGTTCATCAGCCGCAGCGGCCGGAACTGGTCCTCCGTGATCTCGCCGGCGAGCCTGCGGTCGACCTGGTCGCGGAACTCGGCGACGCGGGCCTGGACGAAGGAACGGTCGAATTCGTCGTAGCGATACATCTTCTTCTTCCTTTGGGCCGGGCTAGATGCCGGCCGCGAACCCTTCGTCGACGGGGCGCGGGCGCGCCTGCTTGCCGAGATCGGTCCGGTTCGTCGGTCCGGCCGCCCGGATGCGCTCGCGCAGCCTGAGCGGCCTGATCTCGCCCTCCAAGAGCTCGACGTCGATCAGGTCGACATCCACCACCTCGTTGCGGGCGTAGGCTTCCTTGCCGAGGCGCTCCAGCCGCTCTTCGGCCGGCTTATCGTGCGCGACCTCGGCATAGTCGATCGTCTCGTGCCAGACCTGGTCCGAGCCGAACCAGACGGCTTCGCCATCTGTGAGCCGGTTTGCGGTGAGAACCTTCATCTCTGTCTCCGTCAGGCGGCGACCGTCTCGCGGTCGTGGACCGCGAGCGCCGTGGATGTGTCGAACCGTGCACCCGCGACCGCGTCGCCGATGATCGTCATCACCGGACCGGTGAGGTCCTCGCGCGCTTCGAGCGCGGGCAGGTCGGCGAGCGTGCCGTGGAACAGGCGGCGCGAGGCGAGGCTGGCATTCTCGACCACGGCGACGGCGGTGTCCGGCGAGAGTCCCGCCTCGATCAGCCGCGTCGCGACGTCGGCCGCGATCGAGCGGCCCATATAAACCGCCACCGTCGCGCCGGAGATCGCCAGCTTCGCCCAGTCGGGCAGCGTGCCGCCCTTCAGATCGTGGCCGGTGGTGAACACCATCGACGAGGCGACGCCGCGCAGCGTCAGCGGCAGCTCGAAATCAGCCGCGGCCGCAAAGGCCGCGGTCACGCCGGGCACCACTTCGTAAGACACGCCGGCCTCGCGCAGCGCCGCCATCTCCTCGCCTGCGCGCCCGAAGACCAGCGGATCGCCGCACTTCAGCCGCACCACGCGCTTGCCGGCTCGGCCAAGCTCGACCAGCAGGTCGTTGATCTCAGCCTGGCTCTTGGAGTGGCAGCCCTTGCGTTTGCCGACGCCGATGCGCTCTGCATCGCGCCGGCCCATGGCGATCACCGCCTCGGGCACCAGCGCATCGTGGACGATCACGTCCGCTTCCATCAGTAGGCGATGCGCGCGCAACGTCAGCAGATCCTCGGCGCCCGGACCGGCGCCGACGAGCGCGACATGGCCAATGATCTCGCCCTGGCGCGCCAGCAGAATGTCGGCCGCGACCTGCGCTTCCTCGAACGAGCCGATCTCCATCGCCCGCGCCGGTGCGCCGTTGAAGAATTCGTTCCAGTAGCCGCGCCGCGCCGCGCCCTTCGGCAGCAGGCGCTCGACAGCCGCCCGGTACGAAGCCGCCAGCGTTGCCAGCCTGCCGAGCGACGGCGACAGCATCCGGTCGATGCGGGCGCGGATCATCTGCGCCAGCACGGGGCCAGCGCCCTCGGTGCCGATCGCGATCGCCACCGGCGCACGGTTGACCAGCGCCGGCGTGAAGAAGTCGCACAGTTCCGGACGGTCGACGGCGTTGACGCAGATGCCGGCGGCGCGGGCATCCGCAACGATCCGCGCATCGAGTGCCTCATCGCCCGTGGCCGCGAAGACGAGGGTCGCGCCCGCAAGCAGCTTCTCTTCATAGAGCGTCGTCAGCAGGCGCGTCTCATTCGCGGCAGCCCATGCAGCGAGCTCCGCTTCCGCATCGTCGGCGACGATCGTCAGCCTGGCACTCGACTGTGCCATCAGGCGTGCCTTGGCCAGCGCTTCGTCGCCGTTGCCGACGATGACGACGCTGCGGCCTTCCACCTTCATGAAGATCGGAAACGCATTGAGCCTGGATTCGTGCGAGGACATCTCTGGGACCACCATAGAGCCACGCATTTTCCCGGATCATGCCCGCAATATGGAGGCATCGGCTGTCTCGCCATGCGCGGCGAGGCAATCGCTTTTCTGCCGAGCGGAGAGCGCGCGCAAAAATATTCCACGCACGCGTTGTTCGCGCTCCAGGCCCCGTCGATTGTCTGGCTAAGGGCCGATCGGCTCCGAGTTCTCAGCAGAGCCAGCAAAATGAATGCGTTGACGGGGCATCAGGCCCTGCAGTTCTGTCAATATACACAATTTTTATAGACAAAAGAGGATTTTCAAATGTCCCAGCTCACACCCTGTCGCGCAAGTCCATTCCCATTTCTGCGATGTTTTGGAATCTGCTTCCCTTTCACCAGATCGCCGATCGGCTGGCGGCGTTACGTCCGGCTCCGGAGCTGATCGCGCGCCCAGTTGACGATCTGCTGCGAGGTCATGGCCCCGGAAACCCGCGCAACCTCCTGTCCTTCGGCAAACAGCATCATCGTCGGAATGCTCCTGATTCCGAGACGGGCGGCCAGTTCGTTTTCCGAGTCGGAATTGAGCTTCAGCAGGCGGACGCCGGGCTCGAGCGTCGCTGCGGCAGCCTCGAAGGCGGGCGACATCATGCGGCAGGGGCCGCACCAGGGAGCCCAGACGTCCACCAGCACGGGAATGTCGCCGCGCTGCGTCTGGCGCTTGAACATGTCGGCATCGGCATCCACCGGTTTCGAGGCGAAGAGCGGCGTTCCGCATTTGCCGCAGCGCGCCGACCCTGCCGGGCGATCGTCGGGCACTCTGTTGACCCCGCCGCACTTCGGACAGACGATCTGATGGCTACCGGACATTCGTCATCGCTCCACACCTGCTCCCGTCGCCGGCTCAAGGCCGCCGTCGGGATTGACTAAATATACGTATCTAAGTAGATACGAAAGAATGAATATCAATATTCGAGTCGATTCCGTTGCAATGCGGGGCGCCGTCGATGAGGCCAGCGAGCTGTTGAAGGCGCTTTCGAACCGTCACCGGCTCCTGATCCTTTGCCATCTGGTCGAGGGAGAGAGATCGGTGGGCGAGCTCGCGTCGTTTCTCGGCATCCGGGACTCCACCGTATCCCAGCACCTCGCCTTGCTGCGTCGCGATGGCGTGATCGCAGGCCGCCGCGACGGGCAGACCATCTGGTACCGTATCGTGAACGAGGCGGCGAAGGCGGTGGTGGACGTGCTGTATCGAGCCTACTGTCCGCCGGTGTCGTGACCGCTGCTGGCGCATGCCGCCCATTCCCGAAATGCGAGTTGAAATCCGCTGCGGTTGTATGTACATGAATTTCAGTAATTACTGAAATAAGTGACACGCCCTCATGAACCTGTCCCCGACGATCCAGGCCTTCGTGCTGCATTTCGGCGAGATGGGCAGCCGCTGGGGCATCAACCGGACCGTCGGACAGATTTATGCGCTGCTCTACGTCTCGGGCGAGCCGCTCTGCGCGGACCAGATCGTCGACGCGCTGGGCATATCCAGGTCGAACGTCTCGATGAGCCTGCGCGAGCTCCAGGGTTGGAACCTCGTTCTGCTCAAGCACCTGCCGGGCGACAGGCGCGACTACTTCACCACGCCTGACGATGTCTGGCAGATCCTGCGCACGCTCGCAGAGGAGCGCAAAAAGCGCGAGGTCGATCCGACGCTCTCGGTCCTGCGCGAACTGCTCATGCAGGCGCCGACGAGCGAGGAGGACCGGCGCGCACAGCAGCGGCTGGGGGAGATGCATGCGCTGATCGAACGGCTCACGACCTGGTACGACGACGTGAAGCGGCTGGAGCCGGAGCGGCTTGTGACGCTGCTCGCTCTCGGCTCGAAGGTGACGAAACTTCTCGACACCAAGGACAGGATCGTCTCTCTTGGCCGCAAGCGCAAAGAGCAGAGCACGCCATGACCGCGGCCGAGCCCTATGTCACGCGCCGGGCTCCGGCTTCGGCGTCGTTCGCCCCTGCTGAGGAAGCAGGGGCTCTCGTCCGTCCCCTCGCGACATCGAGACTGCCCGCCCGCACGGGCACGTTGCTGCAGGCCGCCGCGGCGCTGCTATGGATTCCGCAGGCGGGTCTCATCGCCATGGTCATCGGCGGCGTTGCGGCGGGTGAGCCCGCGCGCGCCGCGCTGGTTCCGGCCGCGGCCGTCTTCCTGCTCGGTCTCGTCCGCGCCGGTCTGGAGCGGGCCGGCGTCCGCGCGGCCTTCGATGCGGCGAGAGAGCATCTGTCGGATCTGCGTGCCGAGGCGATCGCCGCCGTGGCCGGCCGGTCTCCCCTCGACATGTCGGCGCCATCGTCCGGCCTCGTCGCCAGCGCGCTTGCCGAGCAGGCCGACGCGGTCGTGCCCTATCTCGCGCGCTTCCAGCCCTTGCGCTTCAAGGCGGCGGCTGTACCACTGGCCATCCTTGCCTGTGTGCTTGCCTTTTCCTGGGTGGCCGCCCTGATCCTGCTGGTGGCCGCGCCGCTGATCCCGCTGTTCATGGCGCTGATCGGCTGGCGCGCCAAGGAGGCGAGCGAAAGGCAGCTCGCCCGGATGGGTGACATGAACGCCTTCCTGCTCGACCGCCTGCGCGGCCTGGCGACGATTCGCACCTTCGGCGCCGTCGACCGCACGGCACTGCGGCTGCGCGCCGACGCCCTGGATCTTAAGACGCGGACGATGGCTGTGCTGCGCATCGCCTTCCTGTCGTCGGCCGTGCTGGAGCTGTTCGCCGCGCTCGGCGTGGCGATGGTCGCGGTCTATGTCGGTTTCCATTTCCTGGGCCAGCTCGAATTCGGCGCCTGGGGTGGCAAGCTGTCGCTCGTGCAAGGCCTGTTCGTCCTGATGCTCGCCCCTGCCTTCTTCGAACCGCTGCGCGAGCTGTTCAAGGACGAACATGAGCGCGCTGCCGGGCAGGCGGGACTTGAGGCTATCTATATGACGGCCTTCCGTGGCATTCCGATCGTCGGCTCA
>VFQN01005310.1_pt1 | contig 15903 bp, 26 predicted proteins | sample 3512371 | NCBI WGS metagenome assembly VFQN01 (sample SAMN10412370, study PRJNA504923) | tailings metagenome | isolation source: Replicate 2 from Balatoc abandoned mine | place: Philippines: Itogon, Benguet | collected 2017-08-28 | reverse complement strand
CCACACCCCCCCCCCCAGCCCTGCCCCCACCCCCCCTGCCCCGCCCCCCCTCCACCCCAAATGTCCTCCCCTCCCCCTCCCCCCCCCCCCCCACCCCCACCACCCCTGCCCCGCCCCAACCTCACCCCAAACGCACTCCCCCCCTCCCTTGGCCCCACCACCCCTGCCCCGCCTGACAGCACAGCACTGTAGTCGTCACGCCAACGATCGGGCACGGGCACGGCAAGGGGCCACGGCAAGGGGCCAGGAGGATGGTGACCTAGTAACCTAGACATGTCAACCACCCTCCAAAAACCAAGTTCCGTTCGGCAACGGCACGGCTTCGTTTCAAGCGGGTTTGGGATGGTAACCCGAGGGTGAACATTCGAACGTGGGCGACCCTGCCCACATATCCAAAACCAACCGCACCCCCGACTGACTCGCTGACGCCGTACACGGGCTCCCCGCGTTTCACGCGTGCCCCACCCGCAACCCACAGCCTGCCGTGCCCCCTCCCTGCCTCACCCCGTGAAACCCCGCCCCACCGCAGCCTCCCCCTGCAGCCACAACCGTACCCAAAACGTACAAGCCTTAACCCCCAGCCCACCTTCGCCCCCCTATCCATCCACTTCTCCTGCGCTTGCCCGGCCCTGCAGTTCCCCGTGCGTCCACCTTGCACCGCCATCTCCCTCTGTAAATAGTGGACCGCGCATGCCCGCTAGGGAACACCCCCCCCCAATCCCCCCTGCCCATTATGAATTTCCCCCCCTGCCCCATCCGCCCCATCCATCACCCAGCTCCCCCGAAATCACCACCCACCTGTCCCTGGGTGCAGCAGCCTGTCAACAGCCTCTCCAGGACCAAGTTCCCTCCAACAACAGCACGGTGTCCGTTTAGAATGTCTCACACACAGCATCGCTACACACCTATTGTGCTGGTCCTGTACCCAAGTACGTAGTACGTAGTCGCCCCAGGCATGGCCCACCCTAGCACCCTAGCACCACCCCTTGGCCTACGCGTACTACGCTCAGCTGCCACACGGTAGCTCTAATTAGGCCTGAAACGACACGAAAACTGTATTATACAACCCCCGACACCGACGCACCTGCCCCATTAGCGGCCGCCCTTGCCCCCCTTGAATGCTGAAGCCCCACCAGCAACACGTGACCTCACACCTGGCCCATCCCTCCCTAGCCCCGGCCCTTGCCCCGGCCCCACATAACCCCTGCGCTACTCTGCTCCCCACCCCAAATTGTTGTAATAACATATAAATATAATACATGGTCATGGCCCACCCCACTCGCCACGGGCACATCGCACCTGTCCCTGCACCAGCACTCCGTGTCACAGCCCCCGTGCCAACCCCACCCCAAGCCACCTGCCTCTACACAAACCCTGCACGACTCCCGTCCCCACCTCATTGCACAGCATGATAGCATTTTGGTATACTCGCATTATCTAATCCCACGTCAACACACCTGTCCCCATAGCGGCACTCCTGGCCTCGGGTGTAGAAGCGACAGGGGGGCGCCTCAGCGGCCAAATCATGCGCGAAGCGGCAGGCCGACCCGTGGCGGCAGCGCCCTTGAAGAAAGAACACGCATACGGTGGACCGTAGTTGCTGCTGCTGCTGCTGCTGCTGTCCTTGCCGACCAGCGTCCTCGTCGGCAATCTCATCATCCATGTCCGGGTCCAAGTGGCCGGGCACCTCTCCCACGCTCGCCGCATAGTCACTGGTTATATAGCCATTACCCGAATGTTGGCTGTGGCGCGGTGAAGGGGTTTGCTCTGGAGTTCCGACGGCGCCCATGTCGCCATTATTTCGGGCGTCATCGCGTTCGGGAGCGGAGCTGGGACCTGACTGCGACATGTTTCACTGTTGAATACTAAGGTACGGACTTCAAAAGGCGCCTCTCTCAGAAACCTTGCAGCGCTGATCTGTTGGTGTGGGCTCCAGTGCCCAAAGCGCGGGAAAGCGGTACGGCACACCCGGGTCAACAACCGCAGGGGCAGGCCAGGCCTCTGGAGCCCAGGACCAGCCACGGGTCCTCCTCACGTGGTGCGTGGTCCCATGCACAGGTCCTGGTGCACCCACGCAGCTGCAAGGCTGTGCACAGTGGCACGGTGTGGCACAGTGTGGCACGTGATACATGGGGGAGGGACCACCCCGACCAGGGGCCCTGGCCACCCCGACCAGGGTCCGGGACACAATGCAAGCCACTGTAGCAGTGTAGCACATACCGGTAATGCGCGCACGGGGAAGGGACCACCCCGACCAGGGGCCCTGGCACCAAGCAAGGGAGACGCCCTACTGACACCTACACTCTAAGGGCCAGGCCACAGCGAAAGCCACTTGAGCTGCCTTAGTGTGCGTGAGTATTTCTATTCCCACATTGAACACATCTTGGTTCGGTGTGATCACATGGTCGATTGTACTCCGGCCAACAAGCTTGCCGTGCATGCACGTCGGACTATAACATCGAGGAGCAACACAAGGCTAGGTACCCTTCAAGCTCTCACTCGTGTGCATCACAATGCAGCGGCCGAGGACATCATGTCACACGATACCGCAGGCAATACAGGTGTCATCAACACCGGAAGCTTGCGTAAGCCTCCAGGGCCGGCCCAGGGCTGGCCACCATGAATGCGCTGGATCAACGCCGTAGTCCGTTCCACCGTCCGTTCCTCCACGTATTGTAGCGCAGGGGGACCGACGGGGTTGCATGCTGCAGACTAGAAGCTCAATCACATGGCACCCGCGTTACCGATCCGGTTTACTGTCGGGTTGACGCACTGACGTGAGCCTGCCCTCCCGGAGCTCTTGACCCTCTTTGACAGACAAGGGGAGCCCCCCTGGCTCTGACAACAGCCACCCATGCGTACGGAGCCGTACGGAAGCAGCAAGGCCCGGAAGTAGCGCCAAAGGGGGTGGGCAGGTCCAGGAGGTTGGCTGTAGCGTAGGACTGGGGTCAGGTGCACGGCGGGCCTGCAGGGCACGAGGGGACCTCCCCTGCATAATCCCCCGAGGCATGCCTATGCACAGCCTGCGCGTATGCATGTGGAGCTTCAAGGCACGCTTGCTTTTGTGCTCCAGCCAAGCAGCCCAATGCGACTGTTTGTTTCAGTCGTGAGCGGGTGCTGGGGAAGCGCGCACTCGCACGGCCATCGCTTTGCCGGTAGGGTCCTTTTACGGGACGCCCCGCACACGCGGCAGCGCTCAGCCACCTACAGTGACTAGCACGGTGTTTTGTCGTCAAGTTATTTAACCGATGCGAAAGGTTGCGAAGTGCACTGAGCGCCTTTGTGACCCTTCGGCATCGGTAAAGGCCCCACTCGCGGACTTTGCCGAAGCGCGCGTGCAGCAGGCGAGGCGGACGCACGATTTAAGCAGTGAGTAATGACTTTCTGCATGTGTAGCGCCTTTGCTTAGATTGACAGTTGGCCGGGAAAGCTCCAGGGGTTGCTGCGGCAGAGATCGCTTGCAGATGAATATAACGTTCGGCGACACTTGCCCGTGTCACAGCGCTCCCTCCAGCACTCGTCACAGTCCGCACGTACTTTACTCGGCATCAAAGATGGCCATCGCCCAGAAGGTTGCTACCCGCTCCGGCGTGACCTCCCGCAGGTGCGAAAGCCGGCATGGCTGCGACCCTAGGTAGCACACTAGCAGCCCAGCAGATCGACGAAGCACAGTGACAGCATGCTGCAGCTATGAGCTGGACAATGGCACTGGATCTGGAGCTCAGCCCTTGCCTTCGGCTGACACTTGCGTCGACCGCGGTGGCATTGCAGGTCCGCGGTCGTGGTCCGCGCCTCCGCCGAGTCCTCTCGCCGTGCGGTAAGATACGGAGTCAGCTTTCAGGCATAGCAGCTCGGCTTTTGGAGCACTGATCGCTTACGGTCTGCCACGTCGCTGCGTTGCGCAGGTGCTGAGCGGCCTGCTGGCCAGCTCTGTCGCCCTGCTGTCTGCCAAGCAGGCTCAGGCCACTGCCACCCCCGTGGACCTGTTCGATGACCGGCCTGTGCGCTCCAAGGGCTTCGACCTCATCTACGAGGCCCGGTAAGAACTCCGCAAGCGTTTCGGCAAGCTGAGGCGTTCACTCAGCGTAATGTCCGGTGCTGATCGAATGTGCTGCTTCTTCTTATGCGCAGTGACCTGGACCTGCCCCAGTCCGTCCGCGACGGCCTGGACCAGCAGCGCAAGGACATTGACTCCACCAAGAGCCGCGTGAAGGAGTCTGAGGCTCGCATTGACGCCGACCTGGAGCCCTTCATCAAGAAGAACTACTGGTAAGCAGATCGGCGCTGTCACGGTAGCTGCCGCGCTGTACCTTGCGATGTTGCACCGCGTAAGCTTGAACAGCAGCTATACCTAACACGTAATTTCATGTGTGAAATATGACATGTTAAATGGTCTTTTCACTGCGGGAGAAGGCCTTGCTCCTGACATCGCTGCTGCTACCCAATCTGCCTTCCCCAGGACCGAGGCCCGCGAGCAGCTGCGTCGCCAGGTCGGCACCCTGCGCTTCGACCTGAACGTCCTGGCTGAGGCCAAGGGCAACAAGGCCGACAAGAAGAAGGCCCTGGCCCTGAAGCAGGACTTCATCAAGAGCGTGAGTAGCGTTGGGAGGGGAGGGAGGCCTGTGGGGAAGGGGCATGTGGGCTACTGCTGCCGTGGAGTGACTGGTGCTTGCCCGTACCCTTGGGGTCTGCTCATTGTCGTCCCGGGCATGGCTTGTTCGTTCAAGCTGAATCGCTTTCTAGCTTACTAGTGCTTGGTCGGCTCGTGGGATGTTCTAGTGTTTGTCACTCAGCTTACGCGATCGCCCCTGGGTTTATGCTATCGTCCCTCAGGTTGAGGACCTGGACTTCTCCCTGCGCGAGAAGGACGAGGCCTCCTCCCTGAAGAAGCTGGGCTCCGTCAAGTCCTCCCTGGACAACGTTCTGTCCTTCGTCCTGTAAACAGCCTACCTGCTAGCATGGTGGCGCAGCAGCGGCTGTCTTCATAGCAGCAGCTGCTGGAGCTGCGGCAGGGTCTGTTGGATCGGGGAGCAGTGGCAGTAGCTGCATTCAAGGCGCAGCTTGATGCTTGCTGGCTTGGTTTTGGTGGGGTAGGGAAGCTCCTATCCCGACTTGCCGCGTGCATGGAGCGGCAGGGGTGGAGGCTTGTTCTGCCTGGTGTCATTTCCGTGACAAGGGCAGGCGGCTCGTTAGGTGGTGGTGGAATAAGGGCGCATGCGGTGAAGAGTGACTAGGCCCGGGTACGTCTGGGCTCGCACTTCATTCGGCATGTTTTTGTTTTGCGGCGGTCCTAATTGCAGGTCTGCTCTAGACTCACAGAGAAGAGAACGTGTGTGTTTGATGAGGGGGCTGTAAACCTTTCCCGCACAGGACAAGGCTTGCGCCTCGTTTCAGGCAAGCGACGCCTTGCCCCTTGTACAATGGCTTGGACCCATTTCGTATTCGCCACGGTCTTCCACGCTGGTGAATGTAAAGCTTTCAGTACATACCTTCTGGCAGTGTCTGGGCCTGTGCCACTGGGCGAGTCTCTCAGCGTTGTGGGGGGTGCCGGCTTTGCTCAGTCACTATCGAGATAACTGGTGTAGGGCATGCGTGAGCCTCGTGTACAGTCCAGTTTTACTTCGGGGTTCATCAAAGCTGTCGAGAATCCAAATGAAATTCCGCACACGTGACACCAGCTCTGACGGGACAGCGGCCGCCAGCAAACACCCCCCAGTACAGGTTAAGCCAATGATAAGCGACAGCGGCCCGAAGCCGAACGTGTGGGGGCCTCAGAGGGGCCATTACCCAGTATTTGCTGCCATGTACAGTGCACATGGTGAAAGCTCTGCGCATGACGAGCAACGCATGCCAGGCGTCGCGGGCCCCGCTAACCCACATTTGCCCTCCCAGGGATCCCACACCCTGCGTTCAATCCCTGTGCCGGTGTCCCACATCTGCACCAAGCACGCCGGTCGACCATGTACGATGCGCACTCGTACTTGTGCAACAACAAGGTGTACGCATGAGCGCAGGCGGTACGTTTGAGCGCAATGATGGTAAACTCAAAGACCCTTCTAACAAACGGATGCATGCTGTAACCACTGCCACGCGCCGGGCAAGCAGCACATCGCGCCGTCCACCTCGCCCTTGCCACCGCCCCGGAACCCCATCGCGCCACCATGCATCACTGCTACTGCGCTCCTCGGCCCAACCCACACACAATGTTCGCAGCAGCAACAGCAGCAGCACAAGAACCAGTAGCAGCCGCAGCGTCCAGCATTGCTGCCCATGACACCACGCCCACAGCCCAAGAGTACAAGAACAGCACCTGCAGCACCAGCACCCGCCGCTGCTGCCACTGGCACCACGCCCCATACCGTACACAGCTCGCACCAGAACCAGCACAAGCAGCAGCCGCACGCATCCACCTCTGCCGCTGCCAGAATGGCGCCACGCCCATCCTGCCCCTTCTCCATGCACCTGGAAGGCACGCCTCGCCCGCAATGTCGCCTCCTTGCCTCGCTATAATACACGCCTTCTCATCCCTGCACTGCATCATGCTGGCCCGGCCCTTGCCCGCGTGCCTGCGTTACGGTATTGCCTACTCCACAACCACCACCCTAACCCACAACATCCTGCCTGCACCCCAGAACCCAGCAGCCAGCGCTATCGGTATCCACCCGCAAACCGCCTCTGCCTGTACCGCCGCTCACCTGATCTTGCCCTGCGGGCCCCCCGCCCCCGCCCCGCCCGGCCCCCGCATCCAACCCAGAGCTCCCAGCCACTCCCCGCCCGCCCCCGCGCCCGCCGCGCCGCTGCTCACCAGCAACACCCCAACCGCAATAACCGCCACCACAACCGCCACAACCGTCACCAACGACCCCGCCCCCCGCGCCGCACCTCCGCCACCCCCTCGCCGCTGCTGGCCCGCCCCGCCACCTCCTCCTTCCCCCACCACCGCTGGTTCACCCCCAGCGGCTTGCTGCTCCTGCTGTTCCTGCTGCTGCACCGGCCCCCTCGGCGCCTCTCCCCCGTGTTGGGCGTCGCCGTTTCCGTTGGCGGTTGGCGGCGCGGCGGGCGGTTGGTCGTTGGCGGTTGGCGGCGGGGCAGGAAGCAGCGCTGCCTGGCGGCGGGCCAGCTCCTCCAGCCAGTTCGGGAAGAGCTTGCGGAAGGTGGGGTTCTTGGCGTTGAACGCAAGCGACTCCTTTGCTAGCCGCTCCTTTTCCTACAGCACGGAAAAGTACAAAGCAGGCATTGCTACATGCTACCGCAGCTTCCGCGAGTGTGGGTTTGTTTGGCATTGGAGGCCAGCGACTCCCTTTCCCGCCGGACAGGAAACGTATACGGCACGTACGTCAAACGGGGGCAAATGCTCACGTGACTATGCTCGCGCAGTGCAATGTGGGGTCGGACGCGGCGCAGGTGAAGGACTCCTTCGACCAAACGTTTCCATGTCGCTGTACAGCAGCGACGCAACGCTATATGATAATATACATCCCCTGATAGGTGTGGTCGGGACCAAAAAGGATCGTGCTGCAACACCACCTGGAATAATATAACAACAACTGCCATATGCGAACCGCTCATCCTCCTGCAGTGAAGTGACAAGTGGGAGCGGTGCCCGCGCCTAACCCCTGCCCGAGCCCACCGGTAACAACCCCTGCCCGTCCTTGCCCCAGCGCATCAGCAGGCATCATCCAAGAGGCCTGTTCATGCCCAACGCACATGCTTGGTGGTGGCGACGCTGCTGGTGGGTTGCCTGTGTGTCGTACAACGCGAGCGAGCCTAGTCCCATCCCACCCCTGCCCCAACCCCTGACGTTTACCTCACCACTGCCCGCCCCCGCCCGGCCCACGCCTACACGTGTCCAACCTTTCCCAACCACCTCCCACCCGTACGGTACCCCAGCCCACCCAGCGGAAGCGGTCTGGTAACAGGTTGGGCTGGGCTTACGTTTATATGCCTCATCATCGACCTCGTCGATCTACAGACTTCGTCTGTCGTCCTGCCGCCAAACCCCAGCCCAACCGTGCCACACACCAGCCGTCTGTGCCGGCCGCCTCTTTCCCGTATACGTACCAATCTAAGACCAAAGCCTGTTTCCCATACGTCCAGAGGTGTTTCGCACACACCTGCATGGTGTCGGTCGTGTCCGCCAGTGCATGCCGGTGGTGGCGCTTCCGACCCTCCGACACGTGCCTAGCCCCATCCCGCCCTTGCCACCATCCCGCCCCCACCCGCCCCAAGTGTGCGCATGAACGTGGAGGTGTCATGATACCGTGTCGCCCGCAGCACTGCCAGGGTGACGGCAGCCTTGCTGTCGCTACCGTTTGGAAAGCCGCTGGCCGCCCTGCTGCCGCCCTGCTGCCGCCACCAGCGGATAGCCGCTGGTTGCGCTGTGCTGCTGTTGCCAGGACGCCAGCCTCTGCGAGCTACCACAGCGCCCGCCGCTACCCACAATCGAAGGAATGGCGTGGCCTGGACATCCCGCCCTCACCCGCCCCACGTGTGGACATGAACGTGGTGGTGGTAACGCACCTGCTTGGGGGCCGTGATGCTGCCAGTGGTGGCCTGTGTGTCGTACATGAAGGACAACTATACATATCATAAAAACATTTAAGTAATTATATTCAGTATATATTCAGACCCACCTGCTTGGGGGTCGTGATGCTGCCGGTGGTGGCCTGTGCGTCGTACATGAAGGACAGCAGGCCGGTGAGGATGGTGCCCACCGACCACATGGGGTTCCAGCTCTGCGGGAGGGCAAAAGAATGAGAAATTTGCACCAAAAAGCAATGCACTGGTGAGACTGACTGTGTGTACATGTAATGTCAAGCCATCCAATCAACGTGGATGGTCCCCGCCGACCACATGCGGTTCTAGCTCGGCGGGTGTAGGAACAGGCAACAAACAGTAGAGGACATTCTTTTTTGGCATTTCATGTTACAATCCAGGTGGTGTGGCCACAGGATCCTTACTGGTCCCGACCACGCGGGATGCTGGGCTTAGCCCCTCCAGAGCGTTGTATGCACATGGTACGAACGGGGTGCCTGCCGCCCATCGCGCACTGGTACGCTTGCCCCCCGCCCCTTATTCCGCAAAAACGGCTCACATATATTGTCCCCACTGAGCTCCCAGCGCAACCCACTTTCGTGCAGGGCTGTGTGCGTTTGCGGCTGCTCGAGGGCTTTCTATACATAGCCGTGCAACCCCATGACGGACGGTTACCCCCTGATCCCCCACCCACACCCGCGCGGAAGCAATCTGCCTTGGGTAGCCACACAGCAACCCCCCTCCTCCGTTGCCCGTATAGCGCTCGAACAAACACCGTGGAACGCACCCAGCGGAGTGGAATGCAACCCTCCGGCACACGCACCCATACCACCCATACAGTGTCGTCCCGTAACCTTACGTAACCCTACGTGCTGTGCTGCGAAGACAAGTACTACGCACCACGCACCTCTGGGTGGAAGTCGGTCATGGAGAGGCACAGCTTGGTGTTGGTTGCGAACCTGGAGGGGGAGGGGTGCACCATGAATACGACACGAGCAGAAGACACGAGCAGGGAGGCGTTACACACGCTACGGCATGCTGGCCAGTGGGCTTAAGTGTACGGTACCCACCTGCCGTTGGGCGTGAACAGCGATATGGATGGCGGCTTGAAGGGGTACTCTGGGGGGAACACCAGCTTGCCGTGGTACACGCCGCCCTCGTACTCCGTGCCCTGGCGGTGTACGGCACATAGCAAGTTGTACGACAGCCAATTGATTGCGACAGCAAAGGGTGACAAGGGAAGAGGAGTTCGGGTGCCACTCGACTGGTGCCGGCAATGCAGGTGTTCCGTAAGGTATGAGCGCACGACAGGCACACCAGCGGGCCGCGGTACACCCTCGCGCCCTCGTACTCCGGTGCCCTGGCGGTGTACGGCAGGGTGTACGGCAGAGCGCGTCAGGCGTACGGCAGTGGGCTGAGCTGCGGCAGCGGCTCCCATTCCGCTGGGCAGCACACCCGCACCCGCACCCGCGGCCCATCCCCTCCCTGGGCAGCAAGTGTACCCCATACGGGTGCGTACCCTGTTCAACATGGTTTTTAAATGTCATCAACAAGCCGTTCCTTAAGATAAGACACGCTGTGTTGCTGACTAAAGACTAGGACTTCGTTAGGTACGAGTACGTATTATGGGGTGATGCACGTATTACCCACCCATCGAATCAGCCATCCCTACTTCCCCGCCCTCCCAGCACCCCATTCCGCTCCCCGCCCTCCCAGCACCCCATTCCGCCATCCTGTCCCGCCTGTGCGGCGCGTCCACCGCCATTCATGCACCCGCATCTGCCACAGTCCATCCACCACAGCCCACCCCGTCGGTAACTATTCTCGGTCAGTTGCCAGCCGCCCCTTGCACCGCAGTGCCCCTATCCCCCCTGGCAACCCAGCCCAACTCCCTGGCTGCCACGGGGACCGCGCCTCCCGCCCGCCGCAGCAGGCACCGCCGACCTCCGTGCACCCGCCGCACCCATCGGTGCTGTCCCTCAGCGCTGTTGCTGCTTCCCCCCTCCCCCTCCCCCTTGCGGTGCTGCTACCGCTGCTGCTGCCCATTCCACGGCCCCCATGGAAGCCGCTGCCGCTTCCGCGGCTCCTGACCAGGCGCTGCGGCCCCTGCGACCGACTGCGGCCGCCGACGCTGCTGCTGATAGGCGATGACGCCGCTGCTGCTGCTGCTGCTGATGGGCGATGCTGCCGCTGCCGCCGCTGCTGCTGCTACTGCCCTTCCGCTACGCTCGCCCCCGCCCTGCTAGCGCCGCGGAAGGTCCAACGCCCCGGGGTGGCGGCAGCACAGCACGCACCCCCGTTTGGCGTCCCCCGTCCGCCGCCGCCACCGCCGCCGCCGTACCATGCAAGGCACCCCCGCCGCCACACAACTGCCGCACCGAGCCCGCCATAGGGCCTCCCTGCCGCAGGGTCTGGCGCCTCCGCCGCCGTGGGGTATAGCGCTCCCCCGCCGCCACACAGCTGCCGCTCCGAGGCCGCCAGGGATGAAAGCGGGACCCAACCTCCAGCACCCCCAGCCGTTGAGCCCTGGAGGCCCTGGAGGCATTCATCGGCAGCAGAGGCCACATGGAAGCCCCACACACCACAGCTGCCGCCCGAGGCCGCCAGGGCTCCAAGCGGACCCCAGGGGCAGCCGCGAAGGCCGCCACGGACAGGGAGCACCTCCCTGGGGTCTGCTGCCCCCGCCCCCACCCCCCCACGGCCCTTGCTGCTGCCGCCGACGACAGGGGCCCGCCTCCCTGGCCGATTGCCTCGGACCACAGGCTGCACCTCCTGCACCTCCTGCGCGCGGCCCCGTGAGGTCCCCCCGGGTCCGCCGCCCGCGCCCCTTTCCACGTGCTGCCGCCGCCACGGTACCCCACCCCTTGTTGGCCTGGACGACGGCCGAGGCGAGGGCTCCGGACCCTGTGGAAACCCCACCGCACCTCTCCCGCCTGGACGACCGCTAGCGGAGGCACCTGCAGGTCCGCCATGGGCTGCTGGCTGATGGGCTCGTTGCCAACAGTACCAAAGGAAAGCCGCTGGCGCCACTGTACCGCCCTGCTGCTGCTGCCCTGCTGCTGCCGCTGCGCCTGAGGTCCGTCCGCATGGGGTTGCTGGGTCCGCCGCACCCCCCTTGCCCCCGCCCCGACCCTGCCCCTGCCCCTGCTTCTGCCCCCACCCGCCCCTGCCCCCACCGTGACCATTGCCCAGCCGGCCCCCGCCTAGGGCTGCTGGCCGATGACCGCCTTGCTGCTGCCACCCTGCCACCCGGGGACAGCTGAGCCGCTGCTGCCATGATGCCGTGTTACCCGCAGCACCGCCACGTGCCAGGGTGATGGCAGCCTTGCTGTCGCTGCCGTTGGAAAGCCGCTGGCTCCGCTGTGCCGCCCTGCTGCCGCCACCAGCGGATGGCCGCTGGTTGCGCTGTGCTGCTGCTGCCACGATGCCAGCCTCTGCGAGCTGCCACAGCGCCCGCCGCTCTACCTCAAATCGAAGGGATGGCGTGGCCTGGACAGCCTCTTGCCGCCTGCAGTTGGCGGGAGCGCAGGTCCCCCAAGGCCTCCCTCGCCTCCGCGCTGGCTACCCCATCCTCTTTCCTTCCCCGTTGCGTAACATTCCTGGTCTTGGCCAGCGACCACAACCCTCGGCAGCGTCCCTGCCTGCCTGCCTGTCTTACAACCCTCAGCCTGCACCGCCGTACGGCATGCCACGTGGCAAGAGCCGTAGCATGCGCGCCCACATGGCAGGCCTCCTCGGCTCCAGCAAAGAGAGGGCTCCCCTGCCCCGGGCCTTCTCCTGCGCCTGCCCCGCCTGCCCCCGGGTCCCAAACGCACACTGCAGAGATGTCTCCCCTAGTTCTGAAGGAATGCGAACGTGCCTTTCGCCGCAGCACCCCCTGGCACTGCTGCGGGAGAGCCTGGCTGAGGCGCTTGACCACTGTTCTGGCACCACGCTCAGCCCTTGGGACCTCCCCTGGCCCTTGTGAGTGACCGTCCATACACTGCCGTCTACCCGCCCCCGCCCCGGTTATCTTCATACCCAGCCGTTCCTGTGCCGCCCCTCCTGCTCTCGCCGGCCTTTGCACCCATGCGTTGCACACTCGTTCCCATCTGTTCCCTGGCCTTGCCCATGTGCACACATCCCGGGATAACCCCTTTCCCAACATTGCATTAAGTACACGTCCTTGGGGTGCCTACCTTTGTTCCCTCCAAAACGTAGTGCCACTCCAGAAGGTTGGACGGAGAGGGATGTGCGGTGATGTTCGGCACCGGGTCCTGCAAGGCACGGCACCGGGTATCACAATCTAACCTGGATCTATGCATCGTCACCTTTGCACGGGGTCCCAAGGTGGTTGCAACGCCAAGGCGCGAAAGGAGTGTTGCGCGCATCCAGTGTCCCGAACGTACAAGCACGCTGCCCCACCTTCAGCAGGCTTTTATACTCCTTCTGAAGGCGTGTTATGCACTGCTTATGTGCGGCCATTGCTGCGCGGGCTTTTCGCTGTTCAGGGCTTGTCCTCCACTGCTGCCGTTAAATATCGCCGTCTGCTTGAGGTCGTAACAAATCACTAATACCAGGTCAGGCAGGTATGTGCTGCCAAACGCTCAGAGTTTCGGGAGTCGCGTGCCTAAATTATTCAGCTGGTTCAAGTCCAGGTCGTGGCGTCGAGAGAAGACGAGGGTGCTAGTTAGTTAAGCAATGTGGAAAGCTGTCATTGTCAGCTGGCAGACGAACTGCGCACTGTCTCCACGACCTGCATGCGCAGGGGAGCAACCATGGGAGAGCGCTCGTCCAGGGAGAGAGCCCCGTGCTTGATACCTTCCATCGATGTGGGATTTGTTATCGCTTCACAAGTACACCATACATACACGATTATGCTGTGACGATCTGGGCTCGACGCGTCCTTTGTGCCTAGCGCTGAACCACCATGAGTATGAGGACGCAAAACCCCTGCTACTCACAAGGCCAACACGATGCATTACAACGTTCGACGGATAGGAGAAAGCATCTGAACTACCTACTGCACGATTACAGTGAGGTCAGCTTGCCATCGCCTCGAAGGCGCAAATGCAACAGCACGGAAGCAGCTGCACAACCGCATCATGCCTTTCTGTTGATGGTCCTCATCGAATTGTATCGGGCGGCTAATATGGGTTCTACGGCTGACAAAAGCGCTTCGCTTCCCCCACCCCCCGACCCCCGCGGGTCCAGGAGAACAAGCGGGTGTATGGAGACGCCATGCCCACAGCCGGAAGCCTTATTAGACCAATCAAGCATAAAGAGGTACGCCACCCCCTTCTCCACACTGCTATCTTATGTGCACCACGCCTGTGGCAAAGTCGTTCTTCCTATTGCACGCTCACTCTCCTGCCGCGCTGCCCCCAACTGCTCCTGCGGTTGATGATGGCACGCAGTGGTTGCTGCAACCCCGCCTTACCCACGCCGTGCACGCCACCCAACAATCTTACTTTGCTACTCTACATCATACCTCCTTTCTAACTACTGATGGAAGCACATGTACTGTATTACCTACAGGGTGATGCCAGCTTTTTTCGGACCGCTGCATCAGGAGCGTTGCAGGTGGGGTCGGTGTACACGGAATTGCGGGGGTGGGGTGGGGGCGGGGTGCTTTTTTCCCGGGTCAGGCACAGCACCAGAACCAACACATCAGCATGTACAGTACCAGTCTAAGACCAAAGCCGTGACGCTGTAGAACGGATCCTGGTCTTGGAGGAGGGGTTGACAGTCCGTCTTGGGCTCCAGCGTCAGGGCAAAACAGAGCTCGTGCGACTGCGCCTCAGCATGTATCGTGTAGTTAATAGTATGGCAGCATAGGCGGCTGTACCAGGGGTCCATCCGAGGCCCTGTCAAGGAACCACTGCCGGAAGCCTATGCAACCCCTCCCCCCACCAAAGGTACCCTGGCAAGGCCCGTCACCCCTCCCAGCTTCCAGCCCCTAGGACGCAGGGATGGCATCCCGGCAGCTGGCGGTGCGGCACGGAGCCACGTGTCTTGGTGATTCCTTCACACCCCCTTGGGCCGACTGTGTCCGATTCCCCAATTTGCGGCTCCGCCGTTACCCCCTTGTGCCCTGCCATCCGCCCAGCCCCCATGCCCGCAGCGCAGCGTGGCCGAGCCCTGGCAGCACAGACCAGGGCTTCGCTGCTCCCAGCCCCACCTCCCACCTACACTGCCCCATCCCCGCCTGCCCCGCCTTTCTGTCTTCCAAAAAGCGGCAGCCAAGCCCTGACACACTGCCAGCACAAGCAACACCCCGCTCCTTGCCAATGGCCCCTGCCCACACCTTGGCCCACACCCCCACCCTCCCCCAAATGCCTAACCCGCCACCGCCCATCCCCATCCCCATCCCGCGCAGGGAACACGCGCTCCTTACCAACACCCCCCCCCCCCCCGACCCGTTGTCCGCGGACCCACCAGGGACCCTCCCTCGTTCCCTCAACACGCGGCGATCTAGCCTGTGCAAACGCAAGGCCTCTACCCACGCCCACCTTCCAGTCCCACGTCGCACTGTTACCTCGACTACCTTTCTGTGTGCATGCCCCCCCCCCGCCCCCACCTCGCATTCCTCCCATGCCCTCACTTCCCACAACCACTCCTGTCACACAAGCACACCCTTGACAACGCCCCACAACATCCCCCTTTGCATCGCGTTTCACGCGTACCCCCTTGCCTCAGGGTGCGGCAGCCGAGTCCCGGCAGCTGGCAGCGCAGGTCAACAACCGCCGCACCCAGATAGGCCAGTTCTACACAACCGTCAACCCCTCGCTCTTTGAGCGCGCCGCGCCGCCTGCGTGAGTCAGTTAGCGAACGGTTGGGGGTGGGCGGCTTGGGTTTGGCAGGGCGCTGGACGGGGTCTGGGCGCTTGACAGGCGGTGGAGTGCAAGCGTGGGCGCCGTGGGCGGGTTGCGGTTGGTGGTTGGGGGAGGGGCTGGACAGCTGGCAGGTGGTGGCGTTGGGCTGTGCCTTGGAACTGGGGCCGGGGGAGGTGGGGCCAGGTGGGGGCAGCGGCTGCCGTGCTCAAGGCCGGCTGCTGCCGTGTTCTGTGTGGGATATACGGCTGGTTGGCGGTGGCGGTGGGAGGTACTGGCCCGGGGCCAGCGGAGTCGCCGGCGCCCTGGGGCCAGCGGAGTCGCCGGCGCCCTGGGGCCAAACGACCGCCTGGTTTCAGTGCAAGTGAAGGAGGGACCGGGCGGTTCATGTGCCAAGCAGGAACCGCTGGCTGATATAGTTCTCCCGCGTGCCCCTCCCCGATCACCCTTACCCCTTCATCCTGACGCCTGACGCCGTACCCTCCCCCCCCCCCCCCCCCCCCCCCCCGCACGGCCCCAGCGAGCCGACCTCACCCGACCCCACCGGGGGCACCCC
>VFQN01005309.1_pt1 | contig 15903 bp, 10 predicted proteins | sample 3512371 | NCBI WGS metagenome assembly VFQN01 (sample SAMN10412370, study PRJNA504923) | tailings metagenome | isolation source: Replicate 2 from Balatoc abandoned mine | place: Philippines: Itogon, Benguet | collected 2017-08-28 | reverse complement strand
GGTCCTGCAGCGCCAGCCCCTTGCCGGTGTACCCGCGGGCGATGTTGACCACCAGGCGGAGGTTGGCCCGGACCATCTGGTCGCGGGCCTCGGTATCCCCGGTGGCGATCGCCCGGGCCAGGGACTTCTCCTGGTCGGCGGTGAGCAGCGCCGTCTCGTTGATCTCGCGCAGGTAGGTCTCGAGCGGCGACTGGACCACGTCCGGGCGGTAACGGCGGAGTCGGGACATTACGGCATCCTGTCGGTGTGGGTCCGGCAGCGGTCCGGCGGGCGCGAGCGAGTCGGCGGCCCGGCATCCTGGCGTCGTCGGCGGTCGGTCGCCGCGGACGAACCCGCAGGGACGTATCGACCGCTGAAACGATCCCCTGGACCGGTGCGCGGGGTTGCGGCCCGACGGACGGGGAATGGGGCGGGCGCCGAGCGCACGCCGCGCACCACCCGGGCGATGTCCACAGACGGCACAACCCGCGCCGCCGGGCGAGGCGGCGCGACCGGTTGTGGGAACGCGGGGACGCACCGGGGGCGTCCCGCGCTACCTCTTGGAATCTAATTTAGGTCCGGGATGAGGGCAAATCGTTTCCCGTCGAGAATCCCGGATTAGCGGGCGTTAACGGCTGTAACAACCGTTACCGCTTCACCAGTTGTAGACGGGGGCTTCCGAAAAAAGTTGCTTGACCCGCGCGGAATAGTCGGGCCGGCGGGGGGCGCCGGCCCGACGTGCGGTGTCAGCCGAAAGTTATTCGCTACCAGGAAGTTGGAACAGCGGGCCGCCGGCGCCGGTGCCGCCGCGGAGGTCTCGCTTCGCCTCCTTGCCGGGCTTACCGCCGGCCGTCGGCGGCGGCGGAATTTCTTCCTCCGGTTCGTCGATCGGCATGTCCGGGATCACGTCCGGCACCTTGCCGTCGTCCACGTTCCGCATCGACAGGCCGACCTTGCGGTCCTTGGTGTCCACGCGGAGCACCTTCACGTCCACGTCGTCGCCGACCTTTACCACCTCTTCCGGGCTCTCGATCTTGTCGTCCGTGAGCTCGGAGATGTGGAGCAGCCCCTCCAAGCCGGGCTCCAGCTCGACGAACACGCCGAAGTTGGTCAACTTGGTCACCTTCCCGCTCACCTTCTGGCCGGGCAGGTAGCGGCCGGGGATGTCGCCCTCCCACGGGTCGTTGGCCATCTGCTTCAGGCCCAGTGCCACCCGCTTCCGCTCCTGGTCGACCGACAGCACCTGGCAGGTCAGCTTCTGGCCCTTCTGCACGACCTCGGACGGGTTCGACACCTTCCGCGTCCAGCTCATGTCGGACACGTGCAGGAGGCCGTCGATCCCCTCCTCGATCTCGATAAACGCCCCGTAGTTGGTCAGGTTCCGCACGACGCCGGTGATGACCGTGCCGGTCGGGTACTTCTTGGCCACCTCGCCCCACGGGTTGCTCTGGCACTGCTTCATGCCGAGCGAGATTTCCTTCTTGTCGTGGTTGATGTTCAGAACCTGGACTTCCACCTTGTCGCCGATCTGCACGAGCTCCTTCGGGTCGGCGATGCGCTTCACCCAGCTCATCTCGGAGATGTGGACCAGTCCCTCGATGCCCGGCTCGAGCTTGACGAACGCCCCGTACGGCATGATGTTCACGACCTCGCCCTGGTGGCGGGTGCCGACCGGGTACTTGGCCTCGATGTTCTGCCACGGGCTCGGCGTCTTGTGCTTCAGCGACAGCGCGATCTTTTCCTTCTCGCGGTCGATGTGGAGGATGTAGACCTCCAGCTCCTGGTCGATCTGCACCACGTCGCGCGGGTTGGTGACCCGGTGCCAGCCCATGTCGGTGATGTGGAGCAGGCCGTCGATGCCGCCGAGGTCCACGAACGCGCCGAACTCGGCGATGTTCTTGACGACGCCCTTGCGGATCTGGCCGACGTCGAGCTCCGCCAGCAGCTTGTCCTTCTGGATGCGGCGGCGGTCCTCGATCAGCTTGCGGCGGCTGACCACGATGTTGCGGCGCTGCTCGTCGATCTTGAGGATGACGCACTCGATGGTGCGCTCGATGTACTCGTCGATCGACTGCGGGCGGCGGATGTCCACCTGCGACGCCGGCAGGAACACGTTCACGCCGATGTTGACCAGGAGCCCGCCCTTGATCTTCTTGAGCACCTTGCCGGCGACCACGTCGCCTTCCTTGTGCTTGGCGAGGACCGCGTTCCACTCCTTCTGCCGTTTCGCCTTGCGGTACGACAGTGCGATCGTGCCATCCTCGCTCTCCACGGTCTCGAGCAGCACCTCGACGGTGTCGCCGGGCTTCGGCGGCGGCGTCTCGCCCCCCTCCTCCTTCCACTCGTCCAGCTTGATGACGCCTTCGGACTTGTAGCCGATGTCGATCACGACGTCTTCGCCGCGGATCTCGAGCACGCGGCCGGAGACGATCTTGTTCGACTCGTAGTCCTGCGTCTCGGCCGGCAGCCACGACTCGATGCCGTCCTTCATCTCGGCGGCAAACATCGAGTCGATGTCGGCCTCGTCGGCCTGGTTATCGAACTGGCGGAGAAGATTGCGGTTGACCATAGTGGGGGTGTGGGAGCGGCCCGGGGCAGACGGCATCGCCGCGGGCGGGTGCGGTTGAAGGTTCCCTCCGGCTCCCCGGCCGGCCGCGTGGCCGGCACCGTCGGGGGCGAAGACTGAGGATTGTAGCGACCGGGCAAGGGCGCCGACAGCCCGACCCGGCGCGCCGGCCCGATTGGTTTTCAGCCCGAAGGACTGGGAGCCCTCTGCCCGGGGCAAGCGGCGAAGCCGCGCCGCCCCGGGTAGGCGATGCGAATCACCCCGCAGCGTACCCAGGGCGTTGCCCTGTGCGGAGGGCTCCCAGCCCTTCGGGCTGAAAACCAATCGGGCCGGGGCGGGAATCCCGAGCCGGTTTCGGGGTCGTGAAGAGGGCGTGTTCCGCCGGCGTTATCTGCGTACCTACCACCCGAGCCCCACCCGCATGAACCTCATCCAGGCCATCCGCTTCGCCCTCGGCGGGCTCTGGCGGCAGAAGGTGCGGACGGCGCTGACCCTCGTCGGCGTCGCGGTCGGCACCGCGGCGCTCGTGTTCAGCCTGTCGCTCGGGATCGGGCTGCGGGCGTTCATCGACCGCGAGTTCCAGGAGCGAGACGCCTTCTGGCGCGTCACCGTCCGCGTCGCCGACCCCACCCCGGACCCCGAGAAGGTCCCGCCCGAGAAGGTAGAGGTGACCGGCAGCGTCGCCCCCGAGCGCCGCGCCCGGCTCCGCGAGGCGCTCGCCCGGCGATACCTGCGCGACGAGCTCCGCACCCCGCCGAAGCCGCTCGACAAGGCCGCCCTCGCCGCGCTCGAAGCGCTCCCCGACGTGTCCGAGGTCCGCGTCGTCCGCTCCTCGAACGGCCGCGCCTGGCTCGCCGACCGCTCGGCGCCCGCGTTCGTCATGTCCGGCAAGCTCGACTCGCTGACACCGCGCCTCATCGCAGGTACCCTCCCGGCCAACGACTCCGGCGTCGTCCTGAACGAGCTCACGCTCTACGACCTGGGCGTCCGCGACGACGACGCGCTCGAAGCCGCGCTCGGCGTGCCCGTGCAGGTGGACGTGGGCAGCACGACGGTCGCGCCGCAGTTCGCACTCGCCCGGGCGCTGGCCGGCTGGCTCCCGACCGACGACCTCAGCCGGGCGCAGGCGCTCGCCCTGGGGCGTCTCGCCGTCGCGCTCCCGAAATCCATCGACAAGCTCGACCTGGACCCCGCCGACCGCGACGCCCTGCGCGGCCTGCTCGACCGCAAGCCCGACCCGGCCCGCACCAACCGCCCCGACTCCGGGAAGGTGGCGAGCGCCCAGTTCAAGCTCACCGGCGTCGTCCGGCTGGTCACCGAGGCCGAGCGGAAGAAGGCCGACCCGTTCGCTGGCTGGGAGCTCGCCGAGAGCGACGCCTACCTGACGCCGGCCGGCGGCGAGGCGCTGCTCGACCAACTGCCGTGGGTGAAGAACACCGGCGTCCACGCGGTCGAGGTGCGGGTGCGGCCGGGCGGCGACATGCCGGCGGTGGTGGCGGCGGCGGAGGAAATGGGGTTCGGCACGTTCTCGGCGCTGCGGTGGTACAGCGCGGCGAAGCGCGAGGTCACGCTCGTCGCCGGCGGGCTGAATCTGTTCGCGCTGATCGGCCTGCTCGTGGCCGCCGTCGGCATCACCAACACGCTCGTCACCAGCGTCGTCGAGCGGACGCGCGAGATCGGCATTTTGAAGGCCGTCGGCGCGACGCGCGGCCAGATCACCGGCCTGTTCCTGACCGAGGGCGCGGCGATCGGCCTGACCGGCGGGCTGCTCGGGCTGGCGGCGGCGGTGGCCATCTCGTTCCCGGCCGACGGGTACGTCCGCGGGCTGATCCGCGGGCAGATGGGGAACCACGAGATGAAGACGACGACGATCTTCGAGTTCCCGTGGTGGCTGCTCGCGGGCGGGGTGGTGTTCGCGGTGCTGATCACGACGCTGGCGGCCCTCTACCCCGCTCGCCGCGCCGCCCGCATCGACCCGATCCTGGCGCTGAAGTACGAGTAAGGGGGCGGGTGTGCGCCCGGTCCGCGACCCACACGGTCACGGTCGCCGCCCGCCAGAACGAGGCCCGCACGGTCCGGTGCGGGATCCGGTGGCGACCCCGCACTCAGACGCGCGCCCGCGCGTCGGGCCTTCGCGCCGGCCTGATCTCGCACGCTCAAGTTGACCGGCACCCCGGGGTGGGGTGTGCGACGCCCCGGCGGAAGCCGCGGGGGAAGCCCCACCCGGCGGAGAGCCGGCGGTACAACCGGGCGGTGTCCCGGCGGCGGATCGTGGTCGAGCACACGATCCGGCGGCGGCGGGTGTTCCAGGCTCTGACCCAGGTGAACCGGCACGGGCGGAAGAAGCACGAGCACCGGGTCCGGGCGGTCGCCGGGTTGGTCAACCGGATGATCGACGCCCGGCCCGCGGGCTGACCGGACGCCGGCGGGGCGGGGGTCGAACACCTCACCCACTATTGCGGCGGAATTCTAATGACTACCAAGACGTCGCGCGCCCGGTGTCGAGTTCCAGGGGCGCCGGCGGTGCGGTTTGCCGAAATCGGGTCACCTATGGTCACGGATCAGCCGTCGCCCACGACGACGATGGTCGCGTCCGGGACGGCGCGGGTGATGCGGTCGAGGAGGGACGGGCCGAGCCACGCCCGCCAGCCGGGCCGCCGGCTCCGGCCGACGACGATGTGGGTGATGCCGTACTCGCGGGCGAACCCGGCCACCGCCGCCGCCACGTCGGCCCCGCGGAATTGGAGTGGGACGCCGTTCGCCAGCCGGGCCTGTTCCAGGGTGTCGGCCACGCGCCGCTGGGTCGCCGCGTCGATCTTCTCGGCGCTCTCGTGCGGGGTCTGCACGTACACCGCGTACCACGGCGCCGCGAGCCGGTCGGCCAGCCGGGCTCCGGCCCGCAAGAGCCGCGGGGCGTTCGGGCTCCGGCTCGACACGCACACCATCACCCGCTCCGACCCGCCCGGCTCGCCGCCCGCCTGCCGCTCCTGCCGGCGGCGGTCGAGCAGGTGGGCCAGGTGCTCCAGCGCCAGCTCGCGCAGCTGCTCCAGGTTGGGGCTCGTGAAGTAGTGCTCGAGCGCCCGCGCGGCGCGGTCCGGCGGGTACACCTTGCCCTGCCGCAGCCGGTCTTGCAGGTCTTCGGCCGGGAGGTCCACGTTCACCACCTGGTCGGCCTGTTGCAGCACCGCGTCCGGCACGCGCTCCTTCTGCCGCGTGCCGGTGACCCGCTCGACGGTGTCGTACAGGCTTTCGAGGTGCTGGATGTTGAGCGTGCTGAGGACGTTCACGCCCTCGCGGAGGAGTTCGTCCACGTCCTCGTAGCGCTTGGCGTGCTTGCCGCCGGGGGCGTTCGTGTGGGCGAGTTCGTCCACGAGCACCACCGTCGGCCGGCGCGCGAGAACCGCCGCCACGTCCATCTCTTCGAGCACGATGCCGCGGTACTCGACCCGCCGCTTCGGCACCTGCTCCAGCCCCTCGGCGAGCGCCGCCGTCTCGGGGCGGCCGTGCGTCTCGACCACGCCGACCACCACGTCCACGCCCTGCTTGACGAGGCGGTGCGCCTCCTCGAGCATCTCGAACGTCTTCCCGACCCCGGGCGCGAACCCGAGGTACACCTTCAGCCGCCCGCGCTGCTGCCGGCGGATGAGCGCGAGGAACTGTTCGGGCCGGTTCATGGGAGTACCGGGGGTGGGAGGCGTGTCTCGAAAGGCTGTCGTTGGGTCGTGCGGGGCTCAACCCCTCCCCCCGGCCCCTCCCCCAGAGGGGGAGGGGTGCTTGGCTGCCGGACCTCCCGCCGGTCGGGTCACGCACCACGGCCGTCGGCGGGTCGGGCGGCTCATCTCCCCCCTTCCCTCCCAGGGAAGGGGGGCCGGGGGGTTAGGTTGCCACGCACGCGCGGCAACTGTGCTCGCGGGGTCAACCTCTCCCCCAACCCCTCCCCTAAGAGGGGAGGGGTGCTTGTGCTGCGGAACCTCCTGTGCCACCGCAGACGCCGGCGATGCGCTCGGCCAGTCGGTCGGCTTATCTCCCCCTTCCCTGGGAGGGAAGGGGGGCCGGGGGGTTAGGTCACCCCGTAAGCCCGCCCTCAAGCTCCGCGCTCGGTAGTGTGAGGCGGAACGTGGTGCCGCGGCCGGGCTCGCTGTCGCACGCCACCGTGCCGCCGTGGGCGGTGACGATCTCCTTCACGATCGCCAGCCCGAGCCCGGTGCCGTTCCCGCGCGACTGCCCGGGGACGCGGAAGAACTTGTCGAACACGTGCGGCAGGAACTCGGCCGGGATGCCGACGCCGGTGTCGCGCACGGCGAGCTCGACGCGGCCGGGGCCGGCCGGGCGCGCCGAGAGCGTGATGGCGCCGCCCGCGTCGGTGTACGCGGCGGCGTTCACGAGCAGGTTGTCGAGCGCGTGGCCGAGCCGGTCGGCGTCGGCCGCGACCGGCGGCGTGTCCGGGTCGGTCTCGACCGCCACCCGCCGCCCGCCCAGCGCCGACTCGACCCGCTCCGCGGCCGCGCGCAGCAGCGCGGCGGGGTCTTCGGGGCGGACGGCGAGCGGCTCCTGCCCGCGCTCCAGCCGGGCGAGCGCGAGGAGGTGGTCGACGATCCGCACCAGCCGTTCGGTGTTCTCGCGGGCGTCGATCAGGAGGTCGGTCTGCTTGTCGGTGAGCGGGCCGACGGTCTCTTCGAGGAGCAGGTGGACGCCCAGCCGGAGCCCGGCGAGCGGCGTCTTCAGCTCGTGGCTGGCGGTGGCGACGAGGTCGCTCTTGAACTCGTCGAGGAGCCGGAACCGGGTCACGTCGTTCAGCACCACCGCCGCCCCGAGCGTGCCGCCGTAGGGGTCGCGGACCGGCAGCACGCGCGGCACGTACACCCGCTCCTCGCCGCCGGTGCGGTACGGCACGGCCACGTCGAAGCCCTCGGGCGCGAACGGGGTCTGGTCGCGGAGCGCGGCGGCGAGCGGGTCGCGGAGGCGGTCGGGCGGCTCCCACGCCGCCGCCGGCACCACCCCGAGGACGCGCCGCGCCGCCGGGTTCGCCATCTCGACGCGGCCGCCGGGGTCGACCACGAGCACCGGGTCGGGGAAGGCGTCGATGGCCGCCTGGCTGGCCTGCTGCGCCCGCAGCAGCCGCGCCGCCTGCGACTGGCGCAGGTCGCGGAGCTGGGCGGTCATCCGATTGAACGCAAGGACGAGGTCGCCGATCTCGTCGCGCGTCTCGGCCGTGACGAGCTGGTCGAACCGGCCGTCGCCGACGGCGCGGGCGGAGCGGGTGAGGTCGTCCACCGGGCGCAGCACGGCGCGGGTGGTGAGCCAGGCGAGGAATCCGGTCGCGGCGAGCGCGGCGAGAAGCCCGAGCGCCGCCCACCACCGCGCGGCGGCGGCGGTGCGGCGGGCCGCGGCGCTCGCGCGCTCCATGCTGTCCTGGTTCAGCCGGCGGATGCCGGCGCTGAGGTGCTTGATGTCGGCGAACGCGGCCTGGAGCGGGCCGTGGCGGCCGTCGGCCCCGTAGTAGTCGGCGTCCCGCTCGGCGGCGGGGCGGGCCGGGTCGAAGAAGCGGTCGCCGAGCGCGCGGTAGCGCGCCGTGAGCTCGACCAGCCGGGCGACGAGGTCGGCCTCGCCGGGCTCGGTGAGGTTGGTCCGCTCGAAGTCGAGGTGCCGCTGGTACGCCGCCCACCACCGGTCGTACTGGTGCCGCGCCTCGGGCCGCCCGGCGAGGGCGAACTGGAACGCCGAGTCGATGCGCTCGGCGGCCTCGTTCAGCCCGGCCATCGCGTCGACGCTGCGGTAATTCTCGCGGAGGATGCCGTCGATCCGGTCGCCGACGATGCCGAGCGCGTACACGGCGCCCGCCCCGAGCGCGGCGAGCAGCGCGAGGAGCGGCGCGAACGACAGCCACAGCCGATACCGAAGAGACATCGCAGGTTGTTCCCCGCCCCGGGCCACCGATCGGACCACCCTCTTCACCCCGAAGGGGTGAGATTCGATAGCCCGGGGCAACGCCCCGGGTGGCGTCCGCGGCGTCACGGGGTGCAATGCCCCCACGAACCCCGCCCGCGCGGCGGCGGCGGTGTCGCGGGTGCCATGCGCCCACGAACCCCGCCCGCGTGGCTCCCCGGGGCGTTGCCCCGGGCTATCGAATCTCAGGCCGTTGGCCTGAAGACGGTCGGCCGTCACAGTCCATATTTCTTCCGCTTCCGGTACAGCGTGCTCGGGTCGATGCCGAGCGTCCGCGCCGCGTCCTCCAGCGTCGGGCTCGTCGCCAGCACGCGGCGGATGTGCTCGACCTCTACCGCGTCGATCGGCACGTCCGCGCCGACCATTACCTTCGCCGCCGGCGCCGCCGTCACCGGCGCCGGCAGGTCGGCCGCGTCGATCTCAGCCCGCTTGCACAGCAGCACGGCACGCTCGATGGCGTTACGGAGCTCGCGGACGTTCCCCGGCCAGCGGTGGCGCCCGATCGCCTCGCGCGCCGCGGCGGTGAAGCCGGTCACCGGCTTGTACGACCGGCCGGCGAACTGCGCGAGCAGGTGGTCGGCCAGCGGCTGCACGTCGGCGCGGCGGTCGCGCAGCGGCGGCACCGTCACCTCGATCACGTTCAGCCGGTAGAGCAGGTCTTCGCGGAAGCGGCCGGCCGCGACCTCCGCCTCCAGGGCGCGGTTCGTCGCCGCGACGAGTCGCACGTCGGCCGCGCGCACGGCCGCCTCGCCGACGCGCTCGTAGGTGCGGTCCTGCACGAGCCGCAAGAGCTTGGGCTGGAGCGGCAGCGGCAGGTCGCCGACTTCGTCGAGGAACAGCGTGCCGCCCGCCGCCGCGGCGACCTTGCCGGCGGTGTCGCGGACGGCGCCGGTGAACGCCCCCTTCGTGTGGCCGAACAGGTCACTCTCCAGCAGCTCCGCCGACAGGCTCGGGCAGTGGACGGTGACGAACGGCCCCGCCGCCCGCCGGCTGCGGGCGTGGACGGCCTTCGCCAGCACCCCCTTGCCCGTGCCACTCTCGCCGCGGAGGAGCACGGTGGCGTCGCTCGGCGCGACCGCGAACACCGTGTCGAGCGCCTGCCGCATCGCCGGCTCGGCGCTGGCGAGCACCGCCGCGTCGGCGTCATCGCCGGCGCGCGTGCCCCAGCGGGCCAGGAGCTCGGCGAGCTGCTTCGGGGTGAAGGGCTTGGGCAGGTAATCGAGCGCGCCGCGGCGCATCGCCTCGACGGCCGTGTCGATGCTGGCGTGCGCGGTGATGAGCACCACGCCGAGCCCGGGCGCGACGCGGTGGAGCTCGGCGAGCACGTCGAGCCCGTTCTCGCGGCCGAGCTTCAGGTCGAGGAGGACCAGGTCCGGCCTCGCGGCCCGCACGCGCGCCGCCGCCTCCGCGCCGGCCGCCGCCTCGACGACGGCGTGGCCCTGGCTCTCCAGCGTGATGCGGAGCGTCCGCCGCAGCGTGGTCTCGTCGTCCACCACGAGGATGTTCACGTCCGGCTCCCGTCCTGGCACATCGCTGTCACCGTTGGAACATTTCGCCCCACCCGCCGGCGGCCCCGTCGTGCATCTTGCACGACCGTTGCGGGACTTTGCACGACGCCCGCCGCCCCGCCTCAACCCGCCACCTCGCAGAATTCGCTGCGATTCCCGGGTGATTCGCCCGCGCCGCGGCTCCGGCACCGCCCTTGCGTTACGCACGCCGCAGACCAAACCGCGATGAAGGAGCCGACCGTGGACCTGGCCGTGTGGATCCCGCTCACCGTCGCGCTGGGGCTCGGCGCCCTGGGGCTGATGGTCCTGTTCGTCGCCGCTTGCGACCGCGTGTAACGGAGGCCGCCGTGATCTGGCTGACCGCGCTCGTCACCCTGTTCCTGTTCGCCTACCTGCTCGCCGCCCTGCTGCGGCCCGAGCGGTTCTAGCATCGCGAGTTTCGAGTTTCGAGTTTCGAGTCCAATGTCTCGAAACTCGAAACTCGAAACTCGAAACTCGAAACTGGTGCCCCCATGTGGTTCCTCCCGGTCCTCATTGTCGGCGCGTCGGTGCTGCTGTCGATCCCGCTCGGGCGGTACATGGCCCGGGTGCTCGACCACGGCGGCCCCCGCAACGCCTTCGAGCGCCTCATCGACACCGGCCCGCAGGACTGGAAGCGGTACTGCTTCGCCATGCTCGGGTCGAACGTGCTGATCTTCCTGTTCGGCTACCTCGTGTTCGCCACGCAGCCGTGGCACCCGGCGGTCCTCAACCCGGACGGGAAGGGGATGCTCGCGCCCACCACGATCTTCAACACCGCGTGCTCGTTCCTCACGAACACGAACCTCCAGCACTATAGCGGCGAGGTCCACCTGACGTACGGGAGCCAGATCTTCGGCATTCTGCTGAAGCAGATGCTCACGCCGGCCGTCGGCCTGGCCGCGCTCCTGGCCGTGACGCGCGGGCTGCGCGGCGACAAGCACCTCGGCAATTACAACCTCGACCTGTGGCGCGGGCTCGCCTACGTCGCCGTGCCGCTCAGCCTGGTCGTCGGCGCCGCGCTCGTGGTCGAGGGCGTGCCGATGACGCTCCAGGGCAATGTGACGGTCACGACGCTGGAGGGGGTGGATCAGGTGATCGCCCGCGGCCCGGTGGCGGCGGTGGTGGCGATCAAGCAGCTCGGCACGAACGGCGGCGGGTTCTTCGGCCCGAACTCGGCCCACCCGTTCGAGAACCCCACCGGGCTCTCGAACGTGCTCGAGTGCATGTCGATCATCCTGATCCCGATGGCCTGCGTGGTGATGTTCGGGGTGATGCTCCGCAACCTCCCGCACGCCCGCGTCGTGTTCGCCGTCATGCTCGTCTTCCTCGTCGCCCTCATCGGCTGGGGCGTCGCCACCGACTCGACGCGCCCGAACCCGGCGCTCGCCGACCGCGCCGCCGTGGCGGACCGCGACGGGAAGCCGTTCCGCGTCACCACCACCGACGCCGCCGGGAAGGACGAGACCAAGGACCTCGCAGTGCCGGCGCTGGTCGGGCTGCCCGTGGACCAGTCCACGGGGAACCTGGAGGGGAAGGAGCTCCGCTTCGGCAGGTCGGCCGGGCCGACGTGGGCGGCGGTCACCACCTGCACGAGCAACGGGTCGGTGAACTGCATGCACGACAGCCTGAACCCGCTCGCCGGGCTCACCCCGCTCACCGGGATGTGGCTGAACTGCAACTTCGGCGGCATCGGGGTGGGGCTCATCAACCTGCTCATCTACCTCGTCATCGCCGTGTTCCTGGCCGGGCTCATGGTCGGCCGGACGCCCGAGTACCTCGGCAAGAAGGTGGAGGCGCGGGAGATGAAGCTGGCGGCCCTGGCGCTGCTCGCGCACCCGGTGCTCATCCTGGTGCCGACCGGCCTGTTCGCCGCGCTCGACTGGGGCAGCGCTGCCACGAACAACCCCGGCCCGCACGGGTTCAGCGAGATCCTGTACGAGTTCACGTCGTCGAGCGCGAACAACGGGTCCGGCTTCGAGGGGCTGGGCGACACGTACGGGTTCAACGACCCGAAGGCGAACCCGAGCACCCCGGCGCCCTACGCCCCGCACTGGGACATCGCCACCGGGCTGGTGATGGTGTTCGGCCGGTTCATCCCGATCATCGCCCCGATCGCGTTCGCCGCGAGCCTGGCGGCGAAGAAGCCGACGCCGCAGACCGCCGGCACCCTGCGGACCGACACGGTGACGTTCGGGTGCGTGCTGTTCGGCACCATCGTGCTGGTCGGCGCGCTGATGTTCCTCCCGGTCGCCGCGCTCGGCTCGGTCGCCGAGCACCTGGGGCCGATCCCGTTCGGCGGGTGAGTGTTTCCAACGGACAGGTTGTTGAGGTTGTCCGGGGTGCGGTCGCCCGTGGTCCCCGCGGTAGGTGGTGGTCCCCACCCCGCGGCGGGGACCACGGGCGACCGCACCCCGGACAACCAGCGGATCAATAGCGCCGTGACCCCACGACCTGTTCGCTACCCCGCGTCGGGTCTCGAAGACTCGACCCGACCTACGAGAGGTTCCCGTGTCCACCGTTGACGCCAAGCAGGCCCGCAAGCTCGCCCGCCGGCAGGGGCTGTTCGCCCCCGACCTGATGAAGGCCGCCGCGCGGCAGGCCGTGGTCATGCTCCGCCCCGACCGGATGTGGAAGAACCCGGTGATGTTCGTGGTCGAGGTCGGCACCGTGCTGGCGGTGGCCTACACCGTGGCGAAGGCCGCCGACCCCGGCATCTCGGCCGCGCCGCTCGGCTACCTCGTCGCGCTCGACGTGTGGCTCGTGCTGACGCTGCTGTTCGCCAACTTCGCGGAGGCGCTCGCCGAGGCCCGCGGGAAGGCCCAGGCCGACACCCTCCGCAAGACCCGCCAGGACACGCCGGCCCGGCGGCTCAAGGTCGTGGACACCGCGGTCGTCCCGCCCGGCACGCTCGACTCGTGGCTCCAGACGCCGAACTTCATCGAGTCCGTGCCGTCCACCCGGCTGAACCCGGGCGACCTCGTCATCGTCGAGGCCGGGCAGGTGATCCCGGGCGACGGCGAGGTGGTCGAGGGCGTGGCGAGCGTGGACGAATCGGCCATCACCGGCGAGTCGGCGCCGGTCGTGCGCGAGGCCGGCGGCGACCGCAGTGGCGTCACCGGCGGCACGCGGGTGCTGTCCGACGTGATCCTGGTGCGCGTCACCGCCGGGGCCGGGAAGTCGTTCCTCGACCGCATGATCGCGCTCGTCGAGGGCGCCGCCCGCCAGCGCACGCCGAACGAGATCGCACTGCAACTGGTGCTGGCGGCGTTCACGTTCATCTTCCTCGTCGTCACGGCAACGTTGTGGCCGATGGCGAAGCACGCCGAGGCCTACATGGCCGCCTACGTCGGTGCCGCGCAGGTGAAGAGCCTGGGCACCGACATCCCCACGCTGGTGGCGCTGCTCGTGTGCCTCATCCCGACGACGATCGGCGCGCTCCTCGCCGCCATCGGCATCGCCGGCATGGACCGCGCCCTGCGGGCGAACATCATCGCCAAGAGCGGTAAGGCCGTGGAAGTGGCCGGCGACGTGGACACCCTCCTGCTCGACAAGACCGGCACGATCACGATGGGGAACCGGCAGGCGACGCGGTTCGTGCCGCTCGCCGATGTGTCGGCGGTGGAGGTCGGCCACCTCGCCGCGCTGGCGAGCGCGGCGGACGCAACACCGGAAGGGAAGAGCATCGTCGACCTCTACCGCCGCACGCCCGGCGCCGGCGTGTGGAGCCCGCCGGTCGGCGGCCGGGCCGTCGCGTTCACCGCGCAGACGCGGATGAGCGGCATCGACCTGCCCGACGGGCGCGTCCTCCGCAAGGGGGCGAGCGAAGCCGTGCGGAAGTACGTCGAGGCCCACGGCGGGCCGCTGCCGCCGCGCCTCCAGGAGCAGGTGGACGCCGTCGCGGCCCAGGGCGCGACGCCGCTCCTCGTCACCGAGGGGAGCCGGATCGTCGGGCTGGTGGTGCTCGAGGACGTGCTGAAGCCGGGCATCCGCGAGCGGTTCGACCGGCTGCGGAAGATGGGGATTCGCACCGTGATGGTGACGGGCGACAACCCGCTCACGGCGAAGGCGATCGCCGAGCAGGCCGGGGTGGACGACTTCATCGCCGAGGCGACGCCGGAGGCGAAGCTGGCGTACATCCGCAAGGAGCAGGCCGGCGGGCGGCTCGTGGCCATGATGGGCGACGGCACCAACGACGCCCCGGCGCTCGCCCAGGCGGACGTGGGCGTGGCCATGAACAGCGGCACGCAGGCGGCGAAGGAGGCCGGCAACATGGTCGACCTCGACAGCGACCCGACGAAGCTGATCGAGGTCGTGGAGGTCGGCAAGCAGTTGCTCATGACCCGCGGGGCACTGACGACGTTCAGCATCGCCAACGACGTGGCCAAGTACTTCGCCATCGTCCCGGCGCTGTTCGCGGGCACGCTGCCGTGGCTCAAGGCGCTCGACTTCATGGGCCTGACCAGCCCGACGTCGGCGATCCTGTCGGCGGTGATCTTCAACGCCGTGGTGATCCCGTGCCTCATCCCGATCGCCCTGAAGGGCGTGACGTACCGCCCGGTCGGCGCGGACGCCCTGCTCCGCCGCAACCTGCTCGTGTGGGGGCTCGGCGGCGTGGTGGTGCCGTTCGTCGGCATCAAGGCGATCGACGTGGCGCTGACGTTCCTGGGGATGGCTTAAGTGGTGTTTCGTGTTTGGTGTTTCGTGTTGTGGGCACACCGCTTCACGATTCGCACCTCCCAAACACGAAATACCAAACACGAAACACCAAACACAAAACACCAACCATGAAATCCCTCCGCGCGAATACCCTCCTGTTCCTCGCCAGCGTCGGCCTGTGCTGTGTGCTGTACCCGCTCGCCTTGCTCGCGTTCGGGCAGGCGCTCTTCCCCACGAAGGCCAACGGCAGCCTCGTCACGAAGGCCGACGGCACCGTCGTCGGCTCGCGGCAGCTCGCGCAGGCGTTCACGAAGGACGAGTACTTCTGGCCGCGCCCGTCGGCCGCCGGGTACAACGCCGCCGCGGCCGGCGGGAGCAACTGGGGCGCGGCGCAGCCGAAGCTCCGCGACCGCGTCGCGCAGCTGCTCGGCCCGCTCGCCCGCTACACCGCCGACGGCCCGCGCAAGGGCGCCCCGGTCGGCCCGGACGTCGAGGCGTGGTTCGCCACGGTGCCCGACCGGTCCGTCGCCTGGGCGGCGGCGTACCCGACCCCGGCCGCCGCGTGGGCGAAGGGCGAGGAGGTCGGGACGTTCATCACGAAGTGGGCGGAGGAGCACAAGGACGTGCTCGACGCCTGGAAGGCGGCCAACCCGGACAAGACCGACGAGCCGAAGCCGGACGAACTGGTCGGCCCGTTCTTCGACAGCTTCGTCAAGGCGCACCCGGGCACGTTCCCCGGCGTGGTCGAGGGGAAGGCGGCCGACGGCAAGGTGACGAAGACGGTGCGGCCGGTGAAAGGCGGGACCACCATCCAGGCGCTGTTCTTCGACATGTGGCTGCAAGACCCGGCCAACCGTGCCCGAGTCGCCGACGTCGAGCGCGTCCCGGCCGACTTCGTGACCGCGTCCGGCGCCGGCCTGGACCCGCACGTCACGCTGCGGAACGCCCGCTGGCAGCTGCCGCGCGTGGCGGCGGCCCGCGCCGGATCGGGCGACGCGGCCGCCGCCCGCCAGCGGATCGAGACGATCCTGACCCGCGCCGCGTCGGCCCCGCTCGGCGGGCTGGCGGGGGAGCCGGTGGTCAACGTACTGGAGGTGAACCTCGCGCTCGACGCCGAGTTCGCCGGGCGGTAGCCGGACCGGAGTTGTGTGGCCCCCGGACTGTGCGGTAGGTGGTGCCCCCCACCCCGCGGCGAAGCGCCGCGACCCTCCCCCTCAGCGGGGGGAG
>VFQN01005308.1_pt1 | contig 15903 bp, 21 predicted proteins | sample 3512371 | NCBI WGS metagenome assembly VFQN01 (sample SAMN10412370, study PRJNA504923) | tailings metagenome | isolation source: Replicate 2 from Balatoc abandoned mine | place: Philippines: Itogon, Benguet | collected 2017-08-28 | reverse complement strand
GGTTCGCAGGGAGTGTGGCGATATGCAAGCGGTGTTTGGGGTGTACGAGGTTCGCGGGGAGTGTGGCGATATGCAAGCGGTGTTTGGGGTGTACGAGGTTGGGAGGGGAGTGGCATGGCACGTGTGAGGCGCGACGGCTCTGCCGGACCGGGACACCCACCTCCACCTGTCCAGCCCTGAAGGCGCCCGCCTGCGTCACGACAGCAACCCCTCCCGCCGAAGGCCCCGTGGAGACGGCAGCAGACGCTGCTGCCACTGCGGCCGCGGCGGCCGCCGCTGCTGCTGCTGCAGGGTCCTGCGGTTGCTGCTGATGCCCCCGGCCTGCACCCCCGGACCTGAGACGGTGAGACCCCTGTTGTTGTTGCTGCTGCTGCTGCTGAAGCTTGACAGGGGTGAAGCTGGAGTCATCGCCCAGCACCTCAGCAATAGCTGTAGCTGATGCGTTGCTCCTGCTGTTGCTGTTGCTTCGGGTGCCTCCGCCGCTGCCGCTGGCCCCACCTTGAGCTCCGCCCTGCCGTCTGCCCCCCTGCCGGCCAGAGGGCCCGCCGGCAGGGCCCTGAGACTGCCTGAAGTCCACGATTCTTGTCTAGAACCTAACAGCTTACCGCACAAAGGCCAGCGAGCGCGGGCACAGGGAAATGCGGCTCTCCTTCTGCAGAAACGTGTTTGTGACAACGGGTTTGTTGCTGGACGTGTATATATGTTAATAAGTTAGTGAATGTCAGGGCCATGAGCTTTGCAACTGTCGGAAGGGCTACTACTAACTCGGTCGCGCAAAAGCGACAGCCGGAAGTTCGCGACAAGCGCAAAGTAGTACTACCAGGACTTAAAAGCAAGGTTACTAGGCCCAAGCAGCTTGGAAAACGTTGCTGTATGAACTGATGGTTTTGACGGTTGAGACAATGAAGGGCACACGGTGTCGAGCAGCTCCAAGGGGGCGCTCGGTACGCGTGGCAGGGCAGCCAAGTGGCGGAGACGCCTGGCGCATACCGGTACGCACTCGGCAGCCCTTAACGTCCTTATCCACCCTGCCACCTTGCCCTCCGCATGCCTGACCCCCTTGGCTATAAATGCAGCCGCACCGTCCCTTGCCTCCACTCCGTCCCCAGCTGCACCACCACCAGCAGGCCTCGCTGCGGTCGCAGCACGCGCGTGCACAGCCCGTCGTACGGCCTGCTGCTGCCGTACGAGTACGACAGCCACTCCGCCATCAGCTGTTGTACCATCACCAGCGGCTCCTCCCCTTCCTCCGGCACCCTGCTCCTTGGGCCCGCGAGATGTGGCTTACGTGGTGGTGCTGCTGGTGTTGTTGCTGCGGTTTAAGCTGCAGCAGGCTGTGTGTTTGAAGGGCCGTGCCAGCCTGCTGCATGGACTGTACGGACGGGAGCAGGAACAGGGGCGGTCCCAGGGGGCTGGGGCCTTCTGCGAGTTTGGGAGGCTCTCAGCAGCAAGGACCCAGATGTACAGATGATGTAAAGCACCCTGCCATCCAAAGACAGCCGTAAACCACGAACTCTACCGGTGATAGGGGAGCAGTCACACCCAAACGCTGCTTGCCATCGTCCAGGACAAGGAGCAACGAGCAGCGCATGGACACCCAGCCACGGGCGGGCAAACTGGCTGGCTGCCCATGCTGGCTGCCCCTCACGTCGACTGCGGAACCCCAGCCACAATCCCCGGCACAGGGTTGCCGTAGCGGTCACGACTCGCCTTGCTGAAGAAGCGCAGAGTTAGCAGTTCCGGACACGGCTGGATGCGCCCGGGTAGTGGGTCCCGGAGCGTCAAATAGTGATATGCGGACTTTTGGTGAACCCCTACACACGAGAAACTTTTGGATGCTACGGTACGGCACACCAGGCCCATGGGGACTGGGCTGCTCCCCAGGCTCTTGTTGTTTTAGGCCCGTGCAGAAGGGCCGTTCTGGCTGGGTCTGTGTCTTGGAAAGTTGGCGCATGGGGAGCAGGGGACCCTGTCAGTGGACGGAGCAACTCACATTATTTGTAGGAGCGGCGCAGCGCACACAGGGGGTTTTACGTTTGTGTGCTTGCCCAGGCGGTTTTGGAGTGCTTTTGGATATTGCAGCACCGGTGCGCCAAGGGATGGAGCCGGAAGCGAGGGAGGCGCAAGCAGGGGAGCCGCTCAGCACGTCAGCAGACCGCCACCAGGCAGGGGACCGCCGCCGTGCGCCATTAGCCCACGACCTAGCGATACCGGTGCACCTGGGTGCACAAAGCTGAGAACCACCAATCGGTGCTTTATGCTTTGGTGAACGGGAACGAATATGAAAACAAGTAGAGGGGTGGTCAGGAAACTGCGAGCGGCATGTGCTACGTACTGGCTTGACCCTCCTGCCACGTGCCGAGCCTCGGGACACAAGACGCAGCACGGCTCTGGTCAGCACGGCTCTGGTGCTTGTACCACGTGCGCTTGGTGGGCGTATCACGTAGCAATGTTTTGACTACCATACGGCATACAATCAGCATGATAGATCTTTGTCCAGTCTTGTCCCACGTTTGGCCGCGTTTCCCGCTTTCTGCTGTCCGCGTCTGTCGAGTCCAAGGCTCGCGTCCAAAGCCTGTCCTGATGAATCCCATTTGCAGGAGTGTTCAGCGAGGTCAGCTGCAGCACTTCATGGCCAGTCAAGCGTTGAGGACAAGAGTATAAAGGCATGGACTGAGAACAAGAATGAGCTGGAAAGGAGAAGTGGGTAGAGCTGTGGAGCGGTTCCTCGACTATACCGACGCTGTTATCGAGGCGTATTCGCGGAACCATGTCTCCATCGCCGATGCTTCAAGGCTCAGTTCGTTATGTTACGAGAGCTTGCATACGGTCAAATCTGCGTGGGAGTGCGTTTTGCACGCCTCCGGAGCGGCGGAGCAGGCCGCGCGCATAAGAGCCTGGCTCGACGCCTTCTTTGAGCGCTCGCTGTTCAAGCGCTTGGAGCGACTGTTCCGGACGGTGCAAGACTACGCGGAGGCTGCCGCGTCAACATCGGCTCCTCTGGCGCGAAGGTGCGTACGCGGGCTGTTTCCATTAGCCGTTGTCCTCGTTATGCTGACCCTTTCGCAAACGTTAAACGGTGTACCGTATGTGTGCGTAATGTCCGGCCGGCGGTGTGCGGTCTGCCTTTGCGCCCCTTCTTCCGGCGGCAGCACGCAGCCGGCCGTGTCTGCCATAACAACCGTGTGTAGCCGCTATCTTGCAAAGCATCCAGAATGACCTGAACTGCATCCTGCATAATCCATGACCGCAACTGGAAATCCACATCTTTGCTTGGGCTTGCCAGCCTGCTGCTGCATGTTTTGTCTCGATCAACGAATCAAGCTGCACCACCCACCGTGCAGCCAGCAGGCGTCAGCCCTTGCACACGGTCACGTCAGCGGCATTCCCCTCACGCGGATCTTGCCCCCTGTAACCCTTGGGCATCAGCCACCCCTGCGCCGCACGTGCAAAGATCACCGCCGCCCATCCACGAACCTTCTTCCCCCAGGCGCCACGCCTGCCAGATCGTCGCCACCGCCGGCCGGGCCGCGTTCGTGCTCCTAAGCCACGTGTCCCGGGCAACCATCTACGCGGTCCCAACCACCCACGTGGTCCCAACCGCCAACGACTGCAGCCTCCGCGCCGTACAAGCCCTGACGGAACGACACCTCATGCGGGCCGTCACAGGCGCCGCGCGCAGCATGACCGCCACCTCCGAGATCCTGCGTTCCGAAACTGCCGTACGGCAGCTGTCCGGCGCGCCGTACGAGCTGCACGCCGCGGCGGCGCTGCTGCTGTCCGCGGCCGGCTCCGCAGCAGAAGCGGTGTGCGAGTACGTGCGGGTGGTCAGCGAGCTGCTGTGGTCCTGCCTGCACGGAGTGTGGACAACAGGAGGCGGCGGCGTGGGGCAGGGCGGCGCAGGGCCCAGCTCTCCCTGGTCAATCCCGTTTGACATCATGGATGCGTGTGAGGACTTCGCTGGGACGCAGCTGCTAGCAGCTGCCGCCGGCGCAGTCCTGGCCGACCCGTGGGTCGGGCAGCTGCAAGACGCTACCACTGCATACCAAGAGGTGTGTAAGCAGGCGCACAACGCGGCGTTCAGCTGCTGCAGGGCGCTGGTCGTGGCGCACACGCTGTGGGGCAGCGTGGTGCAGCGCGGGGGCCGGGAGGAGCGGCGCCTGGCTGCGGGGCTGCTGCGTGCGCTAAGACACAGGGACGTGCAGCGGCTGCAGGTGGCGCTGCTGGACCAGCTGGCGGTGCACGCCGGCATGGGTGCGGGGCTGGTGGAGGAGGCGCAGGGGGGAGAGGCGCGGCAGCAGCAAGGAGGGCAGCAGGGGCAGCAGGATACGGGTGGGTGGGAGGGCAGCAGCGGGACGTGGTGGCTGGCGAGGGAGGGGGAGCGGCAGGGGAAGCTGCTGGGGTTGGATTCACTTGGCGGAGAGGGAAGCTGCTGCGACAGTGGCAGCGGGGCGGGCGGCGGCAGCATGCCGTGGCGGCTGGAGATGGAGGATGCCCATTGCCACGTGCTGTACGGCACGCTGTTTGACTGGGTGGGCGTGCCAGATCACCTGGCGGCGGAGGCGGGCGTGGCGCCACGGCCGCCGCCGCTGCTGGCGGCGCGGCTGGCAGCGCGGGCGATGGAGGCGGCGTGCCGGCTGTGCAGGGGGCAGGGGCTGGGAGGGGCGTACGCGCCCGCGCCAGAGTGGCAGCTCGCAAAGGCGCAGGTGGGTGCTACGTTGGCGTTTGGTAATGCACAATGCGCTAGGATGATGTCAATCGGTGTGAGGAGTGCAGCTGACGGGCGCTGTGCTCATAGTGGACTTACCTGTGTCAGGCGTGAGCTGCTTGCTGCAGTGGTCTCATGGTGTGCACGTGTGCGTGCCTCCAGGTGCGTTGCTTGGAGATGCAGCGCGGGATGCAGGCGTGATGCCTGCAGTAGACAAAGCAAGCAAAGCAGGATAGGATGAAGCGGCAGGATAAGGCAGGCTGTCGATGGCAGAGAGCGGTTGCGAGTTGCTGGTGCTGATCTGCTGTGTCTGCACTATACTTGGCTGTTAATTTGCTATAAAGAAGGCCGGCCTGTGGCGGCGTGCCTCCAGGTAATGATGCTGCACATGTGGATGCCCGACGCGACCGGAGCTGCGAAGCTGCCCGCCGCCGTCGCCCGTGCCTGCCTGCCGTACTGGCTGGAGGCGGGCGGGTGGGCAGCGGCGCTGCTGACGGATGCGGTGGCGGCGGCCATGGGGCGGGCGCCCGCCACGCAGCGCCAGTGGACCCCTTGCACCTCTCTTCACCCGCTGGTGCGCGGCTGCTCCCCTTGCCTGTGTCACCGGTGACTACGTGTGCACGTTGTTTCGGCGTTTCAGCACACCGTGGTCTCAAGCTGCTTGCATGACAATGTTGAACATGCACGTCCAGGCACATGAACGTTGCACTCCGTGCCTGTGTTACCGGTACTTACGTGTGCCATTTCCACCTTAATCCTGCGATATTTTCAATGGTTTGCTGCTGCGGAGCGCCATCTGCCCGCAAGCCATTTGATGAACAGGCGTGCATCTGGCGACAAATTGTGCACGGCCTACCGATGATCATGTGCGTGGCTGGCTTGCACATGGGGCCCGTGCAGGTCTGCCGAGAGGGGTCTCAAGCCGACACGCAGCTGATGGTGATGCTACGCATGCGGGACCTCGCCCAGGACGGCGCCTTTGGTGGGTGGGGTCTGCACAAGCCGGCCTAAGGACGTAAGGTACACGCAGTGTGCGCACGCTTTCTCCCAGTAAGCATACGTGATGCGGGTTGACAGGTGCCTGTCTGGTGTCCAGACCGCCTCTGGCTGCTGCCATATCGCCGTCTGACATAATGGGCACCCCACTCAGCACGCTGCTGCACTACGCACAGCATCACACGTCCTCACACGCCCTTACAGATTCCGTTGTGGTGCCAATAGGCTGGCGCCAGCTGCCACCATTGTAGCTGCTGGGCCTGCTGCCGCCTCGTGTGCCGAACCTGTTGCTGAGGTGCATCCTTCACAAACACATCAACGTAGCCCACAGCCCGCTACTCCCCGTGCCTGCTGCCGCTTGCTTTCTTCCTTGGTGGCCCTCAACACGCATGCCGCGCCACTTCCCGCCCCACCCATGGTGCCTGCCGCTCCCCTAGGCCTCAACACACTCCCAGCCGCCGCACAAGACGACGTGCGCCGCCCCCTGTTCCGCTGCGGCCTGGCGGCCACCCTGGACCACACCGTGCGCCTAGCCTATAGCGCACAACACGTCCCGCCCAGCAGCAGCACCAGCAGCAGCATGCCTAACAGCAGCACCAGCAGCAGCATGCCGCAGCAGGCGCAGCCGCAGCCTAGCTTCAAGGCCGCCCTCGACCAGGCTGGGGTGGTTGCGGCGCACATCTTGCTTACCGGCGTGGTTCCCTTCCTGCAACCACCGCCTGCGGCTTCTGCAGCCCCGAGCGCCTTCGCCCCCCAGTGCGGCGTGAACAGCATGGCCGCCACCAGCAGTAGCAGCTGCTGTGGCGGCGGCGGTGCGGCCATCAGCACCATCCGCCAGCACCACACCACCACACCGCCACATTACCACACCAGCAGCAGCTGTGGCGGCGGCGGTGCGGCCGGTGGCGCTGAAGGCGATGAACGCCACCAGCACCAAACGCACCAGCTGGGGCTCGTGTGCACACTAGCAAAGGAGGCGGCGTTTGTAGCACGGGAGCTGGAGGAGGGCTTGGGCGCGGCGGGCGCGGCGGTGGGGCAGCAGGGAGGCCAGGGGGCAGCAGGGCGGCTGCTTGAGCGGGCGAAGGATGTGCTGGGGCACTTGTGTCTAACGATGGGGTGCGTTCAAGGGGAGGTGCGACGGAGGGCGGGTTCGGCCCATGGGTCGGAGGAGGGGGCTGCAAGCGGCGGAAAGGAGGGCGGGGAGGAGGCGGCGTTGGGGTGGGACGCGGAGTGCGTGGACGAGGTTCACGAGGCGCTGGCCCTGGCGGCGAGGGCAACGAGCAACCTGGCGGCGCTGCTGGCGTGGCAGCTGGCGGCGGACTTGGCGGCGGCGGCGGCGGTGGACGGAGGAGGGTCTGTGGTACCGTTGCCGGACGTGCATGCGAGAGGGGCGGCGGCGGTGCTCGACGCGCTGTATTGTGTGGCGCAGGGGTGGCACGGTCCGCGGCTGCTGCTGCTGCCCCCCGCGCAGCTGCTGGCGTGCCAGCCGCACCGCCTGCTGGCGGCGGCGTGTTCGCTGATGGCGGCGCTGCCGCCGGATCCGCTGCAGCTGAAGAGGTACATGAGCATGCGGGTCGCCGTGATGGTCATCGGGATGGCGGCCCACGGGACGCTCAGCAGTCAGGTGCGCAGCTGGCTGGCACCGTCGCCCCCCGCTGCCGCCGCAGCCGCCACTACCGGCGGCAGCCGCAGCGGCGGCGGTGAGTCAGCCACGTGTGGCGGCTGCCTGGCGGCGCCGCTGCAGTCTGTCGTACGGCATGCGGCCGGCCAGGAGGCGCCGTACGCGGCGGCGCTGCTGGCGTTACTCAAGATCGCGTCGGGCGAGGTGGAGGCGAAGGCGGGCGTGCCTTGCCGCGCTGGCGGGCGCGACGCGATGGGGGAGGCAGACGGGGGCTTCCGGCAGTGCGCTGCGGCCATGGCGGAAGAGGTTCGGGAGCTGTTTGTGAACCGAAGTGGCTGGTCGCCAGCGGTGCTTGCGCAGCTGCTGCTGCCTGACGGTTCAAGGGCCATTGACCTCCTGCACAAGGAGCTGGGTGCTGGCGGCAGGCCACTGGCGCCGCAAAGCATCCTGCCGCCGCCACTTGCGCTGCCGCCGCGGAGGCGGGGGCCGCTGCTGCGGTTGCGCGTGTGCGGCAACCCACGGTGCTGCAACTTTGCGGGGGAGTACGAGGGGGCGCTGCCGCTGAGGCGCTGCGGCGGGTGCGGGGCGGTGCGGTACTGTGGGGCGGAGTGCCAGAAGGCGCACTGGCGGGAGGGGCACAAGGCGGAGTGCAGACGAAGCGCTCGCGGCGAGCGCGGCTGACGGGTAATGTGCATGACGGGCAGCCGCGTTTTGGTTGGGCAGCCGCGTTTTGGTTAAGGGCTGTGCCGGTAACAGCAGGTGGGGGTGCTGCTCTGTGTTTGCGACGCTCTTAGCCAGTGCAACGCGAGATTGTGTACGAGCGCGGCTGGGTTTGGGAAGGTAGCAAGGGCCCTGCCCAGGTGCTGTTGCGGTACGTTTTGTGGAAGTCGAAAGGCACGGGACGGACACCCGGACAAGCTGTATGTTAAACCCTGCAGCAGGTAGTCGTGGTGGTTTCGGGGTATGCCCGGTTGAGCAAGCAGGCGCAGTCGTATAGCTGCCGGTTGGGGCGGTGTGCTCTACTGTCTGCGTCACACAAGTACGACATTCAGTTTTTTTTTTTAGGTAGCTGTTTTCATTAGTAGCTGTCGGTCGGCACTACGGAAGGACTGAAACATTCTCGTTGGCTCAGCCTGGCTCACATGCCCTGCCGCATACGTCTGTACGTGCAAGCTTGCAACCTTTAATGGGGCGCACAGCCCATGTGTCCTGTGCTGCAAGCTTGCAACCCTTAATGGGGCGCACATCCCGTGTGTCCTGTCTGCTTCGCGAGGCCTTCTGTCGCGAGGCAACTTCCGACCATCCCCGCCAGGGGAGCCCCCCTGTTCATCAGCGCCGGTCACCACGACTGCGTCGCTCACAGCTTTTCACGGTGGCTGGTTGTCTAGGAGCAGCACGACACGTGCAGCTCGTACGGTACTCGACACGACTTTAATCATACCCAATCAATATCAGCGCGTCAGAGTGCGGTACACGAAACTCGCGTGTGTGTGCGGCAAGCATCAACCTTCAGTTCGTCCTGGTCGAGGCGTTTCCCTGCGTCACCGTACCACTGCCGCAGGGCCCTACCCGGTCAGGCCTGGCCCTATCAGCTGCCCAAAGCCCTCCCCAGTCCACAGCACCTCCTTGCCCCCCTTGCCACCCGTGTCCTATGCACTGCAAAATCTACCTCTTCGAATCCAAAGCACCTGGCAGGACTGTTACCTGCTCATGAACACTCCCGTACCGTATGGACCATGAGCACTTGGGCACACTCCCATGACGTGGAAAATAGCACTGGGCGAAACTCGTTATATCCACACAATAAAAAAAGTGCATCAAGGCCCGCAGCTAATTCTCCAGCTGCAACCAGCTCGCCAGTGCGGCAGCCTCCCGCCTGGACTGCTCCGAAACCGACCCCCCGGCCTGCCCGCCCCGCCCCAGCCGCTGAACCAGCCTCGCCCGGCAGCTCCTAAGCCACATGCCCCCCTCGCCCTCCACCTGCCTGACCTCCTTGGTCACAGATGCAGCCGCACCCTCCCCAGCCTTGCCCCCGCCTTCAGCACCGCCACCGGCCCCTGCCCCTCCTCCAGCAGCACGCATCCTGCTCCCTGCGTCGCCCCTACGCGGGTTATGTTGCCGGTGGTTTTGCGGCTGCTGCTGGTTCAGCTGTATTAGCAGGACCGTTCCTGCCTGCTGGACGGACTCCACGGACGGTAGCACGAACGGGGGCGGGCTGGGGCCGCGGAGCGGCCTCTGGGGCAGGAGCGAAGGAACGTGGGTAGCAGGTGCAGCAGCTGCTGCATTGGGGAAGGCGTGTGTTGGAGGAGGGGAATGAGGGGAAGCACGGGCTGGACTTGGCCATACCACAGCTGGTGGTGCTGGCGCTGGCGCTGCTGCTGCTTGAGAAGGCACTGATGAAGCGTCTGGAGGCGAAGCCGCAGCTTCGTCAGAGGCTTGCTGCATCGGCGTATCGGCGGAGCCTGCTTGTGGTCCTGGAGCGGGCTGGGCGGGTAGCAGCAGCTCCGGCGTTGGAGCAGCTGCCGAGGAGCTGGTGGAGTAACCGTCGGGTGACGCCGGGCCGTCCCCAGGCGCTGCTGCGGTCGTAGCAGCACCTCCGCCCCCTTCCGCTGTTGCTGCCCGCCCTGCTGCTACTGCTGCCCGCGCTTCTGCAGTTGCTGCCCGTCCTGCGGCGATTGCTGCGCGTCCTTCAGCTATTGCCGCCCGTCCTTCCGCTGCTGCCGCCCGTCCCTCTGCAGCTGCTGTTCCCCGTTCCGCAGCCCCTCCTACCACCCGCTCCTGCACCCCTCTCGCCCCCTGCCCCTCCCGCTCCCCCTCCTGCTCCCCGGCTCCCCTGTTGTAGTGCAACAGCAGCGCCGCAACAAGCCCCTCCATCAGCCCGCTGTAACACGCATCGCGCCACCCGCCGGAGCTGCCCGCCCCAGGCCTGCCGAGCCCCCTCTCCCTGCCGCCCCTGCCGCCACCTCCCCTGCCTCCTTCCGTCCGCAGCCACGGCAGCACTCCGCTACCACCGCCACCACCACTGCTGCTGCTGCTGCCATCAGCTGCGTGCAGAACCCCAACACCACCAACACCAGATGCCCCCGGATGCCCACCGCCTGTGTACACACCGCCGTCCTGCGCTTGCTGCTGCTGCTGCTGCTGCTCCACCACCCGCCTCTGCTGCTGCAGCCGTCGTACGGCGCCCACCATATCCGGCGCGGCGGCGCGCACGTCGCGGTTCTGCGGCAGCATGCGCTGGGCGATGCGTTTGCGTGTCTCGGACAGTACCTGCGAGGGCGTTACGTGACGCATGAGGGGCCGCAGCGGCGCCGGTCGAGCCCCGATGCTGTCAAGCAGCTAGCAGCAGGCACGCAATCGCAAGGGCAGGACCAAAAGCAGGCACGAGGAAGGACCAAGACATCTGTGCGGTGAAGCCTACGTGGTCAGATGGTCACAGAAAAGTCACAAAAGAAACGGCAAGCAGCGGCCGTACGGTTGTACGGCAAGCGGGAACGGGAAACCTCACCGTGTCGTACAGGTCCCTGCCCAGGCGCGGCAGCAGGGCGTCGGCCAGGGCGTGCAAGTAGCGCACGTCGGTGGAGGCGTACGACAGCAGCTCGGGAGTCAGGGGCCGGGACGACCACACCTGCGGGGCGCGCGGGGCGCGTGGGTTGCTGTGCGTCAGACTGATGGCGAAGTACGTGTGTGGGAAAAGCGTTGGCCCAAAGCATACGTGAAAGTGGAAGTGCAAGCAGGCGGGCTTGGCAAGGATGCGAGAGGGTTGCCATGGGCCGGAGGACATGGCGGCGAGGGGCGGGCTGATGCAGGCGGGCGCTGGACGTTGGGGCTGGGGTGTAGGCGTGGTGCTGTGCATGTTGTAACGCAAGCTCCGCCGTTGGACGCGGTCCGCACAGAGCGCGCTAGAGGCCCGAGGCCACCGCACGCCGCTGCCTACACACCGCATATTACACTCCGGCCCGCGAACTGTCAGGCCACGCTGTCACATACCACACTAGACACCTTGCTGACAGCAGCTGGGGCGGGACGCGCGGGGCTGACTGCAGCTTGCATGTATTCATGCCGTGCCGTACCCGCGGCCCCTTTGCACCACGCGCACCTGTGTGTTATTGGACTCGTGGTACCGCCGCGCCACCGCCGTCGCCTCCGACAGGTCCGCCGCCAGCCTTGCAGCCGAGAACCCTGACCCCGCCCCGCCCCCTGCCCCTCCCCCAACCGTCCCCTCTCCCTCATCCCCACTCCTGCTGCTCCCGCCCCCGGCCTCCCTCGCGCCCTTGCCCAGAGCACGGAACAGAGCCTTGACCAGCCCCTCCACCCACTGGCCCGCCTCCCCGCCCGCCTGCCGTACAGCCACGTCAGCCAACTGCAGGTCCACGACGCCCCGCATCCGTACGCCGTACTCCTGCTGTAGCGCCTCCGAGTCGCTCCGTACGTCGTACAGGTACTTGGGCACGGACTGCGGGCGGCGGCAGCAAGAGCAGCAGGCTGAGGTCGGGCAGTAACGTGGCCCGGCTAGAGTGCAGCACGGGAAGATGGCAGCTGTGACAACACCTGAGCAGCAGGACTGGGGTATGCCCACCTCCCACGGTACACGGCCCGTCAGCACCATACCACCTGTGGGGCAGACTGTAAGACATCCCAGCTACCCACCGCGTCCTCCACCGCGTCCTGGTGTTATTCTCCTTCAGTTAAGTCCTCTCAGCGCATCCACAGCTTACAGCCGGCGCCGCCTCGATGTCCGCTTCCAATCGCCGGACATGCCACTTGCCTCGCCCTCTAATAGAACCTGCTTGCTAATTTGCTTTCTTGTCCACGCAACTGCATACGCTACCCACCGCGTCCTCCAGCAGTCCCCGGAGGCTGGTGGTTCCATCGCGCGGCGACCTGCACACACGAGGACATGCGAGCATCACCACATCACCCTGGCACAGTGCACCAGTGGGGCTCGAGACCTACTTGTTACAAGGGACGTGGACGTGCAATGGTGCTGGGGTGCGCCAGCCGAAGGCTGACGTTGCCTGCCGTTCGCCAGGCTACTTGCTTGGCTTGCAAGGATCACAACAAGTAAGCGTCATCCATCTCCACAAGGCACACGCAGCCCGCCGGCAACGCCTGTGTGCCCCGCTACCCCTTCCCGTGCCCGTACCGTGTACGGCACTGCCTGTCCGACAGCGCCCGCCAGCCCAGGGTGCACATGTTTGTATGACACCGCCTACCAAGGGGATTGTAGCTGCCCCCCGCCTAGTACGGCACTGCATACCTGTACGACAGCGCCCGCCAGCCCAGGGCGCACATGTCCACCAGCCAGATGGTCAGGCCCCGCCCGCCGCGGCCAGCGCCCCGCACCGACAGCTGCAGCGAAGGTGCGGCAGGGTGGCATTGTTTCTTGGATTGAGGGGCAGGTCGTTCATTCACGTCCGCAGAACGCATATGCTAAGTGTATGTGCACTAGCGTCCGAACGCCGTGGCACAACCCTGGACCGTTCTTTCGGGAGGTTTCCGTTCCCCCCAACGCCTGTGAGTGCTCCACATGCAGCAAGCACAGCCTGCCGCTCCACCCCCATGCTGCGCAGCGTTTTAGCACGCTGCCGCACCTGCAGCAAGCACAACCAAAATTGACCAGCTTCACCCCCACGCAGCGCACCAAAAGCAGCACGCTGCCCCCTACGCGTGCAGTCTCGCAACCTAAGTAACTTGTGTGTTAACCCACCTGCAGCAGGCACAGCTTGCCCCCCGGCCTGCCCAGCTCCACCCCCTCGCAGTCCACAGCCAAGGCACAGCTGGACGGCGCGGGGCCAGACGACGGCTGCGGCGGCGGCTGCGGCGCCACTGAGGACACGGTGGCAGCCTTGACGCCATGAGGGTCCGCAGCACCCGCACCGTCAGGGGGCCCCTGAGGCCCCACAGCCCGCTGCTGCTGCTGGTGTTGCTGCTGGTTTCTTTGCTGCTGCGGGCGCAGCTGCGCCGCCAGATGGTCCAGCATGTCCTCCAGGGCGGCAGGGGAGTCGACCAGCAGCCAGCCGCCCTGGCTGTGGTCGGGACGGGGGGCCAGCGGCCCTGGAGGCGGCCGCGGCGGGGCCGGGGACGGCGCGGAGCGGGTTGGGGCGGCAGCAGCGGTGGGGCTGTGGGAGGGCTGGGAGGAGGAGGAGGAGGAGGGGCGTTTGGTGTTGCGCCCGGGGCCTTGCTGTTGAGTTTTGGTACCACCACGTTGTGGGTTTTGCTGCCGCCGCTGGGATGGTGGTGCAGGCCCCTCCCCGCTGATGTGGCTGCTGCTGGCATGGCCATTAGCTGCTGTGCCGGCGTTGCTTGGACTAGAGGCGGTTGGGGGGCCTGTGTTAGTGCCTGCTGCTGCAGCGGTCGGGGCGGGACGGGCTGAGGCGGGTGGTGGCGGTGGGCTTGTCGCCGCAGCAGCAGCACTCCGCGCGGCCCTTCGGCATTCCCTGTAGAAGTGATGGCTCCAGCTGCTGCACGACTGCCCTTGGAGTGCTGCTGAGGGTCGGGTCGTTGCGCTGCCGCGCATTCGCCACAACTGAACGCCGGCGGCCCAAGCGACGCGCCTAGTTGGTCGCTACGAACCCTGAGAAAGTGCTGGCATGTTTCCCAATTAGCATCCGCGACTTGCGTGAAGTTCAAGAGCAGAGCGATTCTGCCGGCAATGTGAGCCTTAACGCGGAAGGAAGCGTCTTTCAGCCAAGTGGAGTTAATTACCCTTCATTGTGTAGTTCTTATGTTTACCCAACTGTGTGTCACTGGACCCAGGAGGTGCGCAGGCGCGGACTATGGACTGTGGTCGGCCCTGAAACGGCACGTCGCTTGCAGGCCAACGGTAACCTGTGCTTACCGGCACCAAGTCACAGCGTTTGGTAAGACTACAATGTGAAGGGCGTGGACCCGCGCAACGAGGCACCCATGTTGCGCGTGCATGGCACGGAAGCTGATGACACGTGTCAGTCCCTGCAGCTGAAACCCATGCCTGAGGACCTTGTTGGTGACTGCTGGCCGTGTATTATCAAAGCCAGCCTACTTGAACGGCTCAAGGACTTCCAGCTTGGGGGATATCCTCCAACTCCTTTTAAGATACACGCCTTGAACAGGACAGGGGACAGGCCCCTGAGGCACGGGTGACGGGCCCAGGCCAGTGCCATACCGCACAAGTGTCCGCCTCTTCTGTATTTGCAAAAGACTGGCCCATGAATAATACAGGTACTCTTCGGCTGTGCTACCGCTTCCTACACTGCGTGGCACACTGTTGCTAGTTCCACCCAGTCAGCATTCACCCATGCAGGAGCCCCTCATGGCCCCTCTTCCGTGCACCAAGCAGCTGCACGCAGCTACAAACACACCCACGTACCTGTGCATGTTACAGATGACCAGCACAACGTTACCCTTACACTAGGCCGTGCCACTCCGTCCTGCGCGCTGAGTGTTGCCAAGCAAGCGCCACGCGGTGCGCCGCGACGCGGCACACCAGGGAGCCGGGTCGTACAGGTACTGGCAGCTTGAAGCAGCACCTGGCCCCACGCCCCACAACACAATATTGCACACCTAACCGTACGTGGCCGTGTCATGATGACTGACGACAGCGTGCAGAGCGACTACAAGTCACAGCTGCAGACCAGCCCCGAGCTGCGTTACTGGACTGGCTCGCGGCAGCAGAAAACGGCTTTCGCCCGGATCATACTGAGGCCAGAGGTTATCGAGGTCGCGGCAATGATTACCGACATGATAATGGCTGGTAACCCTTCCCAAGCCGCGTCAGGTTCCGGTGCCGGCAGCATGCAGGATTTCGTTTCTCAGCAGGAGAACGAGGCCCTGGTCAAGGACCTGATCCACGCCGGTAACCTGAATTGCACAGCGCAAGACTTTGCACGCTTTGCGGACGGCAATGACAGGCTGCGTAACGGTGAGCCTGGGGAAGCATTGCTAAGGTGGGCAGGTAGGACCAGAGGGGCTCTGGGTAGGACGTGGCAGCCCTAATCCCTTTTCCTTTGCACAGGCTTGGAGGGCGCGGTACTCATCAAGAGGGCGAAGGAGCTGAAGGAGGCGGGTGCCGTGGACCTCCTCGGTGACGAGCTGCGCTGGCAGTGCGCGCTAATCAACAACATCGAGAAAATCGTGGAGTGCTTGGAGAAGGCGTCATAAGGTCACTTAGGTGGGTGGCACTTATGTTGCAACTTTATGCTACCGTATTTTAGGAGGAGGCCTGACTCGCTGCGCACAGCGCCTGCTGGCCAGCTTCTACCGGGGGTTGCCCGTTGCCGCACCTGCGAATCCTCTGCACTATACACACTCCAGGCCTAACCAGCTCACCCACCAGCTTGCGAAGTGCGCTAGCGCTATTGTGCGAAGCATTAAACCATAGAGAGTTGAGTTGGGGCTTCTGGGTTCCACACGCAGGAGGGCTGGTTCCAATCAGTCCCCCCAGCCCCCCGCCCTGCAAAGCAAGCGTGCTGGGTTAGGTTGCTGTCACACCACGTTACGTTACCGTCACGTTTAAAATTCGGGTGGTCACAACTTCACCAAAACTCCCATACGTGTGGTCCATACCAGGTAACGTGGACCAGGTAACGTAACGCCG
>VFQN01005307.1_pt1 | contig 15904 bp, 20 predicted proteins | sample 3512371 | NCBI WGS metagenome assembly VFQN01 (sample SAMN10412370, study PRJNA504923) | tailings metagenome | isolation source: Replicate 2 from Balatoc abandoned mine | place: Philippines: Itogon, Benguet | collected 2017-08-28 | reverse complement strand
CACCGATGCGCGAATGTGATGTTAGCCGCATCATCTTCTCCCGTGATCACCGCAGGAGGATCATCCGCACTTCGGTGAAGTCATCCAGTTCGTGGCGAACCACGTGGCGCTGCAGAAGATGTGCTTCGGGGCAGGGAAGGTCGAGACCGGGCAGGCGCGGGCGAAGGGGAGGAAGGCCAGGGCAGGGAAGGGTGCGAGCAAAAGGGCCGACGCACATCCAGAGACGGCCGACCAGGTGAAGCCACCGGTACGCCTACCTCCCTTGCTGCTCTATGGCCCGCCCGGTGTCGGCAAGACCCACTTCTGCGAATCGCTGGCCAAGGTGCTCGGGGTACCGGTGCGCCGCCATCCGATGGATCAGGCTGAAACCTCCGGCGCGCTGCTTGGCTCGGACGCTGTCTGGGGCAACTCGCGCTACGGGCTGGTCTTTGATTTGCTGGGTCTCGGTGAATACGCCAACCCACTCGTGATCCTTGACGAGTTGGACAAGGCCCAGACCATTGGCAAGACCTCGGGCGGGTTCTCATCACCGACCGGCGTGCTGCACTCGCTCCTGGAACCAGTCTCGGCGGCCCAGGTGCGTGACATCAGTCTGGATCTGGAGCTCGACGCGAGCCAGATCGCCTGGATCGCCACGGCCAACTACCCCTGGTGGGTGCCGGCCACGCTGCGTTCGCGTTTCAAGGAGTTCTTCGTCATGCCGCCGGATGCGGAGCAGGCAATTCAGCTCGCGAGGAGCGTGGTAAAGAGCGCGCTGAAGGCGGTGGGGTTCGGAGCAGGGGAGCCCGATCGGCGAATCGTGGTGGCGCTGGCGCACCTCAGTGCACGGGAGATCTTTCAGGTCACAGTGATGGCGGCCGCGACGGCCGCGCGACGTGGATCGCGCCAGGTCGAAATGCTAGATCTGCCGGGAGAGCTAGACCTTGGCGAAGGCTGCATGCAAGGTGAGACGCGCTGGAAGCACTGATACGGTCATCCTGCCAGCTTGGCAAGGTGTCTGTAAAACCAGCAGCAGCCTACAACAGCGCTCTCATATGTTCGTTCGCAGGCGTTGGTTCCCCAGCGGCAATGCCAGTATGCGCTGGGCCTTCTTGATGACTGGAAGATCGATCAGCTTTCCGTCTAGTGCGACCGCACCGGCAGTCCCAGCACTTGCGGCCTCGACCACACGCCTGGCCCAACGATGCTCCTCCTCGCTGGGGGAAAGGCATTGGTTCACTGCCTCCAGCTGATTGGGATGAATGCACAGTTTGGCGCCGAACCCCAGTGCTCGCGCTCGACGGGCGTCATCGGCGAGGCGAGTCTCGCTTTGAATGTCGGCCGTGACTCCGTCGATAGGGCGACCAATACCCGCAAGCCGTGAGGCCAGAACTAGGTGAGATCGAACGAACAGTAGGCCCTCATCTTCTCCGTCGATGCCGGAATCGACCTGAAAGTCAATCGACCCAAAGGCTAGGCGAACAACCCCATCGGTCGCTGCAAGGGTATCCGCGTTCTTGAATCCGCGAACGGTCTCTACCAACGGAATGAGCGCCACACGGAACTTGGACAGGAGTTGCACCAGTTCATTGGCAATCACCTCGGACTTTGGCAACATGATGCCCGCCACGCCAGGCTTTTTGACAAGCTCAACGTCACGCGCAAACCAAGGTGAATCGACCGCATTCGTGCGGATCCAAATTGGCCGGTCAGGATTCAGCCAGTTCCGGATGCTGTCTCGCGCATGATCCTTGCTGGCCGGCAGTACTGCATCCTCCAGGTCGAGAATTACCGCGTCTGCCGCCGTCGACCAGGCCTTGTCTGTTGGGGGGTGCGGCTAAAAACTTGGACTACCTGGAGGTAGTTCATGTATTCCTACGAAGACCGAATTCGAGCCGTCAAGCTCTACATCAAGCTTGGTAAGCGCCTCAGGGCGACCATCCGCCAGTTGGGCTATTCGACCAGGAACTCCCTCATTGGCTGGTACCGGGAGTACGAGCGCAGCGAGAACCTGCGAGTCGGGTATTCGCGATCAGGACAGAAGTATTCCGATAAGCAGAAGCATGCGGCGGTCAAGCACTATCTCGGTCACGATCGGTCTATTGCCTCGACTACGCGGGCCTTGGGATACCCCGGTCGGGAGGTGCTGAACCGCCCCGGGGCGGTTCAGTCTGAGGCGTCTATTGCGCCTTCAGCTGGATCGACTGCGCGATGGATCTGAACTGCTGGATGCCATCGGTGTAAGCCTGATCCACCATCTTCAACGACAGCGGTTTGGCCAGCAATTGGCTGTTTGCCTCCAGGGCCTGGTGCACGCCAGGATCGGCCAGGGTCTCGGTGATGGCCTTGTGCAGCGCATTGACTACCGGCTCCGGGGTGTCCTTCTTCACGAAGTAGCCGGTCCAGATGTTGAAGGTGAAGTTCTTGAGCTGGGTGCTCTCTGTGATGGCGGGGTAGCTCTTCACGTTCTCCAGGCGCTCGCTGTTGAGCATAGCCAGGACCTTCAAACGACCGCTCTTGTGCATGTCGTCGTACTTCTTGCCATAGGGCGCGAGGAAGAAGTCGACCTGGCTGGCCAACAGATCCTGCTCGGCTGGTGCCGCACCCTTGTAAGGCACGTGCACCATCGGAATACCCGTGACCTTGGACATGTGCTCGCCGAGCAGGTGGTAGAACGAGCCCGGGCCCACGCTCGCGTACGTCAGTGGCCGGCCTTGTTGTGCTGCCTTGCGCGCTTGGTCCAGGAACTCGTCGACGGTGCTGGCGGGGAAGTCCTTGCGGGCGAGAAACGCGATCTGCGCGGTGGCGATCATCTGCACAAGTCGAAAGTCTTCGCTTTTGAACTTGATGGATGCAATGGCCAGAGGGGCGAGGATGAGTTCGTTGGGCGAGCCCTGAAACACCGTATAGCCATCGCTCGTGCCGTTGAGCACTTTCTGCGCGGCAATCGACCCGCTGGCGCCACCCAGGTTTTCAACGACAACCGGTTGACCCAACTGCTTGCCCAGGGTGTTGTTGACCGAGCGCGCAATCACATCGGACAGGCCGCCTGCGGGATACGGAACCATCAGTGTGACAGGTCGGGACGGGTAGTTCTGCGCTTGGGCCACGCTCGACAGGCTGGCCAGGGCAATGGCCGCGATGGCCATCAGGGTCTTGAAGGGGCGGAACATGGGCATCTCCAGTGGGTTCAGGGGTGGGCGGGGGAAAGCAGTTCACCAACCAGCGCGATCCAGTAGGCAGAGCCCGTGGCAATGTTTTGGTCGTTGAAGTCGTAGGCGGGGTTGTGCACCATGCAGGCGCCTGGCTCTTCGCCCGCGCCGTTGCCGATGAAGAGGTAGCTGCCCGGCACACGCGCCAGCATGAAGGCGAAGTCTTCGCTGCCGGCGAGCATGGGGCCCTGGGGCACGACCTGTTCGGGTGGAAAGTGCGCCTGCGCCACGGCCAGTGCCCGTTGTGTTTGATGGGCATCGTTGACAAGGACTGCGTAGCCTGGTCGCCAATCCAGCTCGGCCTGCACGCCGAAGCTCTCGGCCTGCAGGTGAACCAGTTCCCGGATGCGCTGCTCGATGCCGACACGCACCTGTGGGTCCAGTGCGCGCACGCTCAGCTCCAGTCGGGCTGAAGCCGGAATGACGTTGTTGGCCTGGCCCGCATGCATGGCGCCCACGGTGACCACCGCAGGCTGCATCGGATCCACATGTCGCGAAACAACGGTTTGCAGCGCCATGACGATGGACGCCGCCGCCACCACCACGTCGGTGGCCTTGTGCGGCATGGCACCGTGGCCGCCCACGCCCTGCAGCGTGATCGTGGCGTAGTCGGAAGACGCCATCGTCGGGCCGCTGCGAAACACCAGTTGTCCCTGCGCGAAGCCGGGCATGTTGTGCATGGCAAAGATGGCGTCGCAGGGAAAGCGCTCGAACAGGCCGTCTTCCATCATCTTCAAAGCGCCACCACCGCCTTCTTCGGCAGGCTGGAAGATCAGGTTGAGCGTGCCGTCGAAGCGGCCTTCTGTGGCCAGATGCTGCGCAGCGGCCAACAACATGGCGGTGTGGCCATCGTGGCCACAGGCGTGCATCACGCCGTGGTGGCAACTGGTCCATTCAGCGCCGCTAGCCTCAACGATGGGCAGCGCGTCCATGTCGGCACGCAAGCCGATGGCGCGTGGAGAGGTCCCGCGCCGAAGTTGACCAACCACCCCGGTGCCGCCCAGACCGGTGGTCACCGCGTAACCCCAGGCCCGCAGCTTTTGCGCCACCAGCTCGCTGGTGCGGTGCTCGTTGAAGGCCAGTTCGGGATGGCGGTGGATGTCGCGCCGCAGCGCAACGAATTCCTGAATCGCAAGATCGCTGAGACGTTCCAAGCGGGCCTCCGTTGGCGGGGTCTGACCCAAGCGGAACTCAAGCGCTGCGGGAGACCGGTTTCATGAACTTCGCTGCATGCTAAGAATGGTGTGCCTTGTAGTCCAATGCATTGCAAATCAATAATCCATAACTTTCGCCAAAGGTTCGGGATGACACTGGTGCAACTTCGCCACTTCGTGGTGCTGGCCGACCTCGGCTCCTTCGTGCAGGCCTCGGCAGCGCTTTTTTTGACCCAGCCCGCCCTCACGCGCAGCATTCACGCGCTGGAGGCGGAGTTGGGTGGTGCGCTGTTTGATCGCCTTGGCCGACGCATTTCCTTGACGCCGTTCGGCGACGAGGTGCTGACGCGCGCCAGGCGGCTGGTGAGCGACGCCGAGGCGCTCAAGCAGGCAGGTCAGGGACTGCACGCAGGCCTCATCGGGCAACTGCGTGTGGGCCTGAGTTCAGCGCCGGGAGCACTGCTCAGCACGCCACTCATGCTGCACATGGCGGAGCACCACCCACGGCTTCAGATTCGGATCTCGCGTGGCAGAACCGCGGTGCTGCTCAACGCATTGCGTGAACAACAACTGGATGTTGCGATCGTGGACATCAGAGACATGCGACCTTCGGGCGAGTTGACGGTGTCGATGGACTTTGAGCTGAGTGCTGGTTTTCTGGCTCGCCCAGGCCATCCCCTGGTGCAACGCGGCGGCACGATCGGCATCGAGGACGTTATGGCCTACCCAGTGGCGTCCACCCCGCTGAGCGATGAGGTGGCCCGCATCCTGATTGCGAGGTACGGACCGCGGGCCAACCCAGACGACATGGTCACCCTGCGCAGCGATGAGACCATGAGCATCGTCGACGTGGCACGACGCAGCAACGCCATCCTGCTTACCGTCAATGCAGCGGCGATCGATCTGGTGCGTCTCGACGTAGCACCCAGTCTCAACGCCACTGCCCGCTTCGGGCTGGTCACTTTGGCCAAACGTCAAGAGGCACCGGCAGTTCGCATCCTGCGTCATCAGCTACCCAACTGGATCGCCGCGCTGTCAGACACGCTGTGATACCGCCCCAGAGAAATGCATCGCTGCCATCGCCTGATGGCGAGCAGCGCATAAGTCGACCGTAGGCAGCTCACTCAGGCCAGGCCTGCATCCGAAATGACGCGACCAAAAAGTCGATCAACGCGCGTACCTTGGGTGTGAGGTGCTTGCGCGACGGGTACACCGCATAGACCCCGAGCTCGATCGAGCGGTACGGCGACATCACCTCGACCAGCGCGCCCGACAACAAGTAAGGACCGACCATGAATGTGGGTTGCAGCACGAGCCCCTGATGCTGCAAGGCGGCTGCGCAGCAGGTGTCGCCGCTGTTGGTGCGCATGCGCGGCGAGACCATCGCGCTGACCGGGCCGGCTGGCCCTTCGAACTCCCAGCGATCACCCATCGACAGCAGCGTGTACGAGATTACTGCGTGCTGGGCCAGCTCGGCCGGATGCGTGGGCGCGCCATGCCGGCGCAAATATTCCGGTGACGCGCATAACACCAAGCGCGTCGATGAAAGCCGCCGGCTGATCAGTGAGGACGGCTGCAGGCGAGCGATGCGCACCGCCGCGTCGTAGCCCTCGTCCACCAGGTCGACCAGACGGTCTGCCAGCGTGATGTCGAGCTCCACCTTCGGGTGCAGCGCCATGAACGCGGGCCACAACGGCGCCAGGTGCAGCAGCCCGAACGTCACCGGCACGTTGAGACGCAGCCGCCCGACAGCTTCACCCGCGTGGGCCGTGAGCTCAGCTTCGGCCGCGGTCACCTCTGCCAACAGCTGACGGCAGCGTTCATGGAACACCTCGCCTTCGGGCGTCAGCGACAGCTTGCGCGTCGTGCGGTGCAGCAGCCGCGTGCCCAGGCGCGCTTCCAGCTCACCCACCAGCCGCGACACCGCGGTCTTCGACAACTCCAGCGCATCGGCGGCCCGTACGAAGCTGCCTTTGTCGACGACGGTGACGAAGGCGCGCATTTCTTGGAATTTGTCCATGCATCAATTGTCCTGATTAACGGAACAGTAAGTCAATCAATGGGCGGTTTATCTATCTTGCTCGGGCTTCTAAAGTTCTTCTCACCGTAGCAACACGCTACATCCACCAAGGACACATCATGAAAGTCACAGTCATCGGCGCCGGCAACATGGGCTCGGCCTTCGTCAAGCAACTCGTGCGCGCCGGCCACCAGGTCAGCGTGACGGCGCGCGACAGCGCCAAGGCGGCACAAGTCGCCGCTGCGAACCCGGGTGCCCAGGCCGTGGCCGCTGCCGGTGCAGCTCAAGGTGCCGACGCGGTCGTGCTCGCTACTGGTTACGGCGATGCCGCTAGCGCGCTGCAATCCGCCGGCGTGCAGGCGGGTCAGGTCGTGGTCGACATCACCAACCCGCTGACCGCCGACTACATGGGCCTGACGTTGGGCCACAGCACCTCGGCCGCCGAGGAGATTGCCAAAGCCGTGCCGGGTGTGGAACTGGTCAAGGGCTTCAACACCATCTTCGCGCAGGTGCTGGCCGAAGGCGCGGACTTCGGGTCCGACCGCAAGGTCACCGTGTTCCTCGCCAGCGACAGCGCGCGCGCCAAGCAGACCGCCACGGCGCTGGCCGAGAGCCTAGGCTTCGACGTCGTCGACGCCGGCGGCCTGAAGAACGCACGCTACCTCGAGCCGCTGGCCGGATTGAACATCTATCTGGGCTATGGCGCCGGGCTGGGCACGGCGATCGCGCCGACCTGGATCCGCAAGGCTTGATCCCTCAACCCGACACCTGGAGAACACCATGAGCAACTCTTTCGTCAACCGCGTGCTGTCCACCGACAACGGCGCCGCCGCGCTCGCTCTGCGCATTCCCGTGGGCATCATCTTCGCCGCGCACGGCGCGCAGAAGCTGTTCGGCTGGTTTGGTGGCTATGGCCTCGAAGGCACCGGCCAGTTCTTTGGCTCCATCGGCCTGACCCCGGGCTACCTGATGGCGCTGCTGGCCGGCGCGGCCGAGTTCTTCGGCGGTCTGGCGTTGATCGGTGGCGTGCTGGTGCGCCCGGCTGCCGCGGCGCTGGCTTTCGCGATGCTGGTCGCCATCTTCGCGGTGCATGTCAGCAAGGGCTTCTTCCTCGACAAGGGCGGCTACGAATACGCGCTGGCGCTGTTTGCGGCCTCGATCTCGCTGCTGTTCAGTGGTGGTGGCCGCTACTCTGTGGACCACGCGATCACCGGAGGACGCTGATGTCACGCCTGCCCAGCCTTTTCATCTCGCACGGCGCACCCAGCTTCGCGCTGGAGCCTGGCCTGGCTGGCCCCCGGCTGACAGCGCTGGGCAGCGCCCTGCCCCGGCCGCAAGCGGTGCTGGTGGTCTCGCCGCACTGGATGACCCCGACTCCGCGGGTGGGCACCGCTTTGCAGCCCGACACCATCCACGATTTCGGCGGATTCGACCCGGCGCTGTACCGGTTGGCGTACCCCGCACGCGGCCACGCCGTACTGGCACGGCGCTCCATCGAACGTCTGAACGAGGCCGGATGGTCGGCGCAGGCCGACGATCAACGTGGCCTGGATCACGGTGCATGGGTACCGCTGATGCACCTGTTCCCGAAGGCCGACGTTCCCGTGTTCCAGGTCTCACTGCCTTCACGGCTGGATGCCGGTCGTGCCTGGTCGTTCGGGCAGGCGCTGGCGCCGCTGGCCGACCAAGGCGTGCTGATCGTCGGCTCCGGCAGCCTGACGCACAACCTCTATGAGTTCCGGGGTGGACGCGCCGAGGAGGGCCAGGCCGAGACGTACGTGCGCCGTTTCGCCGGGTGGGTTCGCGAGGCGGTCGAACAGGGCGACAGCGCACGCCTGCTGCGCACGCTGGACGAGGCACCCGAGGCACAGCGCGCCCATCCGACGGCCGAGCACTTCTGGCCGCTGCTCGTGGCCGCGGGTGCGGCGGGCGAATCGACGCCCGCGACCGTGATCGACGGCGGCATCGCGCACGGCGTGCTCGCGATGGACTCGTACGCGTTCGGCTTTGTCAACAAGGCGTAACCAGCCACATGATGGACCTTTCTTCCGACCTGATCCTGCAGCAGCCTATCGATACGGCACGCGCCGAACTGATCCTGTTGTTCCACGGTGTGGGTTCTCGGCCAGAGGACCTGCGTCCACTGGGCCAGGCCCTCGCATCCGCGTGGCCGCAGGCCTGGGTGGCCAGTGTGCGTTCGCCGAACCGCGCCGACCTTGGCTCGGGCTGGCAATGGTTCTCCGTGCAGGGAGTTACCGAGGCGAATCGTCCCGGTCGCGTCGCCGCCGCCATGCCCGCGTTCTGCGCCCGGGTGGGTGCGTGGCAGCAGCACACAGGTGTCGGGCCTGAGCGTACGATGCTGATCGGCTTTTCGCAGGGGGCGATCATGGCGCTGGAGTCGTTGCAGTGTCGCGAACCACAGAGGCTCGCCAGCCGGGTCGTCGGCATCGCCGGCCGTTTTGTCCAGCCGCCGCATCGCGAGGCGCAGGGCGTGACGGTGCATTTGATGCACGGCGACGAAGACCGTGTGATGCCCGTCGGTCTCGCGCTCGAGGGCCATGCCGCCCTTCAGCGGCTGGGTGTGGCAGCCACGCTCGATCGCTTCCCGGGCCTGGGGCATGGCGTTGACGGGCGGGTGCTCGAGGCCATCCTGCGGCAAACCGCGGAGGCCAGCGAGAGGAGCACGCCATGAGCGAAGCCAGCGTGACCTTCATCCGGTTCGAAGGCGACAGGACGCTGCTGCGATCGAGTGCACAGTCCATTGCGACGGTGCAGGTTGGGGCACGCTCCATCGCGCAGCGGGTTTTCTTGCATGACCCACCGACGCCAGCGGAACTCGAGCAGGCGATTGACCTGGTGGAAGATTCCCTGATGGCAGCCGGTCTGCGCCATGCCGCACGCGGCAACCTGGTCGCTGACGATGCCGCGCTGATGCCCCAACTTGGCTTGGTGTCCACGGGCGGGATCGCCAGCCGCGACGAGGTTGAAAGGGCGTTCCAGCGCCTCGCTTCGGTTGCTTTGGGCCAACTGCAGACAAAGGGCACCACGCCGCTGGATCGTGAGCAGGCTGCAACGCTGCTGATCCTGCGCGAGTGCATGCACCATCTGGGCTACGAAGGCGTAAGGGGCGCGGTCTCGGGGCCAGCGGTCGACCCATTCCGATAGCACAGGCCTGTCGGTCATGGGGGAGAGGCCGCCGTGCGCCATGTGGGAGCCCTTGTCAACACACTTGATCATTGCCACTGAGCAGAGGTCACGCCGCTGGAAGCCTCCATGCCTGGCGAGATTCTTGACTGCACGCCTGCGGTCAGGATCGACGACGATGCCCCCCCTGCGTAGGTAACGCTTCGGCGTGTTCGGTACCTGATATCAGTCTGGACCTGGCGCTTGATGCGAGTCCGATCGCCTGGAACGCGAAGGCCAAATATCCCTGGTGGGTGCCAGCCACATCGCGATCGCGCTTCAAGGAGTTCTTGATCACTCCGCCTGATGCGGAGCAGGCGATTCAGCTGGCAAGGAGCGTGGTGATGAACGCGCTAAAGGCGGCGGGGTTCGGGGCAGGGGAGCCGGATCGGCGCCTCGTGGTGGCGCTGGCGCACCTGAGCGCGCTGGAGATCTTCCAGGCCACCATCGTTGCGGCAGGCAGAGCGGCTGCGTTGAGAGACGACGCGCTGAGGCTGAAGCATCTACCGGCAGCGCCGCTGGCCCAGCTTGGGGAGGGAACCACCGATAGCGACGGGCGCAAGCTACAGGTTCATTGATCTGATTGGGAGATGCGCAAAGGATCGAGACGCATGAACTCTCGTTCAAGTGCCGTTAACGACGTTGAGCGAAGCGCGATGCGCGAGCGACACCAAGGTGCATCAGCACGGGTCCCGCTCGACTTGTGCCGTGTACTCGCGAACCCCTTTCCGATCGAGCAACGCTGGGGAGCCAGTCGTTGCCCTTGCGAATTGTCCATTGGATGTCAGGGCTAATCGTCAGTTCGCGCGCTTGATCGAGCTGTACTGCCCGCCAGTGCGCAACAACACCGTCACCGGTGCGTCCCCGCGGTTGCGCCAGAACCAGCCGTGGTTGCCGGTGAAGGCTGCCACGAGTTCTCCCTTGTCGGCTGGCACACCACGTCCCTTGACGTAGCTGATGGAGCGTCCGAAGCCGTCGCCGTGCGTGTCGTAGTTGACGACGCCGCCTTCGACGTTCCAAGCATAGCGGGCCTTCTCGCCTTCCTTCATCACGAGCTTGATCTCGATGCCCTCGCCGGGCGCGAGCGAAAAGCTCACCTCGTCGCGCCAGTCTGTGGCAGACACTGGCGCGGAGGCTGGGGAAGGTGCTACTGCCGGTGGTGAGGCGGCGGCTGTATTGCGCACTGTCGACGGTGGGGCGATGGCGGCCGGGGCGCTTGCCGCCTGCTGCTCGCGCTCACTGGCCGTCGCGGCCGCATCAGCGGCAGCCTCGCGCGCCAGCGCCACCTTGATCTCGCCCATCTCGGTGAGACCAAGCAATCGGCCGATGCCGGTCCAGTCCTTGCCGTATTCGGCCGGGAATACCACCGTCACCAGAAGCACGGTGGCCACGACGGCCGCAATGATGGTGGAGCGCAGCAACTGGCGTGAAGACGGCAGGTCTGCTGCAGAAGGGATCTTGCTGTTGTACATGGCAATTCGGATATCAGGTTCAGACGTGGAAGACGACGTAGCCCGCCAGTTGCATGCCCACCAGCACGAAGCCGGCGCACATCATGGCGACGTTGGTGGTGTAGGCGTGGCGAGCGAAGCCGGCGGTGCGCCGCCAGTAGCTCATGCCGATGAGGATGACCGCTAGCGCGAGCAATTGGCCCAGTTCGACGCCGACGTTGAAGGCCAGCAGGTTGGGCACCAGGCCATCGGACGAGATCTCGTACTCAAGAATCTTGGTCGCCAGGCCGAAGCCGTGGAACAGGCCGAAGATCAGCGTCGCCGCGCGGGTGTCGGGCTGCACGCCGAACCAACGCTGGAAGGCGCCCAGGTTGTCGAGCGCCTTGTAGACCACCGACAGGCCGATGATCGCGTCGATCAGGAAGGCGTTGATCCCGACGTTGAAGTACACGCCGAGGATCATGGTGGTGGAGTGGCCGATCGCGAACAGGCTCACGTAGAGCCCGATGTCCTTCAACCGGTACAGGAAGAAGATGACGCCGAACAGGAAGAGGATGTGGTCGTAGCCGGTCATCATGTGCTTGGCCCCCAGGTAGACGAAGGGCAGCAGCTTGACGCCGGAGATCTCCTGTATGTAGCCCTTGTCACCCTGGGTGACGCCGTGGGCCAGCGCATCGCTCGCACCCATGAGCGCGAGGGCGAACAAGGCAAGGAACAGCCAGATGGCTACTGGCCAGCGCAATGCCCTTCGGGCAGGCGTCGGCAGCAGCTCCAGAAAGCCGGGCATGGAAACTCCTCAAAGACAAGAACGGGCGGCCGCCCCTGGCGGGCGGACGCGGAAGGAAACGGGCAACGCTCGGAGCGAAGCTGTCAGGTCGCCTTCGGAGGACGCTCCAGCCGATGCACCGGCCATCGCTCACACCACGCGATGGCGCAACGCGTCCATCGGGATGGCACTGCATTCGCGAGGCTGATCAGGCCTGGCAAGGCGTGGGCCTTGTCGTGCGAGTGGTCGGCGCCGAGGTGCGAGTGCGCGGCCCCGTCCATGTCGGCCAGCCAGAGGTCATCGTGGGAATGATCGTGCGTGTGCGGATGATCGGTGCCGTGCGCCATGTCCACTGATCGCACCGCATCGAGCACCGCCAGCGCATGGCTGTTCATGGCGCCGATCGAAGAGCCCAGCGCGCCCACGAGCAAGGTGATCAGCACCCAGACGCGCATCCCCCGACCCAGCCAGCCGGGGTTCGAGCGCGGAATCGAAGAGCGTGGACTCATGAAAAGGGATGTCGGAACACGGTGCTATCTTAACCTGGGGGGGAGGATATAGTCCTGCCATGTCACATCCCCACCGGCACGAAACCCATCCAGCGTTGATCAAGCGGCTGCGCCGCGCGCGCGGTCACCTCGACAGCGTGATCGACATGATCGAGCAGGGCCGCGAATGCCTGGACATCGCCCAGCAGCTGCAGGCTGTCGAGAAGGCGATCTCGCAGGCCAAGAAGACCCTGGTGCAGGACCACATCGACCACTGTCTTGAGCACGCTATCGCCGGCGTAAAGGGTGCGGCTCCAACCGCCGCCTCGCTTGAGGAATTCAAGAAGATCACCCGCTACCTCTAGCCGGGGGAGAAGGCGTCGCCATGCTGAGCGTCCTGCGCCACCGCACCTACCGGCGTCTTTTCGGTGCGCAGGCCATTGCGCTGGTCGGCACAGGGCTGGCCACCGTGGCGCTCAGCCTGCTGGCCTTCGAGTTGGCCGGTCAGAGCGCCGGCCTGGTGCTGGGGACCGCGCTGGCCATCAAGATGGTGGCCTATGTGGGCATTGCGCCGATCGCTACCGCCGTGGCTCAACGCCTGCCACGGCGCCAGGTACTCGTCGCGCTCGATCTCGCGCGCGCGGCTGTGGCGTTAAGCCTGCCTTTCGTGACCCAGATCTGGCAGATCTACGCGCTCATCTTTCTCCTACAAGCGGCTTCGGCCAGCTTTACCCCGACCTTTCAGGCCACGATTCCGGACGTGTTGCCGGACGAGCGGGAGTACACCAAGGCGCTTTCCCTGTCGCGGCTGGCCTACGACCTGGAGAGCCTGCTGAGCCCCTTGCTGGCAGCGGCTTTGCTCGGCGTAATGTCCTTTCACGCCTTGTTTGCAGGCACGGTGCTGGGATTCCTGGCTTCTGCGCTGTTGGTGGCCTCCGTGACCTTGCCCGGCCCGGCGGCGGCCGAGCGGCGCGGCTTCTACGACCGCACGACACGTGGCCTTCGCATCTACCTGGCGACACCCCGCCTTCGTGGGCTGCTGGCCATCAGCTTCGGCGTCGCGGCCGCAGGCGCCATGGTTTTCGTCAACACCGTGGTGCTGGTTCAGGCCCAATGGGGATTGCCGCAGAACGCGCTGGCACTGGCCTTGGCGAGCTTCGGCGCCGGGTCCATGGTCGCCGCGCTGAGCCTGCCCCGGTTGCTGGAACGTTGGCCGGACAGGCCCGTCATGCTGACCGGTACAGCCGCGCTGTGCGCGTTGATGGTGGCGGGCATATGGCTCACGAGCTATCCCCCGCTGCTGCTGCTCTGGTTCATGGTCGGGGTCGCCTACGCGATCGCGCAGACGCCCTCGGGCCGGCTCCTGCGTCGATCGGCACACCCCACCGACCGGCCAGCGCTGTTCGCCGCGCAGTTTGCGCTCTCGCACGCGTGCTGGCTGCTGTTCTATCCACTGGCCGGCTGGGCCGGTGCCCATTGGGGCCTGCCTGCCACCTTCGGGTTGCTTGGCGCTGCGGTCCTGCTGGCGCTGTGCGTGGCCTGGAAGGTGTGGCCCGCCGACGATCCCGAGGTGATCGAACACCATCACGACGACGGCACCCGCCACGCTCACGCTTACTGGATCGATGATCAACACCCCCATTGGCCGGTTTCCCGGTCAAAGCCATCGCCCTGAATGACCGGCGAATCTCCCGATGAGAATCGCCACACTTTCCGCGAGGATCAGCCCCCATGCCCCGATTGGTGATAGCCCTGCTCCTGTGCCTTGGCCCGGCCTTGTCTGAGGCGGTCGAGGTGCGCTTTCAGAAAGTCGCCGAGAACGTCTATGTGCACGTCGGTGACGTGGGTGCACGCACGGTGCAGAACGAAGCACTCAGCAACCAGGGGCTGGTGATGCGCGCCATCCGCGCGCTGGCATCCGACGGCCTGGGCGTGCTGTTCACCACGCACGACCCCAACCAAGCGCTGCGCTGCGCCGATGTCGCCCTGCTGCTGCGCGAAGGGCGTGTGCTGGCCAGCGACCCGGTGGCTGAGGTGGTGACCGCCGAGCGGCTGCGCGAGCTGTATGGTGCGCTGGTGGACGTATCAAGGGGACGGGGGAGTCTGCCGGTTTTCTTGCCCAGTCTGGATATCGAATGAGCTTTCCGTCAAAGTGATGTTCGAGTGAAGCATGCTGGGCTGCTCAGCAAACTCGAGCGGCTTGAAGGACGGTCGGGTTGCTGCTGGTTGCGATGGCATTGGGCCAAAGTCAAGGTGTAGAACCAATGCGCTCCAACCTCCCGATGAGTGAATGTCCACGAACGGTTGTAGACGCGACGCGCAGATGAAGTTCAATCCCATGACGATCCCATGCCGCCTCGGCGATCGTTAGAAATGATTGCTTGTCGAGGTCTTTCGCCAGCAGCGAGATCTTGCGTTTTGCGAACTCTGGTGGGCCTGCAATGACGTGCAGCATGTATCCACCCTTGTTCAGCTCGGGTCGAACACGCACTGAAACAGGCGGTGAATCACCCCAGACGGCATAGCTTTCGGAGCCTTCTGCGCTAAGCGCATAGATCAAGTTACCCTGATGAGCGTCATCGATACCTTGCAAGCGCTGCTGGTGCTCGATCGTTTTGACATCGGTGCCGATGGCTCACGTCATGGTTTCGAGGACATCCCGTCGTTGCTGGGTATGCAGGTGCGCAACAAGCTGGACGAGCGCAAGTACCACGGCAGCTACGAGCTGATCGCTGATCTGCTGCGCAACCAGCTTGGCCTTCCACAGCCTGAGCTCGAGAAGTTTTTCCATCAGGTCGCCTTCTCCATCCTGGTGAGAAACGGCGATGCGCACCTGAAAAACTTCGGGGTGCTCTACACCAGCGAGACCGACATCCGCCTGGCCCCGATGTTCGACGTGCTGACCACCTCGATCTACAAGTACACCCGCTTCGGCACCGGTGAGGAGATCGAGGACCGAACCATGGCGCTGAAGCTGCGAAAGGGCGACAAGACCAAAACGTACCCCTTGGCCAAAGAGCTTCTCGACTTTGGCCGTCGCGCGTGCGGCGTTGAACGACCCCAGGGGTTCGTCCTGAAAGCCGCGGACGCCATGGCAGCTACGCTGACTTCCGCCCGGCACGATGAACGCGTTCCGAAAGATCTGGTCCCCAAGATTGAAGAAGCGTGGGAGCATGGCTTCGCCTTGGCTCGGGAGGTCGCCTCTCTGAACAAGCCGGCCGCGTGAATACGATCTCGCCACTGCCCGAGCTGGGGGCCAGCGCTCAGGAAGTTTCGCAGCGGGTTGTTCAAGGCTTCATGCATGCGCCATCTCACCTTCGACCTCAGCGACAGCACCGATGGCACGATCACCTTGGAAGCCATGGCTTCCACACGGGAGAGCGCCGGCCATGCGGCGGTGATGGCCGAAGTGGATGTTGTGCTGGCCTGGGCGAACACAGAGTTCGGTGACCGAAAGGGGCCGGTGGAAGACGGCCACGTCTGGGACCACGAACTGCTGATTCAGCACGAGGCGGACGGATGGATCACGGTGACGCTGACCTTTAGCGCCACGCCCGAATTCGCTGACGCCTTCTTGGCCGCCTTTGCGAGCTATTTGTGATGTTGCAATAGGTTGTTCACCCGACGGCATCTGGGAGACTGGAGTTACCA
>VFQN01005306.1_pt1 | contig 15905 bp, 13 predicted proteins | sample 3512371 | NCBI WGS metagenome assembly VFQN01 (sample SAMN10412370, study PRJNA504923) | tailings metagenome | isolation source: Replicate 2 from Balatoc abandoned mine | place: Philippines: Itogon, Benguet | collected 2017-08-28 | reverse complement strand
GGCCCTGCTAAGGCCGTGTGCTATGCATGCGTGAGTTCGAATCTCACAGGTGTCGTACTCTCTCTTTTTGCCCGCCAAACCTGTCTTCGCCCAGCCCAACTGCCCACCCCTAATGCTAGTAAAGAGATTTGACAACAAACACAAACAACCCTTAAACAACACCTTCCACACCCTACAACTCCTCTTAACACCCTACAACCTCCCTCATCATAGCCCTCTAACCTTACCTCTCGAATAACTTGACATGGATAATGTTCCGATAGTGCTCGCTCAGTATCGCCTTGGGAAAACCCTTGGCATAGGTGCCTTTGGTAAAGTCAAATGTAAGTCCTGAACTATACTCATATCATAGATCGGAGGTTTGATGAAGTTTCAATTCTTTGGCTATAGTGGCGCACCATATCATCACAGGTCTGAAGGTGGCGGTGAAGATACTTAATAAGGGGAAGATCAAGCACATGGAGATGGCAGAGAAGGTGCGCAGAGAAATCAACATTCTAAAGATGTGCACTCATCCTCACATCATTCGCTTGTAAGTGTCGTGGTTATTCGCCTGTGTCTGGTGTCATATCTGTCTGTGTGTAGGTATGAGGTCATCGACACGCCCTCTGACATCTTCGTGATTATGGAGTATGTGCCTGGCGGAGAACTCTTCGACTACATCGTGTCTCGAGGGAGACTGTCTCCGGACGAGGCGCGACATTTCTTCCATCAGATCGTGTCCGGCGTGGAGTACTGTCATCATCATCGCATCGTTCACAGAGACCTGAAGCCTGAGAACCTCTTACTAGACGCTGACAACAACATCAAGATAGCCGACTTCGGACTCTCTAATGTCGCTCACGACGGAGACTTCCTTCGCACCTCTTGTGGCTCGCCTAACTATGCCGCCCCCGAGGTGATCAGCGGAAACCTGTATGCGGGACCTGAGGTGGACGTGTGGTCCTGTGGCGTCATTCTCTACGCGTTACTCTGCGGCACACTGCCCTTCGATGATGAGAGCATCCCCAACCTCTTCAAGAAGATCAAGTCTGGCATGTACTCGCTGCCATCGCATCTGTCTCAGTCGTCTAGAGAACTCATCCTGCGCATGCTCGTTGTAGATCCGATCAAAAGAATCACCATCGCTGAGGTGCGTCAGCATCCATGGTACCAGCACAAGCTCCCTGCCTACCTGACACTGCCCCCAGCGCTGATTGAGATGCAGGAGCGATACCTAGACCCTGAGATCGTCGACAAGGTCTGTCAGCTGCCTAACCGTGGCGTCACTCCTGACATCGTCACCGACGCAGTGCTCAACGCTGGCAAGGGCGGGCAGAAGATCCCGGGAAAGCACGAGTTAAAGGTGGCGTATGAGCTCTTACTAGACGAGAAGAGGCACAAGAAGCGCATCGAGGACGTCATCCTCGCCTTCCAAGACGCTTCCACGACTCCTCCAGGCTCCTCGCCTCGTCTCTCAGGCCTCTCGATGACGCCATCCAACACCTTCCGCACTGAATACAGCAGCAAGGAGGGCGGACAGGCCTTTGGTGGACCTGCCGGAAGACCGCCAGCTACTCACGTAGATAACCGCGACCTCTCCTCTAGACGCAGAAGGTGAGACATACTTCCTCTAAAGATCTAGAGTATCACCTGACTGTTGGTGGGATGTAGGTGGTATCTGGGTATTCAATCTAAGAAAGACCCTGCACACGTCATGAATGAGGTGTACAAGGCGATGCAGGCGTTGAAGTGCATCTGGTATCAAGTGAACAACTACCGCGTCCTCTGTCTCTGGAGATACACGTCAGGCATCGTACCGAAGCCACACCAGTTCTCCGATGCTCTGGTAAGACGCCATCACCTTTCCTCTCCCTATAACAGGCTCATAATATTGATTCGTTGTCGTAGGCGTCAATCCAGTCAGACTTCGACAATAAGAAGAGAAGTGAGATGACGTGGTCCGGCACTCCTTCTCACTCCCTTCATAGCCAACACCCGTCGAAGATGCAGACCGACGACCTGACGTTGATGGAGGAAATGGTGCAGCCAATGATTCTGGAGGATAACACGGACGAGGAGATGCCCCTGAACGACCACGACAACGACATAGACTTAGACGCTGACATGGGCGAGGGAGAGGCAAGGAAGAAGAGAAGCAAAGCCTCGAATGACGTCGCTACCCACAGTCGTCTGCTAGATAGTCATATTAAGATCGCATTGTCCTTGTATAAGGTGCAACAGAACATCTATCTCCTAGACTTCCAGAGAATAGAGGTAAGCACATATACATACCACCTCCATCTCCTAAAACACTCTTTTAATGCAGGGAGATGCTTTCGGTTTCATGAAGCTCTGTGCCTTCATCATCACTGAGTTGAAGAATCTGTCGGCTGCCTCAAGGTCGAACGCTACGGCCGCAGCGGCCGCCGCGGCCCTCCAACAGCAACAAATGATGCCACCTCAGATACAACAACCCAGCAGAGCTTAATAAGAGAGCATATGATCCATGCATCCGATCTCTTTTCACTTGTAGATAGATATTAATATATTGTCATATATATAGTAGTAGCGTGTATGTCTCTTGTAATGTGCGTAGATCACATCACATACTAACAGATGAATACACGGATTTCCTCCACTTTTTCTAGACTTTTCCTTGACTTTTCCTGGATTTGTTTGACAGTTATGAGAGATTTGAAATCACAAAACAACAAACAACAACAACACAATAAACCAGACAAATCACCTCAAACAACACCGCCACTCCACTGGACACACAGAAATAGAGACTTCAGATGAGTCGCAATCAACGACCATCCAATGACGAGGGATCGGATGATGAGAAGGATCTCAGCACTGCGATCATGGTCTTCGCTCACTACATTGGCATCGATCTTGACCACGAAGCCGAGCTTTTATGGGTTGCTGAGGAAGCTTTCGACAATCTGCCTGACGGTTGGGAGGTGGGAATAGGCGAGGGGGAGCATGCTGGCATTCCTTTCTTCTATAACTCACACACCGGTGAGAGCGACTGGAAGCACCCAGACGAGCAGTTCTATATGAAGAAGGTGAAGAAGGAGAGACAGGCGATGGAGGAGAAGCGAGCTAAGAAGGGAAAGGGCAAGGAGAAGAAGAGAGAGGAGGAGGAGGGTGGGGGATTGCGTGTTGACGTCACCGCCGCGTCACTGAATGACAGCAAGGCGATGAAGAGCACCGGGAAGAAAGGAGGAGGGACAAAGTCGGCGGTGAGGGAGGTGACAGAGGTGGAGGAAGTGATGGATGTGGAGGAGTTCGAGGAGGTGCACAGGCCTAAGAAAGACCTGACAAGTGACAGGAGGAAGGAGGAGTCCAGCACTGGCACAGGCACTGGCAAGAAGAAGGACCGTCCAGGCTTCGGAATGACAGAGGATGACTTCCTCGATGATCCATCAACTGAGAGGGAGGTACGTCACAGTCACCCCACCTCCTTCTCCCCCGAGAGAAAAGACAGAGAGAAAGAAAGAGAGCGGGAGAAAGAACGAGATAGAGAAAGAGATAGAGAAAGAGAACGAGACAGAGAAAGAGAGAGGGAGAACAAGGATAAGGATTATTTCTATAATAAGGAGGTTAAGGAGGGAAGAGAGAGGGAGGGAGCGAGGAGTGCGTCACCCGACAGAGCGAGGAACAACAATAACAATAATAATAATACTGTTAATAATAACAATGCAGACGATGGCTGGGCTCCTGCGAGAGAGAAGAAGAAGGAGCGCACTGACGTCATCGATCAATTGGAAGACTTCGATGACGACAGATTTGACATGACGTCAGAGCGTGCCCCTAGGAGGGCTTCGGGCAAGCCCAAAGACAACAAAGAGGCGGTGAAGGAGGTGCGAGAGAGGGAGAGGGATCGAGATCGAGAGGTTTCTGCTGCTACGTCATCATCTTCCTCGTCGTCAGCGGAGGTGGAGCGTTTGTCTCGCCAGCTCAGCTCTCTGCGCTCTGACTATGCCTTGCTGCAGGATGAGCTGGCAGAGGTGAGGCAGCGCCTGACGCAGGAGTCCGTGACTCAGAGAGAGGAGATACGTGGCCTAGAGAACAAGCTCTTCGAGGAGCGACGAGAGAACAAGACTCTCAACGACAGACTGAGTCAGCAGCTGGCTGACCACCAGCGACTGCTGCGAGAGAGCGAGGAGAGGAATGAGGTGCGGTTGAAGGAGGTGGCGAGGAAGGCGAGACAGGAGGCTGACGACGACTTCCGAGAGAAGCTCAAGGCGGCGGAGAGGAAACATCTGGAGGAGGAGGATGCTCTGACGAGGGAGATCACTGCAGCGAGGAGGAAGAGCGACGAGCTGCAGAGAGAGATTGACGTCATCAAGCGGCGGTCTGTGCTATCGAGAGAGGAGAGTCAGTCGCTCTTCGACAACGAGGTGGATGAGTGGAAGGAGAAGTGTCGTCGGGCGGAGGAGGAGTTGCTGACGTTGCGTGGCGGTGATCTGAGGAGGTTGCAGGATGAGGTGGAGCGACTACGTCAGAAGCACGCTCTCGCGATACAGGAGATAGAGAAGCTGACGTTAGACGTGGGACAGGCGAGGGCAGCACAGAAGGCTGTGGCTGACGAGGCGGCTGTCAAGCAGACGACCTTCCTGACGTCATTGGAGAGAGCGGCGAAGTTAGACGCTGACGTGGCGTCGCTCAAGGCGGAGGTGGAGGCTCTGACGAGGGAGAACCAGCGACTAGACGTGGAGAACAGAAAGATCAAATCCCTGCAGACGATGACGCACGAGCAATCGTCGACGAGTGAGTCAGAGCTGCGACGAGTGAAGGTGACGTCACAGGTGAGACATGTGTATGACGTCATCGTATGATATCCTAACCTGTGACTAGAATGAGGTGGCGAGGTTGAACTCTCGTATCTTAGAGCTAGAGGCTCTGAACCACGTGTTTAAAGATCAGATCGACAAGCAGCTACGTCAGGACAGCCAGGAGCTCAAGTCACTACAACTACTCAACCACTCCCTCGAGGTAGAGAACCAGCGCCTAAAGGAGAGAGGTTTCGAGCAGGCGATGAAGGAGGAGGAGTTGCTCTTACGTGTTCGCAATCAGGAGAAGGAGATGATGTCACTGCAGGAGACTCTCTTTAAGAGAGACAAGCTGCTCGCTGACGAACGTCAGAGCAAGGAGAACATCACTCTCTCGATACAGCAGATCCGCCGCGACTATGAGAGAGACCTGACGCAGCTGCGAGAGAAGGTAGAGGAGGCGGTGCGAGCCAAGGAGGTGCAGGCGAGGAAGAGCGAGGAGGAGGTGGCTGCTCTATCGCGAGACATGGCGCAGCGCCTGCCTAAGCTCATCCAGCAGAGCATCCAGAAACACGTGGCACACTTCTCTAATGTAGTGCAGCAGAAGGAACACGCACTACAGCAGCACTACTCTACTCTACTGCAGCAGAGAGAGCAGGACCTGGCGAAGACGAATCTCTTCTATCAGGAGAAGGAGATGCAGTGGAAGCTCTCGTTAAAGGAGGAGATGTATCAGAAGGAACACCACCTCGCGAGGTACAAGGAGGTGTTGCAGGAGAAGGAGTCACTAGAGATGATTTTATACGAGAAGAAGAGACAACTTCAACTCATAGAATACACCACCACTACCTACCCCGCACCTCCTTCTCACACCACTACTACTACTTCCAACAACAACACTACCTCATACCACCCTCACAACAACAACAACAATAATCCGAATAATAATAATGGGAGTCATAGTAACACTCATCACACACCACCTCCTCTTACTACTACGACTACTACACCTCCTCTTAATAGTACTAATAGTAATATTAATAATGGTAGTGATAATAGTAGTATGGGTATGGTGGATGGATTTGCCAAAGAAGCGATGGAATTATTAACACAACAACTAACAGCGATGAAACAACAAATATCCGACACCCTTCACTCTCAACTACAATTACAACCTCAACTAACATACAACCCTAATTACAACCCTAGCTCTCAGAATACCTCCTATAACAACACCTCCTATCAGAATGTCCCTGCGATGCCTAATAAAGAAAACATTCTCCCCCCTGCTTCCTTCGAACACGTCAGAGAGACGAGAAGTCGCGACGATGCAGAAGAAGGAGATGTAGGGGGTGTTAAGGCGAGGAAGATGGGAGTAGCGAGCAATAACAGTCGTCAGAGCAGTGAAGCTAACTCGCTTCAGTCTATCTTATTAGACGATGAGTCAGCGCTCTTCCTCAGCCCCACGAGACCACGTCACTCCAACAACAACCTCAATAATAATAACAATAACAACTACACCAACTACCAGAGACCACCACCGCCTCCTACCCAATATTCCTCACAGCCACTACAACCACAATCACAGTCACAGCCTCCACCGCAGCGATCCTTCCCATCACACCACGTCACCTTCGACGAGGGCAGTCTCTTAGAGGCTGACGTATCGTCTCATCGCAACAGGAGATCATTGGAGGAATACAAAGGACTCTATAATAGCAGCTACAACACTAACACCTCACTGCTCAATTCTTCTATCGAGTTGTTGGATGACGTACCTTCCTTCGACAATCTGCGTGACGGAGGCTACTATGAGGGATACTGGAAGGCGAAATACTCCAAACAACTGCGATAGAGACCTCAGACTAATATACTATAGACATAGCCTTGTAATTAATCTTTAGCTACTTCAATCTATCATTTATTCCTCCTAAACCTCTCCAACTCCACTGTAATGAGAGGTTCAACCCTTTCGTAACTTTACGATCTTAATATTACGACCAAATATTACTATTCGTAAGATTACGATGCGATCTCCCAGAGCAATTCACTGACATTCGCTGACATTCACTGACATTCACTGACTGGCGAACAACTCGACAATCACTAGACGATCACGAGACAAGAGACAATGAGAGGCTCGTGGCTTCATCCCAATGGTGTTCTTCCTGAGGGAAATATCCTATTTGCTGGAGGTAGTAACAGGGAAGGCTCAGTTCGAGCTGATGGCTTAGGTCTCCTGCAACGACTCTCTGATTCCCTTATCGCTGATGTTCTCGCACTCTGTGATGGACAATCGCTAGCAAGGTGTTCAAAGGTCTCTAAGGTGTTGTATGTGTTCTGTCAGTTGGATTACCTGTGGAGGGATCTGGTGTTACTGCGGACTAAAGGCGAGGGAATCTCCTTCCAGCAGACCTGGAGAGACACATATAAACACCTCATACACCCCTCACACCCCTGCCACAGCTCTCCTGGACCTCAGATTCTGCTGACTGGCTTCTACTCGCAGTTTCTCTTTCATTCGTGGCTTTGTGCGCACTACGAGTTCGATGATGTGGCGCCGGGATTCCTCCGCCACGAAGACATTCCCAGAGTCAGTGCGAAGAACCTGACTGTGGAGAGATTCATCGAGGACTATGAGATTCCTAATCGTCCAGTGATAATCGTTGATGCTCTGTCAGAACAGTGGCCTGCGCTGACGTCATGGTCGGAGGAATACCTCATAGCACATAGCGGCGCTAAGCCATTTCGAGCTAGGTCTACTGCAGCAGTCATGCCCGCTCACTTCACGATGAAGGAGTATCTGCAGTACGCGTCACAGGTGCAGGAGGAATCGCCCCTGTATCTCTTCGAGCGAAGATTCGCTGACGTGGGACAGCTGGGCGCTGACTACAAAATACCCGATTACTTCAACCCAGAGGAGTTCGAGAAACAGGGTCTGACGAAGAGTAAAGGTTATGACACTGATTTATTCCGTCTGCTGGGCGAGCGACGACCTGATCATCGTTGGATGGTGGTTGGACCGAGGAAGTCTGGCTCCATCTTCCACGTGGACCCCAACCAGACCAACGCTTGGAATGTCTGTGTGCAGGGGCGAAAGAAGTGGATCTTCTATCCTCCTGACGTGCAGCCACCTGGAGTGCAGTCTTCTCCTGACGGAGGTGACGTCATTGTGCCCGTCTCCATTGCTGAGTGGCTCATCAACTTCTGGAGCTTCCATCAGGAGGCGCGCTGCCACAAAGATCCCTCAAAGCGCCCGTTAGAGGCAGTGTTACATCCAGGGGAGATCATATTTGTTCCTCACGGCTACTGGCACATGGTGGTGAACTTAGACTTCTCCGTTGCTCTCACGCACAACTATGTCTCGACGAGCAATCTCTTCTCATGCCTCAAATTCCTCAGATTCAAGCCAGATCAGATCTCAGGAGTGCGCGATCACTACGACGGAGAGGAAGTCTGTGCAGCGGATGATTTCTATAGTTACTTTACTGAGCGATTGTCAGAGTACTTCCCTGCCAACCACCCCATCTACTCGCACTGCATGCAACGCATTGAGAGCCTGGCAAACAATAGCAAGAAAAGTGTGAAGATAAGTGAGGTAGAAGGAGGAGAGGGTGAGGGAAGTAGGAAGAGGAAAGGAGGCGCTGTTAGTAGTGTCTTTGGGGATAGTGATCGAGCGACAACTCGACCAAGGAATTCGCATAGCCCAGAAGAGGAGGCGAGGAGGGTCGATGATAGTCCAAGCACAACAACGTTTCGCTTTGACTTCTTCTAGAGTCGTGAGAGAGGAGGTTTGAGGAGAGCGGTGTAGTAGTAGAGTAGTTTTAATCGTGTGAGTTGTGATATGATGTGATGCGGTGGGGTTTATTATTATATTTATATTATTATAGAGGATATGTGGGATAGTAGATTGTGTATAAATTTCTCTGCTCTAATGGGAATAGAAGGGGAACTCTTTGTCAGCTTTCTTCACACACTTCTTGTACGCTTCATCGAAGTCGCGAGAAAGAATGACGTATCTGTTCTTTCTCACTGCCTGCATACCTGCCTCTTGACAGATCGAACTGATGTCAGCTGCACTAATCTTCTCAGGACGGTTGACGTAGTCTTCCAGGTCCACTTCCTCGCTGAGATTCATCTTAGCAGTGCAGGCGGCGAAGACGAGGCGCTTCTGACGTCTGTCAGGGTTGGGGAACTCGATCTTTCTGTCGAGACGTCCAGGCCTCAGAAGAGCAGGATCTAAAGTATCTGCGCGATTCGTGGCCATGATAACCTTGACGTTGGTCGTCTGATCGAAGCCGTCCATCTGGTTGAGGAGTTCTAAGAGGATGCGCTGCACCTCTCTGTCAGCACCGGTCTGAGCATCGAATCTCTTTGTAGCGATCGCATCAATCTCATCAATGAACACAATGGCCGGAGCATTCTCTCGAGCAAGTCGGAAGACGTCTCTGACCATGCGCGGTCCTTCTCCGAGGTATTTCTGCACAAACTCACTGCCCACCATCGTGATGAATGAGGCCGTCGTCGCATTCGCCACTGCTTTAGCCATCATGGTCTTGCCTGTACCTGGAGGACCGTATAAGAGGACTCCTCGAGGAGGATCAATCCCGATTTGCTTGTATAGTTCGAACTGAGTGAGAGGGAGCTCCACCGCCTCGCGGATCTCTTGCTTCTGAATGTCCAGACCTCCGATGTCATGATACGACACGTCTGGCTTCTCGACCATGAGCTTTATACTGCTATCTGACTCAGGAGGGAGGATGTCTACGACAGAGTGGCTGTGTCTGTGCAGGGCTATGGAGGTGTTGGGCTTGAGCTTCTCTCTGTCTAGAGTGCTCAGAACTCTCACGAAATAGGTAGAACCGGCTGTAGAATTTACAATTCCATAATGGGAATCAATCATCTCATTGAATTGACCGATCATTAAAGGGACTGATTGAATGCGTCGTAATTCCTGTGACAAGAGAAGATGAGACAGAGCATCACTCAATACACAGCACACTAACCTCCTTCGCACGAATCAACTCTCTCTTCAGGTTTCTCATTTCGTCTTTAATGTACTCTTCTTGTAAGTCGAGGAATTCCTCCTGACGCAGCAATGCTTTATACTTAGCATATAAATCATCCTCGACGTTTTTATCATTCTGCGAGTGATTTAGAAGGCGATCAAAGCAAGATGATTCCTCTTACCTCGACCTCAGTAAACTTGAGGGGCACACTGGGAGCAAATGTGACACTCATCTCTATTAGTAGGGTTCTAGCTGCTAATAGTATGATATGTTATGATGTTGTTGTGATTTTCGAAGAACTGCACCGAGAAAAAGCGCTTTTCCTTAAGTGCACAACTTTCAACTGTGCGCAACCCGAAAACCCCAAAAGATTTATTTTGGTTTGGAAGAAGCCATACATCAAATACCTAGAATACTCGCTCATTGGCAGCAGAAACAACTGTTCATTATGAGGTGGATAGCTTTGATTCTTGTCTTATCTCTGATATTTCAAGATTCCATGTCTTCTGACTTCTTTCACCAGCATTTTAAGTCCAGTCAGACTAACACTCCTCCGTCGAGGGACGAAGAATACTACAACACATTAGGCGTACCTCGCACAGCGACGGAGAAAGATGTCAAGGCTGCTTATCGCAAGAAAGCGATGCAGATTCACCCCGACAAAGGAGGCAATGAAGAGGAGTTCAAGAAGCTGGTCGAGGCCTATGAGGTTCTCTCAGATCAGAACAAGAGAAAACTATACGATAAATTTGGTAAAGCTGGAATCAAAGGTCAACCGAATCCTGATTTCTCTGCATCAGGCCAAGAGTTTCGAGACTTTTTCAGGAGTTTTCAGACTAGTTTTCCTGTGGTGTATAATGTTGAGATCTCTCTGGAGGACTTCTTCAAAGGTCGCATTCTCTCTGTCATCCTACAAAACGAGAAGTTTACCATTGATGTTGAGCCGGGGATGTATGACGGGACGGAGATTCGAGGTCAGATCGTGGATCGGGCAGGAAACGTGCGACCAGTCGTATTGATCTTACAGGAGAGGGAACACCCCATCTTCCGACGAAAGAATGCAGATCTATACATGGAATGCACAATCTCATTGGCAGAGGTTCTTCTGGGCTTTGAGCGCGTCGTCACTCACCTCGATGGCTCTCAGTTTACAATAAGAAGCAAAGAAGGAGATCTAGTACATCCGGAGGAAGTCTTCATGATAGAAAACTTGGGAATGCCAGTCTACCGGTCATCCGGTGCTCGCGTGGGAAAAGGGAAGGTCTTAGAGAGGGGAAGATTGTTCATCAAAATGAAAGTTGAGATCCCCAGCAAGCTCTCCTTCACTGCAGAGGAAAGACAACTCTTACAGAAAATCTTCCAGAATAAGCAAGGTCAACGCTTCCCCCATTCACACAATCCCCATCAGAAGAAGAACTCGAATAACAAACCATCCTTTGTTCCTGTAAAATCTGATTTGAGATCATTTGGGGCATTAAGAGAAGAAGAAGATTCTTCCGATGATGATTTTGGTGGATATTCATCTTTCTTTTTCCGATGATGAGATATGATGAAGTAGTTCTGTAGTCTTATACGATATAAGATAGACCGTTACTGGTTGATATGATAGTGGATAGTAGTGTAAATAAAAGAAAATTTATGATTTGAGAGGAGGTTTGGGTGAATAGGTGAGTCGCCTAAAACCCTAAATTGTCTTTTAAAGATACTGTATGGGTTTGTTTCGTACAGCAGAGAGAGGACTGAGAGAGAGTGAGAGGGAGTGAGCATGTGAGAGTGATAAAAGGACAGTGGAAAGAATTACAATTCACTTATTCGCCCAATATCATATCATATCATATCAAACCATAACAATCATAAAATACATATCATATGATACCCTTCAATCCTTCCTCCTCCAATGACCTGTCCACCATTCCCAATCAATCACAACAACCCCCTCCCCCTCCTCATGTCAATGTTCATCTAAACCAAATGATGCAAATGAACATAGGACAGAAGAGACCATTCGAGAGCGAGGCAGCTTTACTTCTTGACGATAGTCCTCAGGATCGACCTCCTCCAAAGAAGAAAGGAAGAAAGAAAAGCTTCATCTGGGCTCATGTGGTGACAGACGAGTATGGCAAGGTGCACTGCAAGCACTGTGGCGCTCTCGTCAGAGTGAACTACGGCGAGAAGGTTGAGAGACTTCGAAGACACTTTGTGAAGAACTGCCCAAAGAGCCCCTTTACTAAAGACAGTAAAGAATACGAGGAGTTGTTGGAGTCGGTGAATGCACCGTCCAACGATCACAAGAGAAAGTCCTTCATCAGTCAAGGTAAGAGAAGCGCTGTGACGTCACTCTGTTATTGCAATCTCTCTTACACTCCATCTACTCCTTAGGCAAGATGAAGAGCAATCGCGTCATCTCTTATAGCGTGGGTTTCGTCGCCGCTGTGTTGACGTCACCGTCGATGGAGCTGACGCCAGAGCAAATCCAGCAACTAGAGAGTCAAGGCAATCGCTCCTCTAACTGGGCGGGTGTGAAGCTAACAGGATCCCCGACTGCGTCCTATGAGAATTCGCTGGATAAGATCAGAGGCTGCAACTTCTCCGGCAACATCTTCATCGGAGTCTTCGTGAAGAACACTGCGATGGACCACGGCATCACTGTGCCCTGCGGTTTGTACAACTCGAACTTCTCCGGCACTTGTATACTGTCGGACAACTGCTATGTCTTCAACACATCCATGCTGTGCAATGTGTTCGTGGGCAGGAACAGCTGTCTCGTGAACTGTGGCATGATCATCTGTGAGGGACAGACTTCTTTCGGCACTCAGAAGGCCATCACAGTCGGCGCAGAGACTGAGGCAGTCGGGACGAATCTCACTCGCAACGTCATCTTAAATGTCAATTCCACCTTTGCTGACGTGTGTGCGCTGGCATTGCACCCGAGAAAAGACGCGTCAGACGATAACGACGTCAGCAAGAAGACAAAGCCCTTTCTCATGAGATCCAGCCCTCACAGCAGCAGTCGCACCGCCTCTGACGACCACATCCGATACGACCTCTCCATCATCTGCGATGACGTTGAGATCTCTCACTGCCACCTCATCAGAAACTCTTTCCTTGGCTCTTACTCCAAAGTCAACAACTCCTCTCTCGACTCCTGCTCACTGCTCTCTCACTGTGTCGTGACTCAGTCGCAGCTCGATAACAGTGTCTTACATGGCTCGTGCTCTGTGGAGAATCGCTCTACCTTGAAGGGTGTGCTGATGTTTCCTCATGCCAGCGTGACAATGGGTGCAATCGTCGAGGACTCAGTGTTAGGACCAGACAGCTCAGTCGCTGTCGGCGAGTGTAAGAGGAGTCTTCTGGGTCCCTTCATCGGCTTCAACCATCAATCGCTGCTCATTTCTACTTGTTGGCCTCTAGGCAGAGGAAACATTGCTTACGGAGGCATGATCGGTGCAAATCACACAGGAAGAGCGAATGATCAGGAGTCTTTGCCAGGAGAAGGAACTTTCTTCGGCTTGGGAGTTTCAGTCAAATTCCCTTTCTCGATGCTCTTCTCTCCTTATTCGCTCGTAGCAGCAGGCACTAACTGTCTGTCGCAGAAGATTTCCTTTCCCTTTAGTCTAATCTCCAACTACGATGGAGGTGCAGGAGCCAATACCCTGAGACCCGGTTGGGTTCTGTGGAGCAATCCTTACTTCATCGAACGATCGATCGCAAAGTTCACGAAGCGCAGAAAGTCCATTGAGTATCGCACAGATTTCCCGATCTTTCGCCCGTCCATTGTGGATATAGTCTGGGATGCGCGCCATCGACTATTAGCTTTCAAGCAATCAGCTGGACATTCTGCCAATCAAGGCTCTGTCTTACTCAGCGAGCAGGTTCTCTCAGGTGCTGGGCGATGTTTGGTTCCTATCTCTGATGTAGATCGCGCCATCGATGCATATACACAGTTTATTCATCGCTATGCCCTTCATGTAAGCGATTATTCAGATCGTAATATTTATTGTTCTTACTGATGTATCATCCTATTTGATTCTCTCAGGGACTTCTATTCATGATCGCGACAGCTGACAGCGGCAAGCAAAACCCTCAAGTAGATGAAAGCGGACTTGTAGGAAGAGAAATGCGAGACAGTGACTCGGAGGATGATGATCCTCACATGTCTAGTACGAGCAATGGTCTCTATAAGCCAAGCATAGGCCCTTTCAACTTTATCCTCGACGACATTCGGAAGATGGAGGTGAACATTGGCACTATCGAAGATGCTCTCGTGAAGAAGGATGGCTTCAATCAAAAGCGAGCGCATGAGCAGTTGAATGCTCTTCAATCAAACACCCTCCTCGCCTCACTCATCGGAAGAACTGGTGCTTGTTGTCTATTGACAGACTCGCACGACATCTCTGTGCGTCGACATCAACTGCGCATTCTCAGTGAAGAGTTTCCGGACATAGATCTCGCGAAGTTTGTCGAGTCTTGCAATCGCGGTGGAATCGTCTCTTACAACGCTTTTACTGTTCAGTTAGCGCCAAAAGTGAAACAATTACTCCTGAGATTGCTGGAGATTGAAAGAGCCTATGCCGATGGTGTCTTCAACTGCAAACAGAAGGATTATCCGAGAGCTCAAGAGATTATAACAGGCTTGGAAGATCGTCCTTCAGAGATCGATGACACTATCGGACGAGCTAGAATTCGATCAGATGAGATCGGTATCTGCGTACATCGTGTTGTGAGTCAGTTATAAGTCTTTATCCTTATTTTTATATAGATTCAGCATTCAGCGTTAGGAAGTCTCTAATATAGTGTAAAAAAGAAAAAACCTCAATGAGATTTCAATTTCCAATCTTCGCAAAGACATATCCATTTATGTCGCCTGAAATCAGAATCAAGTCAGTGAAAGTTGTCTGCCAATTGTCGTCCTTATAGTCCTTATAACTATAGTATATCCTAATAGAGGAGAGAGTCATCGAATGTATAACACTATTACTATACCTAAACAATGACCGCCTCCTTCGTTACAATCATCACAGAGATTCTCTCTGACGCTCATGTGAGAACGAGGGCATCATACATCAGATCATTCGAGTATTATCAGCTTCGAGTACGAGACAAGCTGCAACCTCACACACCTTGGATAGACTTCTTCAACCATCAACACCAGATATATCTTATACTTGGATTATGCTTCATGTACGTCATTGTAACGGTGAGATCATGGGCCCACTTTATCAAGGAAGAGCATCGCCTAGGTCTCCGTCAGATGATCTTGTTATTTGATGTGACGCACGCCATAGTTAGCGTGTTCATCTTCACAGTCATTATCCACTATAAGATCTTCGAGAACGGTATGGTGATCTGCAATCCTCTTATCGTGGACTTCTATGAGCAGCCTGTCTCGAATGACGCAGCGGAGAGACTGAGTGCGTGTTTCCTTCTCTTTGTCCTTCAGAGGTACTTCGAGGTGGTGCAAAGCTGGTGGACGAGAGGAAGGTCGTCGGTTAGTGCCATTCATGTGATCCTTCGGTGCGCGGTGGTTGTAGTATCAGGGATTGTCTTGCCCTTCGATTACAACGGTGATATGTACTTCGCTGTTCTCGTGTATTCCGCTTTCAATGCTTTGCTTCACTGTCATTACATCTTAGCGACGTTGAACATTCCCTCACCATCGCCATATTTCCTCCCTCGCTTTCAGTTCTTCTGTGTCGTCGCTGTCTTCTCTCACTCCTTCTTATTCTATCGCATCGGACCTACCTGCGGGTCTCCGGACTTTGTGAAGGTTCTTTTAATCCTGCTTACCGCCACCATTGCACTTCTGAAAGGTTTGTCGTTATTGAAGGCAGTACGATGATTGTTTTGTTAGCCTTAGTGAGACACTACCTGCTCGAACAAAGTAGTGAACAGTTTTCTCTCGAAACCCTACCATTCTTTGACATTTATTATGGAGTGATTGAATTTCAATTTAAATGGAGTTGGTACAGGGTCTGGCAAATCAAACACTATGATAAAGCTCTCAATCAGGACAAGAAAGAACATCACAACCTTGACAAGAGATATCCTTCTCCTTTCAAGTCGAAGAAGACGCTCTTCAACTAGATTCCGTGGATTGACGAAGAGCGAGGACTTTGTCAGTGCTCGTAGCAACCAG
>VFQN01005305.1_pt1 | contig 15908 bp, 24 predicted proteins | sample 3512371 | NCBI WGS metagenome assembly VFQN01 (sample SAMN10412370, study PRJNA504923) | tailings metagenome | isolation source: Replicate 2 from Balatoc abandoned mine | place: Philippines: Itogon, Benguet | collected 2017-08-28 | reverse complement strand
GCGGCCCACCCTACCAAGGCAGGCATCGACGGGAGCCAAGGACACGCCATCATCCGGTCCGGACGGGGCAGGATGATTGCGGAAGCGGACGCCTAGCGTTTTGGCCGAGGCCACAACGCGTAGACCGGCCACGGTGGGAGTGCCGCTGCCACGGCTGCTTGCAGCGCCGCCACTGCTGCTGCCTGCACCGCCGCCGCTGCTGCTGCCTGCATGGTCGGCGCGGTCACTGCCTGCGCCATCGGCGCTGCCGCCGCCGCCGCCGTGGCTGGCGCCGGCGCCGCTGCCAGCGCCACTACCCGCGGAGGGGTATGCAACTCGACGGCCAACCGCTGCAACCGCCGGCATGTGACCCGAAAATTGACCTGCCACCCCTCAGACCGCGACCGGGCTTGTTCTACTATGTATAGTTGTGTCACATCTTCTTGTTTCATTACTAGCGGATGCGAGCCGCGACCACTGCTTTAGGACGTCGCAGAACCGCGACCATGTAGGGGCCGATAGAGCTCCGGCCGGCACCTAGGGCCTAGATATAGTAGCAGTAGATGTCTGGGCGATGCGGCGACGCGTGGGGCGTCCTTGAGGCGACGACCAAGGTGCGGAAGAAGTCAGTCTGGCCCGGCTTTGGATTTGGGGTATGCTCGTGCAAACTATGATCACCAATTAGAAGCTATAGTGGGGTGGTCTGCCGTTCCACCGGTCAATACTTGCCAGGATTCCGGGAACGGCCTTTGCATGGTGGTCGAACGGGTGCTTAATGCCCCTTGGATGCCCGCTAGCCTGCAGAGGGGCACGCGGTGTATGCGTATGCACCGTGACTGGGCTCCGTGCCATGGCAGAGTGTCTACAGCTGGACTTTACCCCTGCCATGCATGGTCCTGGTGTTGGAAAGCAGGGGTAACGCGCAAACGGGCGATGCTCGTGCAAACTTAAGAGTCTCAAAAGGCCCTGTCAGGGGTCAGGGGGCTGTCCTGACGAGCCGTTCTGCTGGCATTCCGGGAACGGTCAGCGCATGTTGCCTGGCTGAGCTGTACCCGGTCGTTCTCCGGTGTTCAACCCATTCCAGAACGTCATATACACATATGTACCGCTTATGTGGGCCCTAGACTCGCACACGGTTGTCGGCAGTGCCCCTATCCTTGTCATGCCCTGCCCGTCGCGCCAGTACCGGCGCTGCTAGTCCTCCAAACGACGCCCGACGACCTATTTACCTATATTGACGACAATAACCGCCCGCCTGGTTACCGTTTCAGGTTCGCATGTGGGTTTCCCGTTGTCACACTCCCGTCCGTCCCGTCCCGCCTTCACAATGCTTGCAGGCCACGGCCTCTGCAGCTATATGGGTCGCTGCAGTAACCACTGCGTCGTGTGTGACCAGAAGGTCTCCGGCTGCAACTCTTTTCGCCCCGTCGTGGAGGCAAGTGGCCCCAAGCCGGCCTATTGCCGGGGGCCCTGCCTGCTGCGCACACGCTCTTGAAGGCGGGGACCCTATCCACTTTGGTGGCCTCACCAAAGCGCATCGGAAGCCGAAGAAGCCTGGGCAGTGCAGCACACCCGGTCAACCAGTAACGCACCTTGTTCCACCAACAATAACGGCTCATCCGTGGAGGATCTGTAGTACCCACGTAGCTGCCAATCATGAGAACCACGCTGCGCTGCGAGCCAGTTACAACTCAGCACTGGGTCAGCAGGACGCGCAGCAGCTGCAGCAGCCCCGGACCTCACCGCCGCCGCAGTCAGTACAGCAGCCGCAGGCATCAGGGCAACCGTCGCCGCCACCGCAGCCTCTGGAGGAGCAAGCCCAGCATGGGGCGTTGGGCCTAGGTGGGATGGGCAATGGGGAGGGGTCAGCTGCTCGCAGCGACGGCTCTGGCCCTGGCCCAGCGGCAGCAGCGGCAGCAGGCACCAGCAAGGCCCCGCCCGTCAACTTCGTGGGTGACTCCCCCTCCGGCCATGAGGTGCTGTTTTGGCACCTGTGCAGCAAGGTGGACAAGGCCAACTGCAAGACGGCGGCCTATGAGCGCGTGGCCACCAACTATGCCGCGGTCACCAGTGTGCAGTACAGCGCGCGGCAAATCTCGGGTTACGTGCAGAAGGGGTTACCGGCACAGCGGCAGCGGGCGCAGCAGGTAGCAGCGCCACGGATCCGTATCCCCGGAGGGTGCAGGCGGTTTTGGAGCTCGTACGGGGCGACCTCGCTAACACGCCGATTTACAAGCAGGACCACCTCATCTTCGACCTGCTGCGCAGCACAGTGCACAGCACCAAGTTCAGCACGTACGTCAGCTGGCTGCTGGACAGCATTGCAGCGTCCATGTGCGAGACCCCCGACGAGCCGGAGTGCGAGCAAAAGATGCTGGCGGCACGGCTTGGCGATAACTGCTACCGTATGTTGGCGTGGGCTCTGTCTGACAGCGCCTCTACCGCCGACATGCCAGTGCTCCCTACACGCGTGTGTCCACCCATGGGCGCCCCGCGCGGTGCGGCAGCCACGCGTGGGTCTGCCAGGGGACGCGGCACAGGCCGCGGTCGGGGGCGTGGTCAGGTGGCGGGGACACTCCCGCAGCTACTACAGCAGGGAACGGGCCGGGGAGGGTCAGCTGCCCGAGGGCGTGGCAGGGGTGGTCGCGGCGGCAGAGGCAAGGCGGGCAAGGCGGGTGCGACGGCAGCAGCTGGAAGAGAGGGGACGGCAACGTCAGCAACGGCGGCGGCTGGCGGAGAGGGCGGCGGGGACCCCACCGCCGCCGCTGCCGCCACAGGTGCAGCTACTCAGCACGGCGGCCAGGTGGGTGCAGCGGCGGTGTTACCGACGGCGGCGGCTGGCGGAGGGGCCGGCGGGGACCCCAACACTACCGCCACGAGTGTAGCTAATCAACGGGGCAGCAAGGCGGGTGCAGCGGCGGTGCCGGTGACGGCGGCAGCTGGCGGAGAGGGCGGCGGTGCCCCCGCCACTGCCGCCGCCGCCACCGCCGCCACGGGTGCAGCTACCCAGCAGGGCAGCGATGCGGGTGCAGCGGCGACGTCAGTAACGGCGGCGGCGGGCACAGAGGGCGGCGGTGCCCTCACCACTGCCGCCGCCGCCACCGCCGCCACGGGTGCAGCCACCCAGCAGGGCAGCGAGGCGGGTGCAGCGAGGGCTTCATTGGACCGCCGCTGTGAGCGATGGGTGCAGATCGGAGAAGGGGCATGTCCGGTGCATGGTTTCATCTACGAGTACGCTGTCCGGGCTGCACGCCTGGCCACGGCCGCACGTGCAATTGCTGAGACACGGGACACTTCCGCGACAGAGGAGGACCCCAAGCGCTTCCTGAACAGTGAGTCGTGCAAGCGGGTGCTGGGATGGGCAGTGCGCAGCTACGAGCGGTCAGGGCAGTCGATCGGAGGACAGCCTCAGCCCACACGCGACCTGCTGCAGAAGGTCAAGGGCCCCCCGGAGGATAGCGCCCAGCCCAAGTGCTTCGGCCCGGCTCTCCTGAACACCTCCCGGATGGCCAGCTGTGTGCCCCAATCCCTGCTCTTGTGAACGTCTTCATGGGCGTACACAAGCGCCTTATGGCGCGCACGGGCAGCAAACGCAGCATCATGGCAGCTGGCCCTCGCGCTGTTATTCTCTGGGTTGAGGAGCTGCGGGACGACAGGGCCCTTTGGTCCGCCTTTCTGGCGGTGTTCGAGGAGGTGGGCGTGTTTGGCGACGGGCAGCTGCCGCCAGAGACACACAGGCAGCTGCAGCAGCAGATTCGCAGCATCCAGGGCGTGCTGACGCGCAAGTACATCCACGCCAACCTGGTAGGGCTGCTGCAGGACCACCAGTTGCGGGCCACCAAAGACCGGGCTGACGGGCATGCACTGCGCGAGGAGCGGCGTGCAGACGCTGCACGGGCGGCGCGGGAGGGAAAGGTCATTACTTGTGAGGGCATGTGCGGTGCAGACAAGATCCAGGACAAGGTCGCACCAGTCCCATGACCAAAATCCAATGCAGCATCTCCACACGGGAGGCCATGAACGTTTGGCGCCCTAACCTGTCAGGACCAGCGCTTCACCTGCGTGTTTTGCCGGCTTGGGGCATAAACGCCATGTGTGGGTGGCACCCTGCTTGCCTGCGTGCATGGGGTGTGCGTGTACTGACACGTGTGTGGGCGTGCGTGAGCAGAGGTCAGCACCTTCGTGCCTGGCGTTGCAAGTGCAGGGGAGCTCCCTTGGTGGGTCTGACCCGTGGCCTGAACCGGCGCAGGTACCGGCCTGGTCCACTGCGCAGGCCAGTCCTGCCCGTTGGTATTATTTACATGGGTACTCTTTATCGTGTCGGAGTCCTTTGGGCTCATAGGATTAGTGGTGTGAAGAAGTTGACTGGCAGCTGGCTAGCTGATCCTTGCTCAGTGCCCTTTCGAGTGGAAATGGGCCCTGTGTACAGTGATACGCGGCACAGCTTTCCTCACTACTCGTATTGTGGTTTATTGGATGCATTGCTTTACAAGTATTGTGCATCTGAGTAGTTGGCGGGTGTCCTAAGAGGCCCGCATCTTTGTGTGTCGTACAGTGGTGGAGACGCCCAAGGGCTGGCAGCGACGCAACCAGCGTCGCTTATCGTCTGATCCGTGTGCAAAGCCTACGTGCTCTCTAAGTAGTGAAGTAGCCGCACCTGACCAAGGGCAAAGCCCGCTCCACCCCAGCGATAGGGGACAAAACCAGCTAGTTGTCAGCGTTTCTCAACATGGGATACCGGTAGTCTAAGCGACCCGTGGAGATGACCTGGTAAGCAGTTGAGTGCTGAGATTCCCGCTGGGGCAGGGAACTCGTGAGAGCCAGCTTACACAGCATCTCGGAAGGGTGACCGCTGTGCCGCACGGCGCAAGCTGTTTAGAGGCGCTTAGGCTCGAGCTACGGCACAAGGAGTAGCTGACCTTGTGGCATTGGGTCAAGGACTGCATCGGCTAGACGGAGCACACTCCGGTCTATGCCGAAGGGCGCATCACAACAACTTTGCACGGTCGCTTGGGCACCAGACATCCACATGTCCGTCTAACTGGCACCAGCCAGATGGCATTGAGCTGCAAATTGTCTCATGCCGCTACCGTCCCTCATCAGTTGCGTGTCTTTACCCAGTGCGCACTCGGCTAGTGATTGGGCGTGACAACCCTGAGCCTCATCCCGGCTATGAACACTTTATTGCAAGCAATCCTGCTCCTGGGGCTGAGCCCACGCTTTCATTCGCCACAACAAACCTCCCACCTTTGCCAACTCCAGTGGCTTTTGGGCCCTCCTTGGGTGGTGCCCCAAATGCCTACACGGCCCACGAAAATCCCCTGCGCCAACCTGCTAGCACTGGCGGTGTAGGCGGCATACGAGCGAAGGGTACAAACGGCTACGCAATGTGCATAGTGCCCCGCAACTCGTGTCAAATCCATATGCGTACATGCTCCCAAAACGCCCCCGGCGCCACCCTGTAGGACCCAGGGACAATCGCCCCGCTCTAGTGATAAACTAATAATGCAACAGGCTGTACGTGCTTGCATCTTAGACATGTGGACATGCGCGCCATGTCGAGGCCCAGAAGGGGAGGCAATACAATGACCCAAGGAACACACAACTTGCACCGCTTGTCCCTAATCCACATCAGCACGCCAGGCCTTGGCCTTCGCTACTGAAGCTCAGTACAAGATCAGCACTGCAAGGCGGTGACAACACCCAGGAGTACGCGTTAACTTCACAAGCAGCTCCCTGGCATAGGCGAGCAGCAACCACGGAACCCACGAGTAAAGTCACTCAGCGCCTTCAATGGCCCCAGCGTGCACCTCCTGGATGTCAGACTGGTGGGCCGGTCGACGGCACAGGGGCTGCTGCTGGCTTGGAACCGCATACACTGCTGAGCAGCAGTACGACTGATCGCCTGTATCGGCAGTAACCGGTGGCCATGCAGTTTCTTGCACGCGGAGTCCAGCGCCTTGCTCGTCCCCACTTAGTGTCCAGCACGGTAGGACGGACAGCATGGAGCGCCACCACTCCGCTGCCGGCGGGCATTTTGGCACATATTTGCACAACGCCGTCGCATGCAGAAGAGCGTTTCACCACTTTCAGGACACTGGGAAGTGCTGCAGGGGCTTAGGGCATGAGAGACGCAAGTTGAGCTCACCTCTGGCTTGCCGGCGCTTCTGGGCCTCTGCAAATGGGGTCAAGAGAGCAACATATAAATCCAATCGCACGTGTCATTACAGCAACACAGGCATGGTCATAGGTATGCCTCCAGGCTGAAGCGTCTGAATGTTCGCCAGTCCCTGCCGCCCACGTCCCATCTCACCACGCCATGGTTCTCCTGCACGACAGGAACGTTGCAAGGAAGCTGATCTTAGCACAGTGTTTGCTGCCAGGCGTCACCAGCGTCGCAACGGCAGGTGTCGCTGCACAGAGCCTTACAAAAAACCCGAGGAACGAACCTGTAGCAACATATCTCAGAGTTGCCCGCTCCGAAGCGTCGAGGAACGGCAGCGAGTCAATGTTGATGTGGCGCAGCACCCAACCTTCGCGCTTTGAGCGCAGGTCGAAACCAACTGTATTCAGACTAGTCACGATATTGAAGAGGTGCTCATACGAATAACCACGGAGAGAGTGAATCAGTTCATATATGCTGGCCATCTGTGCTGTGTGTCCGCGCTAGGTGCAATTGTGGCAATATTGGCGGAGTAACATGTGCGCGCACTGTCCTTCGTGAACGCCTAGTGAGCCCAGCATGCCATTTCGGGCCATTGCGGCATGGTGGCACATCGTCCAGGTCAGGTGGGAATTGGGCCCATGCACACAGATGGGCCCATGCACGATTGACAGCTCGACTGGCACTGCTAAAAGTTACTTGGGACATCGGCGGGCGGGCGGGCGGGCGGGCAGCTGTCGGGTACTGTGCTCTGTGCACCGGTGGCACTGACGTGCCTGTTGCGTTATGTGTCGGCAGCAAGGGACACACTGCTTGGGGTGCACCACCCGTAGTGAGCCGCGGACTGGAACGCCCCGCCCCCTTCATCGCATGTTAATCCATGGGAGGCAGCTACCCCACCACCGCCCGCTGAGGACATCAACTCAGTGGCCACTCGTTCCTGGACCTGAGGCAACGCACTGCGGCGACCCCATGCTGTCGTCCAGGCTGTCCCACTGTGTTGCCAGGACCTCCCACGGCGATGCACTGCTGCCAAGAAACCCCCAGTGGACCACTACTCATGTTGGAGTTGTCATGTCTGGGCATGCATGCCGTGCGTGGTTATGCAGGTATGCGCCTTTTGGGTATGGCTACTGACGGTGTGACGTGCCAACCCATGCCGCTTATCAGGTTACGTACCATACGGTGCAACATACAGAAGTACTCAGCCACGCACTGCATACTAAATGCGGTCTTTGCCCCTGACAACTCTATGTACCCGTATTTGAGCTTCAGATCCATGTGTGGCTGCCACAGCGGCCGGTTGGGCTAGCGGCAGGACTCATCTTGGTCCCTGGAGGGCTGTGTGTGGGCGAGGGGGCGGGGGTCTTCACCGAGCTGCCGGGTTGTGGAGCTGCTACGAACGCCTTGCGGCAGGAGTCAGCAACCATCTGGGGTTTGTGGGTGGGGTTGGGGGGCACCTGCATGGGTTGCTGCTGCGGCCGGCCGGGCATGTGGCGGGGGCTGCCTCGCTCCCGAGGGGCCTGTGGGTGGTGTCAGGTGTCGCCAGCTGGGGCTGCCGGGTACCGGCCGGGTTGTGGAGCTGCTTCGGACGCCTTGCGGCAGGGGGCGGCACCTGTATGGTTGGGGTTGGGGGGCATCAGCGGGTGTCGCCACGCGCACAGCGGGCGGCAGGGCGTGATGCAGGGGCTGTGTCGCTCCTGAGGGGCCTGTGGGTGGGGTCGGGGGTCCCTGGAGGGTATGTGTGGGTGTGGGGGTCAAGGAGAATTAGAGTTTTGCTGGAGCTTTCTGCCTGCTGCCTGGCGCCAGCTGCTAAAGGGCTCTGGCGGGGCAGGCGGTAGGCAGACCTCGGCACTGGATGTAGTGGTGGCCGGGGCCAGGGCCGGTGCTCAGGCTCTCTTGTGGGCAAGGGGGCAGGCGGCCGTTGCAGGGTACAGGCGGGCCGGGGCTTGGGCCCGCCGTGCGGGGACGGTGCCCCACTTTCGAGGGGCTATGGGTGGGCTTGGGGTCGGGTCGGGTGCCGGGTCGCGTCTCCCTGCTGGGGCGTGGGGGGTTTGGGGGACAGGGTACGGGCAAGGGTACGGGGCCGTTGCAGGGGATCCTGGCCCGGCGGGGCGTGGACCTGCCTCCTGGCGCCAGCCGCTACAGGGCTCTGGCAGGGCAGGCGATGGGCAGACCCCGGCTCTGGAGCGCGGGCGTGGACACGTGGCGCATTTGCCTGCTGCTTGGCAATGCAATGGTCCCTAGCCGAAGGCCTGTCGCAACAAGCCGCAGGCAGGGATACCCCGGCCTGCTGGCGCGGGTCGGCGGAACTGGAGATCGGGCCACGAGCCGCTCCTAGGAAGAGGTTGTCTTTGGGTTACTTGGGGGGCTCCTGGGATGCCTGGCCTGCAGGCCGGAGCCCGGGCTCTTTCCTGGGCGGCGTGGTGGGGGGTGCGGGTTGGGCGGCCGTTGCGGGGTGCAGGCGGCCAGGGCTTGGGTTCGCCTTGTGGGAGGGGTGCCGGAGGGGTTGGGGGTCGTCAAGGGGTGCGGGTGGTGTGGGAGGGGCGTGTGGGCTGTCAGGCCTACCGTGGTGCCCGCCGGGTGCACCCGGTTTGGTGTGGAGCTGGCGCTGTGCTGGAGCTCTATGCCTGCTGCCTGGCGCCGGCCGCTGGAGGGTCCTGGTGGGGCAGGCAGTAGGCAGACCTCGGCTCTGGAGTGGAGCTGAAGGGTGTGGAGACGTGGCGCCTTTTCCTGCTGCTTGGCGCTGGCACCTAGACGCAGGAAATGTGCAAAGGCGTGTCCATCCAGGTGCACCGTCTGCAGACGGAGCATGCATGAGCTGCAGGAGGCAGGGGCAATTACAGAGCTGGACAGTCAAGCAACTGCGGTGCAGGTGCAGGTCGGCTGACCACGTGTTGTGCCAGCTTCAACTCAGTGGTGGCGAACACTTGCAAGATACTACCGTTTAGATGGTCGGCATCATCGTCTACATGTGCTCTTTGATGGCCCTGCTGCCTTGCGCACGAGCCACGCGTGGTGCACGGCTGCGTGCACATGCCTGCGGCCCAAGATAGATCGTAGGTGTTTGCGGAAGTTACATGTGGGGCATGTGAAAACCGCAGGAGGGTGTCAGTCCTGACACTGTGCAGAAGTCGGCAGTGTACGGTATGGTTAATCCAGTCTAAACGGAAGCCGCGCAGTTGCTAGACGGAAGTTGGTCTTGACAGTGTATTGACAGTGTATTGTATGCATCTGGGCTGCATGCATCAGCTTGGATATCGGGCCGGCAGAGCGAGAAACCTAGGGACAGTACCAGACACAGTACAGTACTATTGAGCAGAGAATAATTACATTTGTCGGGCGGGCAATACCCAGCGCGCACATGAGTGGGGAGCGCGTTGGATGATGTGCTAACCAGGGGAGCTCCCGTGGTGCCAACCGTCCTGCCACGCTTCCCCCTCTGCGAGAGACTCAACTGCCGTAGTGTAACGCGCTGTATGCCACGCAATGCCTGAACAACTTTAATAACAAGGAAAAGACTCAGGCAAGTTACACAAGAACGGTAACACAACGATGTAGTGCACCAATCTGCTAACAACCTTGCTACCCAGGGGAGCCCCCCTGTTACGTTGCTACCCCGCGCTGCATCAGCACCCAGTGGGCCAGCCTCCACGCGCCAATACACGTTAAGCACGCAGTAATTCCTGACAGGCCCTTAGCACCTACCATCGCCTTGCCAGCAGCAACGTACCACAAATGTAACGAGGAACACCACAGCTCTTTATTGAACGCCAGACAATATAAGCGCCAAGGCGTACACTGCCTGCCAGTGGCTGAACTTGCTTCATAGATGCAAAACAGAGGACCGTAGATCGTTACTCGTGAGGTGGGCTTGTGTGGTGCCAAGCAGGCAAGGCCGCACCAGTACCAGTACCAGTACCATCGCGGTACCTCCACAAAGGAGGCCACCAACGCTTCACTCCCTACACATACAACCCCCGATGACATAACTAAAATCATTCCTGCTGCTGGGGCCCACCACAGCCAGTGTCCCGCCTTTCGCCAACTCCAGAACCTGTTATTTGTGCCCTCCTCAAGGGGTGCCGCAATGGCTTACACCGCCCGCAAAATCCCACCTGCTACCACCGGCGGTATAAATGGCATGAGAGCAAAGCGATAATTGGCTACGCAATGTGCGCACGGTAGTGCCCGCAAACCCTGTCGAAGCACAAAATGTTGGGAAACCGTGCGCATAAGTATTCCCAGCACTCCCCCGGCGCCACTCCGCAGGACCCAGGGCCCACCCCAATACCCCGCTTCAGTGATACTGCCTGTAAACTTCAACAGGCTGTACACGGCGGTGCCCCAGGCATGCCGACATGCTTACTATGTACGCTAACCGAGGGCCAGAACGGGACGCAACAATGCATTGCCTGTCCTAAACATATGACTACGCAAGGAACACACGACTTGCAACGCATGCCGTAAGCATACGCCACAGCAGGTACAAGCTCGGCACTACAAGACGGTGACAACACCCACCAGCTCCAGAGTACGGGTTTAGTGTCACAAGCAGCTTCCTGGCAAATGCGAGCAGCAACCACGGAAGCCCACGTGCCAGCATGCTGTCGTCAATTCATCCAAGGCCTTCAGATGTCCCGGCCGGGCACCTCCCGGGTGCCCTCCTGGTGGCCCCGTCTACGGCACAGGGGCTGCTGCTGGCTTGGAACCGCAAGCACGCCGCACGCTTGGTCGCCTGTAGCGGCAGGAACGGCTGGCCCAGCCTCTCCTTGCACGTGCTGCCCAGAGCCAGGCTCGTCCTCGCTGAGTGTCAAGCAGGGTATCATGGACAGCCAGGAGCGACACCACTCCTCATACAGTTCCACTGCATGCAAATCGGCACATATTTGCGGTTACACCACCGTGTAGTCATATGCTGCGTGTATTGCCCGGGACAATGGGGAGTTCTGCAGGCGTTGGGCTCCTCCATGCTAGTCGATGCGTTCAGGGCACACAGCTTTATGCGCTTACAGATGGCCTGACTCTCTTGCAGCCCCCCTCCCCTTGAATCAGTGGTGCTCATGTCAGGTGCTAACTGTATTGCAGCTTGGCGCATGCCGCTCAGCAGCGCCACACAGCACAAAAGTGCGCTCACCTCTGTCTTGCTGGCGCTGCTTCTCGGCCTCTGCGAACGGGGTCAGAAAAACAACATGTCAACCCAACCGCATGTGCGATTGCAGCAACACAGACATGGTCATAGGTCTGCGCTCCGCCCTGCGCCTGACTACGCAACATGCCTCCCCCTGCTTGCCCCCAACCGTCTGCAAGGTTGAAGCCAGTCCCTGAACCCTGATGCCGCCCAGGTCTCATCTCACCACGCCATGGTTCTCCTGCATGACACAAGCGTTGCAAGAAGGCTGAATCAAGCACAGCGATTGCTGCAAGGGTTGTTGGCGTCTCCAGCGTTGCAACGGCAGGTGTGGCTGCACATAGCTTTAGGAACATTCAAGGAACATACCTGTAGCGACATATCTAAGGATTGCTCGCTCCGAAGCGTCGAGACACGGCAGCGAGTCAACGTTGATGTGGCGCAGCACAGCACCTTCGCGCTTTGCGTGGACGTTAAAACCAGCTGATTCTAGACTCGTTAACATATTCACGATATTCTCATGCGGCACACCACGGACAGCGTAAACGCGCTCCCATATGCTCATCTGAGAGTTGTTTCCGTGGATCCGCGCTAGTTATATCATAAATTGGGGCCTTGGTGAGTAGGCGAACTGACTTGTGCGCGCACACTGCCCTTCCTGATGCTACCTGTGTCCGACCCAATGCAAATGCCAAATGGCCGTTGCGGCATGGGTGGTTGCACCAGCAGGTGGGATGGTAGGGTTGGCCCATGCTGTTAGTTGCAACTTGGTTGGCAACTTATGCATTACTAGGTGAAATGCAGTACCTTACAGCATCTGGCTGTGGACCCACCCACTCAGGCTTGGTGCACCCATTCACTCAGCATCACGGCATCGGCATACCACCATGATGTACTCATGCCCCGGGCGGCCGGGATCTGGGACTGAGCGACTGGTGGCGCTGGCGAGCCTGCTGCTTAATGTGTTGGCAAAGACACACTGGGACACACTGCTTCGGTGCAACTCCCCGAACGCCCCGGCCGTTCTCGGCCCCGCCCCCCCATGTTGGTCCATCGGAGGCAGCGACCTCCCGACCTGCACTGCAGCCCGCTAAAGAACGTCCACCGGTGCCCTCTTGCTCCCGGCTCTGAGGCACTGTGATCACTGCAGCAATCACACTGCGGCGACCCCAGGCCGCCGTCCAGGCCGCCCCACGGCGTCACCTGCCGTGGTTCCTACGGAGAAATGAACACCAAGCACCATTTGCTAACATCCTGACCTAACCTAACAGCTACCCCTGCATCATCATCCGGTGTGCCAGCCTCCACGAGCCCGTACCTAGTGCTGAGCCTCGGCCTGCAGCTTTCATCGGCATGTATGTTGCCACCTCGCACACGCCAACCACCGTAATTACACGTCTGTATGTAGCACGAAATGAATCCTGGCGGGCCCATAGCACCTACCGCCACCATGGGAGCCTGTGTACGGCAACTTAGACTCCACGTACGTATCAGTATTCACAGGCTTTGACAAGTGAGTTCCGTCATATGTACTACGCCAAGGCGCACGGGCCAGCGCATGCAGCGACAGCAGCGGGGACAGGGGCCGCACGGCGCGGGCCCGGGCGGCAGCGCCCCACTCCTGTTGCATCAGGAGCAGTGCGCCTGCCATGCTGCTGCTTCAGCAGCGCCTACAGCAACAGCAGCAGGGGCAGGGGCCGCATGGCGCGGGCCCGGGCGGCAGCGCCCCGCTCGGCATCGTCGGCGGTGCAGGGACCTGTGAAGGGGCAGGGGCCGGGCCGGTGTTCACCCTGGCCAGCTCGCAAGGCGGCGCTGGCTCGGGCGGCGGAGGCTGTGGAGGAGCCGCCCCACCCTCCGCGCCCCACGGCTGCGCTGGAGGCGGCGGACGAGGCCCTGGCTCGAGAGCTGGACGAGCAGCTCAACCGCAACCTGCGCCACTCTGCATTACCATCGCGCGCTACAGTAGGCCTGGACCCCACAAACGGTGGGGGTGGCATAGGAGGTGGAGCGCAGCCTCCTGGGTACGTGAGGGTGTACGGCAGCGCTGCGGACTACGAGGACGTGGAGTGGGAGGAGGGCGGGCCGCCGGAGGGAAGGGATGCGGCTGCCGTTGCTGCCGTACTAGCTAAGGACGAGCAGCACGGGTAGGAGGAGGGGTGGGACGTCATGGACCTGGACCCCACGGCCGCAATGCGCTGGGACCCGCACGGTGAGAGAGGGGTGCTCCGGGGAGCGTTCCCTTTGCTTAACATAGCGGTCCGATGGGACCGCTGGTTGTGGGACTGGCGGGACGGGGCAAGGCTGGCCAATGTCATTTCCGTACCAGCAGGTCTTCCTTTGCGCGGCCCACACCTCCGAGACGCCGACGAGCGTTCGGCGGCCGTGCTCCTCACAAAAGAAATCTTCTCTCTCTCTTTCCTGACTCTTTTCCTCCACCCTAACCCGCCCCACCCATGCCCCCGTCTTCCCCAAGCTGACCGCTACGTCGCCTCCCAACAGCCACCGGCCCCACACCACGCACCACCGGCCCCACAACGCGCCGCCATGCTGCTGCCGCAGCAGCGCCTGCAGTAACAGCAGCAGGGACAGGGGCCGCACGGCACGGGCGCGGGCGGCAGCGCCCCACTCGGCATCGTCTGTGGTGCAGGGACCTGTGCAGGGGCCGGTGCCGGTGCAGGGCCGGGCGCTATAGCAGCGGCACAGGGTGTGCCTGCAGCGACGGGGTCACAGGCCAGCTTGGCGGCGTCACTGACGTTTGGAGGCGCAGGCGGTGCACCTACACTGTTCGGCTGGGGGCCGCACGTGGCGTCGGGCCTGGGGGCGAGCTTCAAGCGGTTGACGCGCTCCGGAGGAGGGCGGCAACCCACGGGATCAGCAAATCGCTAGCGTGCCGCAGGATCCGATCCGGCGGCGCGGGGACCGCCGATACGACGAACCGCAGGTGCGCCCGAGCCCATGCACCTAGCTGGAGGGGCACCGAGTGGTCGGCGTTCCCTGTTTGGGGCCCATGGGGCCGCCACCAGCGGCAAGGGCGATGCGGGTAGCGGGGCAGCTGTGGCGGCCGTGGGACAGCAGCAGCAGCAGCAGCAGCAGCAGCAGCAGCAGCAGCAGCAGCAGCAGCAGCACGGGGCGCTGGTGGTCGAGGCCGAGGCGGCGGGCCTGCAGCCGTCTCCAACGCGGGGGTCGGCGCCGTCGCCGTGCAGTCAGGTGTTCGCTGCTCGCGGCAGTGCCGCCGCAGGCAGCTCGCCCGCGGGCGACGCCGGCGGCGCCGCCTGTACTGAAGGCGGCAGCGACGGCAGCCGACCGCCAACTGCCAACGGTGGGTACGATAAAGTTACGGGCGGGGGGCAGGGGTTGACCGGATCGTGGCGGCAACATGAGTGGCGGGCACTTGGTGGAGTAACAGTGGACTTGCTTGGTGTGGAAGAGTACTCCTTTGTACCATTCTCGTGGCAGTTACATACGGGGGTGGAGCGAACCGTGTTTGCTGACGTGCCCTTCCTCCGTCAGTCCGTATCTTTACTCGGTCCGCGTGCGTACCGTTGCCCACCCCTACCCCCAGGCCCGTGTTCGCGCTGACTGCGCTGCTGCTCCTGCCGGTGGTGGGGCCCGGGCGCCAGGGTGCGGGAGACGCGGGGCGAGGAGGTGGACGGGGCCGGAAGGGAGGAGGCCGGGGATCCAGGAGGAGGGCACGTGACAATGATGAGGGGCATGGCGCAGGTGGGGATGGGGCAGCGGAGTTGACTGCTGTCCTCAGCAGCAGCAGCAGCAGCAGCAGCGGCGGTGACGGCGGCGGTGGGAAGGGTGGTGAGGCGGTGGGGATGACCGGGCGGTGCGACGGGGAAGGGGGCGAGGAAGGGAGGGTACCGGCGGCGGGTGGTGGTGCAAGAGAGTGGCACTTGGGGCATGCAGGGCGTGAGGACGGGGATGAGTCAGAGGAGTCGTCAGGCTCATGGTAGAGGTCTCGCGCACGCGTGCGCTCGCTGCCGCCTTGGGGTGGTTGTCTTGCAGGGGACTGGCGGGGAGAGTGGTGGTTGTGCCGGGGGAGGGCCGGCTGGGCAGGCCCTCCGCGGGGGCTCGGTGTGGTGCTCCCCCTGCGGTGCTTGTAACCTGTGCCTGTTATATTTGCGTGCCCGTGCCAAAAACCTCCACAGCCCTGTCCAAGTCTGTGAATGACTGAGCCCTGGTCCAATGTACGGCAACTTAGACACACGAGGTTAGTCCTAGCATGGGCCAAAGGCAAGGGCTATGAGTTGTCTACCACAACGAAATTGAAGGTTATGATGCGTTAGCAATGGTACGATAGCACAAACGGGAGACAGGGCCGTGACCAAGCCGGGCGGGTTGGCATCCCTTTTGAACGGACCCGTTTTCTCCCTGAAAACAATGAAGTATGGTGTCTTCAAACGGAGCGTGCTGGCCGCGGGGCAATCAAACCGGCCGGTGAGGTGAACATTTCTCGTGGGCATGCCAAGGTTGGACTTTCGAACGCGAGGCTGAACCAGCCCCACGCAAATTGTAGGGAAATGATCCATATAAAGCATCGCTTGCGGAAGTTACCAGCAACTTTACTCGCGTCCATGAGGGGAGGATGGCCGCGGAGGTGAGCAGACGGTGACTACAAAGAAGCATGTT
>VFQN01005304.1_pt1 | contig 15909 bp, 16 predicted proteins | sample 3512371 | NCBI WGS metagenome assembly VFQN01 (sample SAMN10412370, study PRJNA504923) | tailings metagenome | isolation source: Replicate 2 from Balatoc abandoned mine | place: Philippines: Itogon, Benguet | collected 2017-08-28 | reverse complement strand
CCTTGCCAGATACGGCGCGAAACCCCGCTCGCGACGGCGCCGGATAAGGAGCCGCACCCTAACCGCAGACCACCAGCGCGGCGGCCACCAGGAGCGACCAGAGCAGCTCCGCCTGGCCCGTCGTCGCCAGCACCCGGATCAGCCCGGGGCCGGTGGCTCCGCGGAGCACCGCGCGTACCGCGGGCGCGGCGAGGACGAGGAACAGCAGGCCGGTCAGGACGCACCACGACGTGACCGCGGCGACGCCGACGACCGCCCCAGCGGACGCGACGACCAGGACGGCGTAGAGCATGCGAGTACGCCGGTCGCCGAGCACCACCGCGAGGGTCCGCTTGCCGGCCTCGGTGTCGGTCGGGATGTCGCGCAGGTTGTTGGCGACGAGGATCGCGCAGGCCAGCGCGCCGATCCCGACCGCGGCCCACAGCGCCGCCCACTCCCACGTCTCGGTCTGGACGTACGTCGTGCCGAGCACGGCGACCAGGCCGAAGAACACGAAGACCATGACCTCGCCGAGCCCGAGGTAGCCGTAGGGCTTCGAGCCGCCGGTGTAGAACCACGCCGCCAGCACGCTGAGCAGGCCGACGACCACCAGCCACCAGGCGGTGGTCGCGGCGAGCGCCAGTCCGGCCACGGCGGCGACGCCGAACGCCAGGAACGCCGCCCGCTTGACGGCCGCGGGCTCGGCCGCGCCGGACCCCACCAACCGCATCGGGCCGACCCGGTCGGCGTCGGTGCCGCGGATGCCGTCGGAGTAGTCGTTGGCGTAGTTGACCCCGACCTGGAGGGCCAGGGACACCACGAGTGCCAGCAGCGCCTTCCACCACACGAAGGAGTCGACGTACGCCGCGACGCCGGTGCCGGCGAGCACGGGCGCGACGGCGGCGGGGAGCGTCCGGGGCCGCGCGCCGGCGAGCCACTGGGCTGCCCGAGGATGGGAGGGTGCCACGACCGGAGATTCAAGCACCCGGCGGCTCCTCTAGCCTCGGGCGGGTGGAGATCGTCAACCGGGTCGCGTCGTGGCTCGACGCCGACGAGCCCGAGCCGTGGGTCGTCGAGACGTCCGGATCGAGCGGCGTCCCCAAGCGCGTGCTGCTGTCCCGGCGCGCCGTCCTGGCATCCGTCGAGGCCAGCGCCCGCCGGGTCGGTGGATCCGGCCGCTGGCTGCTCGCCCTCCCGCCGTCGTACGTCGCGGGGCTCCAGGTCGTCTGCCGGTCGCTGGTCGCCGGCCACGAGCCGGTGCTGCTCGACGACCACACGTCGTTCGCAGCGGCGGCCCGTGACGCGGAGTTCGTGTCGCTGGTGCCGACCCAGCTGCACCGCCTCCTCGACACCGACGCCGACGCGCTGCGGGGCTTCCACACCGTGCTCCTGGGCGGGGGTCCGGTCGACCCTGCCCTGCGGCGCCGCGCCAGCGACGAGGGGGTGCGCGTCGTGGCGACGTACGGCGCGGCGGAGACCGCCGGTGGCTGCGTCTACGACGGCCTGCCGCTCGACGGCGTCGCCGTCGCTCTCGACCCCGGTCGCCGGATCCGGATCGCCGGACCCACGCTCTTCGACGGGTACGACGACCCCGCTCGCACCGCCGAGGTCCTGGTGGACGGGTGGTTCCTGACCTCCGACACCGGACGCATCGACGAGGACGGCCGGCTCGAGGTGCTGGGCCGGCTCGACGACCTGGTGGTCAGCGGTGGCGTCAACGTGCCGGCCACCGTCGTTGCCGCGCGATTGCGCGAGCACCCCGGGGTCGCGGCGGCCGAGGTGCTCGGCGTCCCGGACGCCGAGTGGGGCAACCGGGTGGTGGCCTTCATCGTCGGCGACCTGGGCGCCGACGCCGCACGCGACTGGGTCGGTGAGCGGTGCCCGCGCTCGTGGGCACCCCGGCAGGTGGTGCGGCTCGACGCGATCCCACTCCTGCCCAACGGCAAGCCCGACCGGCTCGCGCTCAAGAACTCCGTCACGGAGGAGCGATGAGGGTCTTCAGCGTGCCGATGCGCACGCGCTTCCGCGGCATCACGGTCCGTGAGGGCGTGCTGCTGCGCGGCGAGGCCGGGTGGGGGGAGTGGAGCCCGTTCCTCGAGTACGACGCCCGGGTCGCCGCGCCCTGGCTGCGCTGCGCCGAGGAGGCGGCCGCGGGTGACTGGCCCGCACCCGTGCGCGACGCGGTGCCGGTCAACGTGACCGTGCCGGCCGTCGACGCCGAAGAGGCGCACGCGATCGTCACCGCCGGCGGCTGCCGGACCGCGAAGGTCAAGGTCGCCGAAGCGGGCCAGTCGCTCGCCGACGACCAGGCCCGCCTCGAGGCGGTCCGCGACGCACTCGGCCGGGACGGTCGGGTGCGCATCGACGTCAACGGCCGCTGGGACCTCGACACCGCACGGTCCTCGATCCCGGTGCTCGACCGCGCGGCCGGCGGCCTGGAGTACGTCGAGCAGCCCTGCGCGACGGTCGAGGAGCTCGCCGCCGTACGCCGCGCCGTCGACGTGCCGGTCGCGGCCGACGAGTCGATCCGCCGCGCCGAGGACCCCTACCGTGTCCGCGACCTCGCCGCCGCCGACGTCGCCGTGCTGAAGGTGCAGCCTTTGGGCGGTGTACGCGCCTGCCTGCGCATCGCCGAGGACATCGGTCTCCCGGTGGTCGTCTCCTCCGCGCTGGAGTCCAGCGTCGGCATCGCCGCAGGGGTCGCCCTCGCCGCTGCCCTGCCCGAGCTGCCCTACGCCTGCGGGCTCGCCACCGTGCAACTGCTCGCGGCCGACGTGGTCTCCGACCCGATGCTGCCGGTCGACGGCGCGCTACCCGTGCGCGTGCCGACGGTCGACGAATCCCTCCTCTCCGCCGAGCCCTACCGGGTCGCGCACTGGGAGGCCCGGCTCGCCGAGGTCCGGGCGCTGCGGCAGGATCGACCGTCGTGAGCTCCACTCTGCTGGCCCGTGCGGTCGTCACGTCGCTCGTCGAGGCCGGCGTCTCCGAGGTCGTGATCGCCCCCGGGTCGCGCAACGCGCCGCTCTCCTTCGCGGCGTACGACGCGGCGGTGGCCGGGCTGGTCCGGCTGCACACGCGCATCGACGAGCGCACCGCCGGCTTCCTCGCGCTTGGCCTCAGCAGGAACGGCCACCGCGCCGCGGTCGTCTGCACCTCCGGCACCGGGGTCGCCAACCTCCACCCGGCCGTGCTCGAGGCCGCCCACGCCGACGTCGACCTCGTCGTCGTCACCGCCGACCGGCCCGCGCGACTGCGCGGCACCAACGCCAACCAGACCACCGACCAGCTCGGCGTCTTCGGGCCGTTGGTGCCGACGCAGGACGCCACCCGCGGACTCGAGCTGGGCACGACCGGTCCGGTGCACGTCAACGTGCCGCTCGAGGAGCCGCTGGTGCCGGAGGACCGCTGGTCGCCGGACGTCACGCCCGGCGCGCCGATCCAGCGGATGCGGCCCGCCGTCCACGTCACGATCCCCCTCGGCCCGCGGACGGTCGTCGTCGCCGGGGACGACGCCGGGCCGCCGGCCCGGCTGCTGGCGGAGGCCGCCGGCTGGCCGCTGCTCGCCGAGCCCAGCAGCGGAGCGCGCACCGGCGCCCACGCGATCCGCACCTACCGGCTGCTGCTGGGCTCCGAGCTCGGGGACCGCGTGGAGCGGGTCGTCGTCTGCGGCCATCCGACCCTGTCCCGGCCGGTCAGCCGGCTCCTGGCCCGCGCAGACGTGCACGTCGTCGACACCCCGGCGTACGGCGTGTGGAGCGAGCGCCCCTTCCCGGTCGACGAGCGGCTGCTCGTCGTACCGGCCGTCGAGGCCTCCGACGACCCGGCCTGGCTGGAGGAGTGGCGGACGGCCGACCGGTCGGTCGCGCAACAGCTCGACGCGCTGCTCGCCGCCGAGCCGGACCTCACGCCCCACGAGGTCGCCGGCGCCGTCGCCCGCGCGCTGCCCGAGGGCGGCCTGCTCGTCGTCGGCGCGTCGAGCCCGATCCGCGACCTGGACCTGATGGTGCCGCGCTACCGCGTCGGCGCCCGGCGCAAGGTGCTGGCCAACCGCGGCCTCTCCGGCATCGACGGCACCGTCTCGACGGCCATCGGCGCAGCACTCGGCCGTCCGGACAGCACCCGCGCGCTCGCCCTGATGGGCGACGTGACCTTCCTCCACGACGCCAACGGGCTCGTGGTCGGCCCCGGCGAGCCCGAGCCGGACCTGACGATCGTGGTCGTCAACGACGACGGCGGTTCGATCTTCACGATGCTCGAGCAGGGCGCCGCGCCGTACGCCGAGCAGTACGAGCGCCTCTTCGGCACCCCCCACGGCGTCGACCTCGCCAGCCTCTGCGCCGCCACCCGTACGCCGCACCTGCGCGTCACGTCGCTGCCCGAGCTCGAGCAGGCCCTGGCCAGCCCCAACGGCGGCATCGAGGTCGTCGAGGTCGTCGTCCGCCGGGACAACCGGCGCGAGCTCGACGAGAGGGTTCGCGCCCTCCGGCCGTAGGACAATCTCCCCGTGGACGTCGCTCTCTTCCTGGTCTCGCTCGCCGTCGGCGTACTGACGGGCGTCGTGGTGGCGCGCTGGCTCGGCCTCCCGGCGCCCCTGCTGCTGGTCGTCGCCGGCGTGGGCGTGTCGTTCCTGCCGTTCGTGCCGCAGGTGCTCCTCGAGCCCGAGGTCGTGCTGCTCGGGCTGTTGCCGCCGCTGCTCTACTCCGCGGCGATCACCTCGTCGTTGGTCGACTTCAACGCGCACCGTCGGGTGATCCTGGCGCTGTCGGTCGGAGCCGTCCTCTTCACGACCGCGGGCGTCGGCGTCGTCGTCCACGCCCTGGTGCCCGGCATCTCGTGGCCGATCGCCTTCGCCCTCGGCGCGGTCGTCGCCCCGCCGGACGCGGTCGCCGCGACCGCGATCGGCCGCAACATCGGCCTGCCGCGTCGCGTGGTCACGATCCTGGAGGGTGAGTCGCTCTTCAATGACGCGACCGCACTCGTCGCCCTGCGTACGGCGATCGCCGCCGCGGGCGTCGGGGTGGAGGCGTTCGAGGTCGGCGTCGACTTCGTCATCGCGGCGGGCGGTGGTGTCGTCATCGGCCTCGCTGCGGTGCTGATCGTGGGCCGGCTGCGCCGACGGATCGTCGACCCGGTCCTCGACGTCGCCCTCTCCCTGCTGCTCCCGTTCGCGTGCTTCCTGCTCGCCGAGCAGCTCCACGCGTCCGGCGTGGTCGCCGTCGTGGTCGCGGGACTCCTGCTCGGCCACAAGGCCCCGATCCTGCAGACCGCCCAGTCGCGGATCGCCGAGCGGATCAACTGGCGCACGATCGCGTTCCTGCTGGAGAACACCGTCTTCGCGCTGATCGGCCTCCAGGCACAGTGGCTGCTCCAGGACCTCGCCGACAGCGAGCTCTCCGGCGCCCGGATCGTGGCCGTCTGCATCGCCACGCTCGTCGCCTGCATCGTGCTGCGCCTGGTGTGGGTCTACGTCTCCCGGTGGATGCTGGTGCGCCCGGGGCCCGACCCGGCGACGGGCACGCGGCCGCCCGCGGCCGAGACGTTCCTCGTCGGCTGGGCGGGCATGCGCGGCGTGGTCACGCTGGCGGCGGCGTTCCTCATCCCGGAGGACGTCGACCACCGTGAGGTGCTGCTGATGGCGGCGTTCACCGTCGTCGCCGGCACGCTGCTGCTCCAGGGGCTGTCGCTGCCGATGGTCGCCCGCCGGCTGAAGGTGCCCTCGCCCGACCCGCTGGACGACGCGCTCGCGCGCGCGACCCTGCTCCAGCAGGCCTCCAAGGCGGCGCTCGAGGAGCTCGACCGCATGGAGTACGACGACCACGCCGGCGTGCTGGAGCTCGTGCGGCAGCGGCTGGACCAGCGCAACTTCGCGGCGTGGGAGCGGCTGAGCACCACGGCCGACCAGGAGTCTCCGGCCGCGCTCTACTACCGGGTGCGGACGCAGATGATCGACGCCGAGCGTCGCCGGATCCTCGAGATCCGCAGCTCGGGGACCGTGCCGTCCGAGGTCATCGTCGACGTGCTCGCGATGCTCGATGTCGAGGAGTCGATGCTCGACAGCGCCGAGCAGGAGCGCGACGACACGCAGGCGTACGCCCGGCGTAAGTGGTCGACCGGCGACACCTGCCAGGACCTCGGCCGGTTCCCGACCGTCGACGAGGAGCCCGCGACGTCCTGCCAGGCGTGCCTCGACGAGGGCACCCACTGGGTGTCGCTGCGGCGCTGCCTCGAGTGCGGCAACGTCGCGTGCTGCGACTCCTCGCCGAAGCAGCACGCCACCGCGCACTTCCACGCCGAGCAGCACCCCGTGATCCAGTCCGCCGAGCCCGGCGAGGACTGGCGGTGGTGCTACGTGCACCACCTCACGGCCTGACCGCGGCGGTGACGGTGACCGCGACCGTCAGGCTCGCACCCCCGGGGTGAAGCGGATCGGGAAGCGCACCGCACCGGTGTTGCCCGACACCGGCAGCCACTCGCCCGGCCCCTCCGGTACGGCGTCCGGCATCCGCCGCGCCAGCAGCGGGAGCGCGACGGCCATGTCGGTGCGGGCGACGAAGTGGCCGAGGCAGTGGTGCACGCCGGCGCCGAAGCCGTGGTGCGGCGGTCGTTGCTGGGTGATGTCGAAGGCCGGGTCGGGCATGGCGCCCGGGTCGGTGCCGGCGCTGTGGGAGAGCGTCTGCACGATGCCGCCCTTCGGGATGTGCAGTCCCTGGAAGTCGACGTCCTCGATCGCCTCGCGGGTCACCCAGGTCACGGTCGGGTTGACCCGCATCACCTCCTCGACGCAGCTCTCGCCCAGGTCCGGCCGCTCGCCGAGGAGGCGCCACTGATCGGGGTGCGCGAGCAGCGTCTGAAGCGCGAGCCCGAGCTGGTTGCGCGTGGTCTCCATGCCGGCGAAGGCGAGGAACACGAGGGCGACGCCGAGCTCGTGCTCGCTGAGCCGGTCACCATCGTCGGTCGCCTGCACGAGCGTGGTCACGAGGTCCTCGCGCGGGTGACTGCGGCGGTCGGCGACCGCCTCCTCGACGTAGGCATGCAGTCCGCTCAGCGCCGCCTCGATGCGCGGGACCTGGTTGCCGACATCGATGGAGAACGACGCGCCGAGGTCGTCGGCCCACTGGGCGACCTGGTGCCAGTTGTCCTCGGGCAGGCCGAGCAGCACGCAGATGATGCGGGCGGCGTACGGCTCCGCGAACTCACGGATGAACTCGACCTCGCCGCGCTCGGCGAAGCCGTCGATGAGCTCGTTGGCGAGGGCCTGGAAGCGCGGCCGCATCGCCGCGATCGTCTTGTTGCGGAAGGCCGGCATGAGCAGGCGCCGGATCCGCGCGTGGTCGTCGCCCTCGAGGCTGAGCAGCGTCTCCTGCCACCAGTCGGAGAAGAGCCCGGAGTGGATGCCGTTCTGGGCGGGCCAGCGGGCGTTGCCCTGCCGGAACCGCCGGTCGCGCAGGATCGCGCTCACCTCGGCGTGCCGCAGCACGGCCCAGCCCCAGTTGGTCTCGACGTACCAGCTCTCGTCGCGCGCTGCGTGCACGGACGGCGACGTGACGTCGAAGGTCGGGTCGGACAGGTCGAAGTAGGTCATGGCCTGGCCATTCTGATCTCCCACGCCCCCAGACGGCGTCGTGTGCGGCTCATGCGAGCATCGTATGGACGGCGAGGCCGGCGATGACGGCGGCCGACACGAGACCGGTGACCAGATGGGCCCGGTGCCCGGTCGCGACCCGGCCGAGTGCGGCTCCGCCGCCGGCCAGCAGCAGCTGCCAGGACGCACTAGCGGCGAAGGCGGCCAGCACGAACACGACCCCCTCGGTCGCCGACGAGACCAGCTGCTGGTTGCCGAGTACGACGGCTGCGAAGTAGACGACCGTGGTCGGGTTGACGGCGGTGATGCCGAGGAAGAGCACGTACGCCGCGGCGGGGCGCATCGACCGGGTCTCGCGGACCTTGCCAGCCGTGCCGATCGCGTGCGCGGCCGTCAGTGCGGCGATGCCCAGGAGCACCAGTCCGGACGCGACCCGCAGGGCGTCCGCCATCGGCTCGAGGGCGGCCGCGACGGCGGCCCCGGCGACGACCGCGAGCAGTGCATACGCGCCGTCGACCGTGGCGATGCCCAGGGCCCCGGCGGCGCCGACGCGGTACGACGTACGTGCCGAAAGGGTGACCAGGAACGCCCCGACCGCGCCGATCGGGATCGCGATCGCCCAGCCGGTGACGAGACCGGAGACCACCACGCTCAGCACGGGCCTGATCCTGGCAGCGGACTACCGTGGAGAGCATGCGGATGACCAAGTTCGGGCACGCCTGCGTCCGGATCGAGCACGGCGGGTCGACGATCGTCATCGACCCGGGCGTCTTCACCGACGCCGAGGCGGTCGACGGCGCCGACGCCGTGCTCATCACCCACGAGCATCCCGACCACTACCTCCCCGACCACTTGCGGGCCACCGACGCGCGGGTCTTCACGATCGAGGCGGTCGCGGCGAAGGTCCTCCAGGACGCCCCCGACGTCGCGGAGCGGCTGACGGTCGTCGCGCCGGGAGAGTCCTTCGACGCCGGCCTGCCGGTGCGCGCGGTCGGCGAGCTGCACGCGGTGATCCACCCGGAGTTCCCGCGGATCACCAACAGCGGCTACGTCCTCACGGTCGGCGACGCGAAGGTCTACCACCCGGGCGACTCGCTCACCGAGCCCGGCGAGGCCGTCGACGTCCTGCTGGTGCCGTCGTCCGCGCCGTGGCTCAAGGCGTCCGAGGCCGTCGACTTCGCCCGCGCCGTACGTGCTCCGCGCAACCTGGCCATCCACGACCGGATCTACACCGAGGCCGCCCACGGCATCCTCGAGCAGCACATGAACGCGTTCCTCCCGCAGGAGGGCCTGGAGTACCTCCGGCGCGCCGACGGCGAGGACCTCTGACGGGTCAGCCGGCGGTGAGGGCGTCCCGCACGGGGACGAACTTCGCCTGTGCCTCGGCCAGCTCGGCCTCGGGGTCGGAGTCGGCGACGATGCCGCAGCCGGCGAAGAGGCGAACGGTCGAGCCCTCGACCCGGGCGGAGCGCAGCGCGATGCCCCACTCGCCGTCACCGGAGGCGTCGATCCAGCCGACCGGGCCGGCGTAGCGGTCGCGGTCCATGCCCTCGATCTCGGCGATGACGGCCGTCGCGACGGGGGTCGGGGTGCCGCCGACGGCGGCGGAGGGGTGCAGCGCCTCGGCGAGCTGGAGCGACGAGACGGTCGCGGCGTCGTGGACGACCCCGTTCACGTCGGTGGCCAGGTGCATGACGTTGGGCAGGTGCAGCACGAACGGCGCCTCGGGCACGTTCATCGACGAGCAGTGCGGCTCCAGGGCGTCGGCGACCGAGCGCACGGCGTACTCGTGCTCCTCGAGGTCCTTCGACGACCGGGCCAGCGTGGCGGCGAGGGCGAGGTCGCGCTCGTCGTCGCGGGTCGGCGGGATCGTGGCGGCCCGCACCCGCGGGGTGGCGAGGCCGCGGTCGCGGCGCACCAGCCTCTCGGGGGTCGCGCCGAACATGCCGTCGACGTGGAAGGTCCAGCACATCGGGTACTGCTCCGCGAGTCGCTGGAGCGGCCACCGGACGTCGAGCGGCTCGCCGCAGGTGGCGACCAGGTCACGGGCCAGCACGACCTTCTCGAGCTCGCCGTTGTCGATCCGGGCCACGGCGTCGGCGACCACCGACATCCACCGCTCGCCGTCGAGCGCCCCATCGGCGAAGCTGACAGCGACCGGCGGCGCCGGCGCCTCGGCCGGCGTCAGGTCGGGAGCGGTCGCGTCGACGGTGGTCAGCCAGGAGACGTCGCCGCGCCGGCCGACGACCAGGCGCGGCACGACCAGCACGGACTCGCCGGGCTCGTCGGCGAACGCGAAGGTGCCGAACGCGACGGGGCCAGAGCCGGGCTCGCCGACCTCGTCGTGGACCGTCGCGCGCGCGGTGGTCTCGCGCCACCACTTGTCGGCGTCCGCGAAGCGGGTGGCCCCCCGGGTGCGGACCTCCGCCGCCACGCCCCAGCCGACCAGGCCGTCGCCGCGACGCAGCCAGGAGACCGGGTTGTCTGCCGGGACCAGGTCGAGCAGCCGCGTGGCCTCCTCGAGGTCGAGGTGGACGGTGCGGACGGTGAACGTCACAGGCCGAGCGTACTCACGGCCCCGACCCCGGACCGCTTCGGTGGTCGCGGTAGCGTCGCTGGGCGTGAGCACCCCCACGTCCTCCCGCACGTCGAGCTGGGTCGGCATCCTGCTCGGCCTGATCCTGCTCGGCCTGATAGCCGCCTTCGCGATCGGCCTGCCCAAGGCACAGAGCGAGACGGCGGAGAGCGCGCGTGAGCTGACGCTCCCCGACACGTTGCCAGGCGGGTACGTCGCCTCCGACGACCCCGCCGCCTTCGAGGAGGGCGACCTGGCGGAGCAGGCCGACCAGATCGCCGAGCAGCAGCAGGTGGACCGGGAGAACGGCGACGCGGTGCTGCCCGAGGTGCTCGGCACGCCGGCAGCGACCCGCACCTACGTCGCGGAGCAGACGCAGGCGGTCTTCGTCCAGGTCTTCCAGTCCGCCGGCGGCGCGTTCGCGCCGAACAGCCTGCCCGACGCCGAGGCGGCAGGGGGCCAGGCGCCTACCGAGATGACCAAGGTCGGCGACGGCGCCTGCATCCTCACCTTCGGCCAGGCCGCACCCGGCGAGGAGGCCACGCCCGCTTTCAGCCAGTGCCAGGTCAGCGACGGGGAGCTCACCGTGCAGATCGGGTCGGCCGCTGTTCCGGCCGAGGACCTGGTCGACGTCGCTGGCGACCTGCTCACCGACCTCGCCGAGTCCTGACCCGGGCCGACTGCGTAGTCTCTCGCCGTGGTCCGCGCAGAGCTCGACAAGAAGCCGTCCGACGTCCGTCGCATGTTCGACGCCGTGGCGGGCCGCTACGACCTCATCAACGACGTGCTCTCGTTGGGTCAGGACCGTCGGTGGCGCAAGGACGTCCTCGCCGCCGTGGACCCGCGGCCGGGGGACAGAGTGCTCGACCTCGCCGCCGGCACGGGCGAGTCGAGCCAGCCCGTCGCGGACCGCGGCGCGACCGTCGTCCCCTGTGACTTCTCGCTCGGCATGCTCCAGGTCGGGAAGGCCGCGAAGCCGCACCTGCCGTTCACCGCAGGCGACGGGACGCAGCTGCCCTTCGCCGACGCGACCTTCGACGCGGTGACGATCTCCTTCGGCCTGCGCAACATCGTCGACCCCGAGGCCGGCCTGCGCGAGATGCGCCGGGTGACCAGGCCCGGCGGCCGGCTGGTCGTCTGCGAGTTCAGCCACCCGACCTGGGCGCCGTTCCGCACCGTGTACGTCGAGTACCTGATGCGCGCATTGCCGCCGGTCGCCCGCGCGCTGTCCTCTTCGCCGGACGCCTACGTCTACCTCGCCGAGTCGATCCAGGCCTGGCCCGACCAGCCCGGTCTCGCCGCGATGATCGAGGGTGCCGGTTGGCAGTCTCCGCAGTGGCGCAACCTGTCGGGCGGCATCGTCGTCCTGCATCGGGCTACCGCCTGATCCGTGCGGCTGCCCGGGCGGGCGATACTCGGTGGCGTCACCGGCGCCCCCACTCCTCAGGGGAACCTGTCACTTCCCGGGTGTTGCAACCCCTGGGAAGTGACAGTTTCCCCGGTGCACCGGTGAAACCGGCGGCCGGCGGCCCGGCGCGAATTAGCACACGGTCGCGTGCCCTAAATGCCCAGGTCAACGTGGGTTTCGAACCGATCGACGGGTTAGGCGACCCTCACGTGCAGACCCCGATCTGGAGTGGTTAACTGGGCCTCGGCCCACTTCGTGATTCCCTTCACAAGGTCACATGTGACCGGGTGGCGCACCGCTCGGCAGCACTGGAAGTGAGGCGAGGATGGAGCTCTACACACCGGTCTTGTGGTTGGCCGCACTCGCCGCCGGGTTCGCGGTCTTCTCCGTGGGCATCAGCGCGTTCGTCGGCCCCAAGCGCTACAACCGAGCCCGGGTCGACTCCTACGAGTGCGGCATCGAGCCGACGCCCCAGCCCGTCGGCGGCGGGCGGTTCCCGGTGAAGTACTACATCACCGCGATGCTCTTCATCGTCTTCGACATCGAGATCATCTTCCTCTACCCCTGGGCGGTCCAGTTCGACGCCCTGAAGCTCTTCGGGCTGGTCGAGATGGTCATCTTCATTGCCACCGTGTTCGTCGCCTACACCTACGTATGGCGCCGCGGCGGCCTTGAGTGGGATTGAGAGCCGCGATGCATTGCACCTGCCTGCGTTCTCCTCGGTCGACGACCGCTCCGCTGCGCTCCGCACGAAGGTCGCCTTCCCTCGTCGGCCTTGGCATGCACAGCGCCTCGCGACTCTCAACGATCTGGAAGGGGAACGCCGGATGACTGGCATCGAGGAGAAGCTCCCCAGTGGCGTCCTGCTGACGACGGTCGAGGGCGTCGCCGGCTACATGCGCAAGGCGTCGTTCTGGCCCGCGACCTTCGGCCTGGCCTGTTGCGCCATCGAGATGATGACCACCGGCGGTCCGAAGTACGACCTCGCCCGCTTCGGCATGGAGGTCTTCCGGGCCAGCCCCCGGCAGGCCGACCTGATGATCGTCGCCGGCCGGGTCAGCCAGAAGATGGCTCCGGTCCTCCGCCAGATCTACGACCAGATGCCCAACCCGAAGTGGGTGCTGGCGATGGGCGTCTGCGCGAGCAGCGGCGGCATGTTCAACAACTACGCGATCGTCCAGGGCGTCGACCACGTCGTCCCCGTCGACATGTACCTCCCCGGCTGCCCGCCGCGGCCCGAGATGCTCATCGACGCGATCCTCAAGCTCCACGACCAGGTCCAGCACACCAAGCTCGGCGCCCATCGCGCCGCCGAGATCGAGGAGCTGGAGACCCAGGCGCTGCGCGCCCTGCCCACCTCCGAGATGAAGGGCATGCTCCGGTGACGCAGAACGACCACACCGACGAGACCCCCGAGAACAAGGTCCCCGCCCAGACCGGCGAGGTCCACGAGGTGGGCGTCCGCCACGGCATGTTCGGCGTCCGCGGCACCGGCGACACCAGCGGGTACGGCGGGCTGGTCCAGCCGACCGTCTTCCCCGGTGAGACCCAGCGGCCGTACGGCGGCTGGTTCGACGAGGTCGCCGACGCGCTCGTCTCGGCCACTCAGGACGCCGGCCTCGACACGGCCGTCCCTCGGGTCGTGATCCACCGGGGCGAGATCACCTTCCACGTGCGGCGCGAGGACCTGCCGACCGTCGCCAAGCTGCTCCGCGACGACGAGCGGCTGCGCTTCGAGCTGTGCGTCGGCGTCAACGGCGTGCACTACCCCGACGACACCGGCGCCGAGCTGCACGCGGTCTACCACCTGCTCTCGATGACCCACAACCGCCGGATCCGGCTCGAGGTGTCCGCGCCCGACGCCGACCCGCACATCCCCTCGATCGTCGCGGTCTACCCGACCAACGACTGGCACGAGCGCGAGACCTTCGACATGTTCGGGATCGTCTTCGACGGCCACCCCGCGCTCACCCGCATCCTCATGCCCGACGACTGGCCGGGCCACCCTCAGCGCAAGGACTACCCGCTGGGCGGCATTCCCGTGGAGTACAAGGGCGGCACCGTGCCACCGCCCGACCAGCGCAGGAGCTACAACTGATATGAGCACCGATCAGGATCTCTACGCAGGCAGCAGCGAGACCAGCGAGGGCCGCGTCTTCACCGTCAGCGGCCAGGACTGGGACTCGGTCGTCGAGGGCCTCGCCGAGGACGCCGACGAGCGCGTCGTCGTCAACATGGGACCCCAGCACCCGTCGACCCACGGCGTGCTCCGCCTGATCCTGGAGCTCGAGGGGGAAACGGTGACCGAGGCCCGCTGCGGCATCGGCTACCTGCACACCGGCATCGAGAAGAACATGGAGTACCGCTCCTGGACGCAGGGCGTCACGTTCTGCACCCGGATGGACTACCTCTCGCCGTTCTACAACGAGGCGACCTACGTGCTGGGCGTCGAGCGACTGCTCGACATCGAGGACGACATCCCCGAGAAGGCCCAGGTGATGCGGGTCCTGCTCATGGAGCTCAACCGGATCTCCTCGCACCTGGTCGCGATCGCGACCGGCGGCATGGAGATCGGCGCGCTGACCGTCATGACGATCGGCTTCCGCGAGCGCGAGCTCGTGCTCGACCTCTTCGAGCTGATCACGGGCCTGCGCATGAACCACGCGTTCATCCGCCCCGGCGGCGTCGCCCAGGATCTCCCGCCGGGTGCGCTCGACGAGATCCGCAACTTCATCGCGCTGATGAAGAAGCGCCTCCCCGAGTACGCCGCGCTCTGCAATGCCAACCCGATCTTCAAGGCCCGCCTCGAGGGCGTCGGCCACCTCGACCTGGCCGGCTGCCTGGCGCTCGGCCTCACCGGTCCGGTGCTGCGCAGCACCGGCTACCCGTGGGACCTGCGCAAGACCCAGCCGTACAGCGGCTACGAGACCTACGACTTCGACGTGCAGACCTGGGACACCGCCGACTCCTACGGCCGGTTCCGGGTGCGTGTCAACGAGATGTGGGAGTCGCTGAGGATCATCGAGCAGGCCGCCGATCGGCTGGCCAAGCTCGACGGCGCGCCGGTGATGGTCGCGGACAAGAAGATCGCGTGGCCGAGCCAGCTCGCGATCGGCAGTGACGGCATGGGCAACAGCCTCGACCACATCCGCCACATCATGGGCGAGTCGATGGAGGCCCTCATCCACCACTTCAAGCTGGTGACCGAGGGCTACCGCGTCCCGCCGGGCCAGGCGTACGTGCCGGTCGAGTCCCCGCGCGGCGAGCTCGGGGCGCATGTGGTCTCCGACGGCGGCACCCGCCCGTTCCGGGCGCACTTCCGCGACCCGTCGTTCACCAACCTCCAGGCCACCAGCGTGATGGCCGAGGGCGGCATGATCGCCGACGTGATCGTCGCGGTCGCATCCATCGACCCCGTGATGGGAGGTGTCGACCGATGACGCTGACTCAGGAGCACGTGGGCGAGCTGCGCGAGATCGCTGCCCGCTACCCCGAGGCCCGCTCGGGACTGCTGCCGATGCTGCACCTCGTGCAGTCCATCGAGGGGCGGATCACCCCGGAGGGCATCGAGGTCTGCGCCGACATCCTCGGCATCACGGCCGCCGACGTCAGCGGCGTCGCGACGTTCTACACGATGTACAAGCGCCGCCCGGTCGGGGACTACCACGTCGGCGTCTGCACCAACACGCTCTGCGCGGTGATGGGCGGCGACGCGATCTTCGAGCGGCTCAAGGACCACCTCGACGTCGGCAACGACGAGACCACCGAGGACGGCAAGATCACTCTCGAGCACGTCGAGTGCAACGCGGCCTGTGACTTCGCGCCGGTGATGATGGTCAACTGGGAGTTCATGGACAATCAGACCCCGGAGTCCGCGGTCCAGGTCGTCGACGACCTCCGCGCCGGCACCGAGGTCCACTCGACGCGCGGCCCGCGGATCGTCACCTGGCGCGAGGCCGAGCGGGTGCTCGCCGGCTTCCCCGACGGTCTCGCCGACGACGGCCCGGCCGCCGGTCCGGCCTCGCTGGTCGGCCTCGGCATCGCGCGCGAGCGCGGCTGGACGGCCCCCTCCACCGACAGCTCCGGCTCGGCGAAGGCGCTGCCGGACTCGAAGGAGGCGGCGGTCGAGCAGGCCGACACCTCGCGCGCCGAGACCGAGACCAAGCAGGAGGAGGGCAAGTGAGCCTGACCCCCGTCCTCACCGACAACTGGGACCAGGACCGTGCCTGGACGCTCGCGGCGTACGAGGCACGCGGCGGCTACGCGGCCGTCGACAAGGCCTTCGGCATGGACCCCGCAGCGGTCATCGAGGCCGTGAAGGCGTCCGGCCTGGGGGGTCGCGGGCGCGCGGGCTACCCGACCGGC
>VFQN01005303.1_pt1 | contig 15911 bp, 24 predicted proteins | sample 3512371 | NCBI WGS metagenome assembly VFQN01 (sample SAMN10412370, study PRJNA504923) | tailings metagenome | isolation source: Replicate 2 from Balatoc abandoned mine | place: Philippines: Itogon, Benguet | collected 2017-08-28 | reverse complement strand
AGCATGGCCCGGCTGTCGCAGTCAAGCTTGCGGTCCTCCTTGCATGTAGCCCCCCCCCCCCCGCCCTCCCCATCCACCCCAACAGCCGGCAACATGCCACCCCGTGGGTTTTCCCTCCTTGGTTGCAGGCCGGGATTGCTGCACTGACAACCTTAGTTACTAGTTCGTAGTTCCCCCTGCAGCCCCCCGCCACCCGTTTCGCGCGACAACTGCTGCTCCCTGTAAATAAATTCCCCCACGCCTACCTATTGAGCGTGGCATTGGCCAGCTCCGGGTGCCGTACCAGCTGCCGCAGCATGGCCCGGCTGTCACAGTCCAGCTTGTCGTACTCCTCAACCACCAGCAGCGGGTTGGGCGTGCTGCGCAGGTGGTCCAGTACGGCGTGCCGTACGGCCGCCAGCTGGCTGTGCCGCTCCGACTCCAGGAACGACATGCCGTACAGGACCTGCACGTGGGTGGGTCGAAACGCACCTTACGTACCGTGCACCCAAAAGGGGTGTGTGGGACATCAGTGGGACACCCAGGTGCTCCTCCGCCTCCCGCACTTCCCATCTGCTGCCGTGCAGCACCTGCATGTGTGGGTCGGAGTCAGTCAACATCCTCTGCGCGGTGAGCCAGAGTCATAGCTGTCAGAGATCAGAGATCCAACAGATCCTTCATGCAGGAGTCCTGCCGTGCAGTACTGCTCGGGAAAGCACGGAAGCCAGCCCTGACGGAAGCTGTCCGGGACCCCAACCTGGAGGCCTCTTACCTTTACACCCCACGGTGTCCCCAGGCCTCACCCTCCGTCCCCGGCCCTCTCCCCCGGGCCTCCTCTTCACCCCTTCTCATCTCCAGCCCGCCCATCCCTCCTCCACTCCCGCCCGCCTTCCTCAGCACACCAAGACCTTTCCTACCCGCATCCTCCAAGCCTTACTCCCCGCCGCCTTACCTTTGGCACCCCCCCCCTCCCCTCCCCCCCCGGCACCACCCCCCCCCCCGCGCGCCCCCCCCCCCCTACCCCCTCCCCCCACCCCCCGCCGCCAAACCCTCCGGCACCCTCCCCCGTGACCCCTCCCCCACCCCTTCCCCCTCACCTTGGCCCCCCTGCAGTGCTCCCCGGGACACTCCCCCGCCGCCGCCGGGTCCCTATTGTACAGCGCCCGCGCCAGCAGCGTGTGCGTGTAGGTCTTGCCCACCCCCGGCGGCCCATGCACGCTGATGATCAGCGGCTTGCGGCCGGCCAGAGCAGACCCGGGCGCGCCGCCCCCCGGGGGCCTCCCTCGCTGTGTGTCGGGCAGCAGGTGCTCGCACACGGCGTCTACCAGCTGCTGTATGGCTAGGTCCTGGCCCACGATGTGGGTTGGCAGGAAGGAGGCCACGTTGGAGCAGGCGTTGGGGTGGTAGCGCGTGGTGCCTATGGGGTGTGGGTTGAGGTAGGTTAGGTGGGTGATCGGCAACTGTCCGAGTGGAATGGTGGTATCGCAGGGTGCCCGAGGAAGGTGGGGGTGGGGAAGCCAGTTCGAGGAGGTGGCATGTGCACGGGAGGGGCAGAGGAGGGTGGTGCCTGGGGGGTGGGTCAATGGGCGGCAGGGGGGCCAGGGTAGAGCGTGGGAAGGGGTGTCAGGGGAAGGAAGGGGGTGCATGGGGTTGTGGAGAGGCGTGGGAAATGGAGGTTAGCGTTTAAGGCCGGAATAATTATTGCGTTTATGGAGTATGCGTGAAGATGCACGTGCCTAAGGGTTCGGGTGCAGGCGTAAAGCTGGGGAGTGAGGATTCTGCCCGCGCCGTTCAAGCCGTAGAACTTGACAGCTGGTCGACAGCTGCGGAGCGCACAAGGTCCTGCACCTACTCGCACACGTAGCGTGTGTGCTGCAGTTCTCTGGACATTACGCTCAAGTGGAACGGTGCTGGTGGAACAGGGCCCAAACTGTAGGTCACGGAGGCGGTGAGGGCTCGATGGCAGGACAAAACCCGCTGGGCGCTGGCCTGCTGCTGGAGACGCAGCTCTACTTGTGTAACGTGTATGGTGTAGGGTCAACATGGAGCGCTTGCGTCCCGCAACTTACACACCATCCGCTCTCACCCGATAGCCCATACATAGCTGCGACGAAGAGCGTCGCGATGGCGCCTATCGCCATGGGCAGAGCCATTGTGCGCGGCGGGCTGGGCAAGCCGCCTCCAGCCCGCTTGTAGCCCACTATGCTGCGAACAGAGTTCAGATCTAGAGGGAATTTCGTATAGGGATGCGAAGGAGAGTGCCTTGGTGCTGACGTAACATCATGCTAGTCCTTTTCAAGGGAACCTGGCGCACGGTAGCCGCTCCCGTAATTTTCTATGTGTCTTCCTGATATTGGCAGTCAAGAAGCTATGCAGGGGCCTGGTGGCGAAAAGGCAATTTCGGATTGACCGCAGCGCGCGCAGCACGGGGGGGCAATGCACTCCTTGCGCGCTTCACTCCATCTAGGATAGGATGCAGTGCCCAAAGGCAATGAGCTTGTGATTTACTGGTCTTCTTGCATGACAGTGAGCAAGGAGTGCCACGCCCGCCCTCCACTCCGGATGGCCACAAGAAAGCCTTCTGCGCCAGCATGCACACTCCACAAGGCCCACCCGGCACCCCGTTCTCATGAAAGGACTCCTGCTCATCGTGCAGTGCCGTCTGCATGGTGCCATGCCAGGTGAGAGACAGGTTGCCTTGACTGGGCCAGGACCCACACAGGGAAAATTGTGCCTTGAACACACCAGGCACGTGGCAGCAACACGACCGTGCCTACGGTACCGGTGTGCGCTGGCCACCTGTATCGCAGATGTACCGGTAATGCCTTGGTACCTAGACTGGTTATTGCTGCAGCAAATTGTTGTCCGGTGGGTTGCAGGTGCATGACTTTGCGCGGCCTAAACCGAAACCCATGAGCGACAGTGACGAATGAGCGACTCAATAGCAGTGCACGGGACACTATGTTGCCTGCGTTTGATATCCTCATTATTCAATTATGATGTTACATGTGTGGACGTAGATAACTGGTATCCGGGCGCGCTCTTGCACGATAAGTCGTGCTCTCGCCTCTGACAACTGGCCTTCGGCCCTAACTAAGCCGCTTTGCCCTACATCTTACATTCACCAACTACTAAAAACAACATTTACCGGGATGGTCGGGCTTGGCTCGACAGGGAGATGCGCCGGGCGCGCTCGGAGCCTGGAGCACCCTAGGGCGCCAGCCCGGCGTTCCATGGCTGCCAGCCCGAGGTGCCTGAACCCCTCCCCTCCCAAGCCGCTGCAACATGGTGCTCTGCTAAACCCAACACTTCAACCAGCAGCACGCAATCGTGCTTGGAGGGCCCACTGCCTGCCTCCAAGTGCACGCCACACCACCCCGGCCCCCGCCCAGCCCGCGGCAACTGCTCACCAGCCCGCCACCGCACCTCCTAGAACCCCAGACATCCCACCCTCCCATCCCCACACTCATACCCATCTTAATGCGAATGGCTCAGCAAGTACAATCAGCCGGCGGACGCTGTTGGGCGCTTCGACAGCTGCAGCTGTTGCTGCTGCGACCGGCGTGGGATCGCTCCTGGTGCTCCCCCCGGCCTCAGCTGCAGCTGTGTCAGGTCGGCCCTCCCCTGCGCTCGGGTTCGAGTCCCGCGTGACGGAGTTTACGCTCAGCAACGGCCTTCATTTCATCGTGCTGCCACGTGGCAACGCCCCGGTGGTTTCGTGCCACACCTACGCCAACGGTACGAGGGAAGCCGAGGGGTGTGGGTACGCGTAAAGCGCGCGGGGTGTGCGGGTGTAGCAGGGTATGGTTCAGGATGATACAAAGCGTGTATCATGGGGTGTGGGGGTGTGGGTAGTTGGGGCGACTGCGAAGGGTTTGCGCTGGGAGGGGCAATGTGGGAATGCTGGTGGTGCCTGTTTGGCATCCGATGCGCCTTTGAATTCTGTCACGGTACCATTCACACGTTGGGGCTTGGTCGAGAGCCGGGAAGGCGTGTGGGTGGCGGGGAATAACCACAGAGCGGCAAAGTAGCTGCAGGGTTGCAAGAATGTGGATGCCTGGGGGCGTGGGATGTAGGGTTGTGTGGGTGTTAGTGGTGTGGCTGCTACGGCAGTCGTGGACTGGACTGGTTGCCGCGGGGCGGCCCCTGCCGTGCCACGTGCCGTGCCACGTCGCATGCGGCATAACCAGCTGCCATTCTAGTTGACGGACGTGAACTAAACATCGTATGCCCTAATCACCAACTTGGTTCCGGCTGTCCCTGCCGTACAGTGGGCGCATGGAACGAGGCCACCGGAGCCACTGGGCTGGCGCACCTCCTGGAGCACATGGTGAGCAGCTTGAGCACATTCATACGGTGCAAGTGAGTGATACGCTGGTGATGTGCAATGGAACATGAGATATAGTAAAGCGTGTCGTACAGCTGCTGCTGGCGGGCCTCCTGGAGCACACGGGGAGGAGCCTAGGCATGTCCAAGTGTCTTACTGGCGACACGAAGTGCAGAAAGGGAGGTACGCGTGAAACGTGAGAAACCGTGTGAGGCGTCAGGGCATCACGGAAACGCTGGCGCCTGCACGCGAAGAGGAATTGGGTTGACAAGCAGAAGGGGACAACGGTGGATACGTACCTCGTACCAGTAAACGCTGCGCTGGGAGTGTACAGCACTACTGCTGTTGCTGGTGAACCTTGTGATGCACACGGTGCGTGAGGAGCCTGGGCACGCTCGCGCGTACTTGGATGGCTTAGCACCCGGGGCACAGCTGTCGCGCCGGGAGCTGCCTGGGACACACCTGCAGAACCTTTTGTGCGACGATGCCGTACGCAACGGGCCCCTGCAAGAGCAAACCCTGTGCGTGACTTCAGTCGCCCAGGCGTTGAAAGGCCACCACGCTCCACGGCCCCCGGTTGCGTACTCACATGTATCATCTGTAGACCTGCGACATACGGTACCTGTGCTGGTATGGGGCATTGTAAATTTGACGCTTTCTGTAACGCTCCACAGGCGTTCAAGGGCACGCCCCACGCCCCGGGTTGCGGGTTTTGCGAACTTACATGTAATTTCTGTAGACCTGAAGCACAAGATACCTTTCCTTATATGATGTTTTGCAACACGACACGCTTTATATCTGTGACGGCCCCCAGGCGTTCAAGGGCACGCCCCACGTGGGCACGTCGGACTTCAAGACGGAGGCTCCCCTGCTGGACGCCCTGGACGAGGCCTTCTACGAGCTGCAGGTGAGATTAATTCCTAAAGCGACGGCTACAACATCACTACTAAACATGCAAGCAACAAGCAACCCTGGACGGCGCGTTCTATGAGCTGCAGGGCGACACTCCGCATCACTAACTGCACCTACACACTGCATTTCGCAAGACGTTACGCCTTACGCGGCACGTGAGGCGCAAACGGCGTCAAGACGTCGCAGCTGCGCCCGCAAACCCGCACCGTGCCATGCTCCCCGCAATGCCAGCCTGGCTGTCTGTTCTTCTGGCTTGTCGTACAACAGCCCCTGCTGTACGCCCTAGACGAGGCGTTCTACGAGCTGCAGGTGACGTGTTCATGCACACAGCTTGGCAACGTCACGGCTTTGAATGAGACGCGTGAAGATGTACACAGCGACAGCGACATGATGATCACCATACATGCATACAAAGCAACACGTTACACGGCAGCGCACGGCGCAGAACACGCCCGTGCTGGTTGCAGCAGCAGCATGCCGGCCTGACTGCATCCTGCGGCTGCGGCCACGCCACCGAACGCTGTCGTGCAACACCGTCAGCGCTCCCATTCGAACTGCACGCATCCTGCCTGTCGTGCCGCCGTCCTTGGCATCTGCCGACGCACCCCCAGGAGGCCAAGCGAGGCGGCGGCGAAGGCAGCACGCGCGTCTCTACCCCTCCGTCTGACCTCCGTCTGACCTCCAACCTGAAGCTGTGCATCTGTACCCATGACTCTGTGCAGCTCCGGGAGGCCAAGCGGGGTGGAGGCCACGGCAGCACGCGTGTCTCCGCGCTTCCGACTGACCTGCAACCTGCAATCTTACCTTCGTGCTGAAGATGAAGTACATGTCATGCGGATTTAACCCCATGCGTCCCCAGGAGGCCAAGCGCGGCGGCGGCGACGGCAGCACGCGCGTCTCCTCGCTGCGCGCTCGGCTGCGGCGGCTGCAGGACGACGCCGAGGCGCTCACCGTACCCAACGAGTACGGCGCCCTGCTGCAGCGGGAGGTACGGCAGTACGGCACCTTGAGGACATGGACACTGCGAGTCTCTGCCGTAGTTTGAATGCTTCCTTACCGAAGGCGAGGGCATTGAACGCCACCACCTCCCAGCACGCCGTTATGCAACAGGCCCCCACAGCACCGCCGCCTGCACGCTGCAGCGGGAGGTACGGCAGTACGGCACCTTCAGGGTGACCGTACGCCGCAGACACAGCAAGGCAGTGTCGGGGCTACCGTGCCGCTGACGTGCGTACCGAATGCAGCGGTACGCCTGCACCGTTTCTGTTCCAGACGCTGTGGGATTCAGCGGCAGCGCCTCCACGCACGCCAATTTTGTTGAACGAAGCCCCCAAAGCAATACATAGCGAGTTTGCGTCATTCTTCTCTCAATCGTATACTTATGATTAGCTGATCTTATGTGCAGGGCGCCGTGGGGCTCAACGCCACCACCTCGCACGACCAGACACGCTACTTCGTGTCATTGCCCTCCAACAAGCTGGAGCTGTGGATGGCGCTGGAGGCGGAGCGGTTCAGGTGCGTGCCGCGTGACACGTGTCGTGTGACACGCGCGTGGGCATGACACGTGCTGCGTGACACGTGTACTTGTCTTGCAACAAGCTGGAGCTGTGGATGGCACTAGATGCAGAGCGGTTCAGGTGCGTGACGCGTAGGGCATGACACGTGCCGCTTGACATGCGCGCGGGCATGACACGTGTCCGCACCCTTCAAGACAGAGGATGTCGTGAATGGCGCTCGAGGCGCGGTAGGGGCTCATGCTTAGCCTGCAGATTGGCGATTTTGTGTTCGATGAGAACGGCTACAGACTCGGGAGGCGAGAGGAGAGCCGACCAACCAACCACCCAACCAACCAACCAACCACCCAGGGCAACAGCCCACCGGGCGTCACCACGAGGAACCAACCGGCAAGAAAAAAGGGCCTGCAACGATAGTAAAACAATGATCCTTTTACGCGCGCCCCAGTCCCGCAGGGCCCCCGTGTTCCGGCAGCTAGACAGCGAAAAGCCGATTCTGGAGTTCTGTGTGTCTTAGCTCCTTAATACACATGCCCCAACCCCGCAGGGCCCCCGTGTTCCGGCAGCTGTACAGCGAGAAGACGGTGATTGAGGAGGAGCGGCGGCTCAGGGTGGACAACTCACCGCTGGGCAGGTGGGTGTGGGTTAGGGCGCGACATGTGTATTAACAGAGGTGCGCTAACACGGGGGTTTGATTAGGGGGTTGCTGTCAGGAGGCGCGGCGGCGGAGGCGGGCGGGCAACTCACCGCTGTGCAGGTGGTGGTGCATCGGTGTGTGTGTATGGGGGAAGACTAGGCGACATGTGCAGCAGTAATGGTGTCTTGGTGGTGTGTGGTGACGGCAGCGGGGGAACAGCGTGCCGTCGGGCAAATTGCGCAGGCGAGATGCATTAGCGTTCCTCGCTTCCTCCCCATGCACATCGTTTGAAACAAGCGCACTTGTGCGCACTCGCGTCCACGAGCAAGGAGCGCCTCTCTTCCCATTGGTACCAGCAGGAGTACGTAGTCTCCTGCTGCACGCTTGTTTAGGGTTTGTGCGCATGTCAGACATGCTACATACTGCTCGCTCAGAACGGTATTGTGCGACCCTCAGGTACCAGCAGAAGCTCGCCCTCCTTTATTTGTTTACATATGTCCATAAGCAGGCTGCGCCTTGTGTAACATAAAATGCCAACATGTGCCCATAAGCAGGCTGCGCCTTGTGTAACATAAAATGCCAACATGTGCCCTTCTTCCCACAGGTACCAGCAGGGGTTCGCCCTCTTTTGTGTACATATGTCCATCACAAGCGGACCGGATTAGACGGGTTGTTATGTCCTTGAGCAGGTTGTGCCCTTCTTCCCACAGGTACCAGCAGGAGTTCGCCCTCCGCTCTCCCGGACCCGGACCCGGCATCGCATGTGTCCTGGTTTGAACGCACTCGCACCTGCTGCTGCACGCCAACATCGTATTTTGCATGCCCCAGGTACCAGCAGGAGTTCGCCCTCCGCTCGCTGGCAAACAACTACCGCCGCCCCGTCATCGGTTTCGAGCAGGACTTTGACGCGCTGGGCAGGAGGGAGGTGCAGGTGAGGATGAAAGGGTGTGCGGTTGATAGCTAAGTAACGAAATGTTGGAAAGCCGTCTGCTGCTCGAGACACTGGCACGAGACGGTTGATCAGTTGTTGGTTTTCCGCACTCAGCAGGCGGGAGGTGCAGGTGGGGCGGGGCAGGGTGGGTGAGGTACTGTGTGGGCAGGAGGGAGGTGTAGGTGGGGCGTGGGATGGGGGCGGGGGCGGTAAGGAGGTGCCGTTCAAAGCAGCCATCCCCAAACATTCGCTCGCGCTCACAGGCCCCAGCCGTCTTACCGTCCCTCCTCCTATCTCCTCTTCTCTCCCCTCACTCTTTACACGGCAGTGCCATAATGTGGCCGCTTACTGCGCACCGTGCCGTGTCTTGCCGTATCATATCCGCAGGCCTTCGTTAGCCATTCCATTTGCATACTCCCCCCACGGGTGACACGTGCCGTGCCTGTCACGCTCCCAACAACGCGAATGACTATCCATTTTTGGCATTTTGTGTTGCATTCCAGGTGGTGCGTCCGCCCTTTCCACTCCCCAGTCCTTCTTCGACCGCTGCTACGGCCCCGCCAACCCCACAATACCGTAGCCATTGTGGGTTGCGCTTTTTGCGAATGTCATACATGCTCCACCTTTGTGCCCACGATCCGCCCCAGGCCTTCTTCGACCGCTACTACGGCCCCGCCAACCTCACCATCGCCATCGTGGGCGACGCCGACCCGCGGGTCGTCCAGCGCCTGGCGGAGCGGTACTGGGGCGACTGGGAGGGCCCTGCAGGGTACACCGTGCTGGCCCGGGCGGGTGCGGGTGCGGGTGCGGGATTGGCTGGCGACGGTGCCGGGCTGCAGCGGGCGGCGGCGCTGGTGGGGGCCGAGGAGGACCCGAGGCCTGAGGTAAAGCGAGGGTAGGAGGCCGGGGCTGGTTCGGGCGCCGGGGGCTGTGTTTTTTGGGTACCGTCGCCGACCCGCGGGTCGTTCAGCGCCTGGCGGTACCAGGGGGGAAGGGCTCTGTGCTGCCGCGGACGAAGGCGGGGGCGAGGGCGGGGTCAGGAGGAGCTTGCGGCGGTACCGGCCTGCAGTAGTGTGTGGCTCTGGGTAGGACTCCAGGCCAGAGGCGGGGCGCTGGTGGGGGTAGGGGCTGGGTTGGTGGGTCAAGTGCCTAGTATATGATGGATGCGGGAATGGGATGTGTACCATTTCTGACAAATAGACGCATAGGAAGGTGTCATTCACTGCCCACGCTCACTGCCATATCCCGGAAGAAGGAGACACTCCGAGACGATGGGTCAGGTGTGTGGGTCGTGGTGGCGGGGAGGGGCCCGCGGGGTGCTGGAGGCTATCGGGCATGGGTGTGGTTCCTGGTGCGAGGTGAGGGGGTGGGGCGGAGCAGAGCCTGCGGCGGCGTGGGCGGGGGCCTGCAGCAGGCACAGGAGGGAGCCGAGGAGGACCCAAAGCCAGAGGAAGGAATCCATCCCGGTAGGAAATGGTCCAGACGCCGCAAAGTGAATCTTCGATTCCGATGGCTTGTACATTTCTAGCCGCAGGCTCACCGCCTTGTAACGTTGTGCCGTGCTCCTGTACCTGTTGCGCCCCAGGTCGTACTGTCCGGCTCGGCGGGCGATGCCGTACTGCGTGCGCCCGCCCGCTCCGGCCCTGCGGCCATGCTAGGGTACTACCGCCCGCCGCTGACCAGCTATGAGGGGGTGGTGCTGGAGGTGCTCAGCGACGTGCTGGCAGGTGCGTGTGTATTAACGTATGGGTGTATTAGCATAGCGTTAGTGTCTTGCTGCCCGCTGACCAGCTATGAGGGGGTGGTGCTGGAGGTGCTCAGCGACGTGCTGGCAGGTGGGTGTGTATTAATGCGTGTATTACCATGCAAGAGAGCATGTGTGTCATGCTAGGCCGCTAATGCCCCCACCCGACCAGCTACGAGGGGGTGGGGTTGGTGCTGGAGGTGCTCAGCGGCGTGCTGGCAGGTGGGTGGGTGTCCACGTGTGTATTAGCACAGCGTGTATGTGGCAGCGGGTCGCCACCGCCAGCCGCTGACCAGCTACAACGCGCTGGACCTGTGGGTGCCGAACCAATCGGTGCAGCTGCACCGCCCGCCTGGCGTCGGACCTGGTGCTGACACTGCGGCCCCTGTCACATCCGCGCAGTCTTAGCTGCCGCTGTGCGGCTACACCGCGCTTTTACGGCGTGGGACTCACCCCCTCAACTCAAGTCCTAGAGACGAAGAGTTCCGTCTGTTATGGTGCGCTGCGTTCCCACAGGCAGCCGCACCTCCCGCCTGGTGTCGGATCTGGTGCTGATGGGGCAGCTGCTGTCAGCTTCCGTGGTGGTGGGCTACCCGGGCGAGCGATACCCCGGCATGGCGCTCGTGTACGGCGTGCCGCGCGACGGTGGGTCCTGCACGATCGCGTACGACTGCCGTACTGCTGCTACACGCATTGTGCAGTGTGTAGGGCTGATCCTGCTGCTACTGCTGCTGCTGCCGCCCCCATGGCCTCCAGGGGCCCACGCTCCTCGCTGCCGTCATGCCCCATTTGCGCACGGCTGGTCCATTTGCTGTTCTGCAATCCTCGTGCTGCTGCTGCTGCTGCTGCTGCAGCAAGTACCTTTTTATGTAACGTACACAAAATTATGATATGACGTACACCTGAGGCCGCGGCGGCGCTGCTGCACCAGCGGCAGCTGGCAGCAGAATGGTCCACATGGCCGCTGCTCACGCTTCGCCATAGTGTATTTGTCCCTCGCTGCTGCAGCCGCTGCCGTCCTCTTCTTGTCCACCCCTCCTGACAGGCGACACACCCGAGGCCGCGGCGGCGCTGCTGCAGCGGCAGCTGGCGGCGCTGTGCGACGGCGGGGTGACGGTTTCGGAGCTGGGCCGCGTGCAGCGCGCGACACGTGCCGGCCTGCTCGCGTCGGCGCAGTCCAACAGCGCCATGGCCAGCGCGCTCGCCTCTTACCACGTGCTCACCGGTGGGGCTGTATACGTATTCTTCACTTACAGAAACTTTCGCTTCTGTCCAATACATTATGACATGTGTAAATTTTGGGTGCGTACTATGCATCTTCATGTTCGAAGTAGAGACAAATAGTCAGCATGGTTGCCAGGATGCCAGCACGTCCTACGGCGCCATGGCCAGCGCGCTCGCCTCCTACATACCACGTGCTCACAGGTGGGACTGTGTATTAGTGTTTCTATCTACACAGACGTAAATTGCATGTTGTGTAAGTGGCACGTATCGGGCGCCACCCTCAGCAGATACTGTTGCATGGTGTGCCATGCATGACCGTGCGCGCATGTGACACGGACGGCACCGTGTCTGCAGGCAGCTGGAGATTGTTACCGCTGCCTTCTGGACGAGCTGGGGATTGTTACCTCCCTCCCGCATAAGACCCCTCCCATGTTTATAGTACTATCATCTATCAAGACGTAGTATCATATATCTATGTGCAACATGGCGTTGTGTTTGCAGGCAGCTGGCGCGACCTTCTGGACGAGCTGGGTAGGCTTACCTCCCTCACGCCCCGTTACCTCCGGGACCACCCGTTTCTGACACTCTTCCATCCGATCTGCATAATGATAATACACTGTCTTACGGTATGTGTACTGGATATGCGTGCAGGCAGCTGGCGCGGCCTGCTGGATGAGCTGGATATCGTCACCTCCCTCACGCCAGACGACCTGCGGGGCGTTGCCCAGCGGGTCTTCGCGGCGCCCAACAACTGCTTCACAGGGTACATCCTCAAGGCGTGAGATATATTAGTATATTCAACCAAGCATTCGCTCGTCAGCGCTACTGCAGTGCACGGTGGCGCATGCACGCAACGTCTTCAGTGGACAAGTTGCGTGGTGTGACCTTCAACGCTTGACGCCGGCTCTGCGGACGGCAAGATGGAGGGTGGACGCTGTTGGAACGCGGTGGAGAATCAGAAGTGGCCACCCTGCCTGCACCCATCATCTGGCACCAGGGGAGGGTGCACCTGCGCCCTGGCTGTACGGCGGGTATGCCCTGCGGGAACGTACAACTACCGCATGAACGGTCAACCACCGCTTCAAGGGGTCAATGCACACTGTGTGCCCGCACACGTGGCATCTCCAGCAACCGAGTACGGTGCCCAATCAAAGGCATGCAAGACTCGTTGCTGGCAGCTGCGACCTGATGTGCAGCGTAGTAGAGTACGGCGCAGCGGTGCAGAAGTTATTCTGCGAAGCATGTATCAAGACAGTGATACGAGGTTTAGAGAGCGATGCCATGGAAGGTTACTAGTATGAGTAGCAGCCAAGGCCTGGGTCCTGGTGGGGGCACGAGGGGCATGCGTGGCGGGAGCGAAGCAGCAGGGGAGAAGGAGCAAAGCGACCCTCGGGTCGGAACGCCCTGCACGTCACCCGCACGGCGGGTTGCGGCCCATTCGCCCGTTGCCTGGTGCAGAAAACTGGGATGTGCTTGGCAGTACCTGACAGTCGGCAGTGCCGTAGCAGCAGGTTGCACATAAGAGGGAGGGGCCAAGATGCCCAGGTGTTTGCTGGGGCCCACCGAGAAGGGGCTGCGTCTGGCTGCATAGGCACCCTGATTTCGCTTACAATTTGGCCCTAAGGAGCAGCCTGGACGGCCGGAAGATTCGCATTATTGTAGACGACCGAACGCAGGGCCTGGCTCGCTCGGCCGACGCTGCCATGGCGCATGGGAGCCTTCGTCCACAGGAAGACCAGCTGCTTTTATTTTTTTTGCTGCTGGGCGCAGGAGAGCCTGGGAGAGCCGATGTGGACTGCTGGAAGCAAGGGATTGGAAGTGGCGATGTGGAAGACCCGCACAGGTCTGGCGCACCTGGAACCTGGCTCGCCGCCCTGACATTTGTTTTTGGCATTTTGTGTTACATTCCAGGCGGTGTGGTCACACGACCCTTACTGGTCCCCGACCACACCTATCAGGATTTTGTTATCATCACGTAGCGTTGCGTCGCTGCTGTACAGCAGCAAGGGAGGCCCGCTTGGCTGGGCCTGGCTGGGCGCAAGGAGAGCCTGGGAGAGCCGGTGCGGACGTGTGGTGTCACAGTTGACGGTCCATCCCTTTATTTCCAGGGCTGGTCCCGGCAATCAGGACTCGGGGGCATTAGCACAAACTGACACCCGAACCCCTGCGTGAGCAAAGGCAACCGAAGCAACTGTCCAGCATCTCTTTGGTCCTTACTAACCAAAGCGCAAAGGCGGAGAGTTGGTTGGCTCCTGTCCTGACTGGGGCTGTCGTTGCTCCGCTCCGTACACTGTATGCCGGCTAACTGTAGAGCGGAAGGCCCCCGTAACGTACGAGGAGGCCGCTTACGTTTGTGTATTTGGCACATATTACTGTGTAGCCTCATGCACGCTGTTGCAAAGGCGGCCTTACAAGGACGGGGCCAACAAGGGTTCGGCGCGAACGAAACAATACCAAGCGTCGACCAACAAGTAGAGCAAGAGCGGGGCATCTATTGCAGGGCAGATTATAAGTCGTTGCTACACCAGAGAGGGTGAAACGGTTCGGGGGCAGGAATTCTCGTTAAGTGTGTTTAATGTCGGTCAGAGAGGATATGTTCGTATCACAACGGTAAACGCCTGAGCGCCGCTGCAGGGACAACTCGTGGTGACCGTTATGATCTTTAGCTATCGCGTGTTAGTTCGTGCTGACAAGGATCCTGGTACACGCGGCCTCGGCTGGCCTGGGCGAAGACCTTGTTCGACTCACCGCGTGCTCCTCGCGCACGTGGTAATGCCAGTAACCAGGCTGAGCATGCCGTCAACTAGTTGCAGCCAACGCAGGGAGCGTAACTACCTCCATACGTCCATAGTGTGCCTCGTGTGTACCCGTCGATGTCCGTACTCCATGACGATGCCCTGAACCTGACCTGATCCCCCCTTGTACTGGATTCGCACTTGTCCAGTATACCTTGTGCCATACACACCTACGTATGAATTGGTCCCTTGCTCGCTTCAGGTATCGCGCCACACGGTCGGGGCGTCAAACCTAGGCTGCTGTTTGTGCAGCCTCTTAGGCAGCGGTGCTTGGCTACAACACGATAGTGTTGTGGCTTTCTGCGTCAGCCTACGTTAGCCTCGGTGCAGCCAGCACGTCTTCGTGGCAGCGTGGCAGCGTACGCCAAACTACCCAGGCCCTACGACTTGGCAACGGGCGACCAGGTGCTCTGCGCATAAAAGCCAAGAACCTGCATTACGCTTAGTGGCAGTGCTGACCCTAAGCTGCGACCAGCCAGCGACGGGCATTTCGCAATACCTAATGCCGCCTCGCCGAGCATGACGGACGACAGGGAGGGTAGCAGTATTCAGTTGCGAGGATGTCCATGTCTGCCTTTCTTTCGTCGGGGTCGGCGAGAACGACTGGTCGTGTCGCTGTCGCACCCGGCCGAGGTGCTCAGCGGTTCCACAGGCAGCGGATGTGCAGCGAGAAATGTCCGTGTCTCAGCAAACTTGGAGGCTCTTCCTGTTGTGAGGCTTGAGTCGCCAGAGTCATCTTCCTCGGTGCTTGGGGCCGTGGTCGAAACCAACCACAATGCTTCGACTGTGGAGGGCAAAATTCCTGCAGATACTTCGCTTACAGCATGCTTTTCAGCGACGGACGAGCGGGGGAGCCCAAGCTCGGCGCAGTTTTGCTCAACCCTCGCTTCCGAGCAGTGCTCCAGGCTCCAGGCTTCCGCAGGAGTATCCGCGGGAGTAGCAGCATCTCAGCGGGAGACGCGGTCGTCGACTATGCTCCGGGGCCTTGCGCCAGGCGTCGATGCAGCGCATGTGCTTCCCACTGGCCCGGCGTCGGCGCCCATCAACCCAAGCACGAAAGCGCCGCTTGCAAACGCTCGCAAGGTCATCAACTCAAGCATACTCGGCGTCCACGGGGTTTCGCCGGGGTCAAGCCTCGAGGCAGCACCTGATGCGCCCCACTCCTTGCCCAGCTACGACCATGCCCTTCAACTTGGCCTGCGCAACCCGGCCGCCATCAGCCTCTCCCGCCACTCCAGCCTAACCATGGGCCGCTCCATCACCGACCTGACCAGCTCTACGCACCAAATGCCCCACCACCTGCCGCTAATCCACTCCGTCGCCACCGCGCCAAACTCCGCGGCGCGGCCGCTGCGTAACCCCGGCTCCATCCCTGCCTCCGGCAACGACGTCCTCTCCTCCATCCTCTCCGAGCCCGCCCAACCCATCACCTCCTCCCTTGCCCAATCTGGCGAGCTCTCTCGCTTGCAATCGCTCCAAGGCGCCCTGTCCAGCGTCCTGAACGCCGACACCGGGCACGTGTCAAACATAGCGGTGGAGCAGCTCCGGCAGCAGCTCCTGTGCGACCAAGCGTCCGGCGTTGTGGGTCGGCCCATCGACGTTGACAACGTGGAGAAAGTGGGACAGGGCAGCTACGGCGTTGTGTACCGCGGCGTGTGGCAGGGCGCGAACGTGGCCATCAAATACCTGTGCAGCAGCAGCACGCAGCAGCTGCAGATCAGCACCACCGAGGCGCTGCTGTCGCAGCTGCTCGCACATCCCAACGTGGTGCAGGTGGGTTTGGGGCGTGGGGGAGTCAGGGGGCGGTATGGGGAGATGTTTGCGCACCCCAACGTGGTGCAGGTGGGG
>VFQN01005302.1_pt1 | contig 15913 bp, 12 predicted proteins | sample 3512371 | NCBI WGS metagenome assembly VFQN01 (sample SAMN10412370, study PRJNA504923) | tailings metagenome | isolation source: Replicate 2 from Balatoc abandoned mine | place: Philippines: Itogon, Benguet | collected 2017-08-28 | reverse complement strand
CCAAGGCTTCGCTGCCGGTCTTCAAGCAGTACCGCGAGAAGGACGGCCGCTTCCACTTCAAGCTGGTCGCCGCCGATGGCCGCGAACTGCTGGTGTCGGAGGGCCATGAGTCGCCGCGCGAGGCCGGGCAGGTGGTCGCGCGGCTCAAGCAGGAGGGGGGCGCGCTGCTGCGCCTCGTCGCCGGCGCGGGCGTGCACCTGGGCGAGCTGCGGATCGGCGAACTGGCCGCCGACGCCGCGCTCGAACACGTCGTCGAGGCCCTGGCGGCCTTCGCGGAGGAGGGCGCCTGATGGCCGACATCGCCGACCTCGCGCTGATCCTGTTCCTGCCCTGGTTCATCATCATCGCGGTGCTGTACTGGGTGTACCCGCGCACGCTGGAGAAGACGCCGGCGCGCCGGCGCTTCGACCTGGCGATGCTGGCCCTGGCCTTCGTCGCGGCCTTCGTGGCGGGGCGCTGGGGTTTCGCCATCGCCGCGCGCGGCATCGAGGCCGGGCCGATCTGGCGCCAGGTGCTCGCCAGCCTGCTGGCCTACAAGGCCTTCCTGGTGGTCATCGCCGTGGCCTGGGGCTGGCGCGGCATGCGCTTCCGCCGCGCGGCCTGAACGCCCGGGCTTGCGCCCGGGACGTCGCGGGCTAGACTGCCCCCACGCCCTGCGGATGCCGAAGCGATGACGTCACACGACCTGATCGACGAACTGGCCCGGATCCCGCCGCTGCCCCCGCTGGCGGACGAGGCCGGGCGACTGGCCGCGCTCAACCGCTACCGCATCCTCGACACCTTGCCCGAGGGCACCTACGACGACGTCGTGGACCTGGCGCGCGCGCTGTGCGACACCCCGCAGGCGGTCCTGACCTTCATCGACGCCGAGCGGCAGTGGTTCAAGGCCGCGGTCGGCCTGGACGGCGAGGGCACGGACCGGCGCATCGCCTTCTGCGACGTCGCCATCCGCACGCCGCGCAACGTCACCGTGGTCGAGGACGCCAGCCAGCACCCGCGCTTCCGCCACTACCCGCAGGTGACCGGATCGGACCACCTGCGCTTCTACGCCGGCGCGCCCCTGGTCACGCCCGATGGCTTCGCCCTGGGCACCGTCTGCGTGGTGGACACCGTGCCGCGCTCGCTGACCGACGACCAGGCGCGCCAGCTGCAGGCGCTGGCCCGGCTCGTCGTGCAGCTGCTCGAGGCCCGCCGGCGCGAACTCGACGGCCAGCGCCTGCTGGCCGAGGGCCAGCTGCACCAGCGCGAGATGGTGCGCTACCAGCGCGAGCTCGAGGCCCGCAACACCGAGTTGGCCGAAGAGGCGCGGCGCGATCCGCTGACCGGCCTGCTCAACCGCGGCGGCCTGTCGCAGGCGGCGCGTGCCGCGGCCGGGCGCGCCGGCGATGCCTTCACGGTCGCGGTGCTGGACCTGGACCATTTCAAGCGCATCAACGACACCCTGGGCCATGCCGTCGGCGACGAGGTGATCCGGATCGCCGCCGAGGAGATCCAGCGCGGCGTGCGCGGCAGCGACGTGGCCGCGCGCTACGGCGGCGAGGAGTTCCTGCTGCTGATGCCGGCCACGCCGCTCGACAGCGGCGTCTCGGTGGTCGAGCGGATCCGCACGGCTATCGCCGCGCGCGCCGACCTGCCCACGCCGGTCACGCTGTCGGCCGGCCTGGCCTCCGGCCTGGCGGGGCACGAAACGCCGGAGGCGCTGTTCCAGCGCGCCGACCAGGCGCTCTACCTGGCCAAGCGCCGCGGCCGCAACCGCATCGAAGTCGCCGAGGACTGAGCGCCGGCGCTAGGGATGCGCGTGGGCGTTGGCCGCGGTGAGCGTCTCGCGCGCGCGCACCACGCAGAAGCGATGGCCGGTCGGTGCCTCGAGCACGATCCAGCGGGCGCCGTGCGGCCGCGCCACTTCCTTCGCGCCCATCGCCACCAGGCGGCGGGCCTCGGCCTCGATGTCGTCGCTTTCGATGTCCAGGTGCACGCGCGAGGGGTGCGCCACCTTCTGCACTTCGATGTGCAGGCCGAGGCCGCTGCCGTCGAGGCGGGCGTACCGGTCCAGCCCATCCTCGTCCGGGTCGAGCACCGGCAGGCCCAGGGCCTGGCTCCAGAAGCCCGCGGCCGCGTCCAGCGAGCCGCCCTCGCAGTCGATGATGAAGCCCGCGAGGCGGCTGTGGTGCGCCATCAGCGCGCCTTCTGCAGGTCGTCGAGCAGGGCGCGCAGGAAGCGCGCCGCCTCGCCGCCGGTGGCGGCGCGATGGTCGAAGGTGAGCGAGATCGGCATGATCCGGTGCGTCTCCAGCCCGCCCAGCACCGGCACCACCGCGTGGTGCAGGCGGCCGGCGCCGATGATGGCCACGCAGGGCGGCACCACCACGGGCGTGGCGTACTTGCCGGCGAACACGCCGAAGTTGCTCAGCATGATGGTGTAGTCGCGCAGCTCCTCCGGCGGCAGCGAGCGCGCCTTGACGCCGTCGCGGATGCGGTTGATGCCGGCGCGCACCTGGTGCGGCTCGAGCCGCTCGGCGTTGCGCAGGTTGGCGACGAACAGGCCGTCGGGCGAATCCACCGCGATGCCCACGTCCACGCGCGTATGCCGGCGCAGCGTGCCTTCCTTGGCGTTGAGCCAGGCGTTCATGGCCGGCTCGACCGCGGCGGCGCGGGCGATGGCGCGGATGATGCGCGCCATGATGTCCTCGCCCGGCGCCCAGGCGTGGATGTCGGCGTCGTCCATCAGGGTGGTCGGCACGACCTCCGCGTGCGCGGCCGACATCGAACGCACCATGTTGCGGCGCACGCCGCGGATGGGTTCGTCGATGTCGAACGCCTGGGCGTTGCTCCTCCCCCCGCTCGCGGCAGGAGGCGGGGAGGGGGTCGCCGCAGGGCGCGACGGGCCCTCTCCCCGGCCCTCTCCCGCAGGCGGGAGAGGGGGAAGGGCGGTGCCGGCTTCGGCGGCCTGCTTCACGTCGGCCATCGTGACGACGCCGCCGGCGCCGGTGGGGCGCACGCGGCTGAGGTCGACCCTGAGCTTTTTCGCGAGCGCGCGCACCGCCGGCATGGCCTTCACGCCGCCGATGGCGACGGCCTGTTCGCTGCGCACCGCGTCGGAGCTCTGCATCGCGCCGACCACCGTGCCGGCGTCGGCGGATTTCGCGGACGTGGGAGCGGCTTCAGCCGCGACGGGCGGGGCCGCGGGAATCGCGGCTGAAGCCGCTCCCACGGGATTCGCGGCTGGAGCCGCTCCCACGGGGGCGGCGTGGCCGTGCGAGTGGCCGGTGTCCTGGGCATCGGCGCGCTGCGGCAGCGAGGGGTCGATCTCGACCTCGACCAGCCAGCTGCCGGTGGCGATGACGTCGCCGGCGCCGCCGGCCAGGCGCGTGACCTTGCCGGAGAAGGGCGAGGGCACCTCGACCACCGCCTTGGCGGTCTCCATCGACACCAGCGGCTCGTCGAGCTTCACGACGTCGCCGACCTTGACCAGCCACTCGACGATCTCGGCGTCGGGCAGGCCCTCGCCCAGGTCCGGCAGCAGGAACAGCTTCTTCTCGCTCATCGTCTCGTCCTCAGCCCGCCGCCAGGGTGCGCTTCACCGCGGCGACGATCTTGTCCACGCTCGGCAGGTACTTCATCTCGAGGCGGAACAGGGGGATGTGGGTGTCGTAGCCGGTCACGCGCTCGACCGGCGCGCGCAGGTCGTACATGGACTCCTCGGCCAGGCGCGCGGCGATCTCGGCGCCGAAGCCCGCGGTCTTGGCGGCCTCGTGCACGATCACGCAGCGGCCGGTCTTGGCCACGGATTCGCGGATGGTGTCGAAATCCAGCGGCGTCAGCGTGGCCACGTCGATGACCTCGGCGCTGATGCCCTCGGCGGCCAGCTTGTCGGCCGCTTCCAGCGTTTCCTTCACCTGCGAGCCCCAGCTGACCAGGGTCACGTCGCTGCCGTCGCGCAGCACGAAGCACACGTCCAGCGGCAGCGCCTCGCCGTCGTCGGGCACCTCTTCCTTGTACTGGCGATAGATGCGCTTGGGCTCGAAGAAGATGACCGGGTCCGGGTCGCGGATCGCGGCCAGCAGCAGGCCGTAGGCGCGCTGCGGCGAACTCGGCATCACCACGCGCAGGCCGGGAACGTTGGTGAAGATCGATTCGTTGGCCTCGCTGTGGTGCTCCGGGGCGCGGATGCCGCCGCCCCAGGGCACGCGCAGCACCATCGGGCAGGTCAGGCGGCCGCGGGTGCGGTAGCGGAAGCGCGCGGCATGGCAGACGATGTGGTCCACCATCGGGTACATGAAGCCGTCGAACTGCGCCTCGGCCACGGGCTTCATGCCCTGCGAGGCCAGGCCGACGGTGAGGCCGGCGATGGTGGTCTCGTCCAGCGGCGTGTCGAGCACGCGCTGGTCGCCGAAGCGCTGCTGCAGGCCGGCGGTGGCGCGGAACACGCCGCCGTTCACGCCCACGTCCTCGCCCAGCACGATGACGGTGTCGTCGTGGGCCATTTCCCAGGCCAGCGCCTGGGTGATCGCCTCGATCAGGGTGATGGCCGCCATCTCAGCGCCCCTCCCACTTGATCGCGTCGGCGCGCTGCGCCTGCAGCTCGGCCGGCAGTTCGGCGTACAGGTGGTCGAACATCGCCTCGACCGGCTGCACCTTGGTTTCGAGGTAGGCGTTCACTTCCTCGTCCACTTCCTTGTTGCATTCCTCCTTCCACGCGGCCTCCTCGGCCTCGCTCCAGACGCCCTCGTTGACCAGGAAGGTGCGCAGGCGCGACATCGGCTCGCGCTCCCAGGCGGCCTTGACCTCGGCGTCGTCGCGGTAGCGGCGGGCGTCGTCGGCGGTGGTGTGGTCGGAGAGGCGGTAGGTGACCAGCTCGAGCACGCTGCCGCCGTGGCCGTTGCGCGCGCGCTTGATCGCGTGGTCCATGGCGGCGCGCACGGCGATGAGGTCGTTGCCGTCCACCTGTACGCAGTCCAGGCCACCGGCCAGGCCCTTCTGGGCCAGGGTCTTGGCGCCGGTCTGCGCCTTGCGCGGCACCGAGATCGCCCACTGGTTGTTGATGATGCACAGCACGAAGGGCAGGGCGTAGGCGCCGGCCGAATTGATGGCGGCGTAGGTGTCGGTCTTGGAGCTGCCGCCGTCGCCCACGCAGCTGACCGCCACGCGTGGCTCGCCGCGCAGCTTGAAGCTCAGCGCGGCGCCGGCCGCGTGCAGGCACTGGGTGGCGATCGGCACGCACCAGGGGTAGTCGTGCGGCGGGCCGGAGAAGTCGTTGCCGCGCTCGTCGCCGCCCCAGTACATCAGCACCTCGCGCGGCTTCACCCCGCGCATGAACTGGGCGCCGTACTCGCGATAGCTGGGCGCGAACACGTCGTCGTACTGCATCGCGCTGCCGATGCCGACGTGCGCGGCTTCGTGGCCCAGGCAGCTGGCGTAGGTGCCGAGCTTGCCGGTGCGCTGCAGCGCCACCGCCTTGGTGTCGAAGCTGCGCACGCGCAGCATCTGCCTGAACAGCTCGACCAGGTTGCGCCGGTCCTTCGCGAACTCGGGCAGGTCGTCCCGGACGAGGCGTCCGTCCGGGCCCAGGTACTGCAGGTATTCGATGTCGTAACTGGCTACGGTCGCCATCGCGGGCCTCCGGTGAGACCCGCTTGATATCAGCCGCCGGCCGGTCGTGGCAAGCCGCGGCGCCGGCGAAAAGGAACCCCGCCTCGCGGCGGGGTTCGGGCATCACGCGGCGGGCCCGGCCATGCGGCCGGGTACGGCGGCCGGGCTCAGAGGTCGGGGCCGGCGAAGCGCGGGCGGCCGACGGTCTTGACCTGGTCCATGTCGGCGTCGTTGGCGGCCGCCGCGTCGGTGCTGTCGGTGCTCACGCGGGCGTCGACGGCCAGCCGGTCGCGGGCGACCTGGCGCACGGCGACCAGGTCGATCGAGAGCTGGTCCACCGCGCCGGCGGTCAGGTCCTCGTCGCGGGCGCAGAAGACGCGGGCGCCGTAGCCCTGCGGCATCACCTCGGTGCACTGCCAGCCCGGCGCGTCCAGCGCGACGACCTGGTCGTAGGCGGCGTCGAGCTCGAGCACCAGCTCCGGGCGCACCGCCCGCGAGGGGCCGGCGTTGCCGATGCTGATCGCGAAGCGACCGACCTGGCCGTCCTTGAGCGGCAGCGTCGGCGCGGTGACGTCCACCGACAGGTCGGCGTCGAGGAAGCGCGGCACCACCAGCTCGGCCACCAGCGGGTCGTGGTCGGAGGTGCGCAGCGGCACGGTCGGGTCGGCCGAGAGGTCGGTGGCGAAGTCGGCGTTGACGCGGGCGTGGCGCAGGGTCGCTTCGGTGGTGGCCAGCACCACGTCGTTGACCAGGGCGTGGTCGAGGGTCTGGATGTTGCCCTCGAACACATAGGAGTAGCGCTGCGCCTCGGGCTTGGTGGTGATCAGGTTCACCAGCGGGCGGGTGACGGCGCTGGCGCCGTAGGCCAGCACCTGGTCGGCCGGCGCCGGCGTGCCGGCGATGATGCCCATCACGTCCACGTAGCCGTCGTTGAAGTCGAAGGCGTTGTAGTCGCCGATCAGCACCAGCGGATCGTCCGGGTTCGCGGCCTGGATGGACTCGACCAGCTGCGAGACCTTGATGGCCTGCTGCAGGCGCTTGCCGCGCGAGCGCGCGCCCTGGGTCCCCCACGCATCCGTGCGCGTGCCGATGTCGTTGACGTCCAGCAGCGACAGCGTGTGGTTGAGCACGACATGGACCGGGAAGGTCTCGCCGTTGGCCGCATGCACGGTGGCGCGCAGGTACAGCGGCGGGCGGTCGAACAGCACGGCGTCGTTGCTGTTGTCGGGCTTGACCAGCAGGTCGGCGACGAACTGCTGGGTCACCGAATCGACCACGACGCGGGCCTGGCCGGCGCGCACCGGCGCGGTGCGCACCAGGTAGGCCAGGCGCTGGCTGCCGCTGGTGGACAGCAGGTAGGCCTGGTACTGCGGATTGTCCGGGCAGTCGCCGAACTCGTTGGTGTTGATCACCTCCGCCAGGCGCTGGGCGGTCTCGAGGTTGGCGATCTCGACCAGGCCGACGATATCGGGCAGGCGCAGGACCTGGCAGAACACCTCGCTGAGCTTCTCCAGGCGCACCACCGAAGTGCCGGCGCCGCCGCTGAGGTTCTCGATGTTGAAGCTGGCGATGCGCACTGCGCCCTCGGCCGGCAGCGGCAGCACGCCGATGTCGGCGCCCCCGGACTCGACCAGGCCGGCGCGGTCGCCCATCAGCACGGTGAAGTCGCCTTCTTCGTAGTACATGACGCCCGCCAGGCCCTGCAGCTCGACGCCCGCATCCACGGCCAGGTCGCTGGCCGGCGCGTCGGCCAGGCCGCGGCCTTCGACGCGCAGGCGCTCGGGGTTCTTGTCGAAGCGGGCGATGTTGTTGCCCGGCGGCAGCGGCACCACGTCGAGCGCGGCGATGCCCGGCTCGCGCACCGGGCGCGGGGTCTGCGGCAGGGTGACGAAGAAGGCGCCGTTCTTGGTCGGGCCCACCACCTTCGCCTGCGGAAGCGACACGCGCATGCCCTGGTAGCGGCCCAGGCCCGACAGCGGCGAGGCCGGCTGCAGCAGCGCCGGGTCGATCTCGACCACCGGCGGCAGCGGGTTGCCGGTGGACAGCACCTCGGCCGTGGCCCAGTTCAGCTGCGGCAGCGGGTAGCCGTGCGGCGTGCGGAAGAAGGAGGAGACGCGGGCCGAGACGCGCACGCGGTTGCCCACCACGGCCTGCGCCGGCGGCGCGGTGTTGGTGAACACGTAGATGCCTTCCGGCGTCGCCGGGTCGGCGTCTTCGTCGCCGGGCGCGCTCTGGATGAAGTAGCCGTTGCTGCGCAGGGCGGTGACGATGCCCTCGGTGACGACGTTGGTGCCGGCCGGCAGCGGCGAGCCGATGCCGGCGCCCTGGATCTGCGAAATGCTGAAGGTGCCGGCGACCGAGAGGTTGATGCTGGCCTGGCCGGCGCGCGCCTGCGCGTCGGCAACCGCGACCGGGAGCACCACCGCGCCCGCCGGGGTGCCGGCGCCGACGGTGGCCTGGAAGGAGAAGATGTTGTCGCCGGCGGTGGCGTCGCCGCCGGTGCCGTCGTCCACGAAGGCCTGGGTCGCGCTGCCGCCGATGGCGCTGAGGTCGCCGGTGACCGCCAGGCCGGTGCTCGCCGGATTCGTGCCCGGCGTGACCTGCACGGTCAGCAGGGTACTGCCGCCGACGGCGACCACGGAGGGGCTGGCGCTGCCGGTGGCACTGGGGTCGGTGGGGTCGCTGCCGCCGGCGCAGAGGTTGGTGGCGGTGGCGGTGTTGCGCGGCACCGGCGGGCTCAGCGTCTCGAAGTCAGCCGCGTTGTTGTCGGTGTCGGTGCAGCCGGCGCCTTTGCGAAGGGCCGAGGTCGTGTTGTTGAGCGCGGGGCCGTCGGCGTCGCCTTCGGACTGGTTCACGCTGCCATAGCCGACCAGGTCGAGGATGAGCGCCGCTTGGCCGGGCGTGCACGCGAGGGTCGTGCCGCCGCAGTTGAGCGCCGTGATGCTGTCCACGAGCGCAACCTTTCCGGCGCTGCCCGAGAGGTTGGGATTGCTGGCGATGGCGTCCGGCGTGACGGGCAATGCGGCGCCCGTCGCGCCGCCTGCGAGCTGGACGAGGAAATACTGGCCGGGCTGCAGGGTCACGTTCGGCAGGGTGGCGAGGCCACTGGCGGAACTGGCCAGGTTGCCGTTCGCGCTGCCGTACTGGATGGACTTCCCGCCCAACGCCACCGGCGCCTGCCCGCGATTGAACAGTTCGACGAAGTCGTGGGTGAAGGTGGCGCCGGAGTTGCCACCGCCGCCATAAGCCTGGCTGATGACCACTTGCGCCGTCGCGGACAGCGGGGCGGCGGCGAGGAAGCAGGACGCAAGGAGGACGTGCAGGCGCGAGCGATGGCGCATGGCGGAGGACCCGGGAGATGGAGAGGTTCCGCCAGCGGGCCCGGCCGGCCCGGGGGGCCTCCCCGCCGGGACGTGACGGGCGCGGCAGTTTATATCGGAATTTGCTGCGCCGGCATGACAGAATTCCGGCCTTCACACCCCGGCCACCGCCATGACCCAGCCCCCCAACCAGCGCGCCCTCGAGCAGGACATCACCACCGACCTCCGGGACCGCCTGAGCTATGGCGGCTACCTGCAGCTCGACACCCTGCTGTCGGCCCAGACCCCGCTCTCGGACCCGCCGCACCACGACGAGATGCTGTTCATCGTCCAGCACCAGGTGTCGGAGCTGTGGCTCAAGCTGGTCATCCACGAACTGGGCGCGGCCATCCGCTGCCTGCAGCAGGACCAGCTCGACCCCATGCAGAAGATCCTGGCCCGGGTGAAGCAGGTGCAGCGCCAGCTGAGCGAGCAGTGGTCGGTGCTCGAGACCCTCACGCCGGCCGATTACCTGCAGTTCCGCGACGTGCTCGGCCCGGCCTCGGGCTTCCAGTCCCTGCAGTACCGCCTGGTCGAGTTCATGCTGGGCAACAAGAACGCGGACATGGTGAAGGTGTTCGCCCACGACCCGGCCGCGACCGCGCGCCTGCAGGCCGTGCTGCACGCCCCCAGCCTGTACGACGAGTTCCTGCGCCACCTGCACCGGCGCGGCTACCCGGTGCCGGCCGCCTGCGTCGAGCGCGACTGGTCGCTGCCGCATGCGCGCACGCCGGCCCTGGTGCCGGTGTTCCAGGCCATCTACGAGGACACCGACGCGCACTGGGAGGCCTACGCCACCTGCGAGCAGCTGGTGGACATCGAGGGCGCCTTCCAGCTCTGGCGCTTCCGGCACATGAAGACGGTCGAGCGCATCATCGGCTACCGCCGTGGCACCGGCGGCAGCTCGGGCGTCGGTTTCCTCAAGCAGGCCCTGGAGCTGACCTTCTTCCCCGAGCTCTACGAAGTCCGCACGGTGCTGGGCAGCCCGCGTTGACCCGCGGGGCGGCGGCGGCCTGCTAGCATCCGGCCACTTCCGTTCCGTGCCCGAGGTCCCCGGATGAGCCAACCCGCCGCCACCCCCGCCGCCCCGCGCGGCCTGGTCGTGCGCGCCCTCGACGTGGTCGAGCGCGTGGGCAACAAGCTGCCCGATCCCGCCGTGCTGTTCCTGCTGCTGATGGTCGTCACCTGGCTGGTGTCGTGGTGGCTGTCGGGCGTCAGCTTCGAGGCCCTGGACCCGCGCACCGGCCAGCCCATCCAGGTCAAGAACCTGCTGGAAGGCAGCGCCCTGACCGCCTTCGCCGCGGCCATGGTCAACACCTTCGTCACCTTCCCGCCGCTGGGCGTGGTGCTGGTGGCGATGCTGGGCCTGGGCGTGGCCGAGCACACCGGCTTCATCTCGGCGGCGCTGCGCGCGGCGCTGTCGGTGACGCCGCGCATGCTGCTCACCCCGGCCCTGGTCGGCGTCGGCATCCTCAGCCACATCGCGGTGGACGCCGGCTACGTGCTGGTGATCCCGCTGGGCGCGGTGATCTTCTACGCCGCCGGCCGGCACCCGCTGGCGGGCATCGCGGCGGCCTTCGCCGGCGTCTCGGGCGGCTTCTCGGCGACGATGGGCATCCCCAGCAGCCTCGATCCGCTGCTCTCGGGCCTGACCCAGACCGCGGCCCAGCTGACCGACCCGACGGTCACCATCAACCCGCTCAACAATTTCTTCTTCACCACCGCCTCGAGCGTGCTGATCATGCTAGTGGGCTGGTTCCTCACCGACAAGGTGATCGAGCCGCGCCTGCGGGGCACGGCGATCGACGGCGACCCGTCGCAGATGCCCAAGCTCGACCCGCTGACCGAGGCCGAGAAGACCGGCCTGTTCCGCGCCGCGGTGGCGATGGGCATCACGGCGACGCTGTTCCTGCTCAGCGTGCTGCCGGCGGGCTCGCCCTGGCGCGCGCCGGAGGGCACGCCGCTGCTGCCGGGCCAGAGCGACCTGCTGGTCGCCGCGGCGCCGCTGATGCAGTCGATCGTGCCGCTGATCTTCATCTTCTTCCTGGTGCCCGGCGTGGTGTACGGCATGGCCTCGGGCAGCGTGAAGAACCACCGCGACGTGGTGCAGGGCATGGCCAAGGCGATGTCGGGCATGGGCTACTACATCGTGATGGCCTTCTTCTGCGCCCAGTTCATCTGGGCCTTCGGCCAGAGCAACCTCGGCGCCCTGATCGCGGTCGAGGGCGCCAGCGGCCTGCGCGCCCTGGGCCTGCCGATCTCGGTGACCCTGATCGGCATCATCCTGCTCACCGCCTCGGTGAACCTGCTGATCGGCTCGGCCTCGGCCAAGTGGGCGCTGATCAGCGCGATCATGGTGCCGATGCTGATGGAGCTGGGCGTCTCGCCCGACCTCACCCAGGCCGCCTACCGCGTGGGTGATTCGACCACCAACATCATCACGCCGCTGCTGCCCTACTTCCCGCTGATCGTGGTGTTCTGCCAGCGCTACGTGAAGTCGGCCGGCATCGGCACCCTGCTGGCCCTGATGCTGCCCTTCTCGGTGACCCTGCTCATCACCTGGACGGCCTTCCTGCTGGGCTTCTGGGCCCTGGACCTGCCGCTGGGCTTCGGCGCCAGCTACGAGTACCTGCCCGCCGGCCGCTGACCCCGCCGGTTCAGCCACCTGAACATGCCCCGGGGGCGACCCCGGGGCATTTTTTGTTTGACGGGCCCGTGGCGGGGCGGTTACACCTTGCCGGCCCCGTGGCCGGCCCGGCCGGGCCGCGGGTCCCGACCATTCCTATAACGAGACAGACCAGGGGAGAGACCGCATGAGCGGTGCACCGACCAACGGCGCGGCGACGCTGCCCACCTACAGCCAGCTGCTCGGCCACCCGAAGCCGCTGTGGATGCTGTTCATGACCGAGTTCTGGGAGCGGTTCGCCTTCTACGGCATCCGCTGGGCCCTGGTGCTCTACATCGTTGCCCAGTTCCACGGCGGCGACGGCAGCGGCCAGGCGCCGGCCAACCAGACCTATGGCGCCTACCTGGCCCTGGTGTACGCGGCGGCGATCTTCGGCGGCTACGTGGCCGACCGGGTGATCGGCTACCAGCGCTCGATCCTGGTCGGCGCGGTGATCATGGCCGCGGGCCTGTTCATGATCGCCATGCCCCACGAGCAGGTGTTCAAGCTGGGCCTGGCGACGATCATCGCCGGCAACGGCCTGTTCAAGCCCAACATCTCGACCATGGTCGGTCAGCTGTACTCGGTCTCCGACGAGCGCCGCGACTCGGGCTTCACCCTGTTCTACATGGGCATCAACCTGGGCGCGATGATCGCGCCGATCCTGACCGGCTGGCTGGCCGAGCAGGTCTTCGGCACGCCGGAGATGCCGACCTACAAGATCGTGTTCATCACGTCCGGCATCGGCATGCTGATCAGCCTGGTGTGGTTCTGGTTCGGCCGCTCGCAGCTGCTCGGCGTCGGCCGGCCGCCCGAAGGCGCGGAAAGCCCGGCGCGGGTGCTGTACACCGTGCTCGGCGCGCTGGTGGCGATCCCGCTGATCTACTTCCTGCTGTCGCTGGGCGCGAGCACGCTGCAGTGGGTGCTGACCGCGATGTTCATCGGCCTGGGCATCATGCTGCTGGTCGAAGGCATCCGCGAGGGCAGCCGGCAGCGCGACATGGTGATCGCGATGCTGATCATCTTCGCCTTCAACGTGCTGTTCTGGTGCTTCTTCGAGCAGGCCGGCAGCTCCTTCACCTTCCTGGCCGAGCAGATCGTCAACCGCGACCTCTGGGGCTGGGTGTTCCCGGTGGGCTGGTTCCAGTCGGTGAACTCCGTCGCGATCATCACCCTGGCGCCGGTCATGGCCTGGCTGTGGGTGAAGATGGGCCGCGCCAATCCGTCCATCCCGCGCAAGTTCGGCCTGGGCATCATCTTCAACGGCCTGGCCTTCGCGCTGCTGTGGTTCGCGCTGTCGAGCCTGGTGGATCCGCAGACTCTGAAGATCCCGTTCTGGACGCTCTTCATGGTCTACGTCATCCAGTCCGTGGGCGAGCTGTGCCTGTCGCCGATCGGCCTGTCCATGGTGACCAAGCTGGCGCCGGTGCGCCTGGTCGGCTTCGGCATGGGCGGCTGGTTCCTCTCGACCGGCATCGGCAACAACCTCTCGGGCATCTTCGCCAGCCACGTCAGCGGCGAGGGCGGCATGACCGTCGCCTCGGCCGCAGCGGGCTACGAGTTCGGTTTCTGGGCCCTGGTCATCCCGGGCGTGCTGCTGTTCCTGATCGCCCCGCTGATCCAGAAGCTGATGCACGGCGTGAAGTAAGCGCCCGCATCGACCGCGTCACCGACGGCGGCCCCCTGGCCGCCGTCGTCGTTTCGGGGCCGGCGCGGGCTGCGGGGCAGGCCGCGGCTGGGGTAACGTTCGGGCTCGTCCCCGCCCGGAAGACCGCCGCCCATGAGCACCCCGACGCCCGCCGCGCCCACGCCCGCCTACCGCTGGCTGGCGCTGGTCTTCGCCAGCCTGGCGATGTTCGGCAACTACTACGTCTACGACGCGCTCAACCCCGTCGTGGACCTGCTGCGCACGCAGGAAGGCTTCACCTACGAGCAGATCGGCCTGCTGTCGACGTCCTACAACGTCGCGGCGCTGATGATGCTGCTGATCGGCGGCTACATCGTCGACCGCTTCGGCGCGCGCCGCGCCATCGTGGTGTTCGCGGCGATCTGCGTCGTGGCCGCGGCGGTCTCGGCCTCGGCCACCGGCTTCGCCAGCCTGGCCGGCGGCCGCTTCCTGCTGGGCATGGGCGCCGAACCGCTGATCGTCGCGGTCACCGCGGTGCTGGCCAAGTGGTTCAAGGGCAAGGAGCTGAGCTTCGCCTTCGGCCTGAACCTGTCGATCTCGCGCCTGGGCTCGGCCTCGACCGACTGGTCCACGTCCTTCGCCGAACCGCTGTATTCGAACTGGCACGACCCGCTGTGGCTGGCCACCGGCGTGATGTCGGCGGGCCTGGGCGCGGCGGTGCTGTACTTCATGCTCGAGCGCCGCGCCGAGGCGCGCTTCGACATGGGCCAGGCCGGCGCCACCGACAAGCTCGAGCTGCGCCAGCTGTACCGCTTCAGCCCCTCGTACTGGTACATCGTCGCCCTGTGCGTGGTGTTCTACTCGACGGTGTTCCCGTTCCGCAGCTTCGCCATCGACTATTTCCAGCAGGCGCATGCGATGGACCGGCAGACCGCCGGCCTGCTGAGCAGCATGCTGCCGGTGGCGGCGATCATCCTCACGCCGCTGTTCGGCCTGTGGGTGGACCGCGTGGGCCGGCGTTCGCTGTTCATGGCGGTCGGCTCGCTGGTGATGCTGCCGCTGTTCCTGGCGGTGACCTACCTGCCGGCCGGGCCGCTGGTGCAGCTGGTGCCCTTCGTCTGGGGCCCGGAAGTGCCGTTGACCCTGCTGCTGGTGATCCTGGCGCTCGGCGGCGTGTTCTCGCTGATCCCGGCGGTGATGTGGCCCAGCGTGGCCTATATCGTCGAGGAGCGCCGGCTGGGCTCGGCCTACGCGCTGATGACGGTCTGCCAGCAGCTGGGCTGGGCGGCGGTGCCGCTGGTGGTCGGCTCGCTCAACGACCTGGGCCAGGCCGGGCCGGACAACCCGGCCGGCTACGCGGGCGGCATGTGGTTCTACACGGCGCTGTCCTCGCTGGGCCTGTTCTTCGCCTGGCGCCTGTGGCTGGCCGAACGCGGTCCGGGCTCGCACGGGCTGGAGACGATCACGGTCAGCCGGCAGGCCTGAGCCGCGGCGCGCCCGGGGTTCAGGCCGGGCGCGTGGCCAGTTCGAGTTCTTCCATGCGCGCGAGCAGGCGGTCGAGCGCCGCGCGCTCCTCCGGCCCCAGGCCCTCGACCAGGCGCGCCTGGTAGGCGAGGGCGAGCGGGGCGACCTCGCGGTAGATGGCCTCGCCGGCCGGGCTCAGGTGCAGCACGGACCGGCGCCGGTCGTCCCCGCTCGTGTCGCGGGCGATGCGGCCGGCCTGCACCAGCGAGGCGATCGCCCGGCTGACCGCGACCTTGTCCATGGCCGTGCGCTCGGCCACCTCGCGCGCCGAGATGCCCGGGTGCCGGCCGAGCACGGCCAGCACCCGCCATTCGGTGATGCCCAGGCCGAAGCGGTCGGCATACAGGCGCGCGATGTCCTGGCTGATCCGGTTGGACAGCACCGAGAGCCGGTAGGGCAGGAAATGTTCGAGGTCGAGCAGGTCGCGGTCGGCCATGCGGCGGCGAATCTTGCAAATGGTTTCAGTTGAAACTATAACGGCGGCCTACCCCGCGCAAGCCCGGAGTCACGCCATGAGCGCCCAGCCCCAGACCGCCGCCCCCAACCTCGGCATGAAGCCGGTGACCTTCGAAAACCCGATGGGCATCGATGGCTTCGAGTTCGTCGAATTCGCCGCCCCCGCCGGCAGCGTCGACCTGCACGCCCTGTTCAGGGCGATGGGCTTCAGCCCGGTGCTGAAGCACAAGACGCGCGCGATCACCGTCTACCGCCAGGGCGGCGTCAACTTCCTGGTGAACGAGGACCCGGATTCCTTCGCGGCCGACTTCGCCGCCCAGCACGGCCCCTGCGCCTGCGGCTTCGCGGTGCGGTTCACCAAGCCGGTGGCCGAGGTCAACACGAAGGTGCTGGCCAACGGCGGCGAGGCGATCACCCACAAGCCGGGCAGCCGCGCCATCGACGTGCCCGTGGTCAAGGGCATCGGCGACTGCATGCTCTACCTGGTGCCTTCGGGCGAGGACGCCTACGCGGCCGACTACGCGCCGATCCCGGGCGCCGACCTGAACCCGAAGGGCTTCGGCCTGACCTTCATCGACCACCTCACCCACAACCTCTACTTCGGCAACATGCAGAAGTGGAGCGACTACTACGAGAAGCTGTTCAACTTCCGCGAGATCCGCTACTTCGACATCAAGGGCGCCAAGACCGGCCT
>VFQN01005301.1_pt1 | contig 15914 bp, 10 predicted proteins | sample 3512371 | NCBI WGS metagenome assembly VFQN01 (sample SAMN10412370, study PRJNA504923) | tailings metagenome | isolation source: Replicate 2 from Balatoc abandoned mine | place: Philippines: Itogon, Benguet | collected 2017-08-28 | reverse complement strand
GGGCACCGCCGCCAATCTGGGTGGGGCACCGCCGTCAATCTAGGTGGGGCACCGCCGCCAATCTAGGTGGGGCACTGCCGCCAATCCACGGGTTCCAATCCAATCTCCGGGACCAGGGGTGACCCGCCAATCCAATCTAGTGTCACCCTCTGGTACCACCGTCCTGCATTTGATATCTCGCTAATTCTTCTTAGAATTTTGGATACTGCTTTTTACAGTATGTTTTTACCACCTGCATTCACCGCTTCGTTCGCACGCTGCAAATTCCGACAGCACTTTTGCGCATGATGAAGCTGTGCAGCGCAGGGAGCTTTAGTGAATTATGATATGCTGATAGTCTGGACAACTGAGGCTGTGATAAGGTATGGATGTATTGTGGGCGAGGACTAGTTGCCCGGGCGAGCGAGAGGTCTGCGCTATATCTGCCTCTTTCGGGTCTTGATTTCTGACCAGGTTGCAAGTTAACTGCTTGCGATAGCGCGACGTGTTCAGGTTCCGTCAACTTGCTCTTGCGGCCACCTGCGGTCCCTCTCTGCCCTCCCTCTCCCACTTCCCCTCCCCCGCCCCCAGACGCGCCCAAAGCGTGCCGAGGAGCATGAGTGGTTATAGTTTCGGTGGCAGCGACCCCAGGCGGCAGCTGCCCACCGCCCTGCAGCTGCACATCCTGTCCCTGCTGGCCCCCAACGAGCGCACCCTCAGCGGCCGCCTGGCTTTTCGGGACGCAGCCGACGCCTTCAGCGCAGCTGAGGACCGCACTGCGTCCTTGGCGCACCAGCTGCCGCCCCACGCCCTGCCCTGGGCCCTGGAAGCAGGGCAGCGGCACGTGCGGCAGCTGCCCTTCCGGCACAAGTTTGAGCTGTTAAGCACGGCTGCGAGCAGCGGGAGTGAGGTGAACTTGGAAGTGGCGCTGGCGCTGCTGCAGCCCAGCATCTTCCCCGAGCTCCTGCAGAGCCCTAGCTGCAGCTACTACCGGTACGTCGCAGATCCCGGCGTAGCAGCGGTCAAGGCGGGCCACCCGCAGCTGCTGGGCTGGCTGCTGTCCCACTGCCCCGGGCTGCTGCGACCCGGCGATGTCTTCAAAGCCGCAGCCCAGCACTGCGACCTGACAGGTCTGCAGGCGGTGTGGGAGGCCCTCCAGTCTTGGCCCGGCGACAGTGGCAATGGCAGCAGCAGCAGCAGCAGCAGCGGCCTTCGTGCTGCCCTGAGCCAGTCTGTCTTGGATGCTGCGGCGGGGTCAGCCACCCGAGATGCAGTGGCCAAGATGCAGTGGGTGCTGGCCACCACCGCTGGTGTGCAGTGCCGCCTTCGCACGAGCACCGCGATCGCCGCTGCCCGCTCCGGGGACCTCCCTCGACTGCGGTGGCTCCACGCGCAGGGCTGCCAGCTTGCGGAGCTGGATGACCGGGACCAACACTCTTCCCTCCTGGCTTGTGCGACCCTGGAAGCGGCGCAGTGGCTGGTGGACGAGGCGGGCTGTGGGCTGCCCAGGGCCGCGACCGGCACTGGTCTGGACCAACTAGGTTGGACGCCACTACTTTACCAGGCGGCACTGGGCCGTGACGGGGCGGCAAAGCTGCGGTGGCTGCAGGGGCGGCGGCCGCCACAGCTGCAGGGGGACTGGGAAGGGGACGGGGGTCTGCTGGTTCGCCTGGTGGAGCTCGCAGCTATGGTGGGACAGCTGGAGACGGTGCAGAGCCTGGTAACGGAGTTGCAGCTACGGCCAAATGGTAAGGGTGTAAGTGATGTGTGTTCGGATTACGCCGCGGAGTCAGGGAGCGTGCGTGTGGCTGCATGCCTGCGCGATGCTGGCCTGGAGTTCAGCTTCAGCGCGTACGACAAGGCGGGCCTGCGCGGGCACGTGGCAATGGTCCGGTGGCTGGCGCAGGAGGCGGGGGTGTCGGCTGAGGGGCTGCACCTGGCCAGTGTGATATATCTGTGGCCGGAGTGTACGGCAGCACACAGCCGGGACCTGCTCGAGGCGGTGCATCTGCTGGTGGGCGTGGCGGGGTGCAGGGGGTGGGACGCGGGTGTGGTACTGTCCAATGCAGCGGAGCGGGGCGATCTGGCCTTGGTGCAATACCTGCAGGAACAGCAGCAGCAGAAGCAGGAGCAGCAGCAGCCGCGGCAACAGCAGGGGCAGGGGCCGCAAGAGGAGCAGCACGGGCAGCACCCGCCTGTGGCCTGGCCCGACGGGACAACTGTGCAGGATGCCTCTTATGCTGGCTGCGAGGCACTGTTGGAGTGGCTGGTGGAGCGGCATCCGGGCTGCCGCACGGCAGGCACGGGCACGGGCCATGCGTGGTCTGCATACCTGTGTGCGGCCAAGAAGGCCGACCGGAGCACGCTGGCCGCCCTGCGGCGGCTGGGCGTGCCGTGGGGTGCGGAGGATGTGGTGGTGAAGGCGGTGCAGCATTGTGGGTGCGAGCTGCCGGTGCTGCGGTGGCTGGTGGAGCAGGGGGCGCCGGTGGGCAGGGCGGGGGACATGGAGGAGGCGGTGGCGCGTAGGGTGAGGGGTGGGGGCCTTACTTCCAAGGAGGCGGCCTGGCTGCAGGGCTTGGTGGGGGTGGCCAAGGTAGCGTCAGCAACGGAGGACTAGGTGTTTCCGATAGGGTTTCCTTTGGGTGACGGTAAAGGTTGATAACTCTTTTACGAGGCGTAGCAATTACGGTAAGTGTTTCCGCTAGTGCGGGTACATCAGAGGCGCGATGGCATGAGCTGGCATGCTGTGCGCGACGGAAAGGAGGCGCATACAGGGCAGCAGAAGCAGGCTCATTATGCATGCCGGAAGGATGTGTGTGGGATCATAACTGTGAAAGGTGTCGGCAACCACCGTGGCATCCGAGCAGCACTGTACAGGCGATAGACTAGAGTGATGGCCAGTAGGCGGGTTTCCCCAGAGCAAGGATGAGGGTTAGGTAAAGGGGGTCGCACGAAGCACGGCCCGTCGCGACCATGTCGCTGGTGTGCCCCAACCGGGCAGGTAGGCTGCCATCGATGCGCACAGGCGCTGTAGCACGGCCTTTGGCGTGATTATCCTAATCTGCATGTGCTGCCCTGACGCTGACAAACCTCTTGCAAGGGGTTGACTAGTGCTAGAATGAGAGTGGCTGCTTTTTTCCCTGTTACTTTCGCTGTGCCTGCGGGGTGCTCGGCGCGCATTTTGGCGGAGCTGTAAGCTGCTTAAAGCCTGTACCACAAAACTAAGAGCACCGCTGGTACTTGTGCCGTGGGCTACGCAGATCATAGGCAGTTCTTCCAGCGTGAGTGAGTGCGTACGGTAAGGCGGCGGTGAACGGGCGCAGTGGCAGTGGTTCGTGGCTAGCGCAGGAGGCGGGGGTGTCGGCTAATAGGCTGGACTTGGCCGTATAGGGAGCTGTGGTCGGACTGTACGACAGCGAACGTTCGAAACCTACTGGAAGCGGAGCAGGCGGTGGTTGGTGTGGCAGGGTGCAGGGGATAGGGCGCGAGGGGTGTGCTGGCCCATGCAACGGAGCGGGGACCGGGGATACCTTGCCCTGGGGCAGTACCTGCAGGGGCAATAACAGCAGGTGCACAAGCAACAGCAGCAGCAGGGGCAGAAGCGGCAGGGGCAGCAGCAGGGGCAGGGGCAGCTTCCGCCAGTGGCCTGGCCCCACGGGGAGACCGCCGAGGCAGGGTGCTGCAGGGTGGGAGCATGCACCGAGCAGGTGCGAGGCACTGCTGGAGTCATTGGTGGAGCAGCGTCCTGGCTGCCTCTGGCAGACACTAGCCAGAGCCGTGCACGCTCTGTGCATGCGCACGTGCCTGCCCCTGACCGTGGCAGAGAGGCAGACTCTGGCTTACCGGTATTGCGTGCCTCAGTCCTGGCACTAAGCGCCAAGGTGCCACGGCTCCGTGTGCCAATGTTACGGAAGAGTATGTAGGCCAGCAGGCAGGAGCTTGCAGCGGACCTGTCCGTGCCGTGACGAGACCCTGCAGCCCGCATGCAATTCACCCCAGCCCCGTAACCATCCCAGTGCTCACTGGACACATCAGTACCACCGTCTTGCATTTGATTCCTCGCTGATTCTTCATAAAATTTCGGATACAGCTTCCTTACATGTTACAGTATGTTTGCACCACCTGCAATCTGCAATTTCGCACGCTGCAATTTCCGACAGCACTTCTGATGCATGAAGCTGTGCAGCTCGGGGAGGTTTAGTGTATTATGATATGCTGCGAAGCCTAGACAACTAAGGCTGTGATAAGGTATGGATGTATAGTGGGCGAGGACTAGTTGCCCGGGCGAGCGAGAGGCCTGCGCTATATCTGTCTCTTTCGGGTCTTGATTTCTGACCAGGTTGCAAATTGACTGCTTGCGATAGCATGTCGTGTTCACTTTCCGCCATTTCCCTCGTGCGGCAATGCACCTGCGGTCCCTCTCTGCCCTCCCCCTCCGCCTCCCCCTGGCCCCAGGACCTCACGTGCCCAAACGCCAAAGAGCGGCTAACGAACATGACTGGTCCTAGTGGCAGCGGCAGCAACCCCAGGCGGCAGCTGCCCTCCGCCCTGCAGCTGCACATCCTATCACTGCTGCCCCCCAACGAGCGCACCCTCAGCGGCCGCCTGGCGTGCTGGGACGCGGCCGACACCCTCAGTGCAGCTGAGGACCGTACTGCGTCCCTCGGGCAACAGCTGCCGCCCCACGCCGTGGCCTGGGCCCTGGAAGCAGGGCAGCAGCACGTGCTGGCGCTGCCCTTCCGGCACAAGTTCGAGCTGTTGAACACCGCTGCAAGCAGCGGAAGCAGGATCAATCTGGAAGTGGCGCTGGCGCTGCTGCAGCCAAGCATCTTCCCCGAGCTCCTGCAGAGCCCGGACTGCAGCTACCGCCGCTACCTCACAGATCCCGGCGTTGCAGCGGTCGAGGCGGGCCACCCGCAGCTGCTGGGCTGGCTGCTGTCTCACTGCCCCGGGCTGCTGCGACCCAGCGCTGTATTGGACGCCGCAGCCAAACACTGCAACCTGGCGGGTCTGCAGACGGCGTGGGAGGCCCTCCAGTCTTGGCCCGCCGACACGGGCAGCAGCAGCGGCAGCAGCGGCAGCGGCGGCAGCAGCGGCAGCAACAGCCTTCGCGCTTCCCTGAGCCAGTCGGTCTTGGATGCTGCAGCGGGGTCGTCCACCCCAGACGCCGTGGCGAAAATGCAGTGGGTGCTGGCCAACAGCACCGGCGGGCAGTGCCGCCTCGACACGAGCACAGCAGTGGCAGCCGCCCGCACCGGGGACCTCCCTCGACTGCAGTGGCTTCACAAGCAGGGCTGCCAGCTTGTGCGGGAGGTCTGGCAACACAAGTCGCTCCTGGCCGAGGCGACCCTGGAGGCGGCGCAGTGGTTGGTGGACGAGGCCGGATGTGGGCTGCCGAAGGCCGCAGCCGGAACTGGGCAGGACCATTTGGTGTGGACGTACTGGCTGTTCGATGTGGCACAGGGCCGTGACGGGGCGGCAAAGCTGCGATGGCTGCAGGGGCGGCGGCCGCAACAGCTGCAGGGGGACTGGGAAGAGAACAGGCGTGTGCTGGTTCGGCTTGCGGAGGTTGCAGCTGGGGCGGGGCAGCTGGAGACGGTGCAGAGCCTGGTAAAGGAATTGGAGCTACTGCCCGATGGGAGGGGTGCAAGAGATGTGGATGCGGACTACGCAGCGCAGTCAGGGAGCGTGCCCGTGGCGGCATTCCTGCGCGATGCTGGCCTGAGGTTCAGCTTCAGCGCGTACTGTAAGGCAGGGATGCTGGGGCATGTGGCAATGGTCCAGTGGCTGGCGCAGGAGGCGGGGGTGTCCGCTGAGCACCTGAATCTGTTCAGTTTCGTTGAGCTGTGGCCGAGTGACACCGCGGCATGCAACCGGGACCTGCTGGAGGCGGTGCAGGCGGTGGTGGGTGTGGCGGGGTGCAGGGACTGGAAAGCGGAGTGCGTGCTGTTGTATGCAGCGGAGCGGGGCGACCTGGCGCTAGTGCAGTACCTGCAGGGGCAGCAACAGCAGGGGCAGCAGGAGCAGCAGCGGGGGCAGCAAGGAGGGCAACAGGGGCTGGGGCAGCAGGGACCGTGTCCGCCTGTGGCCTGGCCCGATGGGACCACTATCGTACAGGATGCCGCCTGTGCTGGCGGAGAGGCGCTGCTGGAGTGGCTGGTGGAGCGGCATCCTGGCTGCCGTATGGCAGGCACGAGCCAGGGCCGTGCAAGCTCCGCCTACCTGTGCGCTGCGAAGAATGGCGACCGGGGCACGCTGGCGGCCCTGCGGCGGCTGGGCGTGCCGTGGGATGCACAGGATACGGTGGCGCAGGCGGTAAAGAAGGGATGCGAGCTGCCGGTCCTGCGGTGGCTGGTGGAGCAGGGAGCGCCGGTGAGCAGCGCTGGGGACATGGAGGAGGCGGTGGCGCGTCGGGTGGGGCATGGGGGCCTGAGTTCCGAGGAGGCGGCCTGGCTGCAGGGCTTGGCGGGGGCGGCCGTGGTAGCGGGACCCGTGGGGGACTAGGGCACTCCTGATGGTGACGGTGGAGGACGCGGGAGAGCGGGACTGAGGCAGGGCATATCATGTCGGCCTGGTGTTTGCATCATGCTTGACACGCGGGGTGCATGAGATGGTAGAAGGTTCGTTTGGCAGACCCGCGTGGTTGCGCACAGGATGCCGGTTGCGTGAAGGAAAGCCACCCGAGGCCCTCTTCACGTTGTCAGTGACTCTAGCTCTTTGTGTGTAGTACGGGTAGCTGAGGGATGCAAGCAGTGGCGGGGCTGCGCGCATGTACCTACCACATGGAGCACGTAGGCGAGTAGGCAGGGAAGAGGAGCAGCACGGGCAGCACGGGCAGCTCCCGCCTGAGGCCTGGCCCGATGGGACGACTGTGTGGTATGCTGCAGAGGCTGGCTGCGAGGCGCTGCTGGAGTGGCTGGTGGAGCGGCATCCGGGCTGCCGCATGGCAGGCACGGGCCAGGGCCATGCGTGGTCTGCATACCTGTGTGCGGCCAAGAAGCCGACCGGAGCACGCTGGCCGCCCTGCGGCGGCTGGGCGTGCCATGGGGTGCGGAGGATGTGGTGGTGAAGGCGGTGCAGCATTGTGGGTGCGAGCTGCCGGTCCTGCGGTGGCTGGTGAAGCAGGGGGCGCCGGTAGGCAGGGCACAGGACATGGAGGAGGCGGTGGCGCGTCGAGTGGGATGGGACCTGAGTGCCGAGGAGGCGGCCTGGCTGCGGGGCGTGGCGGGGGCGGCAGGGGCAGCTGCAGCAGCTACGGAGGACTAGGTGTTTCCGATAGGGTGTTCCTATGGGTGACGGTGAAGGTTGAGCGATGAGGTGTTTCCGCCAGTGCTGGTCCTGCACAGGGGAGCGGTGGTATGAGCTGGCAGGCTGTGCGAAACGGAAAGGAGGCGCATGCAGGGCAGCAAGAGCAGGCCTATTGTGCAGGCCCGAAGGGTGTGTGGGGGTGCACGACCGTGGTAGGTGTCGGCACCCGACCAGCACTGTGCAGGTGGTAGCCGAGAGTGGTGGCCAGTAGGGGGTTTCCCCAAAGCAAGGATGAGGGTTAGATATGGATCAAGGGGGTAGCACGAAATGGAGCACAGCCGTCGTGATCGTGTAGCTGGTGTGCCCCAACCGGGCAGGCAGGCCTGCCATCGATGCACACAGGCCGAGACCTTTGATGGCGAGATAATCCTGATCTGCATGTGCTGCCCTCGGCTGACGCTGGCAAACGAATGAGTGGCTCGTGCTAGAGAGAGAGCGGCTGCACTTAATCTGAACTTCGCTGTGCCTGCGGGGTGCATGCCGCATTTGACGGTGCTGCAAGCTGCTGTAAGCTTGTAACACAAATGAGTCCCGCTGGTACTTGTGCCGGGGGCCTGACCACTGGCAGTCCATCCAGCGTGAGTGGATGTGTACGGCAAGGCGGCGTTGCACCAGCACGTGGCAGTGGTTCGGTCGCTGGCGGAGGAGGCAGGGGTGTCGGCTGGGGGGCTGGACTTGGCTTAGAGCTGTGGCCGGAGAGTACGGCAGCACACTGCCGGGACCTGCTAGAGGCGGTGCAGGCGGTGGTTCGCGTGGCAGGGTGCAAGGGATGGGGCGCGAGGGGCGTGCTGGCCCTGGCTGGCCGATGCAGCGGAGCGAGGACACTTCGCCCTGGTGCAGGGCCTGCAGGAGCAACAGCACTTGCAGCAGGTGCAGGAGCAGCAGGCGCAGGGGCAGCAGCAGCAGGGGTAGATGAGGCAGGGGCAGCAGCAGGTGCAAGAGCAGCTTCTGGTGCGGCCTGGCCCCACGGGAGGCCGGGAGGCCGCCGAGGCTGGGTGTGAGCATGCACCGAGCAGGTGCCAGGCACTGCTGGAGTGATGGGTGGAGCTCAGCAGTGTCCTGGCTGTTGGCTGCCTCTGGCGACCACTAGCCAAGAGCCGTGCGTGCTCTGTGCATGCGCATGTGCGCGCGGCTGGTGTGCAGAGAAGTGACGCGGTATTCAGCTAGGTGGACGGGGACGCTCAGCCGGCTGAGGCACGACTATTGTGCTGCTTGCCTGTGATCTGCTCAATTGGCAATGGTGGGCACTGGGCAGGTTTCGGAGATACACAGCGCAAGTACGCAAGCGCAACGCGGTTCAGTCCCCTGACGCGACCGTGGCAGAGAGGCAGACCCGGGCTTGTTGCGTGCCTCAGTCCTGGCACTAAGCGCCAAGGCACCACGGCCTCGTGTGCCAATGTTACAAAGAGTACGTAGGCCAGCAGGTAGGTGCTTGCAGTGGACCTGACCGTTCACGAGGAGCACCTGCAACCCGCATTCAGGGGAGCACCCTGCTACCCTGCCGCCCAGCCCAGCTTACGAACTTACAGAGCACCTCAACACCATGTGCTGTATTTGATATCTCGCTGATCCTCCTTGAAACTTGGGGATATCGCTTTCTTACAGTATGTTTTCACCTGGTTCATACCGCTTCGCACGCTGCAACGTCCGACAGCACCTCTGATGCATGACGCTGTGCAGCGCAGGGAACTTTAGTATATAATGACATGCTGCGTAGCCTGGACAACTAAGGCTGTGATAAGGTATGAATGCATCGTGGGCGAGGACCTAGTTGCCCAGGCGAGCGAGGCCTGCACCATTCTGCCTCTTTTCGGTCTTGATGCCCGATCAGGTTGCAAGTTCACTGCTTGCGATAGCGTGACGTGTTCAGATACCGTCAACTTGCTCTAGCGGCCATCCACTTGCGGTCCCTCTCTGCCCTCCCGCTCCCACTCCCTCCCCCGCCCCCAGAGTCTGACGCGCCTGACGAGCATGAGTGGTCACAGTAACAGCGGCAGCGACCCCAGGCGGCAGCTGCCCACCGCCCTGCAGCTGCACATCCTGTCCCTACTGCCCCCCAACGAGCGCGCCCTCAGCGGCCGCCTGGCGTTCCGGGACGCAGCCGACGCCTTCAGTGCTGCTGAGGACCGTACTGCGTCCCTCGGGCAACAGCTGCCGCCCCACGCCGTGCCCTGGGCGCTGGAGGCAGGGCAGGAGTACGTGCGGGCGCTGCCCTTCCGGCACAAGTTCGAGCTGCTGAGCACAGCTGCAAGCAGCGGGAGCGAGGTGAACCTGGAAGTGGCGTTGGCGCTGCTGCAGCCAAGCATCTTTCCCGAGCTCCTGCACAGCCCGCACTGCACTTACCACCGCTACGTCGCGGATCCCGGCGTTGCAGCGGTCAAGGCGGGCCACCCGCAGCTGCTGGGCTGGCTGCTGTCTCACTGCCCCGGGCTGCTGCGCCCTAGCAGTGTGTCAACAGCCGCAGCCCAGCACTGCGACCTGGCGGGTCTGCAGGAGGTGTGGGAGGCCCTCCAGTCTTGGCCCGGCAGTGGCACCAGCGGTCTTTGTGCCGCGCTGAGCCAGTCTGTCTTGGATGCTGCAGCGGGGTCAGCCACCCCAGACGCCGTGGCCAAGATGGAGTGGGTGCTGGCAAACACGGCCGGTGTGCATTGTCACCTCAACGCGAGCACCGCGGTGGCAGCCACCCGCTCCGGGGACCTGACCCGGCTGCGGTGGCTCCACGCGCAGGGCTGCCAGCTGGTAGGGGAGGGCTGGAACGAGCACGCGTCTCTCCTGGCTGATGCAACCCTGGAGGCGGCGCAGTGGCTGGTGGACGAGGCGGGCTGCGGGCTGCCTAGAGCCCCAGCCGGCACCGGGCGGGACCACTTGGTGTGGACATACTTGTTATACCAAGTGGCGCAGGGCCGTGACGGGGCGGCAAAGCTGAGGTGGCTGCAGGGGCGGAGGCCGCCGCAGCTGCAGGGCGAGTGGGAAGGGGATCGGGGTCTGCTGGTTCGCCTGGTGGAGCTTGCGGCTGGGGCGGGGCAGCTGGAGACGGTGCAGCGCCTGGTATGGGAGTTGGAGCTACTACCCGATGGCGAGGGCGCCCGGGATGTGGATCCGGATTACGCAGCGGATTCAGGGAGCGTGGCGGTGGCGGCATTCCTGCGCGACGCCGGCCTGAGGTTCAGCTGGAGTGCGTACGGCAAGGCATCGCTGCATGGGCACGTGGCCATGATTCGGTGGCTGGCGCAGGAGGCGGGGGTGTCGGCTGAGGGGCTGGACCTGGCCAGGTTCATAGATCTGTGGCCGCACGGGACCGCGGCATGCAACCGGGACCTGCTGGAGGCGGTGCAGGCGGTGGTGGGTGTGGCAGGGTGCAGGGGGTGGGACGCTGGGGCTGTGCTGTCCGTCGCAGCGGATCGGGGAGACCTCTCCCTAGTGCAGTACCTGCATGGGCAGCTTCAGCAGCAGCAGCAGCAGCAGCAGGGACAACAACCGGGGCAACCTTCGCCTGCGGCCTGGCCTGATGGGACGACTCTACCTGATGCCGCAGAAGCTGGCTGCGAGGCGCTGTTGGAGTGGCTGGTGGAGCGGCATCCTGGGTGCCTTCTGCAGGGCACGAGCCAGGGTCTCACAAGCTCCTTGTACCTATGTGTGGCAAGGAACGCTGACCGGGGCACACTGGCCGCCCTGCGGCGGCTGGGCATGCCGTGGGGTACGGAGGACGTAGTGGCGCAGGCGGTGCGGCATGGGTGCAAGCTGCCGGTGCTGCGGTGGCTGGTGGAGCAGGGGGCGCCGGTGGGCAGCGCGGGGGACATGGAGGAGGCGGTGGCGCATCGGGTGGGGCGTGGGGGCCTGAGTGCCGAGGAGGCGGCCTGGCTGCGGGGCTTGGCGGGGGCGGCAGCGGCAGGAGCAGCTGCGGAGGAGTAGGGTGTTCCGCTAGTGCTGATCCTGCAGGGGAGCGGTGTTATGAGCCGGCATGCTGTGCGAAACGGAAAGGAGGCGCGTGCCGGGGAGCAGGCGCAGGCTCGTTGTGCAGGCTTGAACGGTGTGGGGGTGCACAACTGTGGAAGGTGTCGTCCCGCCATGGCATTCGAGAAGCACTGTACGGAAGGTAGCCTCGAGTGGTGGCCAGTAGGAGTAACTCAGTAACTCAAAAGCAAGGCTGAGGGTTGGGTAAAAGGGATCTGTATGAATGGAACAGGAGCTGCTGTTGGCTTGAAGTTGAGTGGGCGGAGTGAGGAACTGTAGGGAATGGACGAAGCAGAAGATTTCCGCTGCCGTACATGGTGGGACCACTGGACTTCGTGGGAGCGCCAGCGCCAGTGCTAGCATTGTCCAAGGAACGCAAGGTCAAGGAGGTGTGCCCCCAGAGCACCCGGCTGCTGAGGCACGTGCTAACACACGGGTCCGGCGGGGTTGGCGGTGGGGACAGCGGCGGAGCCGTGGACATCGGGCTGCTGGCCCACCTGGACGTGCGGGAACGGCTGGCATTGCTGCTGCGTCTGGGGAGGCTGGCGGTGGGCTCCTGGGCGGAGTGTGGGGCGGGGATCTGCGGGGGGAGCAGATCGGCGTCTGGGGAGGGGCCGAGGGCTGGGCCGGGCTCGGGAGGGGCAGCTGCAGGGGGCGCGCGGCAGCACGGGGAGGCATCCCGGGGTGGCAGGACAGCGGCGGAGGGCTGCACGTACGTCCTGCCAGTAGACGACCTGGGGGCGGGCATCGTGGAGGTGCTGTGCACGGCGCACGGGCTGCTGCCGTACGGCAGTAGTACGGAAGAGCAGCAGCAGGACGGTACGGCAGTTGATGGCGGGGAGGGGGAGGCGCAGCGTGGAGGGGGTGCGGCGGATGGTGGCGGTGGGGTGGGGGCGCTGTGGCTGAAGGCGGGGGTGGGCCGGGCGGGGCGGGTGGCAGTGCAGGCGGAGTGGTGGAGGCTGGTGGCGGCCGCGGTGAGGGGCTGCCTGCGCCCGCCGTGGGGGAACATGTTGGAATGCCCAGCGCCGTGGCTGCAGATCGACGGCCTGCCTGAGGTGCCGGAGGGTAGGTTGAGGGTTGGGGGTATGAGGAACAGCAGGGGATAGTAGTGAGTGGGCCTATGCCGTGGGGCGGCGGCGGGACTGGTACGCATGCTCACGATGTGAAATGCCCGCACACGCGTGTCAATGCATTGTCGCATGCGGCGTCCCTGCCGTTTAAGTCTTGCATTTGCCAATAAGGCCGGTGAGTGCTTGTCTGTCCGCTTTTGTGGCACACGACATACACGTGCACTGACAGTTACGGGGCCAGGGCCCAGAGGTAGTGTACCTGTGGGCTGTCCTTCCACTTGGAGGACACCAAAGTGCAACGTACGCATGCTCGGTTGCTGGGCGTTACACCCTCCTCCCGGCGCTCTGCGGTTTACCACCGGCACTCATGTCGGGGTATAGCTTCTCAATGGGGTTCTTATGGGCAGGCTGCCTGCATGGCCAACGCCAACGCCAACGCCAACGCCCACGCCCGCGGAGGCCAAAGATTGAGTTCCCACGATTTGTGTGGTGAAGGTGCTAGTGCAGGGAGGATTGTAAGTCTTTGTTATGATTTACTAGCTACCTACTGCCGACAACTCAATCCTCACCGCAGCCGAGTTCCCGTCGCGGGCTCCCCCTCGTGTGGCGGCGGCGCTGGCGGGAGGGTACCTCCCCTGCCTGGAGCGCCTGCTGCGGAGGGGTGCGGAGGATCGACAGGTGCGTGTACAGGAGTCATGGGGCGCGGGGTGGGGTATGGGGCGCGGAAGAGCCGCATGTGCGTGGGGCGTGGCGTGTGGGGTACGGGGCTGGAGAGGTGCGCTGGGGCGGGGTGAGGTTTAAGGGTTGGGTGGGACCTCGCATAACAAAGGAAACGCCATGCACACGCAGCCTCAGGCAGTATAGCAGCACACATTTAAGCCTTGTTGGGGCCGGGTTGTAGGCGCCCTTGGGGCCCTGGAAAGAAGCAGTAGGCAACTGTGCACCGCGCTTGGGGCCTGAAACCACGTGATGCAGCACATGAAAAAAGGCATAATAACTGGATGCATTGCCTATTACATTATCAATAGCTGAAGGTGAAGCTTTTCGAATTGATTGCCAACTTGTTTAAGAAACCACGTCATGGCCGCGGCTTTCGTGCCGAAGTCTAATTCTCCGTCACAGCCGAATCCGCATGCTTGACCCACAGGGCTCGGAGGCGCAGCTGGTGCCGCAGGTGCTGCGCAGCCAGCCCCTGGCCTGGAGGGCCCTCCCCTGGCTGCTGGCGTACAGCGATGTACGGCAGGGCGCCTCCCTCATCGCCACGCTGCGCAAGGTGCTGCTACGTGCGAGGGACCAGCTGGGGGCTAGTCCCTGGGTGCACCTCCTGGGTGCAAGCGTTGTGGCCGCTGCCGATGGGCACGCTGTGTGCGCGCCTCCACACGTGGACGTGTGCTGCATCCTCCTAGTGCACTTCCGGGAGAGCCCGCACAGCTCCCCTGCAGCTCCCCCGCTGGCACCCTGCTCCGCGCCAGCTGCCCCATCCCCCGGCCCCGCCCCGGAGCCCACACTTCATCCCTCATGCCCAGGAGCCGCCGCATCACACACATCAGCAGCAACGACGGCGGCGGCAGAGCCTGCGCACAGGTGGGGAGCAGGGCCAAGGCCGATTGAGGCGGCCCTAGAGGCGGTGCAACCGGCGGCCAAAGCAGCGGCATCAGGGGCAGCGATCGCACCACCCGGGGTCCGCGGCTCTGACCTGGACGTGTGCGCAGTGTGCGCAGTGGTGCCCCCGACAACGCCTGACGCTGCTCCTCGTCTATGCGGCAGTCTCGCTTGCGCCATCCATGGCCGCGTACCTGTCGAGTGCGACAAGCTGGCAGCCTCTGGCTCGAGCTCCGGCTCGGGGTCCAGGCCAGGCCGGGCGCAGAAGCGCGGGCCGCAGGCGCCCCGGGGGGCTCTGCAGCCGCTGCACCAGCGGTCCATTCTATGGGAGCAAAGCCTGGAGCGCCTGTGGAGCCCCTTGCTAAGCTGGCTGGCGGTCCTTGGGTTTGAGTGCTTGGCCGGGGAGGTGGGTATGGAGGAGGCTGCGGGCGCTGCGGGTGCAGCAGCTGGCGGGGCAAGCAGCGGCAGCAGCAACGGCAGCGGCAGCAGCAGCAGCGGCATGAATGCGACGGCGGCGAGCTGTGCAGGCGGCGGCGGTGGAGGTAGCGGCGGCGGGGAGGAGGGCCGTGGCAGCGGCGGCAGCGGCGGCGGCGGCGGTGGGGTGCGTCCAAACCCGCGTGCAGTTGCGGACGCGTGTCGGCAGATGGCGCCGCGCGACATGGATGCGATAGGGCTGGCAGGGGCCGCCCTGCGGCAGACCGTCCCGCTGGCTGTGCAGGACCCGCCCGCATGCCAACTGGTTATGCCGGCGCTCGCGACAGCGCTGTGCTACCTGGCCGCGGCGTTCCCAGATGAGGTACGGCAGGCCGTGGAGGGGACAGTGCACGTGGCAGAAAGCTTGTCGCAGGACGCCCCCGGCAGTGCGGGCGCCGTGCGGGGCGGAGCAGCTGCAGCAGCAGCAGCAGGAGCGGGAGGAGGGGGAGGCAGAAGCGCAGGTGCCAGCGCAAGCGCCGGCGGCGGCTCCGGTGCTGTTGATGTATCGGGGGAGGTGTGGCCGCGGCAGCTGGTAAGCCGCCTGGCCGCCTACCTGCGTGGTCAGCAGCAGCAGCAGGACGGACAGGCCCGGTACCCCAACCTCATGGTGGCCCTCGGTGCCCTGGAGGCTCTGCTGGAGCTGTGGGGATCCGGGCGGGTGCCGAGGGAGGGCGGGGAGGAGCAGGAGGAGCAGCAGCAGCGGATGCACCTGGCGGGTGTGTCAGCGCTGAGGGCCGCGGTCTGTGCGATGGGTAGCATGCCGGGGGCTTCAGTGCTGGTGGGCGGGGTGCACGTGGGCCCGGGGGAGCTGCGCCGGGGGCTGCTGCTGCGCGCGTGCGCCTACCCGGCATGTGTTAGCGTGGAGGGGGACAGCGAGGCGGAGGCGGAGGGGCGGCTGGTGGCGTGCGGCCGGGGGTGCGGGGCCGCGTGGTACTGCTGCCAGGAGTGCATGGAGGCGCACTGCAGGGAGGGGCACGAGAGGAGCTGCGGTGCTGGGCGTTAAATGTAGGGGACCAGGTGTATGCTGCGCCTCGGGCGCTGGCGTGCAGGGAGCTTTCAGGGTGTGCGTCTTGTGGCAGGTCACTGTGTACACGTGTGTTTGTGGCTCAAGAGCACGATTACTATTGATTGGATCCGTGCAGTTGCAGGTTGCAACGGTGCGGGAAAGTGGTAGCCTAGGGCGGAATAAGACAGGCACGGGTGTGTACCGGTACGTAAGCGGACCGCCACGGCCTTTGCGGGTGATGGGACCCGATAGTTTCGTGTCTTGACGGTACTGCCGCTGTCGCATATGGCCAGCCAGGGATTCCCGCATGCCCCCTACTAGCACAGCGTTTTGCATCCTTGTTTTGCGTGTAACATGTTACGAGGTGTTCGTGCCCTGTCTGTGACTGTGGACCAACCGGGTTCCACTCCCTAGGGGGCACATGTCCACACTTTGGGCTGCCATATCTTTTTTCCCAACAAAAAACTAAGGACGTGCCGTAGTGCGCTGGACAGCTCTTGATGTCATGCTTCCGCCTGTCA
>VFQN01005300.1_pt1 | contig 15915 bp, 24 predicted proteins | sample 3512371 | NCBI WGS metagenome assembly VFQN01 (sample SAMN10412370, study PRJNA504923) | tailings metagenome | isolation source: Replicate 2 from Balatoc abandoned mine | place: Philippines: Itogon, Benguet | collected 2017-08-28 | reverse complement strand
CCCCCCCCCGCCCTCACCTCGTCGATGAAGATGATGGATGGCGCGCTCTCCCTGGCCAGCGCGAACAGTTGGGACACCAGCTTCTCGCTCTCGCCCAGCCACTTGGACACAAGGTCCTGAAAAAAGAGTGGGCAATAAAAATGCGCAAAAGCACACTGATTAGATGGTACTGACGCTGGGCAGTACTGTTGGAACCGTTGTACTTGGGCTGTCGTAGCAGTGGCCCAGTGCAAAGGGCGTATGTGTCTCACCCAGCTAGCCCCATGCAAAGCCCCATGCAAGCCCCAACGACTGTACCTGCGAGGAGATGGAGAAGAAGGTGCTGTCCGCCTCGGTGGCCACCGCCTGGACGAAAATCAGGGAAGAGGGCAACAGCGACTGGGGTTACAGTATGCGTCACTGAGTGTGGTGGAATGGGGTTGGGGAGGGCGTGGGGTGACTGCGGCCGTCAGTCTCACCGCACCACGGCCATGCTGGGTGCGGGTTAGGGCCCCACCCGCTGCTTGTGAGCCTTTGCGATAATGGCGGCCCCGATTGCCCATTAACTGGGTATGCGTTGTCGCCGTAGCGGGGGCCTGTCCTAAGGTAACAACACGCGCACCCGTCCGTTTCCGCCATCCAGGGGCCCGCCCGCCACTGGCTTGGCCGCCAATAGTTCGACCATAGCACGCAAACGCCGTCGCGTTGCGCTTGTCGGTACTTTCGCTGGTGCCCCTCGCCAGGGGCGCCCCCAAGGGGACTGCACCTAAGCCACCCGCGCTACCCCAATCCCACCCAAGCAGGTCTGCACCTGTGCATGCCGTGCACCGCCGGCTGCAACGCCGTGCCCCGCACACAAGCCCCAGGGTGACATCCGTGCGGTACCAGCGCGGGCCACAGCAACCGCGCTCTGCCGTCATCGCACACCTACCCGCCGATCAGCCCCGTGCCTTGGCCCCAGCCCTCCCCGACCCGGATCCGCCCGCCTCCACCTCGGCCCCCGGCCCCGGCCCACCTTGGCAAGGTACGACTTGCCCGTACCGGGCGGCCCGTACAGCAGGATGCCGCTCCAGGGTTTCCGCTTGCCTGCCATGTGTGCCACGGGTTGAGGGTCAGCACCGTGCAACTACCGGTATACTTTTGTAGTAGAGCAGCCCTGTGGCAGAGCAGCGCTACGGGGTGCCGTGCCCTGTACGTGTGGTGAGCAGACCAGCGGTTGCAAGGCTGTGAGCCTAGTTGTGCAGGACCAACGTGTACAAGACTGCCGGACGCGACATTGCCCTGCACAGCGAGCTGCCATTAACGCCGCGCGCTGGTGTTCAGCATGGCACGGCTGCTGCATACCACGCCGCACACGGTCGCACCAAGGGGACAGCTGCTGCCATGCGCCTTCCACCGTTCCATGCTCCCCCCTGGCGCCTGCACCCCAGAACGCAACATGCAGCTTGTCGTACACTCTCCCCAGTGCCGTCCTACTATTTTCTTATTGCCGTAAGATTACAGCCATAGCAATAACATCATCACCGACAACCCACCTGTGAAGAACTGCGGGAACTTGACGGGCAGGATGACGGCTTCCTTTAGCGCCTCCTTAGCGCCCTCAAGCCCAGCAACGTCGTCCCACTGCAAGCGGTTATGAAAGGGGACACCATTGTAATAAGACGGCATGCTAAGGGAGAGGGAGACACGTGTTACTTGTCTGTCCGGGTCAGATCCGACAAGCGGGGGCGGGGAGCCACGGGCGTCCGGTCATAGCAGGCTTGCGACTCGCATGGCTGGACAGCAACAACAGCTGCACCAGCACCCCTCCGCCGAATGCCGCCTCGGCATCACAAGCGCGCTACGAGCCACATCCTTTTGTGATAGGAAGCGCATCGGTGCTGCTCGTATTGGCGTGGTTGCACGGGCCAAGCGCCCAAGCCAATGGTGCTGGTGGCACCTGAGATCCTGCCCACCTCTCAAGCCGACAACTGATCTACAATGTGGGTTGCAGAAACAATTGCCGCAGCCGTTGCTGCCAGTGCGTGCTTGTGCTAGCCTCATGCTGAAGCGCCAGCTCACCTTGACGTTGGGCTTCTCCGTCAGAATGGCTCCTGTTAGCCCCGCCTTAAGCTTTTCCTTCTCCTTGTTGTCGTCCTGCAGCAGCGCGGAGGGTCCACACGCAGGTAAGCGCAGTACCACGTAGCATACCCTGCAACACTGACCGCTAACCCACATAAACCCCTACCCCCATACTCACAGCCCATATGCGCCCTTAGCCCTCTTGCTTTCCAACCGTTGCTGCATGTTGGCGCCCAGCAACTCACCTCATCCTTTTGCCCTGGCTTCTTCACTTTCTGTGCAGCAGCTGTGCCGTTGTCATTCCCCCCTGTGTCGTTGCCGTTGATGCCTTTCAGGTACTCCGCCCGCGCGAGGTACTCCTTGAACTGTGGATCAAGAGACGAGGAACTAGGTAAGGAGCCGGCAGGTTTGGGTGCAGCCTGCGGGGAACCCTAGCACCACGACGACGATCGACTACGTGGTGACCCTGGGGCTCCCGGACTTGCCTTGACCATGACTGCCTCTCGACACTTTTCATTCTTCTCGTACTTCAGATATGTTTTGAAGTACTCCAAAGATGACAAGTATAGTTGCAGCGCCTTCTCGTAGTTTGCTGCCTCGTCCTCCGTCACCGCTTGCTTTGCAAAGTCGATAGCCTTCTCCTTAAAGCCTATGTATACAGCCATCGTTGGCTGGGCTAGCTGAGTAAGAAGCTAACTAGGAGCTGCACAGCGCTGGTTGACTCTGCGCAAACAGCTCTCTGGCCTTTCGCAGGTGAGGTCAGAACACACACATGTTGAGAGAATCACACTATGGCCTTGGATGAGCAGGCCTGTACTGGGCCTGAGACGTCGCGACGTGGGCCAACAGGTAGCGCGATGCAGTTCAGGCCCTACCAAGCCAGGTGAAGACGAGGGCAAGCCGGATCGATAGGATGGATAACGAGTGCGTCAGAAACCTAGTAATCCGCTATGTGGGCCATGGACTTGAAGCAACACGGCAACTGCCCCGACATGTACGGCGTGACCTTTGCGGGGACGAAGATTGCGTACCCGCGTCTCATGCCACCGCCCCTGCCTCGTTTACAACCAAGCGTCCGACCAGAACAGCGGCGCATATCATCAACCCGCACATGTAACAGATGCGGGATCGGCATGCTGTGACCTGCCACTCCATGCAAACTTGGCCCCCATGCCTTTTTGCACGACACCTGTACCTGCCACATCGGCGCCATACTCCCAAATATTCATCCTTAAGGCCAGGATATACACAAGCGCCACGTCAAGGATGTCACAACATCTTGCGCCGTGTACCCTATCAATGTGCTGCACCAACACTACCCCCTGGTAGGTGGCGAAGCTAAGCTCCGTGGCTCACGCCTCTGTGGCCTTGGCGTCCGCGGCTGGGCGCGTCCGTGCCTTCCGCTTGGCTTGCTCCTGGCCGTCCGTGGGCATAGGCCACTTGGGGTTGGGCGTGCGCATGTTGACACCCTTGACCGTGGGCAGCGCTGTACACAGGTGGCCACGTGGTTGGTGCAGAGGGCGGAATCAGGTCAGAGGGTAGGTCAAGAGGGGCGGAATGGAAAAACATCAAGTGGTGGCAATGCTGTCTTGCTAGCTGCTACACGTGCAGCCGACGCTTAGGCGGGATTGGGGTGTGCTACTTGTACTGGAGCGGATGCCGTGGGCAGCACTTACTGTTGTGGTCTCGCCCGTAGGTCTTGGACTCCCCCCGCCAGTACTGCAGGGGCCGCACCCGGTTGCGCGTGCTGCGGCGGGTGCCTCCCTCGTCCACCGTGAGACCGATGCCTTGGGGATGCAGGGGCAAGGGCAACCGAAAGGGCACGTCATTCCCATACCAAGTCCAGCGCAGTCTCCGACTAAGGCGAAGCGCTCCGACTAAGGCGAAGCGCTTCCACACGCAGTGCTTCTGGTACCTGCACGATACTGGCTCAGGGGAATTTCTTCCCCGGACAAACCCCTACCTGCCAAGCTCTTCCGGCCCTGGACCAGCTTCCGCTCATGCAGGTACGTCTCCCCGTTGTGGCGCCCTGCGGAGTTCTCCCCCTCCCTCTTGCTGTCCGCGTCGCTGCTTGCTCCGGAGCCCTGCGACCTGCTGCCGCCCTTTGCCTCCTGGCCCCTGGGCTGCAGCACCTGGGGCTCGTCCGGCAGCGCCATCACCTCCACCATGGCCATCCCCGCATCGTCCTCATGCGCGAAAGCGGCCTCCCCTTCCTCCTCCGCGCTCATGCCACAAGCTGCACTCCGCGCCTCCGTGCCCCTGCCTCCATTCTCCACGCCCTGCCCGCTGCACCTGCCACCGATCCCCCGCACACCGCCATGCACGTCTGTTCCCTGGCAGCGGCCGCTGTCCGCACTGCTGGCTGGTCCATTGACCGGGGTACGTGCACCTGCTGCTGCTGCTGCGCCCACAGCGCTGCACCCTGCAGCCGCCCCCGCCCGGCTCCCACGGGGCTCCTCTGCCGTCACGCCGGGGAGGGCGGATGCGGCAGCGGCACTGGACCGGTGCCGTGCACCCGCCACTGCACCCATGCCTGCAGGTTGCGCCTGCACGGCAACCGCCGACGGCCCGGCTCCCCCAGCGCCGGCCAGCACAGGCAGGGGCTCGTGCGGTGGTGTGAGCCCCAAGGGCTCGGGCTCAGCACCCTTCTCGGCCGCTTTCCCAAGGCCGACGCCTACGTGGGCAGAGCAATAGCAGGCAAATCGGCACGAACTGGAACACGTGTATGCGATTGTGTGCGGCAATCCCATTGCAGGAACACGTGCTCCTATTAGCAGCGCAGCTCTGACAAGCGCACCTGCTGGGCCGTTCTGGATGACACGGGCCAAACCGCCCAGCGGGGACGGCGTCCGCGATGGGAACAGCAGGGCCCCGGAGGGCACCCTGTGGATGAGGCCGTCCAGGCTGCCTCTCCGCGAGTCCAGCCCGGAAGGCCCTGGCTCCAGGCCCCCTGCCACCTCATCGCTGAAGTCACTGCCCGACCGAGACGCACCCATCCCACCCTGTGGGGCTTCTGCTGGACCGGACAAGCCTGCATCCGCACGGGGTGCACGAGGAGGCAGCGAAGCGCGCGGGGCGAGGGAAAGTCGGTGCGCTGTCGGCGGTCCTCCCATGGCCTCTGCAGCTCTCAGCACCGCGTTCGCTGCCGCTGCTGCCAGGTTCTGCATCTTGAGCGGCACAGGGGTGCTGCTCGCGCTCGGGGGCACGGAGGCGGCTTCCCTGGGGGCGATGGCGGCGCAGGAGGGCGTGGCCGCGGTGTTGCCCGTGCCCGTCGAGGTGACTGACACGGGGTGCTCGGCCTCCAGCTTGCGTATCCGCTGCATAGCCGCTTCTGCCGTCGCAGCGACTTGCGCCGCGATGTCCGCGGCTGTAAGGTTGAGCGTCATGTCACCTCCTGCGGTCAGAACGTCATGGAAGCCTGCGCCCAGCGCCTCATCGCCCAGGCACCCCGCGGCCCCGTGCGGCGTGCCGCCCTGCGCCTGCAGGCTGGGCGAAGGCCCCAGCGGCACGCCTACTTCTGCAGCAGGGCCGGGCCCTGCAGCTTCGGCAGTGGCCGCCTCGCTGGGCACCGCAGCGGCTGCATTGCGGAGCGGGTTGGGCCCCAGGTGGGCGGACAGGCGCATGGGGGGTGCGGGCGTGGCCAGGCAGAGCCGCTTCATCGGCCGCTCCGGCACCCCCTCGATGGGCGTATCATACCCAACGATGCAGCTGCCGGGCGCCTGTAGGCCGCCTGCTAGCAGCTGGGCGCCCCCGGCCAGCACGCTGCCCGGCAGCCACCGCTCGGGGACGCCCTCCATGGGTGTATACCGTGGGAGAAGCGGCGTGTGCTGGAACGCGCGGCCGCTTTGGGGGCAGCGTAGGGACACGGTGGCTGGGCCGGGCGTGACCGCTGGTGGCATGGCCTCCGGCTGGGTAGCCCTTTCTGCCGCCTTGCTGCGTGCTAGCTCCACGGCCAGTGCCACCAGGTCCTCCAGGTACGGCTCAGAGCCATACTGATCCCTGCTGCTGGGGCCTTCGCCGCTGTGTGTGGACGTAAGCGGTGTAGCCGCTTGGTGCTGGTCCCGCTCAGAGGCGCTGGCCAGAGGCGAGGACAGCGGCTGCTCTGCAGGTGTCTCGGAGGACTCCACAGGTTGGGCGGATGGTGAAGGAGGAGCGAGCACAGATGGAGGAGGCGGAGGGGGCAGGCGGAGCGTGAGCGTGAATGGAGGCAGGCGCCTCCGGCGGTGCTGTCCTCCCCGCCGGGGACGCAGGACCAGGTGGGTGGGGTGCTGCAACCCAGGGTCAAAGCTGAACACGTGCACCCGCCCCTCGCTGCTGCCTGCCCCATCGGCTCCAGAGGCCTCCACTGCGCCCGAAGTTGATGCCTTCGCCGCCACGACTGCATTCTTCGCTGGTGATGGAGAGGGTGCTGCTGCTGCCGACACAGCTGGTGCGTCTCCCACCAGCGGCTCAGCTACCGCTGCCGAGGGAGCCTCCCATTGGCTTGACTGCTCAAAGTCATCTGCACATTAAGCACGGCATGTGTGAGTTGCATGCATTGCGACGCGCCCCTGCAAGCCCGACCGACAACACAGTACCTCGCGGTCGCTTGGAGAGGATGCTGCTGGGCGGATGACCAAGGACGTCCTTAAGTGCAGAGCTGCGCAAACGCTTGAGACTGTTAGCTTATAGTTCCGGTCAAATTACAGGTCTGCACAGCCCGATATGCGCTCCTCACCTGACGGTCAAATGTGGAAGCGCGAGCCGCTGTTGCCGACCACTAACAGGGTTCCTAGGCTGTCGAACAAGGTTGAAACGGAACGTCGGTCTTTCCATTGCCGTTGCCACATCAGTCGAGGCAGCCAGTAAGAAGAGCTGCGATGTTGCGTTCAAACGCGCAGCTACACATCAACATGTAAGTAGAGATGGTTGAGGATCAAGTCATACACTATCAGATTACAATTGTGGGACCAGCAACTCCAAGCAGGCTGCACAAACGGCGGACATGGGTCACCCAGAGAGAATCCCGTACAACAACGCCTGGCCGAGCGTCGGCGTGCAAAATGGCGTCTTTCAACACACACAGCAGTAAAAATATAGTGGCGCCGCGCGGTAAAAACCGTTTGCAGTAGGCACCTGGTCCCAAGCGCCAAAACTCAAGTCCACTGACACAGGCAACCCCTCCTTCTCTGCCCCTCCCGTTGCCCAAGCAACACGTCCATATCCCATTCCAGCACGTCCGTCATCAACATCTTCTCAAACAAGTCCGAAGGAGATGCAACATCCATACGCCACACCAAGCCTGGTTGCCTGGACCCTCCACGATAAACCATGCACACGTGTCAAGCGCAAACCTGGGCCCGAAACCTCACGCTCTCCATCTTTTCGATGCCCACACACGCACTGCTGCCATGCAATTTCAGTAAGTCATCACCCCTGCAATACTTCATGAGATGTCCCAGAGGCCCTGCACCGAGTGCTGCTTATTTCGGCTCCGGCTTGGGAGCTGCCCCGTTTGGCATCATCAGGCCCGACATCCCGGGCGGCATGGGCAGGCCCGGAAACCCAGCAGGGATCATGCCAGGCGGCATAGCCTGCATGCAGGTCCAGCAGAGAAGGAGTTAATTATGCACGTCCGTATACCGTATGTTTGTCCATTGCACTGCAAACAAGCCTTATAATACCATGTACCAAGATGCGTCAGGCGCATGCGGAGGAAATGCCGTTGTGCCTGACCCTTGCACCTTGGCAGTGTCATGTTAGTGCTGGTGTGCTTAGGCTGCACAACCCGGCAACTCACCGGGAACTGTCCGGGCACCATTGGAAACCCAGGCATCCCGCCTTGGAGCTGCAAGGAAACAGGCAGTAGCGGTCAGGGTAGGTGGGAACTCATCAATTCCGGTCGTCCTCCAACAACCTATGCCCACTAGGTCGACATCAAAACATACGCGGCAGGAAGTGCGCAGGCATTATACGGTGCGCAACCTAACAGTGCCTAGGCGACAGGTCATGATGCACAGCAGGCCTTGCCCATAGTGCGCTATGTGCCCTATGCTCTCCAAGCCTAACCGTTTTGTCACCGTCCCCCGCGCGAATTATTAGCTAGCCTCTCCGCTTGCTAACCTGCGCCTGCATGGCCTGCTGCGCCGCCGCCGCTGCCGCCTGCTGCTGCGCCTGCTGCGCCGCGGCCGTGTCTCTCTTCCCGTCCGCGCCGCCCGCGTTCTGCTTCGCGGCCATGGCCTGCGGTGTGCAATCGTACAGCAATGAGCATTGGATGCTGCAGCATTGTTCTGATGTCGCTGCCATGCCAACTATGCAATGTGCAACCGCACGTGTGCCAGGGTGGCGTGTCTCTGTCCAGCACCGTGGACAGTGCTTGCGGTGGATGGACGAGTGGCAGCCCATGCGCTTAAAACCTCCCAAGATCCTCCAACACGTAGCCACTGTTGTCCACAAGCAAGAAGTATGTATGTACAGCAGCATCCCCATGACCCGCGGTATCAATCCCGTGCATGGTAACACAGGCCGGAGGGCACTTGTGCTGCCCCCGCCTCACCTCAGCCTGAAGAAGCCAGAAGGGCCGACGCGGTCATCACGAGCAGGGAGGGGTGGCGGCACAGCGGAACAAGCGGGGGTAAGAGGAAGGCAGACCGTCAGGAAACCGTGTACCACGGTAATGTGTGGGTTTGATGCAGTGTTGCAGGCACGCCAATGGCATGTTGGGGTCAGATGCACGGTAGTGCCCCGCATGCACCCTGCACCAGGGCGTGAGCTCCTTTGCTGAGCCTGCCACAACCGTGCTCAGCTGACCCTTACCCCACCAAACAACTTGTACACCTGCCACCATAGCTCAGCCCCAAACGCACCTCCCGGAATTTAGACAGGTACAGCTTTAGCGGCTCTAGGTACTCCTCGAAACCCAGGGTGGACATGGCCCACAGCAGGTCGTCCCCGTTGATGGTTTTCCGCTTTTCCCGCTGGCACTTGTCGCTGGCCCTGCATGTGGCAAGCTTGGCTGTTGCTATAGATGCCATCATGTCATAAACCGCTTGCTTTTGGCCTTGGCTGCTTACTCTGAAGTGATAAAGCTAATGAACTCCGATACACACTCTTGCACAGTCTCCTTGGCGTCCTTTGCTATCTTCGCATTCCCTGGCAGGGCCTTCTTCATGATGCGACTAATGTTGGCGATGGGCAAGAAGCGGTCCTGCTCCCTGGCGTTGCCCCCGCCTCCTCCCCCGTCCCCTTCGTCCCCTGACATCGTCGACTTGTTCCTCCTGTAAGACCACTGCTAATCACTATATTTCACTTTCTACGTATGTTGTATGAAGTAAGGAAACCGCTTGATGGGACTACTTGCGCAAGTCGCTCGTGGCTCAGCTCCGTGTTGCAGGTATTTGCGGAACAAGCGGGTCATGGATGACGCACTTCTTTTTCATTGATACGCAGTGCATTGCTGGGGCGGTAAGGGCGCATTATCCCCTGCACTCGCATGGGGGCGCCACAACGGCTGAAACGGTCGCACAGCGATTTGGGTACGCTCCGTATGCAACGAGGCGCATTTTATATGACGTATTTTACACGCACAATATGCCCACCTGGGCAGAATCACAGGGCTAACGAAAGGGACACCGTCTTGGGCCACTGTTGCTGTTCCCACAAATTTGCTGATTGTGCGTGCGCGCACTCTAGGAATGGGTCCTTTGTAACAGCAGTATCCCTGCTCGAGTGCCAAGGGTGGCTTGCCGTTAACATTTGGACGAGGCCATCGGAGCGGTTGAACCTGCGCCTGCGCGTGGCAAGGAGTCCTGTCGTCCAACGGACTCTGACATTACCAGGTCTGTTGCACACCGCGTGGTACAGCTGTCGTAACCTGTCTTGGGGTTCGTTCGTCTGTGTTGGAGCGCGCGCAGCACAAGGCCCTGCCTTGCTGTCCTGCCGCAGCGCCGCTCACCTCAGCCAAGGCTCTTGAACATGACGTTTACGTCGGCACATAGAGGCAAGGGAGGAGCATGTGTGAATGTATGAGCTCGGGCTGCTGTCGACACGTGCTGCCATCCGATGATGTTCTTGTTACCGCTGTGCTGCCGGTCTCCTTTTCCCCAACAGGAGTCAGAGGGGGTAACCGCGGAGCGGCAACGCAAGAGGGGTTGTGGGAGTCACCACACCGGCTGCTGCGAATGCAGCAGCAAGGATGGCAGCAGGAGCAGGGCTGGCAGGATTGGCAACAGGGGTGGCAGCAGCAGGGGTGGCAGGACGGGCAACAGGGGTTGCACCAGCAGGGGTGGCATAACGATTCACAAGGGTGGTATGGCGGGCAGCAAGGATGGCAACAACAACAGCAGCACCAGCAGCAGCAGCAGCAGCAGCAGCAGGAGCAGCAGCAGGTGCACTGGCAACAGGTGGCTGCTGTGGCAGGCAGCAGCGCTCCGTGGGCTTACGGCTCGGCCAATGGCTGGGGGGCGCCGCAGAGCAACGGAACTGCTGACTACAGCGGGTACAGTCCCATAATGTATCACAACTACCAGAGTGGGCAGGCGTGTGGTGGGCATAACTGCGGGTCCGGATGGCATGGCGGCGAGGAACGACAGGTGGCCAACGGCCATTGGGAGTGCGAGCCAGATGGGGCACAAGAACCAGAGCAGCAACCGGCTAGGAAGCGCTCCCGGTGGAGCCCGGAATGCGGAACTGGTGCCGTTGCTGAGGACGGCGGCGGCGGCGGCGGGACCAACCACTCGCAAGGCGACGGGCAGCCGGGGCCGCGGCGAAAGGCCCTCATGTCGTGCGCAGCGGCTCCCGTGGCGCCGCCTGAAGTGAAGGGGGCAGGGGCGGAGGCTCAGGCGTCCAAGGGGGGGTCCCGGGGCTTTGCCAACGGGTGGGCGGACCGGGGGGGCAGGGGCCGGGGGCAGGGGCGCGGCGGCGGCGGAAGCCACTGGCAGGTTGTGCAACAGCTGATGGCCATTTACGCCGATCCTAAATCGACCGTGCCGTACGATGAGGTGTACGACAGGTCCTCGCCGCCGCACGACGCCGCTGTCGCCACCGTGTCGCCGCCTGGGGCTGATGGGGAGCTGGCCCCCGCCGCCGCCAACGATGTCCCCAGCATGGCAAACGACTCCGAAACTCAACCCGCGCCGGCTTCCCCTGCCCCCGCCGCCGCACCGCCTGCTGCTGCGGCCCCTGTTCTTGGAGCAGGCGACCCGGATGCCGCCACAACCGCCGCTGAAGATCCCTCCACCGCAGCCACCACCGCTGCCGGCACCTCCAGCACCCCCGCAGCTTCCCCAGCCAGCGACCCAGGGGTCACTCCCGGCCCCGCCATTGATTCACAGGTTATTTCCACTCCTGGTCACGGCACTGACCCGCGGGTCACCCCCGCTCCCAGCCGCGCCACCGACCCGCGGGTCATCCTGCTGTTCGACCTGAACGGCACGCTGACCAGCCACACCAGCGTGCGCAAGGCCTCGGGCATCACGCGGCTGAGGCCGGGGGTGCAGCACCTGGTGGAGCTGAAGCAGCACTACAGGTAAGTCCCTGGGTACGGGAGTGGTAGAGGGTGTGTTGTCGCTGGGCACGGGGGCGGTGTATGCGTGTGCGGATCAGGGGGCACGAAGTCATCAAGGCAGGGCTGGGGAACTGGCGTGGGTCAAAACAGGCGTTTGGGCTGGATCACTGTATGGCACTCGTGCCTACTCCTTCCCGATCAACCCACACATATGCCCTAACACATTCGCACGCAGGCTGGGCGTGTACACCTCCTCCACCGTCCGCACGGTATACATGGCAGCACACGGCACATTAACACACATGTTGCTAACACACACGCACGCAGGCTGGGCGTGTACACCTCCTCCACCGTCCGCACGGTGCACACCGCCGTAGAGCAGTTGGAGGCGGAGGCGGGGCAGCAGCTGTTCGAGCGGGGGCTGGTGCTGTACCGCGAGCACACAGTGCCCGTACCCAAAGGTGGGGACTTGTGCCTCTGTGGGTTAGGTAGTGGTGTCGGTGTGGATGTGGATGTGGATGTGCTGTCGACCAGGGGCTGGCGCTGTGCGAGAGGCACACGTGTGCCCGTTGTGCTCTTGTGCCCGCATCCAAGGGTGGGTGCATCTGCTGGTGCTGCTGTGGGGAAGGTGTTGGGTGTGGATGCGCAATTATTCTACGGCTGGTGCAATATGGTGCTATGGGGCTGGTGCTATGGGGCTATATGGGCTATGTGGTGCTATGGGAGCACGCTATGCCCGCACCAAGGGGCTGGGGCCTGGGGGGCGGTATGGATTAGCTGCTGCATTGGTGTCGGTACGCTGTTACGGACAGAGGGTGCTGCTGTGTCTGGACCGATGCGTGGCCGTCGCCGAGTCATACAGCCGCCTCACCGCCCCTGCCCCTTCTGGCGTGCACGCACATGACCCCTTCCCGCAGGCCACGTGGACGCGGGCGGTGACCCATGGGACACCCTCAAGCCGCTGGGCCGCTGGTTCCGGCGCGTGGAACGTGTGGTGCTGGTGGACGATGACGCCTACAAGAGCATAGACGGTGAGGGGAGTTGAACTGTTACGGGGGTGGTCAGGAACGAAAATGGTAGAACTTGCTCGTACAACTGCATGGATGGTGGGGCGCAAGGGCGGCACAGGGGCACAGGGGAAACACGGTAACGTAGCCATAGTAAGTTGTACGTAGTCTTAGGCCTTTCGCGGGGTAGCGGTAGGACTCGCGACATGAGGGTGGTGGGGCAAGATGGCCGGGGATGGGGTTGGCGGACGAGCGCAGGAGGCCCATTTTAGTGACTCGCGGTGCCCTGCGCAAGATGCTGCTGACGCTACGTTTAAAGTCATTGAATGCAGCGCATAAGTACGCGGTGCTCACATACTGGCCATCCCTGCGCTCCCTGGACCTCCTTGCTGCACACCTGCTGCAGGCGAGCAGCGCAACATGCTGCAGGTGCCGTGCTGGCAGGAGGGCGACGCGCGCTGCCCCGTGCTGCGCATCATGACCGACCTGCTGCTGGAATTCGCAAAGCAGCTACCGCAGGTGAGTGATCAAACTGTTTGCAGCAGCCCGCATGTCGTGGCAGCTGCCTGTTCTGGTGCTACTAGAGCTGGAAGGTAGCTGGCGCAAGCGTGTGGGGCAGCTGTGCACAACCTCATCACAGGACGCTGTGGACACACCGTACCCCACCGCCTGTCCATGCTACCCGAACACGCTGCAGGCCACGCGTAGCAGTGACACGTGTGCACGGCCCCTGCCTGCCCCCCGCATCCGCCCACCAGTTGGCAAAGCACGGCACGTGGAGCACACACGGCACACGGGGCACGCAACATGTCGACGCGCACAAGCTTCGCTGTTATGCCCCTGCCATCCATGACCTTGCCCCGCCTCGTGACACGTGGCACGGCATGATGGCACGTGGCACGCTCCGCACGCGTGCACGACGGCGACGTGCAGGAGCTGCTTGCTCATTCCACTGCCCCCCTACCCGTTCCTATTTCCTGACACGTGGCATTGACACATGGCACGTACACGTGCAGGACGGCGACGTGCGTGACCACACGGCCACTCTGTCGGAGAAGCTGAGGGAGCAGACACAGGCGGCGGCGGCGACGGAGGCGGAGGCGGAGGCGGCGGTGGCGGCGGTGGCAACCGCGGCGGCGGCGGCAGGGGGTGGTGCTGCGGCGGCGGAGGGACGAGGGCAGGAGGGGCAAGATGAGGGGAGGAGTGCGGGGGACGTGGGGGCGAGTGCGAGTGCGTCTGTGGTGGTCGACCCGGCTGAGATTGATGTCTGCGGTGGTGAGGATGAGGTCTGAGAGGTGTCGTGAAATGGGAGGTGGGACGTGCGTTTGAGGGTGTGATGAGGATGCATCGGTTGCACGGCAACAGCAGGAGTGCGCATTGTGAGCGAGGCAGAACCAACGGCGTGGGAAAGCTGAAGCTGCATTGTGACAAGGTGAATCGTTTATCTTCATCACTTGGTTGTCAAGCTCATTGATTTTGTGTGGCGACTACGCACTACCAACGTTGAGTCAAGCGGTTGTGGTGCACACATATGCACTGCATGACAATTACCGGTAACTGCCCGGCCTAAGTGGATGAACGGAGGTCAGAGGAACCCGCTGGCACCCTCGCACAGGGCGAGACACACCAGAACACGCTGGCCAACGTCCGAGCGACGGTTGGCATAGCTGGCCGCAACCCTACCGGTATGCGGGGCCGGCGCCGCATAGTCGTGTCCGACGATAGCAGATTTGTTATGTGTTGTGTACGGAGTGTTCAGCTCCCATCCTTCCCGCCACACGGCATGCATGCAGCTGCAGTGGCAGGCCGTACCGGTGCACGACATGTGCGGTGTACGGCAACGGCGTCTGTTGCGGTTGTGGTGGAGGCCTGCTTGCTTCACACGTGTAGCGTGAGTTGCCTATCTAGCGATGCGCAAACAGGCGCCCGGTTTGTATTGCAAGCAGCATGGGCAACTACCACATGTGTAGGGTGGGCTGCGTCAGCTGAGGCTGCAGCCTGCACGCTGCTCCAGGCTGCTTCAAGTGGAATGCATGAATGTAACCTTTTCACGGAGAAAGGGCTCCTGCTGAGTGCGGACGCTGCTGACGACCGCTGACGTGCGGGAGCTGCTGAGCTGCACAGCCCCTTGTCACAATTCCAGGTACCGTACCGTCATACGGTACTCGGTACATCCTTGCTTCTCATTAGCTCATCCCGATCTCCAAAAAGTACCGTAGCTCCCGTCCGTACGGGCCAAGGGGGCTGTGTAGCCTCGGGCAGGCAAGGACTCCACGCCTCCCCTGGGTAGCCTGCCTGCTGGTCGTTGGCTCCTATTGGCTCCACGCCACTGGGGATACAGGGGCCGTTAGGATTCCTGCTTACACCATACAGGCCACCTACTGTACTTTGTTGTGGTCAAATGAGCAACGGCCACAGTCGTGGCAACGGAATTTCCTGGAATTTCGCATAGCAGTGGATGGTGCTCTGACATGACCCAATCACTGCCAACGTACGTTTGTACCGATACAGCAGCAGCCAGACAGCAGACGTCAGGGAGCATGGGAGCGCACGACCTGTAAACCTTTCCACAGAAAAAAAAGTAACGCTGCTCCTGTCGCCGTCTGTCCATAATAATAATGGCTAGGGGCCTCACTCTGCCCATGCGAGATTAACACGTGTTCAAACCGTTGTCACGTCATCGTTAGCAACCGTACGATATCGTTCAGGATGCGCTATGCCACGCAAAACTGAGGCGGGCAGAAATTATGCCCCAGCCCCAGACCAAAACACACGGAACGTTGCTGTGCCGCATCGTCGCGGTGCCAGGCACTCTGCGAGCCTATACGTACTATTTATCTTCATATTACCGACGCAGTAGGCTCATGTATACGATAGCACACCGCCTGTGTGACATATCAAGCTGCGAGTCGTCTGCATACGTATATTTTGGCAAGGAGCACTGTCAGATACTGCAGCACCAGGGCTTGCCCACAAATAGTAAACAGCACTCACACGTGCCGGACCAACCGGACGCACGACGGGGCACGCGCAAAAACCAAACGCCAAAGCATTTAGGTTATAACCCAATATCTCTCCATGCACGGCGTGAGCGCTCTGCTTGTCCACGGCGTACGAACCACGCTGTACTACCTGCCGTACGCATCCGCGAACTAGTACTTAACGACCTTGAAGCGGCCTCGATACATACCGGGCCTACAGCAACGCCCACTTAGTAGCCCATGCCGTCTTTACTCGACTTTAACCGCCTTGATACCCACACGCCCCCATCACCCCCCCCCCCCCCCCCCCCCCTCCCCTTTCCCCCCCGCCTTTCCCTCCCCCCCCCCCCCCCCCCCCCCAAACTTCCCCCCGCCCCCCCCCCCCCCCCCCCCCGAACCCCAA
>VFQN01005299.1_pt1 | contig 15916 bp, 12 predicted proteins | sample 3512371 | NCBI WGS metagenome assembly VFQN01 (sample SAMN10412370, study PRJNA504923) | tailings metagenome | isolation source: Replicate 2 from Balatoc abandoned mine | place: Philippines: Itogon, Benguet | collected 2017-08-28 | reverse complement strand
TGCGAGGTAAGATTCTTCCAGTGAGATTGGAGATGATGTGGATCTCTCTCTTTGGTTTGTTGAACGCCTTCCAAGGGAGGAAGATGTTGTACAAGACGGTGGAAACAGAGAAGATCTCTCGCTCAACAGGAACCTCGGTGGACATGGTTAAATCATAGAACTCGACCGGAAAGTCGTTGTCTCTTAAAAGATGCATCTGCTTGTTAACAAGAATCTGGATCTCCTCCGCTGTTCCTTGTTGCAAAAGGCTATTCACAATGCCAACTAATCTCTTTACATTTAAATTGCGATCTACATTCCCCTCTGGAATCTCGATTCCGTTTTCTTTTAACGCTTCCTCCAAAATAGCGATGTACTGGTCTCTTTCGATTACTTGCTTCGTGAAATCAGCCTCAAGCTTTTGAAAGGAGCGTGCATTAAATAAGCTTGACTTAAACTTGTTCTTTGTGTTTGTTTCTTTGTTCATCTTTCTTAACTTTTATCACAATAATTGCAAATTTCTTTAGTGCGATAAAAATAGTGTCTCGACTGTCTCATTCTTCCATCTAAAACAATCACCATGTGTACCACCACCTTGCCTCTCTGATGTCTCCTCAAGTTTTTATCATCCATCTCTCTTGTTACACCACTTATACCTAACGCCTACTACAACTTCTACGGGGACACATTCCCTTTATCGGTAAATCAGCTACCGGTACTGTTATCGGTCAACTTTTTTTTATCGGTATAGGTTATTTAATAATGAGAAGGAAGAACAAGATTATTTATAGAGTGGACGAAATATAATTCTCTAATTTTAGTAGGAGTTTCTAAAACTAATCAGAAAGATCTTATTACCAGCAGAGATGTCTTCATTAGCTTGATGGAAATAATGCTCTTTTTTTGTAATTACGAAAGATAGATTCCATCTGAATGTGTGCGCAGGTTTGCGACTGCACATATCAACTCGAACACCTTCTCGTAGCATATTCTCTTAAAAATAATTCTACATCTGCTCGACTGCCTTGGGGATGGCAAAGCATCCATTGTAGTTGTAGATCTTTAAACTACGATAAAACAGATAGGTAAGATACGAAAGCAAAGGATATTTCTTTGAATTGTACCTCTTTCACTGCTTTTCCTTGGATATGCGGGAAAATCTCCATGATTTCTGTTCCAGAAAAAAATAATGTAAGGTCCTTTACATCTTGTAAGTCTAAATCTTTGACGGCTTTAAGCACTTCCATCATAGTATGCATCTCCTCAGAAAGAAGAGATTCGACCAAGTCCTCTGTTGATCTTTGTCTATTATTTTCTTTTTCCAATCCTAATGTGATTTCTTCCACAGCTCTCCCTTCAACTGACAAATTTAAAGTTTTTCCCAATAGTAAACATCCTTCGTCAAAATCTTTCTTTATCCAATTCCGCTGTTGTTTTAATTTGAAACAAATACGAGAAATAACAGTCAAAATTAAAGATGCTTCAAAAAATCCACCATCTAACTGTAGCATCAACGATCCTAATTCTAGGCGAGATATTGGCCCATAACGGCGACTCTGTAGGTTTGAATCAAATAGCTGCTGGACTGCTGGGGATATCGAAGTATCATGAGGAGAATCAGCTGCCGCAGTACCTTCTAACTTATCAAAAATGAGATTTAAAACTGAAAGAGCTGATAAAAGTTGTGTCATTGCTGACATTTCCTTATTTTTCAGTCGAATACCATCCTTGATAAGGAAATTACGAAAAGAGTTGTTTAGCAATCAAATAAGATCTTACCACAAGCAATAAAACCGGTGCTGAAAGGAAAGACTTCTTCTGGCTCTTCCATCCTTGTGAAGAAAGGGAAAGGAGTAGATATCTAAGTAACGATAAGAATGAGATTTTAAATTGTCAAAGGACTTACAAAAGATTTGTATGAATAAATCCTGGAGTAAGAACATCTGCATATTTTGAAGAATAAAAGGATGATGGTAATAATTTGAATAAACGATGAACCAACATTACAGAGAAGCAGCTTTCTGCATACATATTGCTGGATAATTCTTCATCAATCTTTGGAGGAGCAGAATTGAATTCACTTGAATGAAAATCATATTTTTTGTGAAGTTGGTGAAATGGTGGAATAATCACTTGCAGGAGACCAGTGTGATATAACAAATAAAAGGCGCGATGAAAATAACGAGTCTCTAAGATCAGATCCATTTCACTTCGAATTCTTTCACGGCTCACTTTTTCTCCTAATAATTTTCGAACATTTTCTTGACCACAGGCATCTAATAGATCTTTGTCAATATGAAAGTTAAAGCGACAGGCAAATCGAATTGCTCTTAACGCTCGAAGAGGATCATCGGTGAAAGTTACCAAAGGGGGTAAAGGAGTTCGAATAACATGTTGAGAAAGGTCAACGAGACCCCTTTCAGTCAGATCTTCAATTTCTTCGGTATTAATATTATAGAACAGAGAGTTGATTGTTAAATCTCGGCGATAAGCATCTTCCATCGGAGTTCCAAGAGCAATCATAGGAACTCGTGAAGTTTCTGAATATTCTTCTGTTCTTAAATGTACGATATCAACTTTTAGCTTTCCGTAACAGAGTTGGACTAAAGATAGTGAAACAGTGATTCATTTAAACAGGAAGGATCCTTTACCTGTCTCTAAATGCTTGGATTTTTCAGGATTAAGGGCTATAATACTAAATTTGTAAGTACTACTTCCCTGATGGGCCATCCAATCATTCATTTCTTTCATAAACTGCACTCCTGTCAGATTATCCACTGCCAAATCAATATCGTACTTGCTTGGTCTTCCCATGAGGCGATCACGCACCCACCCACCTGCAACTCGAATAGTACTGTTTAAGTTATTATCTCGAACTACTCTCTTCAGTATATCGAAAAAATCTTTCTCTTCCTCAAGCAACGTGAGAACTGGTTTGGTTTGAATGGCGCATTTCGTGTTCGAGAAAAGCCGCAAATGATGTCGTACAGGTAATCTTAATTGATTTACATACTTAAACATCATAATCCTTGGCATAAAATGCAAAATCAACAGGATAAATGAATTTCGGAAATTGCTGTAGTTCATTCACTTTCCCTTCCTTCAGTATCAAGAGAAGTCTTCTCTTGTTTGGACGGTTATTTATAAAGCGCTTTTTCGATTTTCTCCAATTTGAACGAACAAGCCATAGATAGAGATGTCGGTCAAAGCTGGTGCAAACAATGAAGAAGTTGATGTAAGGACCTTTAATTATTCTAGAATGGAGTGTAATTTTCATTTTGGTGCTGGAAATTTCAGGTTCGACTTGTAGATCAAGAGAAAATCAATGAATTCGGAAGATTAAATAATAGACTGTTAGAGTTAAGAGCCGATGTCGCACAGTTTAAGCAGGATATTGAAAAGTTAGATGATGCTACAGCTGAATTAATGATGGCTTCTGGTGGGAATGTCATGTTGTTTATGGGAGAATCATTTGTTGAAGCAAGTGAAGATTACGCGAATGAATGTAAGTTAACGATAAGTTTCATTGAATGAGCATAAATTGATCCTCTCTCTTTCATGGTTGTTTGTGCGTTGCTTTGACTCCTTAGATTGTGAGAGAAAACAGAAGGTACGTGAATTTCACACCCATGCGATTTGGTAATCAATAAATCTTCTCTTCTTAGGAGCTTGAAAGTAAAATAAGTGAGTTAGCCAATGAAGAAGCAAACATAGTAAAGAGACAGGAAGTTCTAAAAAAGGAGTTATACGCCCGATTCGGTGATAATATCAACCTAGAAAACTAATTATAAGCCAATAATACTGTGTTTTTCTCTCTCATTCATTGGGATCTATTTTAGTGAATTCCTTCAAAAGGACGGAGAAGAGTTTCATCAAAGCAATTAATCCGAAAAGAATAGAACGAAAATAGAAATACATATGTATCAACATGAACAAAGAATGAATTGATGATGACTCGACAATACAACACTCAGGATTACAACTATTCTATCCGCTCTTCCTCTTGATTCACAGATGTTAGAACTGCTAACGCAACGTCATTTGAAACTTTTTGCAACATCATTTCCCCACTTTCTATTTGCTCTTGAAACGATTGTTGCTGTATTTGCTGTTTGAGTTGTTCCTGTCTCTGTTGTTCTTTCTTCTTTTGCTTTAATCTACCGAAAAGGGAGTAAGAGCAGATTAAGGAAAGGAATTATCATTCATTTGATGGGAAACTTACACTTCGAACTGTGTCGTAACAATTTTTAGAGAAAGATTAAGTTCTTTCGAGAGTTTCTTTAAGAAAGTTGTATGATCAGCTGCTTCAAATCCTTCTTCCATCTTTTTTCGAAATTCTTCAATAAATTCAGGATCTAGCCAATTTTTACGATTCGATTTATTTTGTTTTTCTTTCTGTTTTGTTACTATTGGAGGAATTATTGAAGTGGTTGAATTCATCGTGCCAAATGAAGGATTTCCATCTTTGTTCTTCGATCTGCGACCTCCTTTCCGCTTACCGTTAGCAGCAACCTCTACACCGTCCTTGTTAATTATTTCTTGACTTGATTTATCATTGGAAGCAGATTGAGTATCAAATTTGTTACCTTTCCTTCGCTTCTTCACCTCCGTTGACCCATTTCCATCAGCAGGTGTAGCAACGGTGGGAAGTACCTGTGCTCCAACTGAAGATGAGGATGTGGGAATAATATTGTCTACGCTTGGGACTTTATCTTCACTACTTGTCTGTTGAGGCAGTGGTCGTTTACGACCTCTTTTCCCCTTTTGACCTTTTTCATTCCCATTTTTACCATTCATAGAACTCCCATTCTTAGTATCAGAAAATTGATTGCAAAGTTCACAAAATTCAAGATGTTGTTCATTCTTGGTCATAAAAGTTTGTAATGGTTTCACATAACTTTCATATCCCAAAGAACGTACCGAATTTAATACATTTTCACCTGTTGCATTATTTGTTAAATCCAATCGTGCATTTGTTAAAGCTTCACATGTAATACTACTTAAAAATTCTGTTGTACAATTTGTTATTAATGCTAATGCTTCATCATCAAGTGTTACATAAGATGGAATCAATTTATTCATAATCCGATCAACTGCTATCCTCATAGATTGTTCAAACCCATCATTTAATGAATCTGAAGCCAATAATTGACTGGAAGAGCCCTCAGTCTCCATCATAAAAGTGACTTCTTTTTGTTTATCCATCAAATCAAATCAAATTTGATTTTTGATTTTTCGTCTTTTTCATTAATTTACGCTATAGGAAAATATAGTCCTTTGTTATGTGTCCTATATTCTAATAATAATTACTTTAAACCTATATTCAAACCATTCGCTCACGAAAAGAGTAAGCATGTCCTACAACGTAAAGAAAACAATATAAATATAAATTAAAGATTTGGCTTTTGAAAGTAACTGTGACGTTGAGAGGAAAGAAAAGGAGGAGGAGCGGTGGAATTCGATGGAAGTAGAAGCAGGACAATTCTTCATGTGATTGGAGTTCTCAATAAATTCTTCCAGATAACATGAGGCCTTTAATAAATAAAGAAGGACAAGATAGTAAGTAGTAAAGGAAAAATCCTTTCAAGACAAGAAAAACAAAACAAATAATTAAAAATTCCTCCTCTAATCATCACAGGTGAATAATTGAGTCAAGACTTATTTCTCAACCGGGATTGCTTCTTGAATGGTTCCAGGTTTTAAATAATTATTATCTCTAGGTAAACTCGCGCCGGCCTCTCCATGCATTATATTGGTTATATTTGATGGATCCTGTCCGTTCGTACTATCTTGAGTAAAATTACTTTGATTTGACATCTCTGAGAACTTTTTATTTGAAATATTTGATTCAACTGACATATTTGATTCCTGGCGCTTAGTAGGAGTACGACGACGAAAGAATAAATAATACCCCAAAAAAATCACTAATAAACCAAATCCAATACCACCAACAACAATACCAGCAACAGCACTCCTCGATAAACCATTCGAACCACTTGATCCGTTACTAACAGTCAGACTATTTGTAGTAGTGACAGCAGTACTACTTGCATTGGCAAAGCCTGGCGCACCATACACACTGGAATATTGTTTTAAATAAGAATCAAAGACACCGTTAGCAATATTATCACTTAGTTGCGTGGACAAAGAGTCGTAAGTAACACCCGACTGTGTTGTACTTACCGTATAATTGGCATAAATACTATTAGATGAAGTAGCAAGGACGTCAACTTTCACATTAAATGGTGATCTAAGTGATGCTGGTAAGGTAAATAAACGTCTTCCCGTAGTACTGCCAGGATAAACATTTAAATTGATAATATTACTTGCAGTTAATCCTGTCATACATGATGCAATACTTGTCTTTAAAGTTAAAGAATAAGCAGAAATATTAGACATATAAGTAGTATAATTAATACCATTAATACTTTGACCTGCAGTAAATAATACATAATTAGCAGTAGGTTTAAATGTTGGTCGATTCGATGGTCGATGAGTTGGTGAGACCGTTGGTATCGGCGTTTTAAACTCATAACATGATCCCATCACTGAGAAATTACCAAAATAAACATTTGGTTTAGTACCTTTAATATCATGGCATGCATTAGAGAAAGTTTCATGGAAATTTATTCCATCACATGTAGTTGAATCAGGATATCCATAAACAGTAAATCCAGTCGAAGTACAAGATGCAGTAATAGATTTAACTGGTATGGTAAAATTTTGAAATCCTAAATCAGTTGCACAGATATTGGTCGAGAAAGAAACATATTCCTTGGATTGACTTTGACATTCGGACGATTGATTTAAATATAAACTAAAATCGAAAATCATGGAAAAATTAATAAGACAAAGAAAATTATCATTTAAATGAATTACTTTACCTGAAGACAACACTATCTTGATTGACCGGGATGGACGTGCCTGGACTACAAAAGAGCTTTGATGATTTTGATTGATACACAGTTTCTTGAAAACATTGTGATATATTTTGATAAATATTTTCTGATCCAATAAATTCTTGACAATTCATATCATTAAAAGTATTGACAGTTAAATCAGCACAATCCTCTATATCAGGCATCAGGCAAGGTGATCATATTAGTGGTGATGAATAGCAGTGAAAAAGGAATGTTTGACTTACCCTGACTAAAGCTCAAAGAGAATGAGGAATTTTTCAATGGTAAGCAAGCAGTAGTCGATATTCCAATGGCAGCGAAGATGGTTCCATTGCATTGATTAGAATAATAAAATTGCTGATAAACATAACCAAAGTTACTGTTCGCATTACTCGAACTCTTCACGCGAACATTGTTACTGGCAATAGCACTCTTTGATCTGAAAAAGAAGAAACCAAGTATCATGTTCCTGTGAAGGAGGAATGGTAGAGGGCGGGGCTTACTGTTCTGTTGATTTCTGTTGTTGGAAATGTTTGATAATTGGTTCAACAATTTCATTCAATAAATGACTATGACGCTGTTTCAATTTTCCAATAATTTGTGATTCAATCTTATTTTGTAGACCTTCATATTTATTTTTCCAATTATTCAATGAAGAAGTTTCGATGAGTGAATCCACAGAAAAAACAAACAAAAAATGAACCACAAGAAGAAAAACGATCATCCACATTGAGAAAATCCTTCTCTTAGAATAAAATTAGCAAGACCAAAATCTTTCAAAGAAAAGCAAAAATATCTTCCCTTGGAATAGTTCAAGCTGACTAATCAATCAACAAACTGTGTCGAACCTCGCATTAGAATCTTCTCTATATTTTACGATACCGACACACCAATTTTACCATCAACATTTATGCTTCAACTATGTTCATTTATACCGCAGTGGGAAAATATTTAAAAGACAAATTGGGAAATGTAAAATGGTCGAATTAGTTAATTTTATTAAACAAACTTTCTATCGAGTTTATGAAATTTCTATGTTAAAAAACAAAAAAAGAGAGAGGATAGGGAGTTGGGTTTTTCTTATTCTTCTCTCTTAATAGTATAATCCATAACCTCCAATCTCAAAGGATGGCATTGCCACTTTACTATATACAAAAGAAGGATTCCCTAATCTTACAGTAAATAAGAAAATTTGGAAAAAAGTCTTTGCGTCAATATATTCAAGAGAAGTATCTTCATCATTCCTGAAAGAAAGTGATGAAGAGGCAACAACAAATCCTTTTAATCGTAATGCTTTTTGAAAACTTAAATGAATCTTATGATCTTCATATTCTTGACAATATCTTGTAATATCATATCCTAATCTTTCAACGCCTTGTTGGTAACTACTTCGCAGTTCTATTGGTGGAATATTACTTTTAATACCATAAACATTACTTTTACCATGACCATCACAACCATTCTCACCAACAACAAAGGTAATCAAATAAAAACCATCATCTAAGCGTAATACATCCTTAGAGATATGACGGAAAGATGAATAATTCCCAGCTCCTTTCATCTGATTTCCATCGAATCCTTCATTATTTCTATTTCCGACCTCATCCTCGAGGATTTCTTCTTCTTCTTCATCTAACTCTTCTTCTAACTCTTCATCAGCACCATCAGGATAAATAAACCCATCAGCAATGAGAGCAACTGGTTGAAAGTTTAAATAAGCACAACCATATTGAAAGGTTAAGAGATTATTCGTTAGACCACGTCGATCAGATCGATTTAACAGTACAAAAGCACAAATCGCATGAATTTTATGAACACTCCTTTCAATAATTATAGGCTTGAAACCCTCTCTACCATTACCAGGTCCAATCGATAATAATGACTGTAAAGGATTTGGAACAGGACCTAATGATCCATCACCGTGGACAGTCAGATCTATACGAAGAGTGATACGATTGGGATCATTTTCATCATATTCGAGATCCACTTTATGAATAATGACATAATAATTTAGATTATCCGATTTTCTAGAAATTGCATTTTCTGGTTGGATAAAGCTTTGTGTGATCTTCTTTGATGATGTTGTTGCTGTTCCCGTTAATGATGGTAATGCAAAGAATGATGTTGTTGGTTGTGACCACGGTTGAATATTAGGTAAGTTTAATTTTGCTTTAGAGAATCCTAATTGCAGTAATCCATAAGAGAAGAATAAGCGATTTTCCACAGTCGCTGTCTCATCTTCTTCTAGGAATAACTTTAAATCATAAGATAGAATTGCTTTGAGATGGAAAGCATCTTGTTCCATAATTTTATAACCAATGAAGGATTGGTTAGGATCTTCAGGAAGACAACCAATTCCTTGTTCTTCACCTGTCCATAAGGTGGAACCTAAAGGTGATGGGAATTCTTGTAAAGATCCATCACCATGAACAGTAAGATAAATTTTTAAAACTTTCTGCCAATTTGTCTCTTCTACCTCAATTTTTTCTATTTCACAATAATATTTTTCATTTTTCCTTGAAATTGTATTCATCTGTGGAAATGTATCAAGTTTTGTTTTATTTACAAAAAACATTTTTCTTTTCTGAATCGTTGCTTGAAAATATTCTTAATCTTTGACAGTAAAATCACAGAGGATTGAAGTCCTTATTGGTGACGATTGCTTGACTATCTTTGAAGGCAACAACAACAATGATCCACAATCCGAAACAAGGCCGGCTTGAAATTCTAGGAGAGAGGGAATTTGCATGACCAACCCGCAATGCCGTCCTGAACCGTTAAAAGTTCTTTGAAAAGAAATCTGTTGTTCCTCGACTCTCTTGCAAAACCTTAAAGAGAATAGAGAAGCGAACGAAGTCTATTATTGAGATTGAAAAAGTATTTTTGATTCATTTTTGATTGAGTCGAGATGTTGGATCGAGTTGTGAATTTGAATGTAAGAGTGACAGCTGCTTTAACTATTATTTACTCTGAACTAAACTTATTCCTTTAGTTTGATGATTTAGGGAATGAACATGCCAAATCTGATTATCTTAGAGGAAATTTACATTCTACTCAACAAGTTGGCAGAAGTCAATATGTACCATACTTCCCAGCACGTCAGAATGTGCCCAAAACTCTCAATGCAATCATTGAAAGTAAAGAAAGAGTCTATCTCAAATACAACCCTGCATTAAAGAAAAAACAAGTACAAGAATCTCCCGAAGATCCGTTTAATATTACTAATATCACCGAAGAAGAGCAATATGCTCAAGATACAATGCATCTTGATCTTGGTATTGAACCACTTCGAAGGATCTTATTTGATATGAAGAAACTTGGGAATGAACATAAACATCAATCCTTTGATCCTTATGCTGTTCGAACTTCTGGTTTACCAAGATATGTTAATTATATTCATGATAAAACATTGAAAATGCGAGATCATCAGCACACAATCCAACAACGAGATCGGAAGAAAGGAATAAAAGAAGATAAATATATTCGATAAATAAGAAAATTTCCATCGTGGTGGTATTTTGATATTTATTTAGTATACTTTTTGATTAGATTTGATTTTTCATGATAGGCATTATTATTCATTTTATTAAGATTTTCTTTTATAATTTTAATCTTTCACAGTGCAAGGCAAGACAAGTCACATATAAGATTCAATTTGAAAAAGAAAAGAAGTAAAAAGAAAAAACAAAAAACATGCAGGGGATGCTTAAGGAGAGAAAGAGGAGCTCTAACCCGATAGAAAATAGAAGAAAGCTAACAAACAATTTGTCTTTCCTTTAATCAGAGTTTATAAATATATTATTATGTACAATAATTCGGGGAACAAAAGAGGATGGGGCAACAAAAACTCAAACAGAAAGGTCAACAACTGAATTATTCTTGATGAAACAATCATGAAGATTAAAAATGTTAGATAGACGAAAAAAGAATATCCAAACAGCAAATAAATCAATAAATAAAGCGAAAGAATCAAAAAATATGCAAAAAGGGTGAACGAAAGCAACAAGAACAATTAATAACTAATTACAAATAAAGAAACTAATTTGTTGAAGATCAGAAATCAAGTTCAGGGAATTATCGAAGATCAGGATGAGAATTAAATGCGCTACTAGCTCCTCCTGCACCACTAAAGGATCTTTTATTCGCACTTAAAGATCTCTTCTTCGCCATGCGCCGTCTCTTTGATCGATTAAAATTTATTACATGTAATACAAAGACACTCTTTTGCTCTGATTTCGATAAAATTTGTTTGCTTTGAGCATAAAAGAAATAATAACAAGAAAGAAGCACAAAAACACATGATAACATTATCACTAATTGATAATCTTCCATAAATCCAATCATACCAATAATACATAACAGAAACACCATTGTTGCATAGAAAGCTCCAATCAGACCAAAAGGGCTCTTGCGATCTCTTTCTAAGTTATTATAGACTGTCTGTAGCTTATAAAAAGCATATAAATCACTTATATAGACTATCGTTGCTAATAATATTGGTGTATTTGTTATATCAAACTCAGGATAAAACGTTGCAAGTAAATAGATCGCATATGATGCAGGTAGAGTGATAGCAAAGATCTCAACAACATCATTAGAAGTATTCATCTCATGTGTCACTGTATACACACTTTTCATACTTTTCTGCTCTGATTCAACTTCCTCATCTCCAATTCGTGACGGACATGTGCAAGGGAAAAATGGGAAAAGTTTTGACTCTGCCATTGCATGGTATAACTTTGCAGCTGGCAGCATAAATCCGAATGCCATTCCGATTTGAGCTGGAAGTAACAACCATTCTGCTATATCAGCGCTCATTCCCATCAAACTAAATCCTGTGTCCATAAACAATTCCTTAGTTACAGATGCATCGTCGTCTTCTTGGAATACAGTTGATAAGCCAGGTGGAAGAGAACAACATACAAAGATCGTGAATATTAATAGACCAAACAACGACCAAACACCAGCAATTAATCCACCTGGTATGTTCTTTTGAGGGTTTACCACTAAATCGGTAACTAAGGCTCCTGATTCGACTCCTGCAAACCCCCAAGTTGTGTAAGGTAAAATTTGCAAGAACATGACTATTCCTCCTCTAAACCAATTTCGAGTCAGTGGAGTTAAACTATCATCATTACTACCAACAGTACTCCCAGAATTATCAACTCCAACTTCATCGATGTGCATCGAAGCATTTTCAGAGAAATTCGTGTATGGAAGACTTCCAAAACAATACATAAACACAACAACGATACTAAACAAAGCAATCAAATAAATGAATCTCCAATAACAATAATTGCGCTCTAATAACAATGTTAAACAACATACATAGAAGCATAAAGCAACCAAAGGTTCATATTCACTATCCCAACCGAATTTGGTAATAATAAAACTACTTATGAATTGAGTTGAGGCAGCAGAGTAACTTAAATATTCTATTAACTCAAAACATGCAATCAGAAAACCAGGATAAAAACCTAAAACAACTCGACCCATCCCATACGATCCGCCTGTAAATGATTTTGTGGAAACAATCTCTGCCAAGGAATAGACTAATATGACAAAAGCCATTCCGACAAGTAACTGAGCGATAAGAAACCCACCGAAGCCGATCTCGAGCGCGGCACTCCATCCGTACATGGACCCACCGATGACAGTAGTGATAACCATTGCCCAAACATCAAATAATTTTGGTTGATAATGGGATTCACAGGGTGCTTCATCGTCCTTGTGGTCTTCTTGTTCTTCTATTCCTTCTAAAGCTTCAACCTTTTGTGAGGGTCGAATACTTTCAGCTTTCTCACTTCGATCATATGTTTCACTTGAATTAATATTTTGTGTAGGTGTAGTATTTTTCCCTTCATCAGGATTCACTTTGTTATGAATTTTCAACACAGCCGCAAGCATGACCAAGACTTCTTTTTTAATAAGCTAAGTTCGAAAGCCCTGATCCATAGATTTAGTAACGCTTCTATATGATGTCGTAGGCGTTCTTCCTGCAAATAAATGTGCTGAGATCTTTACTTGGAACGGCATCTCCAACGAAGTGTTTCCACCTATATAGCGTAAAATTTTAAAACTGTCCGTTGAGATGTCAGTGGTCAGTGGTGTTTTGTAGAGTAGTTTAGTGGTGATTGTTGATTATGTGTTCCAATCTATCTCTCTATGTAATCGGTGGTGTTTTTGACAGATGATAGAGAAACGATAGTAAAGAAGAGCAATCAATCATTTGCTCTTTCTTTTTCCTTTTTGATGGAAGAATGGTTGATCATAATTTTTTCCAAACAGTGAAAATAGAACACAAACTTGGAAGAAGAATTGTAATTACTACTAGGACTTAATCAAAGATGAGTGAAACACCAAATAAAAGCAATATAACTAAATCGAAATCTTTATTTAACTTTCTGTCACAGCAGAAAGTTGAAGCAGAATTAACGAAGCAAATGGCAAATAAAGATCGTTATATTGAATTGTTAGAACAGGTACTACGCGATAATGGTCTTGAACTCCCTGTCGACGAAGATTTAAAGACTGAGAAACTTGCTAGTATCGTAAATAATTTGTTGCAACAAGGAACAGCAGAGGAGATCCAGATCCTTATTAACAACCAGAAGCATCTTTTAAGAGACAACGACTTTCCTGTCGAGTTCTATGACTTAACCATGTCCACCGAGGTTCCTGTTGAGCGAGAGATCTTCTCTGTTTCCACCGTCTTGTACAACATCTTCCTCCCTTGGAAGGCGTTCAACAAACCAAAGAGAGAGATCCACATCATCTCCAACCTCACTGGAAGAATCTTACCTCGCAAGATGACTTTATTGATCGGTCCTCCAGGGTCAGGGAAGTCAGTGTTGTTGAAGGGTCTGGCAGGTCGTCTGAGAGGTTTAGGAGGAGCGAAGATCAGTGGAGAGGTGTATTACGATGGAGATAATATCAAGTCGGGGAAGTTCTTGTTGGGCAAAGTGTCAGACTACATCGAGCAAGGAGATACTCATAATGCTGTTTTAACAGTCGAAGAAACATTGAAGTTCGCTTGGTTATGTACAACAGGAGGTCATCATGCATATGGCAGTGCAAAGGACGAAGAGGCTGCAATTATCATGAACAAGGACGATGAACACTTCGTGGACGTAAACAATATTTTGACAGCTTTGGGTTTAACTGGTTGCAAGGATACACTGGTTGGAGATCAAATGATTCGTGGAGTATCTGGAGGACAGAAGCGGCGTGTCACAGTTGGTGAGATTGCTGTCATCCCTCGGCCGGTGAGTCTTCGCAAATATTCTTGTTGAAGAAAGTAATAAATGCTGTAGGTTAAATTTATGGATAGTATCTCAAATGGCCTTGATACTGCTACGGCTTATGACATTATTAAGGCTGTGAAAGTTTTGAATCAAAACCTTGGAACAACAAACCTTGTATCCTTATTACAGGTAATAAGATACATTATCATGATGTTTTCTCTTCACTCATTATCTTATTACAGCCTCCTCCTGATGTCTACCGCCTCTTCGATGAGATCATTCTCCTCTGTGAAGGTCACATTATCTATCAAGGACCAAGAGAAAATGCTTTGCCTTACTTTGCCTCTTTGGGGTACATTTGTCCCGATCAGATGGATGAAGCAGACTTCTTGCAGGAGTTGCCGACCACAGAAGGACGAAGATTCGTGAAGGTGCGACCTCGCATCATTCCTCACACATCAGTATCATTGGCGACAGCATGGAAGTCATCAAAGTTGTATGCAGATATGTTAGCAGACATGAAGTATGCGAGTGGGTCGGATGCGGTGCGACTTTCGACAACAAATCCAAAGCAATGGCATCCTGATCAACAGGAGCCATATGCATCGAAAAGTATGTGGTTCTATTTGACCTTAAATTTGACTCGTCAAATGAAGATTCTCATCCGAGATGAAACCTTTGTTGGTGCGAGAGTTGGCGAAGTTTTGATTGTTGGTGCTATTACCGGCTCTTTATTTTCCAATATTGACGAGGAAGATGTTTCGACCATGAATGGATTCCTTTTTAACTGTCTTTTGTTCAGTGCCTTAGGATCGTTTGCCTTACTACCTATCCTCTATGCTCAAAAGGCAGTCTTCTACAAGATGAAGGATGAGCTCTTCTTCCCAACATGGACATACGCACTTGCGCAGACCGCGTCTCTTATTCCTTTACAGATCACCGAAAGTGTTTTATATGTAACAATCGTCTACTGGTCGGCTGGTCTATCAGATGAGTATAATGGATCTAGATTCCTAACTTTCATCCTAATTACTTTCGTCTTTTCGATGGTGATAGCACAGTTATTCCGTTTATTTTCCTCCATGATTGCTACATTAAGTGAGGCCATTCCTATAGCTGGTATAGATGTCGTTATTATGGTTCTCTTTTCTGGTTTTATTCAACCCAAGTCTTTGATATCAGATGGTTGGATTTGGTTTTATTACCTAAATCCCATCGCGTGGGCTTTGAAATCAGTCACTGTCAATGAGTTCGCTTCATCCAAGTATGACTTCCAGACCTGCGTAAACTATCCGTCTTGCACAGAGACCAAGAGATTTGGTGACGTAGTGTTAGACCAATACGGTAATCCAACAGAAGAAAAGTGGATCTGGTACTCATTTGCGGTATTGGTAGCAGAATTTTTAGGACTATTTATTGTCACTGCTTTGTCATTAGAGTATATTCGAGTGGAGCCTGCTCCTCCTGCCCCTCCTCGCTCCGAGGATACAGAAAAGGCACTTCAACTCGAGCCAATGAAAATGGTCTGGGCGAAGGTTCAACAGCAACCAAATGGCGTGGGTGAAAAGCTCACAGAAGTTGCAGAAGATAGAAACAGTGACGACAGTCCCTCAGTGAGAAAGCAGAAGGTGATTCCTATTGGCTCTAACATGGACATCGAAGCAGCTTATGAGGCCGTGCCTACATCTGTCAGAATATCTGACCGAGACATCGAAGAACTCGAGTTTGAGCCAGTTGCTTTTGCCTTCACTGACATCTGGTACACTGTCACTTTACCCACCAAGGAAGACATCG
>VFQN01005298.1_pt1 | contig 15918 bp, 15 predicted proteins | sample 3512371 | NCBI WGS metagenome assembly VFQN01 (sample SAMN10412370, study PRJNA504923) | tailings metagenome | isolation source: Replicate 2 from Balatoc abandoned mine | place: Philippines: Itogon, Benguet | collected 2017-08-28 | reverse complement strand
ACAAGTACTACACATTTGAGGCATGGGGTCATTTTCTGAACTTCCTACCCCCCCCTTGCATGCGCTCTGGGCAATCAGGTAGTGTTGTGGGCTAACGCTGCTGCACTCGAAGCCAGCAAAAGACAGTAAAGGCTTCCGCACTGTGCAATATCAGGTGACTAGGTGGGGCTTGGGGAGATGGAGATGGGAGATGGGGAGTGGGGAAACGGGAGGAAAGGGAGGCAATGGACACAACAGGACACAAGAAGACGGGGAACAAACCCTCAACAAACCCCAAAAACGCACGGGCCCTGGCACCCAGAGCGCCAGCAGCTAAGGAAGCAAGGGCCCACCAAGCCCGGTGACGGGTCTCCCCACACAAGCACCCCCCACAACAGGAACCCAGACACCCATGACACAGCCACCCCACCCCACCCGTCCCACCAGGTCACACCAGTAGCCAGCACCTTGAGGGCAGGCCCAGGACTGCACCCAACGCTGGAAGGCGTCTGGCAGCCCAAAGGCTCAGCAAACACCAAGCTCTCAACCGCCGCCGCAACCCCAACCCCTGCGCTTGAAGAAAAGACCCGAACTGACGGCACTCCGGCCCTTCTTGTGGTAGGTGGTCCACGATAGGCCATGCCGGGCGTTGAGTAGTCAGCAATGCCTAGCACATAGCGGCATGAAATATTATTCATGAAGTCGTGCATGAGGCGTCGTCAACGCCCGCCTGCCTAGGGGAAATCAAGGATCTTGCTGGCAAGGTACGGTACCCGTGCGCTCGTTGCAACGCTCGCAACAGCCGCAATTCCATCCAACAGCTCCGCCACCGCTGCAGAACGCTATCCCGAGGCAGGTCATTGTGTTCCCGTTATCCCCACTGAACACTTTGACCTTTTTCACGCTTTCCCGACCATGGGGTATTCTGCTGGATTCGACATGGCGCCACCCATCGAACCTCGCGAGCTGCCCAAGTGGCGAGCTTTTCTGGATGAGGTGCGCCGCGCATACCGTGATGAGCCCATCTTCAAGGAGACGGACCTGCAGCTCGAGTTTACGGTGGGGGAGCATCCCGCGTTGCTCAAGGACGGCACGTGCTTCCGGCGTTTCAGCTCCAAGGTGTCAGGACCCCGCACCCGAGAGGCCGAGCCGGTGCTGGAACACGTGCGCGACATTGCTAGGAGGCACTTCGGCACGCGTGTGAAGTACTGGAGGGAGCTGTACGAGCAGTACGGCCCGTATTCATGGTCCGAGATACATGCGACAAAAGCGGAGGCACGTAAGCGGCTGGAGGCTGGTGACCAGCCATAGGCCCAGCTGCCTGCAGGCTCTACAGTGGCCATGATGACATGCATTCCGCACATCAAGTCAAAATGTGAGTGTGTGCAGTTGTGTAAGTTTGGTGGATAGGACTGTCAGCTGCTGTAGGAGGTGGGCAGTATGGCAGAGCTGACCTGTTGGCACGCACGACGTAGTGGCACATGCACGGGACTCGTCTTGATGCCACCATGACCGACAGAATAACCCCTGGTTCACGATGAACATGAATAGATGCGAAGTGCCTCCCAATATGCTGCAGGACTCCTGGCTCTGGCAGGCTGCAGCAGTAGGATGATGATGGGTGCTGGCAACTCTTTTTGGGGGGCTGACCTGGCAGCCGCCAGAGCGCTCCCCATGCATGCCACAGGACGTACTGTAGCAGCTCTGCGTGTTGGACCTATGCAGAACCTTGTCTAGTACTGTTGTATACGTGCGTGGTTGCTATCCGAGGCTGTGTCTGACTCGGGCACTGTCATTCACACCCACTGCATGGTGTAAGGCCATGCAACCGCACCGGGTTTGTCACACTGGCGCTGGAAGCGTCTGAGCAATTTAGGGGGGGGTAACAAAGTAGCGTTCTAGGGGGGACACAGTACTAGGGTCCATGTAGTAAAAGTGAGACTCAAAGCATGAGCGTGGGGGGGGCCGTTCTCCCCTGGGGTGTTCGCTTTGGAGCCTGGGCCCCCGTGGCCACTACTTCCTTCCCATGAAGCATGCTGCATGGCGACTTTTGTTCGCCGGTCAGGCGACACTGCACTCAGAAGGCGTTCAATTGCGGCCTTTTTTTACACGTACAGCCAAGTGTACAGCTTGCCGTGGCCATGCCAGAGATCATGTCACACCGCATCCTGCTACAAACTAACTCCTAAGTACTTGCCGCTCGTACTGGTGCCGCACTGTGCAAGGTGGCTACCGTAGATTAGGCTTGGCCGACTCCAGGAACACGGCTGACAGCAGGTAACACGGCTCGCTGGTGGGGTATGTGCAGTATGCTTTCCGGCGTCTCGACTACTGTCCGTACTGGTTAGGACCACAATGAACAGGGCGTATGGCCATCTAGCAGGAGCTGTTGGTTGGCGAACTTGAGGGGCTGCCTATGGCAACCCGGGGGGGCGTCCCCTGTGGCCACCTAAATTGCTGCTGCAGCCATAAGGCATGCAGGAGGAGGCTCGGGGCGATTGAGGTCACGGCGTACGGTAGTTCTCCAGTCTGGTGGGTTGGTAGCTGCTGGAGGCAGCAGCCGAGCAGCGGGAGAGAGGCCAACGCAGACACTGTGCGTGCTCAGCTCTATCTAGATGTGGCCGAGTACCGAGCGGCAACGGGAAAGTCCTGACGGTCTGTGCTTGACGTCGGTGCATGTTGAGATGCACACGTGTGGTCAGGCGTTGGTGCGTGTTGTGGCCCTGTGCGTTCCATTGCATTCAATCCTGGGGCCCCAGAACCGATTGTAACAACTACACAACATCCTAAGCCTGCGCATGACACGGTTCAAGCTTCCTCGACACTCCGGCCCTGCCGGTCATCCCGTTGCGGTTAGCGTGTTCGGCCCAACCGTCGACCAACCTTCTAGCCCATCCTCAACGGCGCGCAGCTTCTTGACTTTCAGCCTTTACAGCCCAACAGTACGTTTTCCCTGGGCCTTTACAGGGACCCAAACTACGAGTTGTCCGCTACAACCTTTGGGGGGGCACATGGCGGAAGTAAAGAGCACCGCCGGTTACAAGGACGTTGACGCAGCCGACATGCCGTCTGCACCGCTGCTTAGTTCATCGGTATCGCCTGATGACTTCCCCAGACGGCCTTTCGTTGAGGCTGGGACATCGCAGGAGCCTGACGGAAGCTGCACTTCCGCCAGCTGCCGCATTTGCATGGACGATGAAAACACAATTGACAATCCTCTCATCAGCCCCTGCCTGTGCGCCGGAAGCACGCGGTTCGTCCACCGACAGTGCCTGGCGAGGTGGCGCGCAACAAAGGCTGGGACCCCCGCCCACTATCGCTGCGAGATTTGCCAATTCGAGTAAGTATTGTCCTAGGCCGCCGCCTCTGCATGTAAGTCCTTGCGGCAGCGCGCGACTCTGTTGCCCGCTTGCCCTTCCTTGTACCGTGCAGCGTGCACCGTGTGACCCCCAACCAGTTGCACAGTCTCCGGCATGCCTTACATTACCACAATGTGTGTTTTTTGCATTCCACTTCTTCCTGGCGCGCCAGATACCTGTTCCGCCGGCTGTGGTGGGCCCGGCTGCTGCGCCACAAGGCCACCAGCGTGGTCGCCTTCCTGCTGCTGCTGCTGTCCTCCTCGGCCGTCCTGGGCTTCGTACCTCTCATACAGTCGCTGGTCACCGTGCCCCCAACGGCCACCTACAGGCCCCTCCTGCACCTAGCCAACGGCCTCATCCTGTTCGGCCTCGTGAGCTTGGTCGGCATGATTGTGGCGGCGATCGCGGGGTACCCCGTGTGCGGGCGGGGCGGAGGGGCCGGGTGCTCCGACCCCAGCTGCAGTGTTTGCTACCTTGGCGACTGCAACTGCAGCGGAGGTGACGGCGACGGCGCGGGGGCTGTGTGCTTGTGCATGCTCGCCATGCTGGCGGTTGTGGGCATTGCCTTTGCCGCTCAGGCAATGTACGGATTCATGTACGGATGGATCCGGGCGCGGCTGCACGATGTGGAGGTCATGGTGGAGAACGTGGGGCCCATGGCAAGGAAGAGGGCCATGGACCGGGCGGCGAGGAAGGGGTCAGAAACGGCGGCCGCGAGGGCGCGGGCGGCGGCGGGGGCGGCGAGGGGGAGTGGGAGCGGGACGGGGGCGGCGACCAAGGCCCCCTGTGCGGCCTGCATGGTGTGAGGCAGGGGGCTTGGGGCTTTGGAGTGTGCAGGAAGGTCGTATTGGAGCAGGTGCTGGGTACTGTTACATGGTTGATACTGATGACGAGCAGGCATCAGCGTTGAGCAGGCATGAGGGGTTCCTTGCATGTCTTATGACGAGACGCTGTGCAGCTGTCTTGGCGGGAACAGTGTGGATGGCCTATTAAGTACGGTAGGGGAAGGCACATGGGCATGGGACCAAAAGTCGTTGGCATGTCTCACCTCTGTTATGGGATTCCCATCTGCACTTACTCGCTCATACTGGTTTACGCTTCAGACAGTTTGCTGCACACACATGTCGGTGCAACCTGTTGATAAATTGTTACTGTTACATTGGATGGCCGGTGTGCACGCGTGTCGGAGTTGGTGGTTGCATGATGACGTCAACATATGACTGCAGTCAGTAGCATTCGTGTTTTTCCTTTGTTTGTTTGGATGTGAGGTAGAGGATCAGCTGAGATCCTCCAAGGACCGTGTGCCCTGAGCTGCGCTCGTTGCCCCAGCTAGCATTGGGCCCCAAACGCAGATTGGAGGCTGACTAGTGGTCTAAACATATTGCATGGCACGGGGCTGCATGGCACGGCATGTCATGCATAGCACTGCATCAAGTGCTGTCCTCTGATGCTTAATTCTATTGGCCATGGCTCATTGATCGTGGTGTCCGAGGCGTGCGATCGTGAGGCGTGTGACCGTGTCAAGGTCAACCTCGGTTTTTTTTTTTTTTTTTGGTGCGTGGGGCGTTTTCAGTGCGCCCTGCACGCACGTTTCGGCGTGCCAGCGTTGCAGGTGCCGCGCTTGCATAGTAACCAAAACTCCATGTGTGCAGGTGATAGAAGCTCAAAGTGTAAGGCCGCGTATTAGTGCGTACCACGGTGCTTCGTTTTTTCGTTCCCTTGCGCTACTTGACGGGGCAGCCTCACAGCTGGCTTCGGTTCACAGCCGCTACACCTACTAGATGTTTCGCACGCCCCAGCATGCACTTCATGCCGGGCACTGCTGCTGGCAGGGGCTCCCCTGGCTGCTGAGCCATGCAAGGGAGGGGCGGGGACCGGGCAGCAGTCCGGAGGAGCCGTTCCCCATGGGCAGTTGCAGCACACTCGCACCGTTTTGTACGCCTGATGCCCGTATTTTCGAAGGCCAGAACTCACTCTCGGTGAGATGGGTGTACCGGTAACGGGGAGTCCGTGCACACTCAGGCACACTGCACCCACTCGAAGCCCAGTGGGCTGGCAGCATTATTGTGGACACGGGGGCGGGCCCGCCGCCCGCCTGGCTCTGATCCCACCGTGCGTAAAGTGCTCTTGCCTCCTCCTCTGTGTTTACCTTGACTGCACAGACAAATGGTTTCGACTGTCGCAGCACAGCAGGTCAAGACTCTGGCGGGCTTGTGCGGGACCAGGGCGGGCGGGGGCCCTGTCCGGGACGAGGGCAGGGCGAGGTCAATCCCCGCCTCCCCTGATCCCTGCTGTGCCTCGTTTTCAGGGATTATCAACGGAAAGGGTAAGGCAAAGCTGTCTGGATTGCAGGGAAAAGCAGTGCCGGCCCTTGCTTGTGCTTTCTCCTTGGTGTTCCGGCTACCGAGCTACCAGCAACTGCCGGCAGGCCCAACCGTCAGAAGGCCGCGAGAGACCGTACCCTGTCGTTCGCCTTCTCGTTGCTTACGAGAAAGACTTCTGAAACCAACGTAGCGACTCTTGGTACTTCATCATTATTGTAGGACACAGTGCCAGTCCTCCATAGCTCTTGCGCCTTGGACTTGGCCTTGGACTTGGCAAGAATGGCCACTGTCAAGGACAAACAAGCTGACGCCGCTGATGTGCCATTTACGCCACTTTTGCATGAATTTCCGCGGTCGGATGCCCCGGGGCCGGTACAGGCTTTGACAGAGGTCGGGGCTCGCCAAGAGGCTGACGAAGCTGACAGCAAGCCCAGCTGCCGCATTTGCATGGATGATGAGGCTACTTCAGATAACCCTCTCATCAGTCCCTGCCTGTGCGCGGGTAGCACGCGCTTTATTCACCGACACTGCTTGGCGCAATGGCGCGCGACGAAGACCGGGACCCCAGCCCACTACCGCTGCGAGATTTGCCACTTCGAGTAAGGTTGTGGCACCAATATTGTCACTACGATATGCAGCCCAACCATATTGCGTACAAGGCGCCACGACGCGTCCGTCCCGTCCACAGCTCAAACCGCCTGTCATCAACAAGCCCCGTCAGCCAGACAACAACCCTCCGCCCCAACATCCCTGTTCGCCCCCCAGGTACCAGTTCCGCCGGTTGTGGTGGGCCCGGCTGCTGCGCCACAAGGCCACCAGCGTGTGCGCCTTCCTGCTGCTGCTGCTGTCCGCCTCGGCGCTCCTGGGCTTCGTACCCCTCATACAGTCGCTGGTCACCGTGCCCAAGATGACCGGCATACGACCCGCCCTCCACATGGCCAACGGCCTCCTCATGTTCGGCATCGTGGCCTTCATAGTTATGATCATTGCAGCAATCGCCGGGTACCCGGTGTGCGGGCGGCGCCGGCAGCAGCAGCAGCAGGCCGGAAACTCGGGCTCCGGCACCACGGTGTGGTTCTGGGGCGGCGGAGGCAGCTGCCACTCCCACTCCGGCTCCAGTGGCAGCAGCAATGGTGGAGGTGCGGTGGTATTAGTCATCCTGGCGGTCATTGCGCTGATTGGCATCTTCTTTGCAGCTAAGGAGCTGTGCAGCATCATGTACAAGTGGATCCGGGCGCGGCTGCACGACGTGGAGGTCTTGGTGGAGAACGTGGGGCCCATGGCGAGGAAGAGGGCCATGGACAGGGCGGCCAGGAAGGGGCCGGAGGAGACCTCTCTGGTGGGGGCGGCGGCTGTGGGGACGGCGACTCCGGTGTGGGGCCCCAAGGACGGAGCGGGGCAGGGGGCTGGGGGGTGCGGGGCACAGCAGGGGCAGGGGCACGGGGCGGTGGGCAAGGCCTCGTGTGTGGACAGCATGGTGTGAGGGTGGAAGGCAGGCGTAGGCTTGGCTCGTACATTGTGTGTTGCAAATGGGGGGCACGCACCATTACGTAGGACAAGGGCGCAGAATGCGTGACCTGATCGACACTAGTCACACTGGCCACTGTAAACGAAAGCCTGGCCTTTGTTGGACCACTAGTTAGGGTGGTTTCCAAGTGCTGGCACGTGCGTCACTTGCAGCGAAGCGTGCCGATATGGATTGTAGCTGCCTGCGGCAGGAAGTGGGCAAGGGAACACGACACAGCCCTGTGCATGACAGTATTTTGCCCAGTGCCTATGATACCTTCTCTCGGTTTTGTCATTGCCCGCTGGTGTTGCTGGTTGTTTGCTGCTTGCTACCAATACTGGCGTACTGGGTTCACCATGAACCAAGATCTCACTGTTGCAGCGGATCGTGGGGCTTGTGCTGGAAACAAGCACGTGGGCAGGGGAAACACGGCCCTGCTGTAGTTGCAGACCCTGTGATGTTTAACAGGTGGCTGGCTGGTGATCGTTCATGTTCAGATCGTTTGTGTGGAGGTTGACCTTGTGGCTTTCTATTCAAAGTACGACACTAGTACGACCTTTCACTGTTTGCCCCGTCCACTCACGGACGAGGCTTCTTTTGCAGGATTGATGGCCTTACTGGCCCCCCTCGTCACTGCTTGTGGTAAATGCGTGGTTGCTACCGGTTGCAACGCTGCGTAGCTGCCCAGCGTCTTGTACCGTACGCTAGCACGCCGTTGCGTGGTGACGGGGCCGAACGGGTCGGTTAGGGTAAGGGCATCCTATTTGCATGTGCAGGAATGTTGGGCCCATCATTACACGCACGTGCGTGGTAGGGAACGGGGCGGATGCACTGAGCTCCCGATCCTGTGCGAAGGGCTCTGGTGTTTGGCCCTGAGGCTGGTTGGGTGCCAGGTGCACACCAAGTGCACAGGTGCACACAACGAAATGCTTTCAGTAGTAGTTTACCTCTGTGGATGCCGAAGAGTCTCGGGTGCCAAGGGGGGTGAAACTGGATAGGTGCACAGGAGGGACTGCAAGCGTTGAAGTGCTGAGTTTACGCCTACGGTGACCTCCCAAAAGTTACTGGGAAAGGGCTGCTCGACACCGTACCATACTTGAACCCGTATGAAACAAAGCCGTGCGCCCCTGCTGTTGCCCGAAGGGACTTGGTCTTGGAGGAGAGGTTGACATAGTCCGTACCATATGGCCCAACAGCAGTATGCAAATTTGCAGCCACGCCAAGGAGTTGCGAACCATGTTGGCCCTGTGCCGTGCTGTGCCGATGAATCCATATCCGCCTGTCTTACCTTGGTGCGCTTTACGACCGTAGCTGTGGCAAACACAACAGGGCAGGAGCAATCCCATTCACCCTGCCGTAACTTTACAGGCCCGGCGTCCAGCCAGGCAAGTTGGAGTCTTCAGGACACTCCAAAACCGCAACCGACTTGCAAAACTGGCAGACGTTCCGCCACCCTGTATGTCCATCCCTCGCCATAGGAGAGTACGTAGGAAAATGTACGACATTGACTCTCCTGAAACTCGCCACACCATGTATCTCTCTGGCGCGCTCACACACCACGCCACATTTCACGCACAACCGTGCTCCACTGCAGCGCATTACCGTACCCGCTTCACCAGCAGTGTACACAACCCAGCCCAGCTGACGCTGCAGCTCTTTTTGGGCGTGCCTCTCCACCCGCACTGTGCCCCGGGGCCATGCGGTGCGGCTGTGAGATAGGGAAAACGTGGGGAGCACCTCTCTCATGCACCTCAGCACCCTGCGCCCGCCTGGGACCACTAAGCATGCCACAATTACTGCGGGAGGTGCGTGGCCGGTTAGTAATAGTACCATAGCTACTAAAGCAAAAACACCCAAACGCCTCTCATAAACATCTCAAACAGTGCACTCTTTCCACGTGTCAGACCGGCCATACGAGCCGGGCGAATGCATTTCCACAGTCGCATGACACTGTGTCACACACTAGCACCCCACACGAGCAGTACTACACCCGTATGCAACTGCTTGAGTCACCACAACACCTTCACCTGCCGTCGGCTTCCTGATTTCGAGTACCCACTACCCTCTTACCCACCAAAACCCGCCTACATCCCCCACGATATGCCGGTTGGTGCCATACCTGCATTCTGCCTGCACACCAAACAGGCAACCCACACTGCCTCGCCCTACCCTTGCTGCCCTGTCCACGCCCTAGCCCTCCCCCTCCACCACACCTCCTCAGCCTTTTCACGCGCGGGCGTTGGCGGTCTCCTTGGGCGCCTTGGCGTCCGCTGCGGCGCCGTTGGCTGACCCCTTGGCCCCCTGCTGCTGCTCCGCCTGCTCCACGGGCACCAGGCGCTGCGGCTGGAACATGTACACGTTGTAGATGACGTTCCTGGGGGTGTGCACGGCGGGCCACATGGCGAGCAAACGCAATTACAACAAACAGGCGTGGCGCGGGGGGTAAGGGATTGCAGTGCAACGCGCGGCAGCTGTGTTGCAGGGCACTCGTGAGCAGGGCTGTGGGTGGAGCAGCGCGTCAAGCTGCCATGCCAGCGCCAGCCTCTACGAGGGACGTGCAGTACGGCACAGGGGCCACCGGCATCCGCCAGTCCCTGCTGGTCTCTTCGGGACCTGACCCAGCGGCTCCCCTCGGCAGCCTTGTTCCCGGATTACTCACCTCCTGATCTGCGCCGTCATGTCCACAAACAGGTTGTAGCCCTCCAGCTTGAACTCCGTGAGCGGGTCCTTGCTTGCGTACCCGCGCAGCCCCACCGCCTGCTGCAGGAACTTGATGGCCTGCAGGTGCTCCTTCCACAGGCTGTCCGTCTGGCTCAGCACGAAGAACCTGCGCGGAGGGCAGCGGAGATGTGCACAAATGAGCACGTGTCAAGATGTTTGAGGTCAAGCCACGTAGTCAAAATGCATGACTGGCGTTGCTTGCCTACGGTAAGCGGTTGCAAAGCAGGGGAGTGCGGGAACATGCACCGGAGAGTGCGGCTGAGCACGGCGGCCTGTGGCGGTTGCACGCACTACACCGGCAGTGCACTGGCCAGTCCCCCACCGACATGCGAAACGACCCCTCCCTGATATTAGCACCAGCCCACCACCACCTGGAAGACATCCTGCACGCATGTCATCCTCTTTGGCGCGCTGACACCATCCGAACCATCCCCAACCTCAGCCCCACTCCATGTCCCTGCCCTAGCCCCTCCCCCAGGGCCCAGCCCCTCCCCTGCCCAGCCCGCCCCTCCCCTGCCCTGCCCCAGGGGCCCACTCACTTCTGCACCTCCGCCATGAGGCCCGGCTGCATGGTCTCCACCATCTGCACCTTGCGCTGGTAGGCGTCCACGCAGATGGTGTGCAGGTAGGTGCGCAGCCCCTCGAACCCGCGCTCGCTGGCAACCTTGGTCAGCTGCTCGCCCGTCAGGCCCTGAGGCAGAGGAAGCACACCAACGCAGAACCGTCAGGACACATGGTACAGCATATATGCATCATTCAAGCACTACAGTTCAAGACCTTGGTCAGCTGCTTGCCGGTCACGCTCTTGCACCAAGGCACCAGCTTGTTTAAGGACACGAGGACACGAGCAAAGCAGTGTAACGCTGCGGCGAGCAGGGAACCCTTCGAGTCTTCCGTGGTCATCGATGTTCAACACCACGGTTTCCCTCCGTTGGTCGTCCCTCCCACTGGTCCAGCCACCTCAAGGAGGTGGCAGTACTGCGGCTGCCCTTTGGACCAGCATGCCACCCGACGCTAGAGAACAGCATACAGGAGCACACAGGCCCTTTGCCCCCTTCCCTGCCCCACCTCCAGCAGGTAGCAGCACTGCATCTGCCCTGTGACACCAGCGCGGTGCCCGTAATACACGCACAGCGTAATTCCCTACAACCCATTCCCCTTTGCCCCACCTCCAGCAGGTAGCAGTACTGCACCATCTTGGCGGCCAGCGCGTCCAGCTTCCACTCGGACACGTCGGCGCTCCTGGGGGGTGATGGAACGCACGGGAGCAGCCGGGCCGAGCACTTATGCAAAGCAGTTGGGACCCGGCAATGGTATCCCACGCGTACACCAGGCCTTCCGCCCCCTCGGCAAACCATACCCCAGCAACATACGGTAACGGCCACCGTGGCCATGGCGCCAAGCGCTTTCCGTTCGCCAAAAGGCCCTACCCTTGCCCTTTCCTCCCTCTCGACCCCTCCTCTTGCCTCCCCTTTCCTCAATCTGTTCCCCTCCGTTCCTCCCCTCTGCCCTGCCCTCCCCTCCCCTAACAGCTCCTCACTTGTCGGTGACGTTGGCCTCCAGGATGTCGTCCGCCGTCTTCTCCGCGTACTCGGCCATGAGGGGGCCCAGGTCGGGGGCCAGCAGCGCCTTGCGCCGCTCCGAGTAGATCTTGTCACGCTGCGTGTTGACCACCTGGTCGTAGTCGAACAGGTTCCTGAAAGGGAAGGAAGTGTGGGTTAGCAGGACGTGTGGGTGAGTGTGTCGGGGATTGGGTGGCAAAAGGCGTTGTGGGGTGGCCCACTAGGTTCCTGCAGGGGTAGAGTGTGGATAGAGGGCAGCGTGGGTGGATAAGCTGAGGCGCGGCGTATGGGAATAGCTCATTATGAGGTAATCACTTGAGCCGACTGCATCATGAACAGCTGCTACCGGTAGCATTTTGACAACGGGTGGGGTCATCATCCGGGCAGACACAGGCTAGGGACGTGGATTGGCGTTTTAGGGGTTCAAGCCGCCCTCAACGCTGTCCTCCCTCGTGCCTCAAGCACGCCACGCTGCCCTCGTGTCCTCCGCCTGCATTGATTCCCTGATTGCCTCACAGCGATCCACAAGTGCGCCCCACTTCCTTTTGCCCTTCGTCCTACATCACCACGGCACCCACTTGCGGATGTCGAAGAAGTACGCCTCCACGCGCTTCTGGGCGTTGTCCAGCGCGTCCGACAGCATGGCGCTCTCCATGGGCAGGTCCTCAACCTGGGGGTGGGGGGAATAAAGCGTGTGGGTTAGGGTGGTGCAGCAGCAGCAAGGCAGGGGATCATATAGCTCAACCTGCAGGTGGGTGGGGCGTGTGTGGGTGTGTAGCGATGCAGTTAACAGGCAGGTACTAGTAGAAGGCGAAGCTGGTGGCATGTCCGGCGATGAGAAGAAAAGATCGAGGCAGGCTCCGGCTGTGAGCTGTTGATGCGCTGAGAGGACTTGACTGATGGAGAATAACACGAGCTGTGTCGGGTGGCCCCCCGGGTGTGTGCGGATGTGTGCACAGTAACAGGGTGGTGTAGCAGCAGTCATCAGACAACCATTTCGCGTGTGGGTGCGGCGTGGGTGGGTGTGGGTGGAGCAGCGGCAACACGGTGCTCGCGAGTGTGTGCGTGTGAGTGTGATACAGCAGGCCTTAATTCAACGGGCATGGGCCAAGGAGCAGGAGCGGCAGGGAACGAGGCGAAGGACGCGTACGGATTGCGCACAGTGGTGTGCGGCTGGGTGCGCAAGGTAGGTGGCCCCCGCCAGCCAGGCGAGGGGCAACAGCATCAGCAGCGGCGGTTGGGGGGTGCCACACAACCCGTGCAGCGTCATCCAGGCCTCGGCCCGCCGCATGGCCCGGCCCCTCGCCCGAAGGCCATTCCGTTGTTGCGCATCCTCCCCGGCCACATCCCCCCACCTGGAACGCCACCATGAGGCCCTTGATCTTGTCCCCTCCGAACACGCGGAACAGCGGGTCCTCCAGCGACAGGAAGAAGCGGGTGGAGCCGGGGTCGCCCTGGTGCCGGCAGCGAGAGGGGAGGAGAGCACCAGCAACGTCAGCGACATTAGCAATGGGTTATGGATGCGCAAGGCCCTGCTGATCGGGCTTTTGTACGGCGACTCTGCACCCGCGCACGGGCTGACTCCTTAACCTCGGCCCTGGGCCTCCTTCTTCCCATGTCGACCCCTCGCCCACCATCCCATCTCGCAGCCCGCACCGTCCCCGCACCCGTCCCCTCAAACACCAGGCGTTCCGCCAAAAGACCCCGCCTCTCCAAACCCATCTAGCCCCGCTCTTGCTCATTGTCGCTGCGAATGCTCCCCCCACCGGTTTCTCGCGTTTTACGCGTACCCCCACCTGGCGTCCCGAGCGGCCGCGCAGCTGGTTGTCGATGCGGCGGCTCTCGTGGCGCTCCGTGCCCACCACGTGCAGCCCGCCCAGCGCCACCACCTCCGCCTTCTCCGTGTCCGTCACGGCCTTGTACTCGGACAGCATGGACTGCGGGGGTTGGCGGTAGACATGCGCACATGCCGGGTTCACGAGAGCTGCCGCGCATAGTAAGTTGTGAACGGAACGCCAAAGAGCAGGTGGTCGCCCTGGTGGTGCCAGGGGCGCACGAGAAGTAATCAGCGCGGCGCCGGAGCCCTGACGCAAAGCACGAAACGCCCCCCACACACAGCACGTGCACATGCTTACCGAGCCCACACACGCCCTGCCTTGTAAATTCTGGACGCAAAACACCATCCACGCCCCCATCCACGCCCCGCCACCCCCACCTGGAAGGCCTCCCTCAGCTGCAGCAGCTGCTGGTCCGCCGTGAAGCCCTTCTCGCACGCCACGCTGAGGCGGTCCTCCGCCTCCAGCTCGGACAGCTGCCGCACGCCCCACGCCGCCACCGCCGACTCCACCGCCTTCTTGGCCTTGGCCTGCGTGGCCTCGGACAGCTCGCAGGGGAACAGCGAGGAGGACACGGCCCAGGAGCGCACCTACAGGGGAGGCGTGTGTGGGATGTGGTGTCAGGGGGTGCCGGGTGGGTATGATGGCAGCAAGATGGCAGTGGGAAGGACCAATGGTGAGGACCACCCGGCGGAGGGGCTGAGAGGCAGGAAGGGGCGGGCAGGCAGTTTCCACGGTTCGGCGTAGTGCAAACTGTGCGTTTGGGGAAAGCGTAGGCAAGCGTGCGCGGGCTGAGAAGCCGGGTTAACGACGCTCGATCCGGGAGTTGGTGTGGATGTGGGTGCAGACACGGATGAGTGTTACCCGAGCCCTGGCTCCCTGCGCCTTGCTTAGCAGCCCCATACCGCTCCCTCCCGCCATGCGGCCCTCGCCAGTCCTGTACGTCAACCTCCGCTCCGCCCCCCAGCCCCCCTCACCCTCGGCTTGCCGTCCTTGCCCACACGGAACGGGTTGCTGGCGTCCTCAACCACCGTGACCACCTGCAAGGGGAGGAGCGACAGCGGAAGCGGGGGAACAGGAGAGGGTTAGGAGGGCAGGCAGACTCACCGAGCTGCCTTCCATGACACTCGGGTTGTAAAGATGGTACTCCCGAGTTGGTTCCCCACACACAGCGCCCTTACCGGTAACCTTCCCCTGCACCTCGCACCCACTCGATGCCCCACTTCACCCCCAGCCGCTGTCCACTTGCTCAACCCACCTCGGGCATGAGCATCTCCCTCAGCTTGAGGCGCGCCATGTAGTCTGGGTTGCCTCCCAGCAGGATGTCCGTGCCGCGGCCCGCCATGTTGGTGGAGATGGTCACCGCGCCCTTGCGCCCGCTCTGCGCCACGATCTCGCTCTCGCGCTCCACGTTCTCGGGCTTGGCGTTCAGCACCTGCATAGCGGGGGGCCGGAGGATGGCGGTGTGGGTTACAAGGGTACGGGTTCGGGGTTGTGTGGTGCAACGAGGGGCCCTGGCCTTGGGTTTCGAGTTTCCGCTGCGGTGGACAAGGAGCGGGTGTACCGGCAACAACGGCTTCGCAGTAGACAGACTGTAGTGTGACAGCATGCAAGGGCACAGAGTAACAGCGGCACGTTGCCTCTTGCACGCACCTTGCGCAGGCCTCTCACTGAGGCAAGCCCGCGGCCCACAGGCCACGACCCCAAGACACCCATACCCACAACCTACGGACCCACAGCACCGCCTGGTGCCACACATACCCTGCCCCGGACCCACTGCCTGCACAAAGCCACAGCCTACACAAAGAACCCACACGGCCCGACCTGGTGCTTGATGCCCGCCTCCTCCAGCATGGCCGACACGATCTCGCTCTTCTCCACGCTCGTCGTGCCCACCAGCACGGGCCGGCCCGTCTTGTGCATGCGCTTGATCTCCGTCACCACCGCCTTCCACTTGTACGTCTCGAGCCTGGGGGCCGGGGCGGGACACGAGGGAGGGCAGGGCAAGGGGGGTCAGGACCGGGCGGCTAGTGAGGAGGGGGGATACAAGAGTGCCAATGGCAAGCGTGGAAGGGCAGGCCGGGGTAGGACAGGAACGGGGGGCTGATGAGGAGAGCTTGCGACTCTCGGAGCGCGTGGTAGGGTAACCGGGCCCCCCTTTCCACCCCTCCTCATCTCCGCGGGGCGCGGTGCTTCTGGGATCCTTACCGGTATTCCAGCGCACCCAATGCCGTCCGCTCCCACTCGCACCCTGAACAACACACCCTGGCTGCCCAGGCGCAGCACGGCCCCAACCCAGACCCTCAACCGCGCCGCCCCTCACCCAACACACCAGCGTCACGGTGCTCAACTCGGCGTCTATCCCGGACACACCAACACCCTGGCAGCACCCACCTGAACACCACGTCGGGGCTGTCCTGGGTGCTGCACGGTCTCAAGCTCCCTTCAAGCACACGCGCACAACCCTAATACACATACCGGGGGCTCTGGGCCTAGGGGGGCTGTCGGGCTTGCTGTTCGTGTGGCGCCGCTTCTGTGCTTTTGACTCCGGCAGGGGGTCGGGTGGCTTGCCTGGGCCTAGGGTTTCCCGTGCGGCGGTTCCTTTCTTTGCTCCTGCTCTGTCCAGGCTTG
>VFQN01005297.1_pt1 | contig 15919 bp, 9 predicted proteins | sample 3512371 | NCBI WGS metagenome assembly VFQN01 (sample SAMN10412370, study PRJNA504923) | tailings metagenome | isolation source: Replicate 2 from Balatoc abandoned mine | place: Philippines: Itogon, Benguet | collected 2017-08-28 | reverse complement strand
TGATGTACCCCATGAATCTCGTACGAGATGCAGTGTTTGTTCATCTCTGCAATCCGCGCGTTTTTTATAGTAATTATTGGATTTTTGGGCAATCCTACAACCCTTACCAAGCCTTGCGCTATGCCAAAATCAACGGGACTCTTTCGTGCGTTTCTCAAAATACGGGGGGATATTTTGTGTATGAATACCAAGGACCCGACCAACCTCCTTGTCCCAGTCTCAACGAAGATTATATCGGCAAAGATGCGCTTGGTATAGCTGCGATGGTACAAGCCCACGAGCTATTTGCCAAATATCAAGGGATTTTGGATGGTAGTCAGATAAGAGAAAGCTATGGTTTTGAATATCAACGTAGCAATCAAAAAAATACTCAAGCTATTTGGAACAACGATACGGGCGAATTTGCACGGGCGTTTAAGCATAATCAGCCTTGGCTCCAAGTATGGAAGAATCCCCGAACAGGCAAGCGTCTTCTGCTGTTTCAAGACAATTTTGCGGAAGCTTTTGAGCAAGTAACCTTTACGACTGTAATCAATGGTAAAAAGATACAACGTGCCGCAGAAGGCAATACCCTTTATATAGAGGCATTAGATTAAGTCTTGGCAGCGTTGAAAAACGCCGCCAAGAGTGTTATTGTTTAACAAAACGTTTTACTTGCAAAGTATCTCCTTCCACAATTCGGAGTAGGTACGTACCAGTCGGTAGTCCTTCGACAGAAATCTGTTGTCGAATAGAGCGCGTTGTTTTTTGGGGCAAAAAATGTTGAATCCGTCGTCCACTTATTTCCACAATTTCAATTTTTACTTCACCCTCGTAGTGGCTTTCCCATTCTAATTGTAGCCATTCTTGCGTAGGATTGGGAAACAATATCATTTCTTCGGCCACTTCGGGCAAAATCGAAGTTACGGTTTCCAACCGCCACGGTACTAGGTTTGCCTCGGGAGTAGGAAGCTTCACCGAAGTCAAAATATGAAATTGCCCCGCCTGAAAGCTAAAAGGAAAATTGGAAGAAGTAACTTCTATTTCGGCACCCGTAAAATAGTCGTACCACTTTCCTACAGGTAGTGTGGTCGTCTGCATGGCTAAACCAAAATTGGCAATCACCCGTACTTCCATACTAGGATGCACAAGCGTGAGGCGTTTGAGGGTTTCGGAAGTTTCGAGCGCAAAATCATTGGTTTTGGTGCTTGCTTGGGTAGTTTTGAAACGAATCAACTCCGAAAAAACTTTGTACAATTTGAGCCGATTGGCATCTCTAAAATACTCCCAACGGATGGGCTTATTACCAGTTCGGCCATTTTCATCAATAGATACATCATAGCCCAATTCACCAAATTGCCAGAGCAGCTTAGGGCCGGGGGTCAAAAAAAGCAAAGCTGCGGCGGCCTTGATACGTTCGAGTGCCGTGGCTATATTTTTGACTTCTGGACTGCCGTTCATAATGGCATCGTACATGACGCGCTCTTCGTCGTGACTTTCCATAAAACCAATCACGGCAGGCCGTTGAAATCCAGCATGATTTCGCCACGAAATCCTGTTAAAATTCCCCTTTCCTGTTTTGATTGTTTCTCGAAAAGCCCCATTTTGATTGTCCCAGACCATCATCCCATAATTCGTAAGTTCTGCTTCTTCTTGGTCGTCGGCAAAGTGCTCCAAAATCACGTAGGCGCTAGGGTCGGTTTTTCGGATTTGGTCATAAATGCGCTTCCAAATCGCGATTCGGCTTGCGTCATACCGCCCCCACCGCGCCACATCCGTTCCAGAATTGGTTTGGGTAAAACCCTTGGAAAGGTCAAAACGATAACCGTCAAAATGGTATTCTTTCAACCAAAATTCATTGACGTGTTCTACATAGGCTTTGGTGGCGGGAGCTTCGTGATTAAAATCAAAAAATACGCTAAAAGGGTGCGTAGCTTGCTGATTAAACATGGGGCTATTGGCCGAAGGCTGCGAGCCTTCCCAATACATTTTGACATAGGGGAACTCATAATCGGCCTGATTGAGTACCATATCCAAAATCACCGCAATCCCGTTTTCGTGGCATTTATCAATCAATGCCTTCAAATCTTTCGATGTGCCGTAGGCTTTGTCAGGTGCAAGGTGAAAAGTAGGATTATAACCCCAAGATTCATTACCTGTAAACTCCATAATGGGCATTAGCTCAATGGCGTTGATACCCATTTTTTTTAGATACGGAAGCGTATCGGCTACGGTTTTATACCAACGACTTCCCACAAAATCGCGCACTAGCAGTTCATAAATGACCAAATCTTCGGCCGCAGGACGTTTGAAATCTTTGACTTTCCAAGCATAAGGTGTTTGATTTGTTTGCAAAACCGACACCGTATTTCCTTGTGCTTTGGTAGGAAAAGGCATCAGATTGGGATAGGTATTTTGGGGAATAAATTTGTCGTTATTGCGGTCCACAATCTTTTCGGCATAAGGCTCAGCCACCCCGATTGTGCCGTCCACTAAGTATTGGAAAGCATATTCTTTTTGGGATGTTAAGTTTTTGATTTCGAGCCAATAAGTCTGACCATCAGGAGTCCGATTCATCAAAAATTCAGGCTTACTTTCCCAATCATTAAAATCCCCTAATACGTATATAAACTTTTTTTCTGGGGCAAAAAACACCAACGTAGCCGACGAGGCCGAAGTATAATTGATACCCGTCCGCAAGCCCGGCGGAAGCGAGGCTACCAAAGGGGCGGGATTGACGATAAAACTAAACTCGTCAGTCACTTCTTGGTTATTGGCCGTGGCGGTTGCCCTCACAATATGCTTTTGACTCGTGCTATTTCCCGTCGAAATCGTGGTGGATAAGGTCGTATCATTGGCCGAAGCTACCACTTTGCCGTCCAAAGTCAGAGTCAATTGAGCTTTGGAAGAAGCACTCACCTGAACGGGCAATGGCGTGTTGGCATCTACAAAGAAACTTTTTTGGGTTGGGGTTTTGAAACGTACAAACAACTGATTGGCAGCGTATAAGTCAAACAAAAAATCTTCGGTTTGGGCAGAGCCACTTGCATTTTTGACTAAAACTCCCATCCAACGTAACGTTTTTCCGGCCGAAATACTTAAATATTTGGAAGGAGTGAGTTTGATACTCCACCGATTATCGCCCACGCGCGTCAATAGCCCCGGCGCGAAGGCTTGCCCAAAGTTGCTTTGGCCTGAGGGGCTAAATTCAGCCGTTTTATTGTCAGGATTGCTCCCTCCCCACGCCCAAATATACAACCCGCTTGCTTGATTGAGCAAACCCGCTTTGCGGCTGTCTTTTGCTTGGCTTAGGTCAAAAGTGAGGGTAATTTCGCCATCGGCCGTCGGAAAATCGGGCTTTACTATCAATGCTTGTGACCAAGCCAATTGAACAGCAAGTAGCCAAAAAATAAATATTTTTTTCATGGTTATTTTATTTCTAAAATCATCGCTGTTGTTGCCGCCACAGTCAGTCCATCTGCTAGCGATGTTGTTTCTCCTGTAACCACATTTTTGGCTGATTTTGCATTTTTGAGCATTTCGGCGTATTTATTCAAATCAAGTTCCAAGGGTTCTTTGTTTTTGTTCATCACCACCATCACTTTTTGTTTGTCATTATAGCGGAAATATACATAAAGCCCATCACGCGCCGCGAAATGCTTTAATTGACCTGTCTGAACTGCCGGTGTTGCTTTTCTCCACTGAAGAAGTTTGGTCAAAAAACGTTTAGCTTCTATTTGCTGAGGGGTGAGGCCCTTTTCCGTAAAAGCACTTGTGGTGTGGTCGGGCCAACCGCCAGGCATTTCTTTTCGAATCAAATCGTCATTTTTAGCCATAGGGCTAGTCATGAGTACTTCGGTTCCGTAGTAAATTTGGGGTAATCCTCTGGTTGTACAAATAAAAGTCAGGCCCATTTTCCACAAATCAAAATTCTCGTGGATTTGGGAATAAAAACGGGTAATATCATGATTGTCAGCCATAACGACGAGCTGGGCAGCATTGGGATACAAGAAGTCTTGGGAAAGTGTTTGATACAATTTCGTCAGACCCGTATTATAGATTTTATCGTCGTCGTTGAGAGCGTCAATCAAAGCCATTTGCAACGGGAAGTCAAACATAGTTGGCATGGATGAAACGTAGCCGTTGGCGTTTTTTTTGCCACGTTGCCAAAACGCCACAATCGCAGGATTGGCCGACCATTCTTCACCCACCATGTTGAAATTGGGGTACTCGCTCATCACTCTTTGCGACCATCTTGCCATGAAATCTTTATCAGAATAAGGGTACGTATCTACTCTAATACCATGCAAATCAGCGTATTCGATCCACCAAATCGAATTTTGAATCAAGTAATTTGCCATCAAAGGGTTACGTTGATTGAGGTCGGGCATACTTGTTACAAACCACCCACTTGCGTGTAGTTCTTTGTCGTATTCGCTGGCATGAGGGTCTTGAACACTCTCGCGGGCGTGGTGCGTGATTTGAATATTTTGTTGAAAATTGAGCCAATCGTCGGTAGGGAGGTCGCTCATCCACCAATGCTCCGAACCACAGTGATTAGGTACCCAATCAAGCACCAATTTAATCCCTCGTTTTTGGGCTTCTTTTGATAAGTTTCGATAATCTTCGTTGGAGCCAAAACGAGGGTCAATTTTGTACAAATCTGTCATGGCATAGCCATGATATGACCCCATTTTTTGATTGTTTTCCTGAAGAGGACAAATCCATAAAGACGAAAAACCTAAGTCTCGAATATAGTTTAAGTGCTCAGTAATTCCCTGAATATCACCACCATGCCTTTTATCTTTTCCGTTTCGCTCTACAAGGTCAGGCATACCCGGTACATTGTCATTGGCAGGGTTGGCATTGGCGAAGCGGTCGGGGGCAATGAGATACATGGCATCAGCTGATGTAAAACCCTGACGAAGCGCGGAATTAGGTTCTCGGTTTTTGAGTTCATAATCGTAAGAGAAAACCGTTTTTCCGTTTTTACTAAACTTTATAGGAAACTTCCCGGCTTTGGCTTGTGGAGTGATTATCAAATCAATAAAAAGGTAATTGGGGCTTTTGACGCGGGTTACTTTAGCCAATTTGACTCCTGCATAATCGAAAGAAGGTTGCGCGGTACCAATATCTTCTTGATGAACTAGCAATTGCAAGCTTGGTTCTTTCATGTTGACCCACCAAAAAGCAGGCTCTACACGCTGTGCCATAGCGATGTATATGTAGAAATAGGTAGCAAAAATGAGGAACAGTTTTTTCATTATTTTAATGGATGTGTTTTGACAAGCAGGGTTTGGTGAAAGAAGGGTGGCTTTATTGTTTTAGTAAAAAGGTCAAAGGAATAGCAAGCCTTTCCCTCCATGCCTTTTCGGAGTGGTTCGCGCCCTCAAACTTGCGGGTTTCCCAATGTTTAGAATGGTATTTTTTTGAGGCTAAAATGGTATCTACCCGTTGTTGTGTAGGTTCATACAAAGCATCCAAGGTAGCTGTACCATAATCAAAGTATATTTTATGACCTTGCCGAGCTAGGGGTAAAGACTTTTGGAGGTAAGCTACAAAAGCATCAGGAATGGGATTGTTTTCGAGCGAGAAAATGCCAGGCCAATGCGTAGAAAGGCAAGCTGCACGCCCAAAGACATGAGGATACTCACAAAAAGCATACATAGAAATTAAGCCGCCCATGCTCGAACCGCCAATCAACGTATTTGAAGGGTCTTTAAGAGTAGAAAATGTACTATCAATAAAAGGTTTGAGTTCTTTTACCAAAAACCTGAGGTAGTTGTCCGAGACTGGATGAAAGCTTTCTTGGGTACGACCTGCTTTTTGGAGCTGCTGGGTCACCCATGTTTGTTGGGATAGAGATAGATGCTCAAACGGCTTTTGTGGAAAATAATCCGCATGGCGTCCCGCACCTGAGTTCCATATTCCTACAACAATGCAATCTTGAATTTGTAATTGTTTAAATAACCGAGTCAATGTTTCATCTACTCCCCATTCTTGTTTATTCCAAGTTGTAGTAGAGTCGTAGAGCATTTGCCCGTCGTGCATGTACAAAACTGCATATTTGCGTTTGGGGGTATACTCTTCTGGCAGCCACACGTCGATATGACGAGCAGAAACGTAGCGAGACTTGAAATTTTCAAAGCGTTTTACCACACCCGCTGAAGGCAGTGGTATTTTTTCCTGGGCTATTACCACCGACAGCTTGTAAGAAAAGATTAAAAGGAAGAACAGTCGTTTCATCATTTTGTTTATTAAAAAAAGCACCGACAAAAATTTATCGGTGCTTATCTGGGTCACGAGATTCTATCAGTTTTTAATAAGTTAGAAGTGAAATGCAACTTTTTACTTTTTGGTAAGCTTATAAGTGGGCTTGCTCGCTACCGAAAAGTCGAGTACGATATCATAAGTACCTGCTTTGACAACAATGTTGGCACCACCTACTTCGAGCACACCGTCGGCTTTATCGTCGCCCATGTTTACACCCCAATCATTGTTTTGGCGAAATTTGATTTCACCATCTATGAGCTTGATGTTGTTGAGTTTCCAAATTCCTTCTGACCCAAAATCAGGCATAAAAAAGGCATCAGGACCATTCCAGCCATTAGGGGCGGCACTTCCTACAAGCCCCCATACTTTATAAGGCTCGATGGTATATTTCAATGATTTAAAATCGACGGTTATGAGATATATTCCCGCTTTGACGGCGATGTTGTCGCCACCTGCTTCCAAAATACCATCAGCGCCTTTGTCGCCATAATTGAGATCCCAAGCCTCATTTTGACGGATTTTGATTTCACCGTCTTTGAGGGTAGCAATAGCGCGCCATTGGTCAGAGGAAGGGTCATATTTCAATGCTATATCGGGAGCATTCCAGCCGTTGGGGGTGGCACTTCCTACAAGACCCCATGAGAGTTTGTCGATAGTATATTTAAGGGCCGTTACATCAAAGGTGATTTTGTAGGTTCCGGCTTTTACTTTGATGTTGTCGCCACCTGCTTCTAAGGTTCCGTTTGCCCCTGTATCGCCATAGTTTACGTCCCATTTATTGTCTTGACGGAATTTGATTTCGCCTTCTAGCAGCCCTACATATGCTACAAACACATTTGCTTTGTCGGTTTTGTAAAAAGGCACATCGGGGCCATTCCAGCCATTGGGGGTAGCACTTCCTACCACACCCCAATTGGTACTCAAATCAAGTTTGTCGAGATAAGGAGTTACTTTTACCGACATTACGGCCGAATTGAGCGTAGTACTTCCGCCCAAAAAAGACTGCACTTTGATGTCAATATCGCCTACGGTAGCAGGTTTCAAACCCATTTTCAATAAAATTGGATTCAACTCCGACGTTTTGAATACTTTTTTCAATTCAGTACCTGTAGTGATAGACGTCGCATTGGAAAAATCTCCCCCTTTTTTATCAATCAAAACTGTATAAGCAGCCGGTGCATCAAAACCATAGTCGGGCTGCGGCCACGAGATGGTCAAGGCGTCTTTGTCGGCATTTTCTTTGGTCAATACCACCGTTTGCGAAGATAAGGTAGGCATCGGTACTGTGCCCGTTTTCATGACAGCCTTAATTTCGTCTTTTTCGCACGACCACAATACCGTCATTATGGCCGTTGCATATATGAATTTATAGAACCAATTTTTCATTTTTGTGCTCAATTAATTAGAGAAACAACTCATTTTTAGCCTATTAGTAGCCTGTATTCTGAATCAGATTAGGATTAGCAGTAAGGTCGGTTGAAGGAAGCGGGAAGATTTTGAGATAATCTTGCACCGACGCTCCGTCTTTTACCCCACCTTTCCATGACCACAAATACGATGAACCAGTAAATTTGGCAAAACGAATTAGGTCGGTACGACGACTGCCTTCCCAAGACAGTTCGCGAGCACGTTCGGCCAATACAAAATCTGGTGTAAGCTCACTTGAAGTGATATTGCCAGTCGCATTGCCATAAGCTCTCACGCGAAGTTTGTTGATATACTCCACCGCTAAGGCTTTGTCTCCTGCGCCTCTTGCAGCAGCTTCGGCATATATCAAGTACGCATCGGCCAATCTAAACATCGGGAAATCGGTATCGGGATGCGTCAGATTGCTTCCGACGGCTCCTTTAGAAGTGATATTTTTGTATTTGGGCATGGCATAGCCGTCGGTAAAAGTCGGTATTTCGTTGATTTCTAACTTTTGTCCGTCGGTATCAAACATCGCTCTTTTGTCGGTTTTACCTGTCGGGTCAGCAAATAGTTTGCCAAAAGAGGGCGTTACCCGCACACCACCCCAGCCACCATCCAGACCGTAGCTAGAAGCAGGCATCGAACCACCCACCGGCGCATGACAAAGGAAAGTCATACCGCCCCAAGTTTGGCTACGATTGCCATCAGCGGCCAATGCCCAAATCACTTCTGGCGAATTGTGGTTGTCAGCTTTGAACAAATCTTCATATTTAGCTTGTAGAGTATAGCCCACATCAATTACTTTTTTGGCGTAAGTGGCGGCATCAGCGTAGCGATTGCCTTGACCCTGCGCCTCCGCATTGAGGTATAGTTTTGCCAAAAGCATCCAAGCGGCGGCTTTGTCTGCGCGAGCGTATTCGTTTTTGCGCGCATCAACCAACTCACCATCAATGGCTTTTAACTCCGACTCAATGTAAGCAAACAAATCTTTGGAGTTGGTTTGTTTGGGAGGTGCAGACCCCACGAGGTCGCTTTCGGTTACAAAAGGCACATTTCCACCAAATAAGTCAAGCGCGTGCCAGTAGCTCAATGCCCGCAAAAATCGCGCTTCGGCGCGTAAGGCTTTGGCATCGGCCAATACGGCCCCTGTCACGCCCCTTTCCGAAAGTTTGGCATCGCTTGTTTCGCGAATAAATTCATTACAAGAAGCGATTTGATAAAATACCCGATTGTAAAAACCTCTCACGAAAGCATTGTTGGAAGACCATTTCATTTGATGTAATTCTGGCAAACCAGCATCGTTCCAAGCAATGACGGCTTCGTCGGTAGTGAGTACTTGTAGATACCAATAGTTTCGTAAATAGCTCGAAAAGCCCTCATCTTGGCCTTTGATGTCTTTGGTACGGTCGTCGCCGGCGGGGCCTTGCTGCCCCGTAAGCATTAGACCAGCGTATAGTTTTGCACCTACTTGTTTGTAAGCGGCGGGGTCGTTATAGACCGTAGCGGAAGTAACTTCGTTGAAAGGCTGACGGTCAAGGTCTTTGATACAAGAGGATACCACCAACGATAAGGCAACTCCTCCTAAAGCTATATTTTTATTGATGAAATTCTTCATTGTGTTGTTTTTGAGAAACAGTTTTATCAAACTCAAATCCATTCGTTTTTGTGCTTAGAAACCGATGTTGAGGCCAAGGGTGTAAGTACGCGGAATAGGATAAATATTGTTGTCGATGCCGCCGCTTACTTCGGGGTTTAAACCTGTGTATTTGGTGATGACAAACAAGTTTTGCACCGTAGCCGCAACGCGAGCGGTGGTTTTTCCGCCAAAAACATTACCCAAATTATAGCCCGCAAAAAGATTGTCCATGCGCAGAAATGAGCCGTTTTCCATATAATAATCAGAGAAGTACTGAGGTCTAGCAAACTGAGTCACGTTGACGTTAGGCACCACGTTGGCTAGGGAGTTGTTGGCCCCTTGGAAAGCCTGCAATACACCATTGGTAGAGACGATGTTGTTGTATACATAATTGCCAAAATTTCCTCTCATCACAAAACCCCCGCTCCACTGCTTATACGTAGCTTGGGCATTGAACCCTAAGAATACCCTTGGGGCAGGAGATTGATAATGATAGTAATCGTCGATAGTAATTTTGCCGTCTTTGTTGCGATCCACATACACACCTTCAATAGGTTTGCCGGCTTCGTCGTACACTTGTTGTGCAACAAAAAACGAGGATGCAGGATAGCCCACCGAATGAATCTGAATCGTGCTTCCAACCCCTCCAGCGATACCTCCTACGAGTACTCCTTTATAATTGGGGTCATTGGCAGAGGTGAGCTTGGTGATTTTGTTTTGGTTGTAAGTCGCATTGAAGCCCAAATCCAACGTAAAATCCTCGGTATTGATGGCGTTGTAGTTTAATAATAACTCAACTCCTTGGTTTTCAATCGAACCCACATTCGACAAGATTTCGTTGGTAAGGTTGGTGCCGGCAGCGATAGGCACTACGTTGAGAAGATCAGTGGTTTTTTTGATGTAATAATCTATACTTCCCGAAAGACGAGCTTTTTTGAAAGCAAAATCCAATCCCACGTTTTGGGTCGTGGTTTGTTCCCACTTGATGTTGGCGTTGTAGCCTTCGGCACGCAGTGTGGTATAGAAAGTATTACCAAGTTGTTGTTGTGCAGTAGCTGTACTTGGCGTATAACGTGCCAAATAAGCGAAGTTTTGACCTACATCTTGCTGACCTGTAACGCCATACCCCAGACGCAACTTCAAATCAGACAATACATTAGAGCCTTTTAAGAAATCCATTTCGTTGATTTTCCACGCAAAAGCTGCCGAAGGGAAAGTACCCCAACGGTTTTCTTTGGCAAAGCGTGAGGAACCATCGCGGCGCAACGTGAACGTAAGCAAATAGCGGTCTTGGAGGTTCAAATTGGCACGTCCAAAAACGGAAACCAAAGTATTTTGGGTTTTATAAGGGCTATCGTTAATGATTTTAGTTTCGGCGGCATCTTTCGTAATGCTCGTAGTGGTATTGATAAAATCTTGGTACGAATACCCTGCCATCAAATCAAGACGAATGTCTTTGGAAATATCTTTGACGTAGTTGAGATAAAAATCAAGGAGTTTGTTGCTGCGGTCTTGGGTATACACTGTTTTTTCGCCGCCATTGCTAAAATTGGAAGCTGCAAAAGCCGGAATAAGTTTGTTACCATCGCTTTTTGAAAGGTCATAGCCCAAGTTTAAGTTGGCATGAAGTTCGGGAAGAAAATGGAATTTATAGTCCAACTGCATATTTCCGATACTGCGTAATACCTTGCTTTTATCATTGGTCAAGTTCAACAGACCTAGCGGGTTTCGGGTAGCGATAGTATTAGGCTTGCCATCAGCATTGACCCATTCGTAATATCCGCCGTAAGCCTCTTTACCCGAAAAAATAGGTTGCGTAGGGTCAAAAGCTACTGCGGCTCCAATCGCCCCCTGATTGGCAAATGTATTGTTGATAGAAGAGCCTTTTAGGTTGATGTCAACCTTCAAATGGTTGTTGAGCAACATAGGAGTTAGCCCAATAGAAGCCGAGGTACGACCCATGTTTGAAGTTTTCAAAATACCATTTTGATTGGTATATCCTACCGAAACCCGATAAGGGGTACTTTTTAGCGAGCCTGTTACGCTTAGGTTGTTGTCGGTACTGATAGCGGTGCGGTAAATTTGGTCTTGCCAGTTGGTATTTGCCGCGCCGAGGAGAGACTTTTGAGTGGCGGTTCCGTAGGTATTGACCAAGGTACGAAACTCGTCTGCACTCAGTACGTCGATTTGACCAGTACGCTGAGCTACCGATGCTTGTGTGCTGAGATTGACACGCATTACATCACCTTTTTTACCTTTTTTGGTCGTAATCATAATTACGCCATTAGAAGCCCTCGAACCATAAATAGCCGTAGCTGAAGCATCTTTCAGGATGTTGAATGATTCGATGTCGTTGGGGTTAATCAAGCTCAGCGGATTGGCCGCGCCTCTCACTTCGCCGTTGTCGAGTGGCACACCGTCTATCACGATAAGAGGGTCGTTGCTGGCATTTAAAGAAGCCCCCCCCCTAATCCGAATAGTGCTACCTGCGCCGGGCGCTCCGCCATTGGGAGTGATTTGTACACCCGCTACTTTACCTGCCACGAGTTGGTCAGGAGTTGCGATGTTGCCTTTGTTGAAGTCAGCAGAATTGATGGCAGCAATAGAACCTGTAAGGTCTTTTTTGCGTTGTGAGCCATAACCTATCACAACCACCTCGGCAAGTTGCTTGTTGTCATTTTCCAGAACCACGTCAATAGTAGTGCGTGTGGCTACTGGAACCTCTTGCGTAAGCATTCCCACAAAACTAAAAACCAAAGTGGCATTGGCCGGAACCTCCAATTTGTAATTTCCATTGCCATCGGTCTGGGTTCCTCTTACAGTACCCTTTACCAACACACTCACACCCGGCAATATGGCTCCGTTACTCTCGGTGACTTTTCCCGACACTGCACGGTCTTGGGCCACTAGCGACATACTCGCCAAAACCCATACCATCATCAAGTAACCTAATCGTCTCAAACGTACGCTTGACCGATTTTCCAACTGATAGAATTGAATAATCATAGGTTTGAATTAAAAAAAATTAGTAGTTAAGAAGCAGAAAATTGACTTTGAATAAACTAACAGTCAAATTGTTCTTGCAAAAGTACCATAGATATAGTCCTTCGTCGTTCCACTTTTTGAGATGGAACTTATTTTTGAAGTCAAACAATAACCGTTTGTCAATCAGGAAGTTACTGCAAATTTTCTTGTACCACTTTATAAGGTGGCACCTATTTTTAGAAGAAAAAGAAGAAATAAATGGCTTGAAGGAAGCGTCAATTCCTAATCTTCCACGCGAGATTCGAAGAAGTACTCACGGGGAGTTTGTTGAGTCATTTTTTTGAAGGCACGATTGAATGCCGTCTTGGAGTTAAAGCCCACCTCAAATGCAATGGCCAACATAGTGTATTGCCTATTGCGCGGGTCTTCAAAACGCTGCTTAAATTCTTCAATCCGGTATTCGTTGATAAAATCAAAGAAATTTTTGTCGTACCCTTCATTGATGACTTTAGAGAGAAGATGCGGCGACATCTTTAGTTTAGAGGCAAGTTCGTTGAGGGTCAGCCCAGCATTGGTATAGGGCTTTTGTTTGTTCATAAAACCCTCAATTTTTTCTTTGTAGCTATTAAGATTTTCCAGAAGCTCGGGTTCTTTTTCAATCAATGGAGCCATAGCATCCTGAATCACTACCGAAGGCGATTCGGTAGGATTTAAGAAGGGAATAGGTTGATTGGGAAGTTTGAAAATCTCAGGTTGGTGAATAGCAAAATACCCTAAGAAATAGGGAATCGTGGAGAAAGCAAGCCAAATAGTATCGATACTTTTGAGAACAATAAAACCTGTATCAATTCCAAAGAAATACCCAATACAAAAAATAAGACCCGAAAATAGCCATAATGCCAAACATACAGCCTGCAATACAAGTACCGTAGAAAGATATTGGAGGTTTTGTTCGTAAGAGGATTGGGTAGTATAAAGCACCCGATAGCTGCGAATCACCCTACGACACGATACCCAATAATAAACGTTGACAATCCACGCAATACTCCCCATGCTCCAAAAAAGCCATACCAAATCGGCTTCGCGGTTTACAATCTTGAGTTGAAGGCTTTTTTCTTCCATAAAAAAATACGGTAGATATAGCATCAACTGAACGCCTGGCAGCACAAAATGCCCCCACCATTTGGCGGGAAGTTTGGAGGTCTTGAAAAGTAATTTTTGAATATAAAAATAAAAGAGAGGCGCGTACAGGAACAAAACGAAATCAGGCACTAGCAGCAATTTGGTATAGTTTTGGGCCACTTCTTTGTAGGCACTCACAACCCTGATAAACACAATCAAAGCACTGAAGCCGAGCGCCACCACCAGCCATCGATTGGCTTGGCGGTTGTAATCTTGCATGGAAGTAATGGCAATAATCAATAACAAACTCTGAAATGCCGAAAACAACAGCAACAAATCATAGACTGAAATAGAACGAAAAGTGCCTGAAAGGTCTTCCCAACTGATGATTTTTACTTCAATATTGTCATTGTTGGTTATTTCTTCGCGATATAACAGCCTATTGGGAAGAGTTTTACCATTTTCTCGGCCTTCTACTGTGTTCCAATCTCCTCGCGTAAATTTGTACTCAATACGCTCTAAATCAGACACAATCGTAACCCGATAAGTACCATCTACTTGTGGACGAAGGCGGTGGTATTCGTCACCAGGGTCCCATTTGTTGAAGTTTCCTGTGATATAAAGAGTAGCATCTTTTGGGGTATTAGGAGGAATTTCGGTCACTACAAACCGATAGGTAGAGTGAGCTTCCCAGCCGTCAATTTTGATTTGGATAAGTTTAGGATTCGCCTCCGCCGATTGCTCATACGTACGGTCAGGTCGGCTATTTCCTTGGGCATCTCCTTCCGCTAACCCCCAACTTCCTTGCGTGATTTTGTATTTAAAATGACGAAGTGTGTCGGCTAAATTCAAAAAGTAAATACCGTCTTCTCGACGTTTAAATTCAAAATTAAGGTCACCAGGCTGCCAATTGTTGAAATCAGAAGCAAAAAAAAGACGCTGGTTTCCCGTTTTGAAAGGTGCGTGTTGTATCACTTCTATCCTGATTTGGGATTTTCCCCAAAAAGGAATAAGCCACCACAACACCAAACCAACGATGTACCTCATTTTTGTCAATTTTTATACAGCCACTGGCGCTTTGATGGCAGGCCAAGGATTGTAGTTTTCGAGCGTAAAATCCTCAAATGTAAAGTCAAATACACTCTTTATGTCTGGATTTAATTTCATCACAGGCAGCGCTCGCGGCTCACGCGATAGTTGCAATTCCACTTGCTCCAAATGGTTGAGATAAATATGCGTATCACCCCCTGTCCAGACAAAATCGCCGTACTCAAAACCACACTCTTGGGCAATCATCATCGTCAATAAAGCATAACTTGCTATATTGAAAGGCACCCCCAAAAATACATCAGCACTGCGCTGATAGAGCTGACAAGAGAGCTTATTGTCTGCCACATAAAACTGAAACAAAGCATGGCAAGGGCTTAAGGCCATTTTAGGCAAATCCACTGGATTCCAAGCAGATACAATGATTCGACGCGAATCAGGATTGTTTTTAAGTTGTTTCAATACATCTTGAAACTGGTCAATCACTCGCCCGTCGGGAGCTTCCCAACTACGCCATTGTTTGCCATATACGGGGCCGAGGTTTCCGTCGGCATCGGCCCATTCATCCCAAATACTCACGCCATTGTCTTTGAGGTATTTGATATTGGTATCGCCTTTCAAAAACCACAAAAGCTCATGAATGATAGATTTTGTATGTACTTTTTTGGTAGTAACCAGCGGAAAACCGTCTTGTAAATTAAAGCGCATTTGATACCCAAAAACACTAATAGTCCCCGTCCCTGTCCGGTCCGTTTTGCGAGTACCGTGGGTTAAAATATGGCGAAGTAAGTCGTGATATTGTTGCATAATTAGTGGTACGGACATCCTGTCCGTGATTAAAACTCACACGGCAAAGTTAACAAATCCGTACAAACACTCTAACAAAAAAATTGGCCACCAAGATTTGTGAAAGCTCTTTATAAACTATGAAAGAATTCTAATTTACCACTCCCATTTTTGTTTCATCACGATACTTGATCAAATATTGCACCAAGAACATACCACTTGTCACTACCAAATTGCCGTTTATAGACTACAGGAGTTACTATGAATTGCAAACCTGTGATGATCTAGCAATCCGTTAAGTATAGTGTGGAGGCCATGACACAAGAGAAAAACAGTTTTTGGCGAAATAACAACCATAAAGACGCTAACAAATTACTCATAAACAGTAGTTTTGCCGATTAGAATACAACAACTTTGTTACTCACAAACTTATCTTTGTCAACTGTTGTAGATAAGTCCTCTAAATAAACCTTTATGAGAAAAATTATTTCATTTATGCACATATCGCTCGACGGTTTTGTGGCCGGCCCTAATGGTGAAATGAATTGGATTACAGTTGACCAAGAAATTTTTGATTATGTTGGTCAACGCATTAGCCAAGGCAACACCGCGCTATATGGAAGAAACACTTACCAAATGATGGAGAGTTAATGGCCTGCGGCGGGCGAAAAACCTGATGCC
>VFQN01005296.1_pt1 | contig 15920 bp, 15 predicted proteins | sample 3512371 | NCBI WGS metagenome assembly VFQN01 (sample SAMN10412370, study PRJNA504923) | tailings metagenome | isolation source: Replicate 2 from Balatoc abandoned mine | place: Philippines: Itogon, Benguet | collected 2017-08-28 | reverse complement strand
ATACCCCTAAAGCAGGTTGCACCGGCGCTGTCACAATGTTTATGAACCATATGGGATTTCAACAAAATTCAATCTATTATGTATGGCCACATTTATTTCGTGAAGAATATTTCTTTTTACGTTGTGGTATGGCAACATCTTGTATGTATGAATCAAAAGATTGGTATAAGTTTAAAGTTGTACGGAACCCATACGATCGTATTGTATCGTCTTATATTCATTTAATGAAATATCCAATAATCCAACATAAAATTGTACCAATTGAGAAAAGTGAAACATTAACATTTGAAGAATTTTTAAATATATTAATAAAATTAACACCAGGTGAATTACAAGGATTAGCTGGTGCACATTTAGGATATCAATCACAACCATATGAAAGACGTTTAGCACGATTAAATCAAACTTTATTTCATACCATTATTTATTCTGAATCATTACAAGATGGTATTAATAAAGTGAATCTTGATTCAAATTCTAAATTTAAGAAAGGTGATCGTGGTATACATGTTGTAATTAAGAATAAAACTATGAAACAGTTCGTTGGGAATGTTTCATGGGATCTATTACGTAATCAAATACCGGAAGATTATGGTTTATTTTATAATTATCATATTAAAGATATGGTAGATGAAATATATGCATGGGATATTCGTTTGTATAAATATCGTTTCCCATATCCGCATATGGGAGGTGATCTAAAGCTACGAGAGAAAGATATTGCTGATCCATTACCTTTCATTCATGTTCGTAAGGAAGATATTGGACAAGTATCAGCACCAATTGAAAAGAAACAAACATGAGTTATCGAACAAAATAGGATGATAAAGGACTCGTAATCAGATAATAAGAAATACTGTTAGAAGAGATTTCGACTGCTATTAATAGAGATAAAGATAGAAGAGAGAAAAGAAAGAAAATAGTTTAATATATATATTTGAGAAAGTTTTCCCCTCTTTTCTTTCGTTACATTATGTGTAGAAGTTAAGAAGTTTTTTTTCTTTTTCTTGTATCTATATGATATTCTTATTGTATTTTGTTTCTTTCATTAGTTTTTTGTTCATTGAATATTTGTTTGGACGAATAATAATTTTGTTCTTGTTAAATTAACTTCGCGTTTCTCTAGATAATTGTTTATCACAGAGATTATGTTACATGAGAACGAGAAACGTGTACGAAGAACTTAGCTGAAAAGAAGTTCTCAAGGTTTATTATACTTCCTTACATCAAACAATTGACTATACATCGAAAACCTTGTTCCATTGTTTAAAGCTTTAAGAACTTTCTCTTTCTTTCTTCTTTACATGAAATTCATAGATTTAATGTGGTTGATAGTGCGCTCGTTTGCATGTTTGCCCTGTCTCTTAGCCTTACGCACATCCATCAACCAAGAAGTTGGGTCAGCAGGAATATTTGGATGAACAATCGCTAAATTTCTACAACGACTACGTAATACTTTAATATCTCTTTCAGATATTTGGATTCCTCTTTCATCGGCTTCCTCTATTATTTTTAAAGCTTCAACAATCATTTGATGATGAGTAAAGGTTCGTAACATTAATCCATACATTGTTGACGTAACACCAATACCACGTTCTTTCGCTTCATTAAAAGTTGCAATCGAAGCATCTAAATTCTTATCACGTACATGCATTAACATTAATGCTTCCATACCATATTCATTTAAATCAACATTATCAATTCTTTTCATTTCTTCACGTATTGCTAATGCGTTTTGTACATCACCAGCTTCAGCAAAGACAGCAAAATAAGAATTCCATAAATGTTCATCACGTGATATATTTAATATTGAAAGATTTTTATTCATAATTAATGTTGCACGATATTTATTAATAGCTCTCATTTCAGAGATTTTTAATTCAAAATTTTTAGGAGCTAAACGACCATAATGGATTGTATCCCAATCTACATCAATTTGACGTTTTAACGAATTTAAATAATCATCTTTTTCTGATAATAATTCTTTTTCTTCATCATCTTTCTTTCTTAATGGAACAGTATTTGTATTTTTCTCTTCACTTTCTTGTAATGAACTATGAGCATCAGCATCTAAGGTTTCAATTACACTAATTTGATTCTGAATTCGTTGTCTTTTCATTTCATCATCTTCTTCATCATATTCATCTTCCACCTCATCATCTTCTTCTTCATCTTCTTCCATTCTTTTCAACTTTTCCTGTTGAGATAAACCTTTTTCTGCCTTTAATAAATCCTCTTCAGTTTGACTTGGCATCTTTAAACCACCATAAAGGGTTTTCATTAACTCAACTGCGCGTGCATCGAGCTTATCTGAAGGTTCGACACGATTCTTCACTAAGACGAATCCAGTCTCATCAGTTTTATATCGATACTTCTCTTCCCTCTCCTCAAAAGTACTGAGACCAAAGGTTTCTTCGGATTCTTCACTGGATTCATCATCATGGATATTTCCGGTTGATGGTAATAATAACGTAGTCTCTTGGGGCGTAAGCTTATCAAGATTTTGTAGGGCCTCTTGTTTTGCTTTTAATCCTTTTAACTCTGGGATATGTTCAAAAGGATCAATTAATTCCCCATCTTTTGGAAAATAAATATTCTTCATCTTTGCATAAATGACATCATAAGTAATTCTTTTTCTTTCTTCAGGATCTAATAGAGGAAGCATCTTTTGTAACATTGCTGGTCTTTCAACAAATAAATATTTGACACGATCAGTATTGAATAATTCTAAATCATGTGGATTAAATATTTCTGCTGTATATTCTGCCATAATTTCTTTTTTCTTTCTTTGAACTTTCTCTAAAATAACTTCATCACGATCTTTTTCCCAAGTATTATCATGAGCTTTCGCACTTAATAATAAAGAATCCATTTGCTCTAATAGATATAAATGTTTTGCTATTTCTTTCTCCGGATCTTCTCCAAGGAATGCTCGTTTAGTTAAAATTAAATAACGACGTCGTTGTTTCCTCAATTTAATTTGTTTTGCTTCTTTATATGCCTGACGGAATGCTGCTTTATGCGCCTCTGGGTTTTCGTCCATTGCATCTGTTAGATCTAATCTGTATCTTCTACCGCCTTTCGTAGTTGTGACAACCTCTTCAATACCAGAATTGACTACATAAGGGGTGAACATTAACAGAGGGAACAAAAAGAGTGACAAAAGCAAGAAAACTTACATAACTCAAACGCTCTAGCAGGTCCAAGAAGCTTCATCGCTTCATCTTTCCATGATAATGGCAATGTTTCAGGCTTATAAAATCTACCAGGATAACTATATGTTCTAGCTAAATTAGAATTACTTTTAGCATATGATTTTAATAGGTTATTGATGGTAGTTCTATTAGGTTGAATGCCTTTCCGAACCATCTCCCAGAAATAATATTCTGCACTTACTGAATCACCACATAAAGAATAGGCTTGAATGATTTCATTATAAATACGTACATTCGGATAAACTTGATGACTTTCTAAGAGGAACAAAGCATCTGAAATCGATTCTTCATATCCACTAACCCAATAAGGTGCACGAGCAGAAGCTTGAATCATTTGACAAAAGACTTCAATGGTTGGTGTAATATTCAATGATTTTAATTCATCAAAATAGAAAAATGCTCTTTCAACTTCACCACGTACAGCAGAATAATGAATCATATGTTCAAATGATGCAGCATTTAATTGAATCGATGCATTTTCATGCATTTTTAACCAGAAATTCATAATCTTTTCATGTTCTTTACGTTTTGCATGAACTAAAGCATCTAATATTTCATTATGAGCAGTAATAGGTATTTGAATTTTTTTTGTTTGTAAAGTTTCTAATAGTTCAATTGCTTTTACAACATTTTTCTCTTTAACAAGTAAAGAGATTTTCTCCTTCCAGATTGAAGGTGTTGGAATAAAATCCGGAGATTGCATAAGTTCATTAAATAGTTGATTCGCAGCTTCATAATTTTTATCATGGTTATGTTTTGCTAAGATTGCAGCATAGGATTCAACTTCAATAGGTAAATTATTATTTTTTAACAAATCAGCGACGATTCCAATTTTATTGAAGTTTTTAGTATGGGCAAGATACTGAATAGTATAATTCGCATCATCTACATCTTGTACAGAGAGGAGATCGCTTGCCCGGATAGTTTTCTGGTCTTCCACTGGGATAATTTCGCCTGAGGTTCCAGTCTTTGGAGACAATAAGATCGGTAATTCTTCAATCTTCTTTTTGTAATACTTTAATTTTCCAATAATCTCTTTGACATTTGGCTCTAAAAGAAATTTATCTTGACTAAATTCGTCACCTGAAGCGATTTTTGGCTGAGGTTTTAACATCTCTAAGTAGTGCGGACCCCACCTAAAACGCGATAAGGAATGTGGAATTAAAGGGAAATAGTGAACTTACTCTTCTTGTGCCTGCTTTTGCGAGTCTTTAAATTCATCACTCTGAAGATGTTCGTCCCATGCAGCAAGCTTGGTGTGCATTTCGGATCCAGGCATACGCTTCGCAGTCTTCTTCTTCTCCTGAAGAGCCAAAGAGGCTTTCTTCTTCTGCTTTTTTGATTTTGGACGTCGAACAAATTCATTTACTTTGCTTCCTGTTTTCCTTTTGAATAAAGGTGCCGACGTATGATAACAGGAGATTGAAGTAAGTTGATACGATTTGAGTGGGAGGGAGACAGACAAACTGGGACCACCATTGCGACAATATCTTTGGAAGAGAGAAACTACAGGAACTGACTTCGAAAGCCTTAACATATTCGAAGTTAATCTCAATGAACGAAGCAACCAATCGAAATAATGGACAATGGACACAAATTCGAGTGCAATTCATTAAAAACTCATTGAAGGAATTCCTTAATTATTATATCGACTTTTAATAATCTCGAGATTTTATCCTAGCCTGTTCTCAAGAAACTGGAATCAACTTTCCAACACATTTTTAGATCTTTCAAAGATCAACTCATAATTTGAGCAGCGTCTTTGATATTTTTGACATTTTGGAGTGAATTTGCTGAAATTATTTTGAGGTTGTTGACAATTGAATTCTCACAATTCACACAGAAATCATGGAAGGAATGGATTCCTTTGAGGTACGATTCACTTCTCTGTTTTGTGAATGTTTTCTCTGAAACTAAAATTTGACAGGGTGGTAACCCAATGAGACGTGAACCTTCAACGAAGAATCCTGTGACTTTAAGAAAGCCAGAAAAACCAGAGAGAATCTCCAAGCCTGTACCTATTAAATCTTCTAACGACCAGGCTGAACGCCTTGCTCGTCCCAAATCAAGGCATCACCATTTAAAAGATGAAGAAACGAAGCATGATGTTGAACTTGGTCACGTCACCACGGATACAGAAACAACTACTCGAACCACTTCGTCTACTTCTGCTGCGGAGAAAAGCGATCGAGCAACTTCTAGTAATAAAAGTACGCCTCGAGCCAAGTCTGACAGTGCAAGAGCTTCTAGTCGATTTAAAGGAGCAAAACCGTTACAGTTTGGATTGTGGGCACATTACCTTGCTTACGGTGCGGCCGCGATGACTATTTGCATGGGAATCTTTTCCATGCTTTGGACTGATGCCAGAACATACGGCTGTAAAGTGAATGGGAACGAGAGTATTTCTCCAAATTATTTGTACCAAAATGGAGTTTGTCCAACGGTTTACGTAGTTGGCGGTAAAACTAAATATATTTGCTGCGATCCTGACCAGAAGTCGTCATTGGAAGGATATCTCGAAATTGGGGCATTTTACTTTGTATATGGTATTTTTACGTTTTTGTATGAGAATACTAGTTGGGGTTTTGGATTATGGTTCCCTAACGATACTTTCTTTTATCGCAATCGCATCTCTCCTATTGGAATTGCTCATTTTCTGGTCGGCGTTGCCGGATTATACAATTATGCGACTTGCTTAGCTGGTTCGTTTTTAGTGGTAACTGGATTAGTCTACTGTTACGCTGCCTTACGAAATGAATCTGGTGACGGCGGAAGAGAAGCAGCAAAGAAAGCAGCTGATGCTGCAGCAAAGGCTAAGGCCAGGGCTGAAGAGGAGAACTCAAGAACTTTCAGTCAAAGATTTAGCGATGGAGTTTGGTATGTTGCGAGTTGGAACCCGGTTAGCTTTTATCGTCGCATTTACAATGAGGACAAGTTGTCTTCATACGTTTGGATCGGTTTATATGCTCTTGCTAATTTACTTGCTTTTGTTGTTACCTTATACACTTGGTATGCAGCAGTAGATCAACAAATTTACGATTTGAAACACGGGACGTTAAGCACTGACTGCAACAATACTGGCTGTCATGTCAACCGTAAGATTGTAAGATATGGACCTCTTTCTTACTTCGCACCATGGGCCAAGGCTTGCGGTATGTGTTTAAACTTAAACAGTGCTTTATTGTTGTTACCTGTCGTGCGATTATTATTAAGAAAAATTAATAACTACGGTGAAAGTTTTGCAAAATCACAGCAACAGAGTGACTTTTTTGGCAAATTCTTTGCTCACCCTATGACTCGTTATATTCCTTTACAAAAAAATATTGAATTTCATAAAATTTGTGCGATCGCAATTTTCTTTTATTCCTGGGCACATATGATCTTTCATTGGTTGAATTTATGGCAAGCTAATGACCCAACATTACGATTCTTCCGTTATTTAAAGTGGAATGGAACCGATTATTTCACTGGTGCTTTGGTGACTTTTGCCATGTTTTTCATTTATTCTGCTGCACCTGATGTAGTTCGAATGGCAAAATTTGAAGTTTTCTTTAACAACCACCATTTCTTCATTTTATACTACGTGGCAATGTTTTTACATGGACCAATCTTCTTTTACTTCACTTGTATTCCAGTCTTGCTTTACATCGCAGAAAGATACTTGCAATACTTCCGAGGGAATCGACCATTTGTTGTTGTGAAAGTTGAATGGATTGAGCCAGTGATGGCGTTGTATTTCCGACCAGTATTTAAGGAAGATTTCCCTTTCAAAGAGGGACAGTATCTCTACCTGAATTGTCCATGGATTTCTCCATCTGAATGGCATCCTTTTACTATTTCTAGTGCCGTTGATGATTTACACTTTGGTCCTCGCATTTGTTTGGAGACGGGAGAAGAAGTTGTTGAAGTACCACGCCCAAAGAATCTTCCTCACAATGCGAAATGGAATAAATATTGCAAAGTTTCGCAAGATCCTAATGCAATGGATCCAAATGATTATTTAGATAAATCAGAGACAGGATACAATGATTTTATTTCACTTCATATTAAAGTGCATGGATTAGAAGATCCTATTGCAAAGTCATGGACAAGAAAATTAAAAGAGTATTTCGAATTAATGTCACCTGGGAGTAAATTTCCCTTTTATTTTTCTCGTCGTGATAATCGTGGCGAAATTACAATTGGTAGACAATTTGGTCCTGATGGTAAGACACCCATCTTATGTGTTGATGGACCTCACAGTGCTCCTGCTGAACACTATGCTCATTATGGCACTTTAATGTTGATCGGTGCAGGTATTGGTCTTACTCCATGTGTTTCTATTTTGACATCACTAACTAAATATCGTTGGAAAAAGAATTTCAACCCTGAATTACTTCATTTTTATTGGATTGTTCGTCAAAATGAAGTTGATTCCTTTCAATGGTTAATTCATATGTTAACTGATGTATCATATGAGTTGAAGAGAGCGAGATTAACTGGTCAAATTGAAAGACGTTATTACTGTGAAATTAATATTTTTATTACTGGTGTAGAGAAAGAGAAGAAAGAAGTCAAGCCATTGTATCGTCCAAAGAAACGCTTTGTTAATGCTAATATTCCACCAACTTTTACCGCAGATGAATTGTATTCCAGAATGTTAAATCCTACGGTAACATCAAAGGACATGATTACTAAAATGAAATCCACAACATCAGGTGCATTGCAAGAAAATCGTTTACAAGATGTGTGGGTTTGGAATGGCCGTCCTAATTGGGACGAGATCTTCGCTCATATGAAAGAACAACGTCAGCATAGTGATATTGGTGTATGCTTTTGTGGTGCACCTGTCATTGGCGCTGATTTAAGATCCATGTGCGAGAAATATTCCAGTGCTGAAGAAGATTGTTTATTCAGTTTACACAAAGAAAATTTTTAAAAAGTGTTTCCCCTGAGTTTATTTAAAAATCAAAGAAGAAAAAAGTATATATAAAGTTTGAAAAGATTGTCGATTTCTCTATTCTCTATGACCTGCGTTCTAAGATCTTCTCACCTTTCCTTGTTTTGTTTTACCTGATTAATCGGGGTTGATTACTACTGATTCTCTAGCGCATGATCGACAGCGCTTCACATATAACAATTGTGTCAACTACTGCATTAATTGGTTTTAATATTATTAGAGTAAAGTGTAGCAATGGTAGTACAAACTTCTGTTTTGATTGTTTTTGCATTTAAAGGAGTCGAAGAAGTTAAGAATGGGCGCCGCAATTCTAGTGATGAATATTATAGTTTTGAAACGATCATATTCTTTTCTTGGACGAAGCGTTCATTCTTACTTCAATGCTCCTCATTCCCCTAAAGGATGGTATCATTTGTTTTTGTTTCTTTATATTCTATTCTATTCTCTTTTTTTTCCATTGATTTTGAACACAACAAGCGTAAATTGAACAATGCCCTTTCCAACTTTCTCCTCGGAGGAACTGACTGACATTACATCGGAAGTTCATCGACTCTCAGTGATCCGATAATTTCTTTGGAAGTAAAATTACCTCTTAGTTGCAAAGAGGAAAGTAGGTCCTCGTGTGAGCGAATTTTTCCGAATATTGTCGGTTAGATTAGCGGATTCTGCGCTCTGTCAATACTCTAATCAAGTGTATCGTTATTCCAACAAACTGAAATTCGAGGAACTCTTCGATGAAGGCGGAACATCTGGATCTTTAGGATTTACAATGAAATTTGCCAGAAAAAGATATCTTTCTCAGTTTATCCGAAAAATACCTTCGTTATCTATGGCCAACAGTTATTCCAAATATTCATATTGTTTCTGGCTATGCGTACATTCCTTCTCATTAAAACCTATTCTTCGTGTTTAATGAAACTTTTTAATTTACTGTTTAATAAAACACAAACATGATTGATACTTAATCTAATGATACCTCTGCAATTGCTTTCAATACAGCGTGACCACCAGCTTGCTCTAAATGCTGAAGAACATCATCTTCAATGACAGCACTATCCAAGCGATTTGCTACAATAATAGTCGCCGCTGAAGCCTTGATCTTCTTGGTACAAACTTTCGCTAAGTGGAATAAGAAGAAGGTTTCCATCTCTAAAGTCTTGGAGTTAGGGTACTTGGCATGAATCTTATTGATCAATCCAACATTATCATCATGAAACCGATCGTCAATTCTTCCTTGTGATGAATAAAAACTATCAGCAGTAACATTAACTCCTTCAACTAACACATCGGCACCTAAGTCGTCAGTGATATTCTTTCTCAAGAGATTTGTCAGACTTTCGTCAGCTGGGGCGATGTTATAGAAGTGATAAGCATCATTCGAAACACGAGAATCAGTAGGAGATCCGTGGTAATATTGATCAAATGCGTCAGGGTTTCTCATTATGAAGCCAGAACCCTGACTAGCAAGAGCAATCTTTCCTTGGTTTGCTTCAGGTGAAATACCTCCACAAGTTCCATAACGGATCATCGCCATAGGACCCTCAACAATAGCGCGAGATTCACGAACAAAGAAATCCATCATCGAAATTCCCATACCAATTGCAACAACAGATACAGGAACTCCTTTGTAAAATCCAGTGTAAGTCACAAAACCTCGAGAAGAGGTGAAATGACGAGTAGTTTGGTCTTTGTCAAAGAATTCGGAGATTAACTTGGCTCTTTGAGGAGATCCGACAGTGATAACACGGTTTGCTAAGTCGCCAGCCTTCAACTACAATTTCAACAAACAATCAGCTGATGTTAGAGAAAGTCAAAAAATTCTTACATCCATGTGTAAAGTTGTACCATTGGCAAGCGGAAATCCATTAGGATTAGAGTAGAGTGGATTATGTGACATATTATTGATTATTCTTGTGTTTTGTCTTAATTTATGGTGGTTGATGGAAGTTGAATCACACAGGAGGAACAAATATATTTTCTTATTTTACGTTACATAAATGAAATTCTGTCCTTACAGTATTTACAATAGAAAAATCACTATACTTCAGAAATATTGGAATCAGAAGGGATGGTTACATCTGAGGGAGGAAATGAGGGATGAGGAACTTCCTCAACTTCTGCAACAGATCTCTGGGTATTAAAGACATTTTCTTCTTTAGCTTGTGTGGAAGGGGTATAGTGAATATCACCCGTTTTCTGCTCAGATTCTTTTGTTTCCATGTTTACATTCGCTATTTGTCTTGAAGGTGAATCATTTCCTCCGTCGATAATATTCTCCATAAAGTTGACGAGCTGAGGATATAACTGTTGACCTGTAGCAGATAGTCCCTGTTGAACAAGAGTACCTCCAAGAGAAAATATCCCTGTTGCTATCGAATATGTTGCGGTTGCTACATTGTACACAAGGTACCTTCCTCCAACAAGCATTAAATTGGCGGCTGCCAGAGTGTTTGAGGAAATTCCGCTTTCATCGAGATATTGCCTAGTAGGCTCGACATAAGTACTGTAAAATCGACCTAAGAAAGGGGATATTTCAGAGAAAACAGGAGCATTAATCTATTCCATTTCGTGAGATAAGGAACAACTTTAGTATGGAAATACTTACCACAGCAACATCTGAATCTTCCGAGGACAGACTCACTAAATCTGAGCTACTACTACTTTTTGAAAGATTTCCTGTTCCATCATTTTCATGGTCTCTAGGGTCCTCAATATCGACAGGTATTGTCGAATTTGCAGAATTTCTTCGGTTATCACGGCTCTTTCTAGATTTAACCGTCGTTTCATCCGATGGAAGAGATTTTCCTGTCCTATTCTTCTCATCCATTTCGTCTATTTTCTTCTTTAGCTTCTTTTCAGCTTTCTCTGCTCTTTCGGCAGGGTCAATTAGGCCTTTCAAATAGAAATTGAAACCTTCTCTCACTGATTCAAAGACATTCATTGGTTGTTTTATGATGCGGGCTTTGTTGTTATTCTGCACATCGCCATCAGACTTTTTGGTTATTAACAAGCTTTGAACATATTCTGCATCTCTCTCGGCAGATTGCTTTTCCTGTTTCTTTTGTATCATAAGTTCTATGCGCTCTTGCTCATACTGGATGAGATTAGCGTCAGTCAAGTTGAAACATCATTCCTTTGAACAACTTACCAAAACTGCTGCAATGCCTTCAGGAGTCCGGAGATACTCTTTAAACTTTCGATCCATTTCTTCTTTCTCTTCAGATGATTCGGATGATTCATCTTCATCTGAATCCTCCTCATTTTCATCACCACTCTCTTCTTCTTCTTCTCCAGGTGCTGTTTGCTCTTCATCTCTTCTCCTGTATAATCGAGAAATTTCTCTGTCATCATGCAGAGCATTGTGCTGAATCAAGTGGTGAGATGAGAAAACTCAAAAGAGGCATATTTTACCCTTAAATCGGAGTGAAAGCGTGGATCATAAGCAGACTTTTCACTTTGATAGTTATAGCTATCTTGATAAGATGTGTAGAATTCATCATGATTCTGTAGATAAGAGGAATTGTCATATTCGGCCCATCGAGAATCACCAGTTGCTTCGTTGTAGTAATAAGGATATCCTTCTTCAGAATAATAGAGCTTCCATCCTGATTCATCTTCTTTGACAATACCATACGATCTTTCTTCAAATCTCTCTGTCTCTTCCATGTCACGGATCACGGACTAGGTGTAAATGCCAGAACGTTTCAAAATGTTGCAGTCGACTTGAGTTCAATAAGAGTCGACTCCGATTTACGAATCTGGGAATTTACGGAAGTTGCACAAGATTTTGTTTGAAAGTGGAACGATAGAAGGGAAAGATGGCGAATCACGAAGATGCAGAAGAGCAAAAGAGGATTCAAGTTTTCCTTGCTTGGTTAGAAGAGAATGGTGCATTGTTTCCGAAGTTATCCTGGCCGAGAAATGATACGGATAGTGGAATTCGTGGGGTAATCGCATTGGATGATATTCCAACAGAAGATCGAACAATGTTGCAAATTCCAATCCATTTAATGATGACACCTGTCGGAGCTGCAAAAGAGCCTTTGTATGGGGAAATTTTGAAAACACATACCTCGGATATCCTTTATGGAGACTTTCTTCTCGCAGTTTACATTATGATTGAACTCGTGAAAGAAAAAGACTCTTTTTACTATCCTTATCTATCGATTCTACCAGATCCATCCTGTTTATCCGAATGGAACGATGACGAATTATCGCTTTTACAGGTAGGCTGATGTTTTATCTTCTGCTGTACCTTTGTCACAAGTTCTCATAGGATACAAGAATATCATTACGAGCGAAGAATAAGCGACATTTTCTCCAGGTATTTCCAATTGCTTCATGTTCAACATATATCTTAAGTATAATGTATCGTAGACATCATACGATCGTGTCGTGAAGACACTATCTCATAACTATCCAGAGCTTTTCCCGTTGGATCGTTTTACCTTTCAAAGATTCACACTAGCTTGGAATACTATTCAAGCGAGAGCTTTTGGTCGTCGATTACCATGGACAGCATTAGTCCCTTTTGCTGATTGTTTGAATCATTCGAATGTTCAAACGAAGTATGATTATAATATTAGTGAAAATGGAATGTTCCGATTATTCCCAACAGGGAATAACTCTTATGTTAAAGGAAGTGAAGTATTTAATTCTTATGGCAGAAGGAATAATGAAAATTTACTGTTGGAGTATGGTTTTGCGATGTTAGATAATGAATGGGATGAAGTTGAGATTGGGTTTGAGTTCACTAAATCTCCTCTATCATCATCTCCTTTCGCTTCACAAGAGGGAGATGATGAGTACTATTATGATAAATATCATATTTTATCATATTTTGGTTATTCTTTTGCAAAAATGTTTCAATGTTCTAGTTTTTATGTTCCTTTACAGGTGAGAGGATATTTTTCCTTTGCCTCACATCTTTTATCTTTGGTGTGACCTCCCAGGCCTTCTCTTATCTGAGGATCGTATGTGCTCCTCCTACATTAATTCAACGATGGAAGGATTTAAATGAAGTAGAAGCAGAAGAATCGGATAATAGAAGCACAGAGCAGGGAGAGAATCGATTTCAAGATGAAAAGCAGAAAGAAGTTTTCAATCCCTATCGAAGTAAAGATTCTGATAATCGATCAATTTACGAACAGGTGAGAGATATCTCTTGATTAGCCATATTCATTGACCCCTATAACTCTTTGTAAATAGAGTCCAAAAAGCTTCCGCAATCCCGAGAGCTATCGTTTATTTCGAGAGATTACATCTCTTGAAAATGAAATCATTCTTATAAAAGGAATAATGAAGAGAATCATCGCATTAATCGAAGGGTTTACAACTTCAATTGAGTATGATGAACGGCTTTACTCCGAAGCAATCTCAAATTCCTCATTATCTCATGTTAGAGATTGTTTTCTCTCTGAAATCATCTATTACCTTCAAGATAAATTTGATCTAAATGAGGAAGAAGAAGATTTGAAAAACGATGAGAAAGGAGAAGAAGTTGGAGAGAATTCAAGCAAATCAAAGATTCAAGCGCAATTATTTACGCTATTGCAAAAAGTTGAGGGAAAGGAGGATCAATGTATTGAAGATGATACTCCACTTGAAAAGAAGTTAAATATTAAAGATGAAAGAATTATTAAGATTATTGGTTGCTTGACGAGCTCCCCTGATCGTTTCACAGCCAATGCTTTCAATGCTTTAGTTTATCGATTGACAAGGAAGCGTATTTATCATCGGATCCTTTTGAATCTTAGAGTATTGCTTCAATACTGTCAAGATTTGTCAGAGATCGGTGAAGTCCATGAAAGTAGCAAAGAAGAAGAGTTCGAGATATCCCAAATCGAAACACCACCAGAACAAGCACTGATGTTAATCGATGATTATTTCAATCGTCTTACGAATGAATTAACTTCTTTGAAAACTTTTCCAAGACATACAATAGATCAACAGTATGTTGAAAAATTGAAATTATATCTCGTTCAATTATCTGAAGTAGCATTGAAGAACTCATGAACTTCTTTTTCTCCCCTCTTAAAGTTACTAAGCATCAATATTTGCATTTCTTTTTCTAATGTTGTCCGTAACCTTGATGGTTATCTGCGTGACACCGTTAGGTGATATTGTAGAGAAAAGAGCCCTATATTTTTATTTTACCTTACATATGCGAGGACCGTTTCTTCAATTCCTTCTTCTTCCACAAAACTACAACCCTCCCTCCCTTCCTTTATCACAACAAAGGTCATGAGCTTTTTCGTGAAAGTAGAATATGACATCCATGATGTTCTTCCTGAAGTGGATAAAAAGAAAAAGAAGAAAGTCAACTTTAATAGTCGAAGAAGTCAGCCCTCGATGAACGCACGCCCAGCATCCGCTCCAGCACACGTTAAATCTTCTCAAAATCGCATGACTCGTGGAGATAAAGCGGATCCATCAACTCCTATCATAAGCTCCCCTCCAATGAGCGAGCGAGAGGTTCGAGCAAACCTTCAAAAGCGACCAACCTCCGCGAAACGATCAAATCCTCTTCAGAATAAACACCATCCTGATGCACCCTGGCAATTTTCCTCTGTAGGAATTGACAGAGATCTTTCATTATTCGACCAAGATTTAAAAATCTCGAAATTTAAAATCACCCACCCTTCTCCTTACGACGAAGTGCCAGAGAAGCGAATCGAGCATTCAATCACACCAAGAGAATGTCATCATTCGAAAAGTGAAAAAAGTGTTCAACATCGTGAAAGACTTGATTCAAAGACTAGTGGTAATATCGCTAATAATACTCTTCCCTTCCACCCTCACCTCAAAGAGAACGCGCAATATGGTATACACAATGTCCGTTGGAATGTTATGACCGCACTTGAAGATGATCCCGAAAGATTAAAACCAATCATTCATATTCAATCCAAGTCTCATAATGATTTTTCAAATACTTTTAATAGTGAATCATTGAATCGATCGAGAAGGAGTAACACTATTGAAATATTTCGTGCCGATCACATTTAAAGGTAATAATCTTTCTGATTATATTTGTTTGTTCAATGTCTATTTGAAAAACAGTTCGAAGAATTCTTTATATGGCTATTTTAATGGCGTGATATTGTATTGTTTCTCGTTTATGTAATGCTTGTATCTGCGATTTCTCATGTATTTGTGCTTGTTCTGTGAGTGGTATCAAGTGTGTACGTAAGTTGTTTTGTATATATTATGAATCAATCTTCGTTATTTAATGTAAGTTTAAGAAAGTAAATTGTGCGTTGTTGGGTAATTATGAATTCAATGAAAACTGTTATCTTAGAGAAACGAGCGTCTTTGGTGTAATCGGCGTAGAAACAGGAAAAACAATGGCGAAAGAAATAACAAGGAAAGAAGAAAAACAGATAAAACAGCTAAAAGGAAAGTTTGCGTATATGAAGAGGAAGCAGGAAAAGATGCTACAAAATGATAGTGATAAAAGAAGAGAAGCGTTAGACGTTAAAAACCCTTACCTTGGGAGAAAAGTAACAAATTCGCAGGGAAGGGGGATAAAGTAGGAAGAAGAGTGGGAAGAGGTATCGTGGAAGGCTTCCCCGAAGGTCTCGATGACGGCTGCGATGATGGACCGCCACTCGGATGAGACGATGGAATGGCCGAAGGAAGCGTCGAAGGAGTGGAAGTGGGCTCACCAGATGGAATCACCGACGGACTCACTGAAGGCTGAGAGGTTGGCATCATCGATGGAGCAGCCGATGGAGCAGCCGATGGCCGAGACGAAGGTATCGTGGAAG
>VFQN01005295.1_pt1 | contig 15923 bp, 8 predicted proteins | sample 3512371 | NCBI WGS metagenome assembly VFQN01 (sample SAMN10412370, study PRJNA504923) | tailings metagenome | isolation source: Replicate 2 from Balatoc abandoned mine | place: Philippines: Itogon, Benguet | collected 2017-08-28 | reverse complement strand
TCGGTGCAGGTTTTTTCGAATCAGTGAAATCAAATTCTAAAACTTTACTTGTCATACTTGACTGTCGATTTTTTATTTTTTGAGTGTTTGAATTCTAAACAAATGTCTAAATAGTTTCTAAGCATTTCCACAATGCTCAAGCCGGGGTTAATACGGCGGGTCGTAAGAGGACGAAAGAAAAATCAAAACAAAACAAATCAAACAACTTCCTTAGACCCTCACATACTTCGCATTCGACTCATTATTATCAGATTATCAGATCATCTAGTCTAAGAAATGTCTGGTGGTGAATGTCAAACAAAAAATCGCAATGATTATGATGAAGAAAAAGATGAAAAACCAATTAAAGCGTTAGATGAAGGTAAGAGAACAAAAAGACGTACATGGTTGTTGAGTGTCATTCTTTCTTCTCTTTCTTTTTCAGGTGATATTGCATTATTAAAGACATATGGTATCGGTCCATATACGAATGCAATTAAATCAGTTGAAGAAGATATTAAGAAAAATCAAGATAAAGTGAAAGAATTAATCGGTATTAAAGAATCTGATACTGGTTTATCATTACCATCACAATGGGATTTAGTATCAGATAAACAAATGATGCAAGAAGAACAACCATTACAAGTTGCACGTTGTACAAAGATTATTAATGCCGGTGCTGATGATACCAAATATATGATTAATATTAAACAAATTGCAAAATTTGTTGTTGGATTAGGTGATAAAGTATCACCAACTGATATTGATGAAGGTATGAGAGTTGGTGTTGATCGTACTAAATACGCTATACAGATACCATTACCACCAAAGATTGATCCAACCGTCTCATTAATGGAAGTTGAAGAAAAACCTGATGTAACCTATGATGATGTTGGTGGTTCAAAAAAAGCATTAGAAGAATTACGTGAAGTTGTTGAAATACCTATATTACATCCTGAACGTTTTGTTACTTTAGGTATTGATCCACCTAAGGGTGTTTTACTCTTTGGACCACCAGGTACTGGTAAAACATTATCTGCACGTGCTGTTGCCAATCGTACTGATGCAACTTTTATACGTGTTATTGGTAGTGAATTAGTACAAAGATATGTTGGTGAAGGTGCACGTATGGTACGTGAATTATTCTCTTTAGCAAGATCCAAGAAAACATGTATTATCTTCTTTGATGAAGTTGATGCAATTGGTGGTGCAAGAACATCTGGTGATGATGGTAATGCTGATATTGAAGTACAACGTACTATGTTACAAATTGTTACAGAATTAGATGGATTTGATGCAAGAGGTAATATTAAAGTTCTTATGGCTACGAATCGTCCCGACACATTAGATCCTGCATTATTACGTCCTGGACGTTTAGATCGTAAAGTTGAATTTGGTTTACCTGATTTAGAAGGTAGAACACATATTTTAAAGATTCATGCAAAGGCAATGAATGTAGATCGTGATATTCGTTATGAGTTACTTGCACGCCTTTGTCCTAATACTACAGGTGCTGAACTTAGATCTGTATGTACTGAAGCTGGTATGTATGCAATTCGTGCAAGAAGAAAGAGTGTTTCAGAGAAAGATTTCTTAGATTCCATTAATAAGGTAAGAGTTTTCAAAGTCTTGTATCTTTCAATACAACTAATACTGATTTTTGTGTTTATTTTTATTTTACACTGTATAGGTCATCAAGGGATATCAGAAGTTCTCTTCCACTCCTAAATACATGGTCTACAACTAATAAGCCAAAGAACCACATTAAAATTAAAAATCTTATTCTTTTTCTTCTTCTTCCTCTTTGTTTTGTTCATAAAATAACATGAAACATGATGAAAAGAAGAATATTCACAGTTTACTTACAATGAGAAAAGAAGTCAATAAATCAATGTCTACTCAACCCACTTAATAGATCCTACTAGTAAATTATAACTTGGTAGTGCACCAGGACAAGGGCTAAGAATTGCCATTCGGTCGTTCTCAAAGTCCATCTGCACAATGCTGATGAAACCTGCGACATTCGACTCTAACAGCTCCTGCGACACTTCTCCTGTCTTTGACAACTGGTAGTGAGAGGAATGATGGTACGAGTCTTGCTCCACATTATTCAAGACTGCCACGATGCTATAAACTAACTCAGACGTCGGCACAATCTTGATGAGTTTGCAAGCATCTTGATGTGCTGACTTCTCTCCCATCACCTTCATTCCCTCGGTGAGTTGAATCCCTCCAACTCGCAAGAAGGTGAAAGCACTGATAGATAAACCCTCCTTCCTCTCAGGCGAGTAAAGGAGAGTATTATTCAATTGAGGTTTTCCATAGAAATATTCATGTACTTTGCCTTTACGAAATCTTTTTCTCACAGTTGCATCCTAAAAAAAATAAACAAAACATCAATACAGAGTAAATGAGACGAATAGATAACTACAAAGAAAGAAATACGACTTACTCGTTGAACAATACCACCTGAACTAGGTAATTTCACAACAATAGGTTTATTATTACTATTATTTGAGGTATCAAAATGACTACTATTTAATGTAGAAAATAATTTATCATTATTCATGACAAGAATAACATCAATAGAAAATTCGTTAATAATATGTAAAATAATATCTAATCCAGCACCATCAATCCAACCTGTTGTATTGACAATAATACCAGATGATTTCGCATCAATATCTTTATCTAAACGACGATTTACTTGTTTTGATAGATTTGTTATCATCATCTTATAGAGGTCAATGTTATCCTTAGGACTATTATGGCCAAAGAAATAAACTAATGGTGTATAGTTAGTAAAACCATCTTCAACGTTTAAACAACTTTTATCTAATGGGATTGCTGCAATAGTTCCAGGGATACTAACATTGGATTGACCGACGTCAAGATCTACCAGGATTGGTGTACGATCGAGACGAACTGCATAAGCTGTGAGGATTTGAGAGAAAGAAGATTTTCCTTGATCTGTTCCGCCAACTATGATCACTCTTGGACCGGAATCAGAATTAGCGAGGGCAACATCTCTTCTTGCTTCTAGCTGGATATGGGTATTCACATATGCAACCATCGGAGAACTATCAGCAACATATAAGGATGATCCATCTGCACCATTGGTTTCAATGGTACAACCATACCAAGTATAGATGGCAAAGTTATGATCATGGAAGGTATATTCTCGATTTGGTGCAAGTTCTACACCAAATATTTCTGCACTACCATTGAGTAAACGAACATTTAACCATTCATTTTCTTTTACTTCACAACGTAATTCATGTTCTTTTTGCAGTATCCACTCCTTTCTGCTTGACATTATCACACAAAACAATAATAGACTCGAGAGAATAAAAAGAGAGAAAAATAGCAATTAATTGAATAAAAATATCGATATTTTCGAAACTTCAGTTCTTTGAGAAAACTATAGACAATTGTTCAGTTTTTCAACTAGGGAACTGTGTCCACTGTGAACGCAGTGACATAGATCTTACCGATTCAACTTGTTCTTCAAAGTGTTGAAGACGATTGATAAGTAAAGCTCTTCGACTATCAAGAAATATCGATTATTAATTCAAGATGATCTCTTTAGTTGCTTTTCTAGCATTTGTAGGCACTACTGCTGCCTTTACCTCAAGTAAGATCACTTGATTTACATCAACTCTCCTGCAAAAAGTTCAACGATCCATTAGATGTCAAAACTATCAGTCGCAATCATCACGTTGTGAATGTTTTTGCTGGTGGATTACCAGGTATAACATTTTTAGCTTAGTTTTACCCTTGATCTTACTCTATCTAAAGGCAGTGAAGGACCAGAATTAAAGACTTTTGATCCTTTGAAGTTCTCAGAGAATTCTCCAGAATGGGTTCCATGGTTCAGAGAATCTGAGCTTAAACACGGAAGAATTGCAATGCTCGCTACCTTAGGATGGATCTTTGCCGATTTTGTTAAGTTACCAGGTGAAGTACATCAAGTAAGCTCGCTGGAAGCGCACAATGTTGCTGTTCAATCTGGAGCTTTGATCCAGATCTTATTCTGGTAATCAATCGTAACTCCTGAGCATAATGTATAAGCTGAAAACCTCATTTTTATTAGGACAAGTCTCATCGAAATCTTAACTATTCCAGCTTTGAAAAACCTCGGCAAAGATGGACGCGCTCCTGGTCAGTTTCGTACAAATTCTTGAAGGGTTTATTTGTATAAACATTATAATTCGTGCATATATAGGTGATTATTCTTTTGACCCTCTTGGTTTCGGTAAAGGTGATCGTAAGAAGCTTGAAATCAACGAATTGAAGAATGGCAGATTAGCTATGTTAGCTTTTTCTGGTATTGTCACTCAAGCCGCATTAACTGGCAAGGGCTTCCCATGTAAGTTATTGTTTAATTCCTTTTATATCTCTCCTTTGATTCTTGTGTGGAACAGATTTCTAAATTCACAGATCTCTCATATAACATCGCTAAATACTATTTACTAACATCTAAATAATCAGATAAGCAATAAGTTTGATTAATTTTAACAAAACAGTATTTCAGCACTAAAAAGAGTTTTGCTTAGATCGATATTATATGATGATAGTTGTAAATTAAGTTATTTATTGGTTGAATGGTACAGGGAATCCGAGTAAATGATTCAAGACATAAGGATCATTGTTTAATTTCTCGTGTACCATTAAACCTAAAATGCCCATTTGAGCAGCACGTCCATTGTTCAATTCAATAGCCAACTTATTTCGTTGAGTCGCCTCGCTCCATCCGAAAGCATTCATTCTAAACATAATCAATAAAAAGACAAATTCTGCACAGTAGTGGAACCTACCTGAATTTACACTCATTTACAATATTCTTTTCCTGATATCCATATCCGATCTCTAAGAGTCCGATGAAGAGAAGGATTTGAGCAACACCAGCTATGATAACATGCTCCATCATATGTCAGCTGAGCATAGATAGTGCTATACCTGCAGGAATAGTATTGAAGGCAGCTAAACCACTTTTTATGGAGGAAAAAGGAATTCCGAATGCAATATCTCCATTCAAACGCCAGCCCGCTGTGGTTACGATATGCCCGACAATAGCAAGCATTGCAATTCTTCCATGTTTTGTTTCAGCTTTACGCAAGTAGTCAAAAGACTCCTGATCAGCACCTTTCAGTAATCCCAAAGGATCGAAGAAGCCAAGTGGAGGTTGCGCTCCCACTTCCTGAAATCTGGAGTTATAATACATTCATTACATCTGCCAATTATTACCTTCTCAAATCCCATCTTCAGCTGGGACTTTGCAGCAAAGGAAACCTTTCCTGCTGGAATGAAAGCACTAATTGCCAACAAAGATGCTAAGAAAACAATCAATCTAGTGAACATTTCTCTCGTAAACTAAAGCAGGCTTCAACTCAAGAATTTGATTGAAGTGGAAGATTGGAAAAATCCTCCCTGATTTTGAAAAAGCGCTTATTCATTAAAACCGCCGAAAACTCGAATTTTCGAAAAATTAAAAATGTTTGTTAACGGTTTTTTTTAATTGGACAGGGCAGAGAGAGGGTGACATCAGCAGAGAGAGAGGCAGAGAATGAAAGGAATTTCTGACGAAGTCAAGACAGTTTATTTTCATTTCTCATAGATGATACTACTACTCCTAACAAATCAATAGCATCATACCACCAGCTCAGACAAATCGCTGACATATTGATGTCTCTTCAACTATAACACATACAATAACTTTCACAACCTTCATACACATCAAAAGATACTCAGAACATTTCAAAATTCCTCTAACCTTTACAATCTTGAACGACTTACCTACTGAAACTACAATTACATCGATCATCTATAATCTATTACCAATCATTAGACACAATTTAAATGATCTTACTTCCATCATCAAACCTGTGGAATCAATTTACAATGACGATGGCTACTACGACTACATCGACTCCAGCGGAAGGTCAATCGACTTCGAACTCTGCATCCACGACAACAACGTTTCTAACTGGAATGTTTGTTGGTATTGGAATTGCAACAATGTGGCCGAATTGGTTTCCAAATCTAGAGTATCATCGAAGAAACATGTTCGTTCAATTAATGAATACCTTCCCACCTTCCAGTCCAAAAGAAACCACTGAATACAAACGAATACAAGATAAAGTCGATGTGTTCTCTCTCACTGCTGAAATGTATTCAATGGTTTTACCCAATTGGATTGATCGAAATAAACATATGAATAATGCTCGTTATATCTATGAATTAAACTTTGTTCGAAGACAATTTTTCCAAAAATTACAATTAATTCCATTATTAAATTCATATCAATGCAATCTGATTCTTCAATCACAGAGCATTCGATATCGTAAAGATTTGAAATTATGGCAAATGTTTATTATTGAGATCAGGATTATTGATTGGAATGATGCTGATGCTTCTTTTTATTTAGAATCGAAATTCCTTAATGCGAAGACTAAATTCGTTCATGCAATTCATTATGCCAAGTATCGCGTTGTTCTTTCTACCACGGGTCCCGCTACTTCACCACTGAAACAGAAAACCAGTTCATCAGAGAAGAAAACTGTTCCAACACCCTCTGAGCTCCTAAGAGAGTTGAAGCTCATTGATGACGACGATCTGAGGACGGCAAGAACGGCTTCGATAGATAGCATGCGGTCAGTTGAGCCTGAGATTGTTCTTCCACAGGATGAGGCAACCGAGAAGGAAGAGCTTGAGCTGCTGCATCAAACCAAAGAGAAGTTACACGTTAAAAACTCGAAGAATCATTCTTTCATTGTCTTTTGGGAAACAGCGAACCAAATATCAAGTCAGCAACTAAATCCTGCAAAGCGATAAACTTTGGTGAGCTTGGTTCATAAACAGCGTTATTAGATGATTGGGTTGTGGATGCGACTGAGTTCACATGGGAAAATCCCATCATCTGATCATCGGAGATCAGCACATCCGCCGAATATGTTTCTAGGTTTGAAAGGAAGGATATTTGTAGATAAGAATAGATAGAATATGCGTAAGGATGATGTTCATCATTTCGCTTTTTTTCAAAGTTTTTTGATTTTTAATTATCTTTGTTTAATTCTCTCTTTTGCTCTTTATCGTCAATTTTTTCCTCATCGTGTCAGTAGATAGTACCTCGTTTCATGTATGTTTTCCTTACTTATAGTTCCTTTGTGCTTAACTACTCTTGCAGCACTGATAGATCTTACTTGTGTCAGAGATTTTGATGGGACACAATAATTTAACACATTTCTCCTACTTCTACAACTTTTCTTTTTTATTCACATTCTAAGATTGATGGAACTTGTCAATGAAATCTCTCTTGTTCCTCATCTTGTTCATTTCCCTCGGGGTCAGTATTTCTTCCAGAATGAAATCTCTCTTCTTCATCATCATCTTCATTGTCCTCATCTTCGTCTACATTCTCTTCGTCTTCTGCCTCCTCATCCTCGTTGTCTTCATCTTCATCATCATCGTTTTCCTCATTTTCATCGTCGCTTTCAAGGATAAATGCAGTAGGAAGGTGGTTGGGTTGGTTTAAATAGAAGAAACGAATTAAATCCAAAGAGCTCGGATTACGTCGTAGCCAGCGATTGAAAAACAGATCGGCGTTATTTGAATTATGCCTCTCATCCTCCTCCTCGTCTTCCACTGCCCGCTCCTCCTCCTCATCATCATCATCATTATCATCGACTTCCTCACTTGAGATTGTTGAAGCTTCCTCTCTATTCAGGCGTTGTAATTCTCGCTCGATTCTATATCGCTGCCCTGATCGACGATATGTATGAAACTCCTCTGCTGGCTCGGCAAGTGAAGATAATTTCATGTTAAAAATGTTTTCATCTGAATTGCTACCTTCATCACGAAATAATTGAGAGTCGCTCTCTTCTTCCTCTAAAGGATATACTAATGAGAAGGATTTTTTCCCTATCTTCTTCTCCTCGATTCTCTGAGAGAATGAAGGAGAATCTGTTGAATGGGTACGGTCAGTGGCAGGTAATAAAGGCTTAATCAACTTTTCGAAGAACAATTCAAATAATTTTTGAGTGATGATAAAGGAATTCTGATAATACGACTTGGTATAAAAGGCAGAGGAAAATTCATGATATTCATGGATCGAAATCATCGACAGTAATTGTTGCCGGTGTTGTAGTAGCTCATGAAATTGAAGAACAAGCGCAGGCGGTTTCTTTGCTTCTGGAGATGATTGACTTTCGGTTTGATTTGTGGAAGAAGGAAGCAAATATTCAAAATAAAAATCCCAGAATGAGTAAACAATATTTAACGACCATAGCATCCGCTTCAAGTAATGTAACACTTCCGCGAGACTATATTCGTAAATAATCGGAGAATTTGACATCAAATTTGATGGCGATGGAGGAAGATACTGAATTAAAACCTTTTCCATATGATCTCTTTCGGATGAGGCAGGAAATCTTTGTCGATGAGACGATACTTCAAGTTCTTTTTGGTCATTTTGAGCTTTTATCGCATCCTCCTCTTTTTCTAAAGAGGAAGTAGTGGAGGAAAGCCTACGGACTTTATCATCTAATAATGGAATAGTGCTGACTTCATCAAAAAACTTTATCATCAAGGAAAGGATTCGATCATGATAAGAAGAAATATTTGGCGAAACAGAGGAAGGGTCACTGAATTGTAGGAGACCTTGCACTGATGATGTCATAGAAACTGGATTCATAATTGTTCGGAGAAGAAATACAAAATAATGATTTGTAAAAAGTTCGAATACAATTTCGCTTAAAATGTCTGATAAAACCACTTCTTCGTTCAGAGTAAAATCTTCAGACAGTCCGCGATTTCGCAGAGGTTGTGGTGAAAATAAATAATCTAAAACCATTAAAAGGATATCATGGTAGTTCGATAATAATCTTTGAACTACTGATACCATGAGAAAATAGTTAGAATCAACAACTGATGATGAGGAATTTGATATATCATTTTCAAGAGACCTTTTATCTTCTTCTTTCATTTTCTGATTAGCGTTGTAAGAAGAATCACTGTTAAATGAAATCTGATTGAGGGTGCTGTATCGCTGATCGATTCCTCTTCGCTTTATGACTACAATCACTTTGTGTAATAGCCTAATAAAAAAATAACTGTATAGAGACAAGAGTTTCTCTGCTTTAAGAACATTCTCAGAAACCCGTTGTACAATACAATTCGAAGCTGGTTCGGTCTTTGCCTCGACTTCATCTTCCGAAGATTCACCACTTTCATTGAAATTTCGGTCTTGTGCATTGGAAAGGAGCATCTGACATTGTTCGATTTCTAATTGTCGCAATCGAGCTTGGCTTCGTAAATTGGCCCATGAAAGAATTTCTTTCCATAAAAATTCAAAAATATCCATTAATAGGAGATCCTTCATCTGGTTAATTTCCATAATTGTGCTACTTATGGAAGCTTTCGAGATGTCTTTCCCAAAGCTAATGCTTGACAAACATCGATAATTTGAGTAAAACAGACTCATCGCGTTTAAGTATACTCGCTGTAAACGATCAAATTGTAATTCTTCCACTCCCTCTTCGAGGATATAGCCTTTGGTTTTGCTTGATACTGAACTTTCAACGTAAATTCGTATAAGCCTTTGGTAGAAGAGGAGTAAATGACGATATATCGATCCCGGTATGGTACTTCCAACAAAAGAAGTCGTGAAGGAAGGAGACACTATTATTGGAAGTACAGCATCAACTTTTTCTTCATTATGGTTGTCAAGATTGTCACTAAATTCATCCACTTTGCTTTCTATAATATCTACTAAGAAGGTACTATCGTAAACCAGAATCTGGAAGATATCAAGAGTATTCATAATTATTGGCGATAATTCAATCGAGGAGGATCCTTCAGTACTTCGGATGATATTCTCTAAACCCTGAATAACAATATCAATCATGCTGAATAAATTTAAGTTGCCTTCAAAGATTTGATCAGATTTGTTGGAAACTTCTGGCTCACTAACATCGATGAGGTAAATGTCTAAAGCTGAGTGAATATTGAATTTGCAATAATAAGTTGTATAGTTGACGAGACATATAAACAATTCCATGTGATCGGCAAATGCGCGTAGAGTATAATCCTTGACAGCAGTCCCTTTTTGCAACAATGAATTCAGCGCTATAAATCCTTGATGCAGCAGACTAAAACAATGCCGCAACATGTCAGATGAACTCAGGTCTGTAGTTGTCGTGAATCCCGTTAATTTTCTCGAACTCAGTTCCTTGATAGAAGACTTCCATTTTTGAAGGAAAAGACTCATCTTTTGATGACTTTGTTCATATCGATCTTGACCACTTACGTCAAAGTTAAAACTTAACAATCCTTGAAGGACGTGGTTTAATTCGGCTACGAAATTCGCAGTTGGATTTTCTTCCAGTTCACTTTGAAAAGCTTTGCGGTCAAATTTCGTCAGATTTTTTGGCGTTCTTGATACTTCCAAAGTTGATGGAATAAATTCGATTTCTCTAAAAAGTTCTGCAACATGAGTAGGAAATTTCGGTAAAAATGGTGCCATCCCATAGGTAGAAGAATTTGATGACATGCTATTCAAATAGGAATCCTCATAGCCAATACCCGATACTTTCCCGTTCGATTCTCGAAGAGCTTCTTCTTTCAAATGAATCATCGAAACTGAGGTTTTAGACAAATGATATAGCTGCTTCTTGCTTGAAAGCTTCATCGCCCTGAAGAAATTACTGTAGAGAATGAGATGTACACTCCGTACTGATTCAACCAGTTGGCTTAGTGCGGCGAAAGAGTAAGTTGATGGCAATGACACAATTCCTGTATGAATCTGAGCTGACATTGAAGAAGAAATATTTGTGGAAAAACCTCCATGAGAACCAATTGTTGAATTTGTCCTATTTCCCAATTCTTGGCTTTGCAGATATTGAAGCATTCGTTCCTCTAATTGATTGAAAATATCTTGATATTGTAATGAGTGAAACTGGTGAAGTGATTCATTATACTCCCGTTGATAAGATATTCTGCTCCCATTGGAAACAAAAAGGAAACTTTCTTCGATGATCGACGAAGTTGTAGACTTTTCCGAGAAATTGGTAAACAAATGATCATAGAAGCATACACAATTTAACAATAACTTCCAGAATTGCAATTGCTTCTGCAACACAGCAAAAGCGTGATCGTCTTCACAGTATTGTAAAGAATACTCGCAAGAATGGATTTTGCCTTGCAAGTGACTAATCTTCGATTGATTCTTGACGTGGAATTTTAAAGCAACATGATCACAATGATCTTGGTCAATTCTACACGACTCTCTTTCAGAAATCTTTATAGAATCAGAATCTCTGTTTTGCTCCGGAATTGGAAAACTAATGTGTCTCCCTCTATCACTAGTTCTAAAATCCGATTTACAAAAACATTTAGTGATGCAAACTGAACAGCAAAGACGTGAAGATGCTTTTTCAATTTGCTGTTGTTCTCCCTCATCAACAAACATCTTATTGCCATAAGTGCAAAGATTTAAGTACGAAGGTAAATCATCTTGCTGTTGTAGAGCATTATTTTCTTTCTGTTGATATTGCTCATAATCATTCGTGTAGTATTTATAAACTCGTTGTAAAAGAGGGATGAGAGGAGAGAGGTTATCCTCGAAAACAGCTAGCAAAAGATCGATACTGATATTTCCGCCACAAGTACATTCAGAATCGAGCTTTTGTCGAATACATCGAAACTCTCTTAATAAGAGAATTGGATGATCTTCCAAAGTATCTGCCCGTTCGAAAAGGTCCGTAAGTTTGGGAAGAAGTCGTTCCTGCCAACATTCCTTGCATGCAAAGTGTGCACAAGTCTTCAACGCAAACATTACATTTGGACGCTTTGTCTTCATGCAGGAGAAACATTTCCACTTAAAGGAGTCAGAAGCCGCGACTGTCTCACTTCCTCGAAGAATATTCGAATGTGCTGATGGTGATGGTTGATTGAAGCAGGAGTCAAGCATGTCGAGTATATCGTAGGTACTTTTCTGAAGATGTTCGCAGCAAAAAGTCCAGCTGCAACCGGTTAACTCAACCAGAGTAAGAATTATCCGATCGAATTGAGTGTGTTTGTTGACCGGAAGCTCTCGTAAATCCAAAAACTGTTTAAAGGTTTTCACAGGTCTTTCTGAAGCTACAGAATCTTGCTCGTTCTTCGAATCTCTTAATCTCTTGTGCAAATCAAATCCAGATTGTAAAATATTCTTTAAAGTTAAGTTTTCACTCTCAGCGTTTACCCACCATAATTGAGATGCGAGCGGACTGAGTAAAACGAGTTTGGCGGCTAAATGATTTAAAGAGTCTATCAGAAAGGTCCAAACTCGCTCGTTGTTAACAATTGATGTTCCAGAACCACTTTCGGGTGATGCTGTGTCTCGAAAGAATTCGTTCAACCTAACTTCGAACAATTGGAAAGTTGGGAGCAAGAACATATTAGATGGTGGAGCACCAGAATCGTTAACCCCGTGGGCCACTTCTTCTAACAAGAGAGTGGTGTCAGAATTCACGGCATTTAGACCCGGAAATGGAAAAGGGGATGCTGGAGGTGAGGATAAAAAGGAAGAGGAAGATTTATGCTCGCTAAAACTTCTAAAACCGGAATAAGGGCCAAGACTACTTTGCCCTCGAGCAAGAACTTCATTTTCATCAGCAGATAGTAATTCTTGTACAACAGCAGCAGTTAAAAGGGGATTCCTTCTACTCTTACTCGAAGGAGAAGCGGATGGATTTGAGGAGTCATCAGGATGGTTCACCTTCTTAAAGTTAACCTCGTTCATTTTGGATTTATAATCCTTCACTCGATCTTTCAGAACGCTCATCAAGTCTTTTTGGCTCTGCTTCGATTGATTCAAATGAGTTTTTGATTTAGAAGGAGTAAACGAGGATGGCAAATTCAAAGATAGGTAAGGAGGGGGCGCGGTTGGGTTCGAATAGAGAGCTGATGCAGTGAGAGAGGAGAGAAGTCCTTCTGAGGGTGTTTGGCCATGTTGCTGACTCCGATAGGGCGAATGTGCTATCGTTGAATGATAAGATTGATCCTCTCGAGCAGTAAACAAAACGGTACTCTCCCGATCAGAGAGGTCGGTCATGGTGGCTCCTCGCCGCAGATCCTCATCTGAACTTAGATAATCCATTAAAAGACTGTAGAATATGCTCAACGATAGGGAGCAATTATTTTTCACAGAATAATCCCGTGTGCGGCTTTGTTTTTCTTCATTATTTTCGTTATCTTCTGTTTCATCTTGGGACTGGATAAGAAGACTTGCTTGAAGGGCAAGGTAACGAATGACATACCGCAGAAATTCATTTTGAAGAGTTGTTCTCGTCGACGATGGAAAGTCATTTGAATTTGCTTCAAGTTCATTTAACCTAAAAGGAATGTCCCAGATAGCGGAGATAGTCTCCGCGACAAAATTAGAATTTCCAAAAAATAAATCGCGATCATAAAGAAATAAATGCCCTTGTGTCGATTGGACAAACAATGAATAAATATTATACTTTGTGAGGGGCGAAAGTGCGCAGTAATGAAACCAACTCACTTTTGATAGTAAACTCTTTGGTGGATGAGACATAATTTGGCGTAATAATGCAAGAAATAAATCAATACAAGGGGCAACATTAATAGAGTTCTTATCGGAAACAATAGAGCGCACCAGAAGGAGGTTCATTTGTCGAATAATCACACCGAGACTATGGACTGTAAGATCAAAGAAAAACCGGCTCGATGAGGTTTGATTTTTTTTTCCAACGACTTCTGCACCAAGTTTCGGGTGACTTAAAACTGTTTGTAGAAACAACATGCTCAACTCTTCCGAGGAATGAATATCAAGAAAGAAACTCTTGGTAAAAGAGTGAAAAGTTACAGTTTGCGGTAGTAAATCATCTCGGGAGGGTGAAGAAATAAATGGCCGCTTCAAGTTAGAAGGAGAGCTAATTGCGGTTGTAGGGACAACTACAGGCCGGTCACTTCCAAAAACATCACTTTCAATCGGAAAATAAGATAACATGAGCTCTTGCAAATTAAATGGACTTTGATAAATGAACCCTTTTTCGACAAGAATAAAAATTCGGTCAACAATTTCCTTTTCCTCGATGAAATGAAATGTTGATTGGAGTTTGGATCTGCATGTAGTAACCAATACGGTTAATAAAACTAGTGGATCAGTAGAATCTAACGACGAACTTTTCAATGTTCTAAGAATACAAGCATCGACACAGTTCTCCTTCCAGACGTTTTCAGAAATAATTCCTTGGTACAGAGTGTTTCTGTGTTTTTCCATTAAACTCAAGAAACTTTCATAGAAATTGAAGTGTAAATTCTGCGAGTAAATCGACATTAGCTGCATTGCGGAAGTAATTAAATCTTTCTCATTAATCCAAAAATTAACTTGATGATCTTCATCTTCATCAAGAAGATGATGTTTGGTTCTAAATTCTGCTTCTGCTGCCTTCTTACTTATCAACTTCAAAGGTCCGTCCATTAGCGATTGCAATAATAATTTGATAACCTGAGCCGATAAATTTAGAATACCTGACAATTCCAGAACAGAAATGCCACCATGGGAGTTACTTTTCTCCGAAACTTCACGTAAAACTGCGAATTGCGCTTCAGATATGGTCATTTCTAAATATTTTCTAGAGTGGATTATACAGTCAACTTGCATCTTTCCAAATCCTTTAAGCCAAAGTAATCGCTTCGAGATTCCAAAAGGAAGCGTTTGACTTGTACTTCTGTGGTAAAATTCTTCGAAAGCACTTTGTCCAGCAGAAAATAGAGGGGGTAAAACTAAGTTTTTGAAATAATCAACTTTCAAAATTGATGGCGCATGAAGATAGTCTAAACAACTCAAACTAAATTCTCCTCCATTACTGAGGAAGTAATGGAATTCACTGCGGAAAGAATCTTCCCCAGATTGATGAAGGATTTCTACATCAATCTTATCCATCTCATACAAAAGAAATTCCCGAGTTAAATTTGTAGAAGTATTCACAGAGAATAATTTCGACGAAATTCTTCTTCCGTAAGGTAAAGTTTGGCCGATCAGTTCAAATAAATCCGAGGGCAGAACAGTTAAAGAATCGGAGGAACTCTTCAAGTTTGTTATGCGATTATGGGAAAATAAGCTTGTTCCATCATTAAATAATAAAAACTTTTGCCATACTACACTCTCAAAATTCTGAAATACTCGATAAAGCAATTCTTCATTTGAGGTCAACGATATCAATTGTAAACTCTTCTCCACGTAACTTGCAATTGATGCATAATCGTAATCAACCATCACATTATCCAACCTAATCGTATTCTTCCGAGTTAAGGCACGAAGAAGCAAAGTAAACAAACCTTCAGTCAAGAAGAAAGATAGTAATTTACTTCGAGTCGAATCAAACTCATTGAACTCATCTGACAAAATTCTTTCGACAGAACACTGAAGCCGGTTGCTTTGTAAAATTTCTTCGCTAATGACAAATTTCATTTGAGCATAAAAATCAGTAAATTCATCAATGAATCTCAACGCTTCGGAAGTCACATCTTTAGGGATTCCGCGTGCAAGTGATTCACGAGAAAGAAAGAACAGCTGAAGGGACTCTAAAGTGGTAAACTTTTGAACGCGCTTACGTATTATAATTCTTTCGATCATCTGAATAAATTTCTCAACTAAATCAGAGGAAGCAGCGGAAATTACACTTCGAAATAATTTTCTGGTTGGAATAAGTTTCGCATGAAATCGTTGGGAGGAAAGTAACGGCTGGAAAGAATTTAACAGTAATGCTTCATTCTCCAAAAAAGAATTAATTAAATCATTCGCTAATGGAGTAAAACCGCAATACAAAATCGTAGATTGTAGTTTTTCGATTATGTACTGATTAGAAGGCGAGGAGAGCGCTGAACTGAACAAATTTGAAACCAATCCGATGTATCTTTTCTGCAGTTGCAACAAG